>ERZ779626.893-NODE-893-length-15136-cov-28.750746_pt1 | contig 15136 bp, 6 predicted proteins | sample MGYA00514209_ERZ779626 | MGnify/ENA primary metagenome ERZ779626 (study PRJEB29562, sample SAMEA4376713) | mouse gut metagenome | isolation source: Cecum | study: EMG produced TPA metagenomics assembly of the A DSS colitis mouse model was used to assess the...
GCGGTAAAAGTCGATAAAATCAGGTGTTTTAAACCTAATCAGCAGACACTAATTACAAATATGTGTATGATATTGGAATGTCGGATACGGATGTATCAAATAGCTGGGACGTTAATGTCAAGAAAGAGTCTACAATCGAATCAGGTCTAAGACTTCCACAATTTGGCGCTCTAGCTGCTATTCAGGCGCATTGGTCTGTTTCTTCAGATGCAGCTACTGTGGTTATGCCTACTGGAACGGGTAAAACTGAAACCATGATCATGACAATTGTAACTGAAAGAATTAGTAGAGCTGTAATTGTTGTACCTTCTAATTTGTTGAGAGAACAAACGGTTAATAAACTATGCACATTCGGCGTACTAAAAGAGATAGGGGTTGTTGATGAAAAAAGTATAAGTCCAACTGTTGTATTATTGAAATCAGTCCCTAAATCAGAGGAAGAATTTAATGAATTATTGAATAATAGTAATGTGATTGTTGTTACTATGTCTCTTGTTAACAGATTAAACGAGGAACAATGCAAAAAGATAGTAGAATTTGCTGAACTTTTGATTGTTGATGAAGCTCATCATATTATGGCAAATTCATGGCTTGATTTTAAAGAGCGATTTTTACAAAAGAAAATATTGCAATTTACAGCTACACCTTTCAGAAATGATGGGAAAAAGATTGATGGCAGGATTATATACAATTATCCATTGCATAATGCTCAGAAGGAAGGGTATTTTCAAAAAATCAACTTTTATCCTATACATGAGTTTAATGAAAAAAAGGGAGATTACGAAATTGCAAAAAAAGCAATAGAATGTTTGGAGAATGATATTGCAGATAGGAAAGAACATATAGTGCTTGTAAGAACAACCAAAATAAACAGAGCTGAATACTTATTTGAGCACATATATGGAAAATATTATTCAAAATATAATCCTGTTCTTATAGTTAGTAAAATTATATCTGCAAAAGAGAAAAAAGAAAGAATAGAAAGCTTGAAAACACTTAAATCTAGAATCGTGGTTTGTGTTGATATGTTTGGAGAAGGGATAGATATTCCTAATTTGAAAATTGCAGCAATACATGATAAATATCAATCACTGCCAATCACTTTGCAATTTGTGGGAAGATTTGCAAGAACAAAAAGTGGTTTAGGTGATGCATCAGTAATTACTAATATTGCAAATGAAACATTAAAAGAGTCATTAAATGATTTGTATTCACAGGATTCTGACTGGAATAGTCTATTGGCTGATATGTCTGATCAGGCTATCGGGAGAGAAGTTACTCTGCAGGAGTTGGAAAAAGGATTCCGTGGAAGTGGAATTGATGGAATTAGCATTAAACAGTTATTACCCAAGGTTAGTATGCAAGCATTTAAGGTAAAATTAGATACAGCTAAATGGGAAAATTGGAAAAATGTATTCAGGGAAGAAAATTGTAAATATTATCTCAATGAGGAAAAGAATATATTGATAGTTATTGAGGCTGCGGAAACTAGAATAGAGTGGTCAAGCTATAAAGAAATAAGTAACTTAAACTGGGAATTACATTTGATATATTTTAATAAAGATAAAAAAGTTGTATTTGTTAATTCATCTGTAAAAGGAATTGCTGGAAAGATTATGGATAGTATTTTCCCAGATAATGAACGAATAAAAGGAGAATGCATTTTTAGGTGCTTGCAAGGAATTAATAGATTAATGCTTGGAACTGTTGGGCTAAATTCCGCAATAAATGGACCGATTCGTTATAAAATGTTTGCAGGAATTGATATAGCCCAAGGAATAAATGAAGCCCAGAAATCAACTAGCACGAAATCAAATTTGTTCGGAATAGGATATAATGGTAATGGAAAGGTAAGTATTGGATGTTCTTATAAAGGGACAATATGGTCAAGATGGGTAGAGAGTATTGATTTTTGGATGGATTGGTGTAATAAAACAATAGATAAAGTTTTGGATACATCTATTGATGTGGAAAAACTATTGGAAGGAGTTTTGATTCCGAAAGAAATTTCTGAAATACCAAAAGTTAAAGCATATAGGATAGATTGGCCAATAGAACTAGATTTATGTAATGATGTTAATGTTTATTTGACTAATCAATATTATGAAATCTCACTTATCAATTCTGCTATTATGCTAGTGGAATGTGATGTGGAAAATGAAATTCATTTTAAGGTGGCGACAGATGCGTTTTATGAAGAAATAAAATTTACAATTGATAATAATGGTTATTATTTTACTCATTATTCTGGTGATGTGCTTAATATGCATATCAAAAAGAAAGAATACTCCTTGATAGATTTCTTTAAAGATAATCCGCCAAGAGTAAAGTTTGTGGATCAATCAACGTTAGAAGGGAATTATTATGTTACATTATTGGAAAAATCACCTTTAAAATTTCCTAGTTCAAACATTATCAAATGGAACTGGAAAGAAAAAGGTGTAAATATAACGGTCGAATCACAAGGTTTAAATAAGAAGAAAGATAGTATTCAATATTGTGTAATAAATCATCTTAAGTCATTAGAAAAATATGACGTGATTTTTGATGATGACAATTCAGGTGAAATTGCAGATATTATAGCTATAAAAATTGAAAAAGAAGCGGTTGATTTTGAATTTTATCATTGTAAGTATTCTCATGAAGAAAAAGCGGGACATCGTGTATCTGATTTGTATGAAGTTTGTGGTCAAGCTGAGAAATCTGTGGAATGGAAACAAGATATGATAAGCGTAGTAGACAGGATGATAAGAAGAGAAAATAAAAGAATAAACAATGGAAAAACATCAAGGTTTGAGGTCGGTGATTTTGAAGTGCTGGGTGAGATAAAGAATAGATTAAAAAGGTATCCAGCGGCTTTAAAGATATATATTGTACAGCCAGGTGTGGATGGTGAGGCTATAACAGATGATATGCATCAGGTGTTGATGGCGAGTAAAACATATCTGCAAGAAACATATGGAATAGAAATGCGTATGATTTGCAGCTGATTGTTGGACTTAGTAGAGAAAATAATTGAGGAGATGACTTTTTATGGATTTACAAGAAATTCAAAATAAATTGAATACGCTTCTTGCAGGTACAGAGAGAAAGATTGTCTTTTGGTATGACGATGACGCTGCATATGCCGAAGATATTCCAAATTTAGTATTGGCAGAGGGGAATAAGATATGGCAGTTGAACGATCATAACTGGTTTGAGACAAAACTGTTATTGGAAGAACGTGATACTGAGTCAAATTATCTGGTCTATGCACCTTTTGCCAGACCAGAGGATAAAGAGAACAGTCTTGTAGACATTTTCTATTATTCAGAGCACTTCTATACAGATAAATTAGTTCAGTTGATGGGCGATCTAAGTATTCCGGTAGAGTGTCAGGATGAGATGAAGAAATATAAGAAATTCTGGAATGCGACCAATACGACTAAGTTTCAGAATCTGCAAATTACAGATTACACATCGGAGAAGTTAGCATTAGGTGTAATGTGTGTACTGGCAGGAATTAAGACAGTTAGCTTTGAGGAACTGATGAAGAAGATAGTTCTTGCCGGAATGGATGATAATGCCATATTGAAGAAATTTGTTACAAACAAGATTGATAAATCTTTTTGGCAGTTATGCGAAACACAGTATGGATATAAGGATACAACGCCTACAATTCTTAAATTCATGGTTACAATGATTGTGACATATACAGATACTTTGGCAGATGGCAATATTCCAAAGGAATGGAAAACATTCTTGTCCGGCAAGCAGAATGATGATGTTGTTTTTGTAAAGAATCTGATGAACAATGAGGAATCGAAAGCAGTATATGATGATATTGCAGATGTAATTGCCCGCGAATTGAATGCCAGAAAACTTATGAAGAACATTCCGTTAGAAAATATTGTTGCCTGTGATTCGTTTGCACTGTTTGATGAAAATATTATTGACTGGATTATCTCCAAGATTGAAGATAATATGCTTGATGAGAAGATTACAGGACTGACCATTCCTGAGATTTGTGAAGTCCGTACGAAATTATGTTATCACTATGCAGATAAGTATAGAATCAATTATTTGATGCTTTACAATGCTTTTCACTTAATCAAAGGGGTTTCTTTACGTTCGTACAAGCCACAGTTAAAGGATGTGGTTGAGGACTATGTAGAGAGTACCTATATGATTGATACCTATTACCGCAAGTTCTACTATTTTATGGATCAGATTGGTATGGGTGAGAACGTAGAGAAGATTAAGGAACTGGTTGAGAATATCTATACCAATAAATATCTGACAGATTTTGTCTGCAAGTGGAATCAGGCTTTGACGGATGAATTATACAATACCTATCCGGATATGAGACAGGAAGACTTCTATGAAACATATGTAAAGCCATTTAGGAGAGAAGATGGCAGAGATGGCAAGGTTATTGTAATTATTTCCGATGGTATGAGATATGAGTGTGCCAGGGAGCTGTTGGACAACCTCGATTTGGATGAAAAGTGTGATGCGAAGATTAGTCATATGTTAAGCGTACTGCCATCGGAGACAACATTGGGTATGGCATCGTTATTGCCGCATAAGGAAATTGTGGTTGATGAAAATCTTGATGTCACAGTTGATGGAATGCATTGTGGTAACAGTATGAATGAGAGACAGAAGATTTTGCAGACAGCGGTACCCCGTTCGGCTTGTTATGATTTTGATCAGGTCATGAATGCAAAGAAAGATGAAATCCGCCAGATGCTGCAGGATAAGGATGTGGTATATATCTATCAGAATCAGATTGATGGTAGAGGAGAAAGCAGCAGATCCGAAAATGAAGTGTTTCATGCGTGTCAGGAAGCGATTGAAGAAATCCAGGCATTGATTCGTAGAATTACCGGATATGTATCTGCTACAAGATATTTGATTACTGCAGACCACGGTTTTATTTACAAGAGAGATAAATTACAGGAATCAGATAAAATCTCTATGGATAAAGCACAGATTTCTGTTGTTAATAAGAGATACCTGCTTTCTGCTGACCGTGTACAGAATGATGCAGTTATCAGCAGAGCATTAACATATTTAAGCAAACTGAACAATGTGTATGTTACTACACCGATTGGTGCGGATATTATTAAAACCAAAGGTGGCGGACAGAACTATGTACATGGCGGATCTTCGCTACAGGAGATGATAGTGCCTATAATCAAGGTTAAGACATTTACTGGAAAGCAGGATACCGGAATGGTAAATGTGGAATTATCCTCATTTACAAGTAAGATAACAAGTATTGAGGTTCGCTTGGATTTCATGCAGATGGAACCCGTATCAGATACCAGAAAGCCAAGACGGTTAGTGGCGTTCTTAGTGGATGCAAAAGGCAACAAGATTTCTTACGATGTACCGCTGATAGCAAATGTAAGAGACACAGATGCAAGAAAACGTGTGATGAATGAGAAGTTTACACTCAAGAGTGGAAAATACAGCAGAAATGAAGATTATTTCCTTGTATTGGCAGATATGGATAATGAAAGAGTTGAACATCACAGATACAAGTTTGAAATTGACATCGCAGATATGTTGTAACTGCGAAGGTACTGAGCAGTTGCGATATGCTATAGAAAAAGGATTTGGAGGACGGACGATGAATAACTCGTATATAATCAGCAAAATGAATGAGTTCATGTTCCAGCTTAACGGAAAAATGGGAGCATGGTTAAGTAAGAAGCTGCCAGTGATCACAGATAATTGGTGGCAGGAACTTGTTGTGAACAACCTTAGTACGTTACAGCGAGAGCATGTGCTCAATAATAAAATTACAAGCATTGATGGTCTTGATTTGGCTGAATTACTGCGGATTTTTGATCGTAACTGGTTTGTCATTACCAGCAGATTCTTTGTAAATAACAAGGAGCGTAACAATATCAGAAAAATGCAGGAAGTCCGTAATTCATGGGCACATATTACGCCAAGTGCAATCAGTAAAGAAAAGGTAATTACTGATGTAGATACGATCATTGCTTTAATGCAGGCTTTTGATGCTTCCATGAAAGAAACCAGAGATATGGAGAATTTTATTTTTGATGTGGAAGAAGCTAAGGAAATTAAGCCGGAAGAGGATAAGACTATTATTGTTGAATCAAGTGAACCAGAGATGCAGACAATCGGCGGCATTAAAGTTGGCGATGTTGTTACTTTAGTGAGTGATGCATCAGCCATTGGCGCTGTTACCGAGATGGAAGGTAATAAGTATTCTGTGCTTATCAACGGTTCTATTCAGTCTTTCTATGGAGAACAGATTCAACCTTTGAAGCCAAAGCGCAAGTTGAATCATTTACCAATAAAAAGAGTGCGTTCATTATTGACTGCATATCAGATTAACCATCCTGGTAATAGTAATCTGTATTCTTTGAACGCAGCAAGGATTGATTTTGTACCATATCAGTTCAGACCGGCTTTGAAGATGATTAAGGCAGAGATACCTAAGCTGCTCATTGCAGATGATGTAGGTGTTGGCAAGACGATTGAAGCAGGACTTATTCTGAAGGAGATGGAAGCTCGTTCTAATGTTTCCTCGGTACTTATTATCTGTCCAAGACCACTTGTGGCAGAACGTAAATGGGTCCTTGAGATGAAGCGTTTTGATGAAAACTTCACGCAGTTAGATGGCAGGGAGTTGGCTGAAGCCATTTCTGAGACCAAGAGAGATGGCGTGTGGCCTGAGCGACATAACAAGACGATTATTCCATATTCCTTATTTGGAGAAGATTCTGTGATGGGAACACAGTCAACATCCTCCAAGAAGAAAAAAGGACTTGGGTTAGCAGAACTTGACCCGCCGCCGCATTTCGATTTGGTAATCGTGGATGAAGCGCACACAATCAGAAATGCGAATACATGGTGGTATAAGGGTGTTGATGCGTTCTGTAAAAATGCGGATGCAGTTGTATTCCTTACCGCAACGCCATTACAGAATGGTAATAATGATTTATATACACTTTTGAATTTACTCAGACCGGACTTGATTATTGATAAGGATACCTTTCGTACAATGGCAGAACCGAATCAGTACATAAACAATCTTTTGCGTGTGGTTCGTAATCAGGCAGCAGGCTGGCAGGAAGATGGCAGAACTGAAATTGCCCGCATTTTGGAGACGAATTGGGGCAGAAATGTTATTCAGCATAGCCCGGATTTTGAAAAGATATATGACTTCTTAGATAAAGAGGAAGTCACAAGAGAAGAAAAGATAGATATGATTTCAAGGATTGAAGCATTGCATTCGTTCCATGGAATTATTAACCGTACTCGGAGAAAAGATATTGAGGATTTCTGTATTCGTAGAAATCTCACGGTTAAGGCACCGTTTAATACGTTGCAAAGAAATTTATACGATGCCTTAATGGAGTTTGAAGAAACGGCACTTACAATGTTGCATGGCAGCAAAAGTGTGCGCTTTATGATGTGTACGGTTATGAGACAGGCATCAAGCTGTATCTATGGCTTGGCGCCATTTATGAATGACATTGTCACGAGGAAACTGAACCAGATACAAGAAGATGGTGAATTGTATGAATATGATTTTGAAATGAATGATGACTTTGAAAATTCTTTGCTTGAATTGGCAGATGAGATTGCAGATTTGTCTGCGAAGCTGACAAAGGACGATCCTAAGTTCGAAAAGATGTATGAGATTATCTTGGAGAAACAAAAGGAAGAGAATAATCGTGTAATTATCTTTAGTTCATTCAGACATACATTGCGTTATTTGAAAAAAAATCTCCTTGAAAGAGGTGTCAGAGTTGAACAAGTAGACGGTTCTGTACCGGATGAAGAACGATTTGCAATGCGCCAGAGATTCCTTTTGGATAGAGATGCTGATAATGCCATTGATGTCCTCCTGTTTAGTGAGGTTGGATGTGAAGGTTTGGATTATCAGTTCTGTGATACCATGATTAACTATGACCTCCCCTGGAATCCAATGCGTATTGAACAGAGAATCGGTCGTATTGACAGACGAGGACAGAAGAGTGATACAGTAAAGATTTATAACATGATTATTCAGAATACGATTGATGAAACAATCTATGACAGATGTTTGTGCAAAATTGGTGTTTTTGAGGCAAGCATCGGTGACTGTTCAGAAATTCTCGGTGATATTAGCGAACAGATTATGAAAATCATGTTTAATCCAGATCTGACCGAAGAAGAGCGTCATATCAAAATTGAACAGATGGCAGATAATGATGTTATGAAGGTTCAGGAAATGCAGAGACTGGAGCAGGAAGAAAAATCGTTATATGGTTTTGATTTGTCTAAGTATATGGTGGACAACGATGTTCAGAATGCTGAAAATACTTGGATTTCACCACAGAGTCTGAATGATATGGTTAATATTTTCATGGATGATTTGCTTGGAGAAGGAGAATACATTCGAGGTAAATCAGAAGTGAAAACCCTTCGTTTATCTGGAGAAAAGAGACAGCAGTTGTTAGAAAATCTTCAGACTGTTGAAGTTGTAAATACAAATAACGCTTTGAAATTGTGGAATGCATATTTGAAGTCAGGCGCTCCATTATTAAAGGTTACATTCGATAGCACTGCTGCGAAAGATGACCGAAATGTGACATTCTTAACGCAGATGCATCCGCTGGTAAAACAGGCGGCAGCATACGAGAGCACAAAATTCCCATGTGAGATTGCATTATCAGCGACATCAGAAGAGATTGCGCCGGGTGACTATACATTCCTGATTTATGCATGGAACTATATAGGGGTGCGGTCGGACATTAAATTGGTTGCTATTAGTGACAATGCAGAAGTCCAGAAGCACATATTAACCATTATGCAGTATGCAGCGGATTATCATGAAGCAAATGGAGATTATAATGCAAAATGGAATCTAATGGATGGACTTCATTACGAGAAGTGGAAAGAAGTAAAGGCGAAATATGTGCAGGATGTAAAGGCTGAATGTGATTATAGATTAGAGCAGCTTGCCCATTCTGCAAATCAGAGAGAGGCTATATTTCGTGATATGCTTGCCAAAGCAGAGGATGAGAAGATTATCCGAATGAGAACATCACAGTTAGAGAAACTGCTTGTTGATTTTGAAAGGCAAAAGAGAGGAATGGATGAAACTGTTTCAAGAGCAGAGATTAAGACAAATTTATTAGTAAAGGGTATTTTACATGTAGAGTAAAGGCGGTGGATTGACGATGGGGAAGATTGACTATCGGAAAATATATGAAGTAAATAAAGATGAATGGAAGGCGCTTACAAGGGAGCCTCAAAAATATGAAGCGCTCCTGGCAGGGCATTATTCTGATAGCAATCATTTTGTGTATGAGTTATTACAGAATGCAGAGGATGCCGGAGCCGCAAAGGTTGTAATTGAGTATCATGAGGATAAACTGATTTTTTATCATGATGGAAAGCCATTTGATGAAGGGGATGTAAAAGGTGTTTCCTCCATGCTTATGGGAACAAAGGATAAAAATGATGCTTCAACTATTGGCAAATTTGGTATGGGATTTAAATCTGTATTCAAGTACACATATCAACCGGAAGTATATTCAGATGATGAGGCTTTTCGTATAGAAAATTACTTGCTTCCAGTAGAAATGCCGGGAGCATGGGATTATCAAATAGAAAAGCAGAAACTGTTTTATGAAGTAGCCGATGGTGCTAGATTTACGCCGTTTGTATCATCCGAGCATCTTACAAAATTTGTTATTCCTTTTTTTAAAAAGAAGGATGATGGCAGTATTATAAGAGTTCCGGGGAATGAGGTTCTGGCGAAATTGGCTGGATTGACAGGAGAAATACTGTTGTTCCTTACACATATTAAGCTTTTGTATTGGGTTGATAAAAAGACTGGGAAATATGCAAAGATAATGCTTTCCGAAGCTGAGAATGATGAAAGTTTAATTACTTGTAGAATTGAGGGAAGCGCTTATGCAGGTAAGGAAGATATCAGTAGATATTTGAAGTATAAGGAAGTATTAGACCATCCTGAAATGAGGAATGCAGAGGTCAGCGTTGCATATAAGGTAAACAATAGAGCAAATAATATCAACGAAATGGCGCATACGGATATATGGGTGTATTTTCCGACCAGAGATAACACAAATTTACCGTTTCTGGTACATGGATCATTTGAAACTGCTGTATCAAGAGAGAAGTTAATGACACCATCTGCATTTAATGATGCTTTATTTGATGAATTGGGCAATCTTATTGTGGAATCCCTGAAGGATTTGAAAAATCGTAAAATGATTACACAAGTCTTTATTCGTCGTGTGTTAATAGCTGCATTCAAGGATGAAGAAAGCAATCATACAGTTCCTCGATTAAAAGAGAAAGTATCTGAATGCTTTAAGCAGGGCGAGTATTTACCGGATAGAGAAGGTGTATATAGAGCGGTAGAAGATGTTGTAATGGCGGTCCCTTTTGGTATTGCCGATTTCTTTGATAATAGTTTGTTCTCACAGTCTTTTGCAAAAATAAATGGTTTTGTTGCATTCAATAATGAGAGAGAAACTAACTTTACGGAATATTTCTGCTGGTTAATCAATGAATTGGATGTCAATACATTTACATTAGATAAATGGGCAGATGCTTTGTTGAATTTAGGAGAACAGAAGGTCAGTATCGGGGAGTTGGAGAGCCTAAAGGCATTTTATGCCTTTTTATCGGATAATAGAGAATCATTATATAGTAGTAGTCTTTCTTATACAAGAAGTGGTCCTTACGAAAGAATGATTAAAAATTGTATTGTCAGGGCATGGGAGGTTTTAAAAAGAGCCCCGTTGATTCTAAATGCAGAAGATATGCTTGTGCCTGCAATGAAAGGTGATACGCCTAATATTTATTTAGGTGTGTCAAGTAAGTACAAAAGCGTGGGAACGTCTGCAATCGTTAATGCTAAAATGGCATCTGAATTTGAAAGATTATTGGAAGATGGTTTTGGGATTACTGAATTTGATAATTTCCAATATATCAAAGAGAAGATTATAAAGAAATATATCAATGTTGGCAGCAAAATTGGTTTTCAGGATGATGACAATTTTGAAATGGAATATATTGAGGATATTCAGCAGATTATAAGGCACATGGAGGAAACGCATAATATTAGAGAAATGAAAGAACTTCTTGAAGATGCCTATATTATCAAAATTAAGAAAGATTCCGACATCGCAACATTTGTAAAACCCGGAAAAGTTCATACGGATATTTCGGATGAAGGAATAGATTTAGAAATTTACTATGCATCAATTCCATATAAGAAAGAAATGGTGCGTGGTGAGGATGATAACGAAGAGTACACGGATTACGAATATAGTGGATTTGATTATTTTGCATTGGATAAAGATTTTTATATACAACATGGCATTTCAACCAAGAAGTTACGGTTATTTGGTCTGATTACATCTCCGGTAGAAGATGGGAATCGCAGACAAGAAGGCGTAGGAGATGGATATTGGGTTGCTATGGGAGAGTATTGTCCGCAAATGGAGATTAATGGTATAGATGATAATTTTGAATATATTGAACGTCATCCGGATGAGGAGTTAGCCCGGATGAAGTCAGCTGAAATATTCAGACTTTTGTTGGCAACTACGGATAAATTAAGTGGAAAAGTAAGATATAGAAAGAATAGTCCGTATGAAAAAGCAGGAAAAGCATGGTGTTTGCAAACCATTACATCCTGTTATGACTGGATTTATTGCAAAGATGGAAAAATGGTGCGACCGGACAAAATATCTAAATATGATTTGGATACAAGCGTATATGGAGATTTGCATCCAAGCAAAGAAAAATATGAGATACTTGGTTTTATTGAAACAAGTGCGGATAATAAAGCAGATGCATTTGAATTAGTGGATGCATTGGATAAGAGGGATAAGAAACTCTTGTTGAAACAGTTGGCAAGAGAATTGGGATTGCAAGTTGGAGAAGCGACAGAGGCGGCTCATGAAGAGGATGAGGAAACAGTATTCCAACCGGATGACTGGATATCCTCAGAATTTCCAATACACAAGGTGCGTAACAAGGAGAGCTTGATGCAGCATGTAAGAGAGCAGTTTTTTTGTGCTGATCCAGTCAAGTATATGCCTGTGCTTAGACAGATTCGTGTGAGCAAATCTGCAAGAATGATGCGTTCTTATGCTATTGGTATGTACACGAACGAGAGCAATGCTCACATTTGTCAGATTTGCAAGGATCCGGCACAGTTTGTAGAAGTAGTTGAGATAGCAAATTTTGGACTGGAACTTCCACAGATGCATTTGTGTTTATGTAAAAACTGTGCGAGTAAATACAAATCTATAAGAGATAATCATAAAGATGATTATAAAACGAAGATACATGAGGCGATTATTTCTATGGATTTTGAGAGTGCAGATGAAGAGTTTGAAATTGGCATAAATGCAGATATATCAGTAGCATTTACACAAACGCATTTAGCAGAAGTGCAGATACTTCTAAGGTTGATTGATGAATACGGATTGCCGGATGATGAAAGTCGTGACCTTGAGGAAGATGTAAATGCTTATGGCCCGTTGGGGAATATGCCAAGAAGAAAAGACGAAGATTCTTCTGCGCATGTAATAAGTAACAAGAAGCAGGAAATATCTGATATCGGAGCAAGGGTAAAACATAAGATTTATGGGATTGGAACGGTAGAAGAATGTTTTGGGGATAGGATTACGATTCTGTTTGATGATGGGAAAAAGAAAACCTTTGATTTAAAGTCATGTGTACGAGCGGGGTTGCTTACTACTTTATAATGATATAATACAAAGAAAGCAGAACGTTTTTTAGGAATGAGGTATTAAGTATCAGCTTATTGATATAATAGAAAAAGGCATGAGTAAAAGTGAGGTTAATTCCGCTGCACAGGCGAATGGTGAACCTAAGAATATGATTTGCTGGGATGGAGATAAAAGAGGATGTTTGTTATGAATATAAAAGATTTAATAGGTGAATCAACTGAATATGACAAAAAGCTTGCACTGGAAGAAAAGAAACCCAAAAGCTGGTGTAAAAGCGTAAGTGCGTTTGCGAATACATTTGGTGGGGCTTTGATTTTTGGTATTTCTGATGCGGGGCAGATTGTTGGGCTTGACGCTCCTGAAGGAGATGCAGAAAAAATAAGTGAAGCAGTTAAATCAAGATTGGATCCAATTCCGGAATTTAAGCTCAGATTTCATAAAACCGATGATGAAAAGGTTTTGGTCATACTTGAAGTATATAAAGGAGATGAGACACCATACTATTATTCAGGAGATGGTGTGCTGGAAGCTTTTGTCCGTGTTGGAAATGAAAGTGTAAAGGCAACTGCGACTGAATTAAAGCGTCTTGTTCTCAGAGGAAAGAATACATCTTATGATTCAAAAAATTCTACTTATAAGATGGAGGATTTTGCTTTCTCAAAGCTCAAGGAAAGGTATAAAAAGTGGACTGGGAATAGCTTTGACGACAAAGATTTGGTTTCATTTGGACTGGTAAATGAATAGGGAGAATTAACAAATGCAGGGGCATTATTTGCCGATGAAAGTCCAATTCTTTGTTCAAGGTTATTTTGCACAAGGTGGAATGGATTAAACAAAAGTGGTGGTTCAGTTGATGCGTTAGATGATGCAGAGTATTCAGGCAGCGTTATTTTTCTGATTGAAAATGGATAAGCATTTATAAAACGTAATTGTAAAATGAAATGGCGTAAGACTGCAAATTCAAGAGAGGAGATGCCGGAGTATGTAGAGCGAAGTTATCACGAGGCACTGGTGAATGCTTTGGCACATCGCGACTATCTTGTCAATGGAAGTGAAGTCCATATTGACATATATGATGACAGAATGGAAATCTATTCTCCGGGAGGAATGCCAGATGGTTCCATGATTCAGGACAGAGACCCACTTACAGTACCTTCAACCAGGAGAAATCCGGTACTTGCGGATGTATTCAATAGGCTCGGATATATGGAGCGAAAAGGAAGCGGATTTGGAAAGATTATCAGTGGATATGAATTTCAAATTAATTATAATGAGAGTAAAAGACCGTCATTTCGTTCAGACAGATATCAATTTACTGTAGTGATGCCAAACCTGAACTATGATGTCCCTCAAGATGTCCCTCAAGATGTCCCTCAAAATGTCCCCCAAAATAAACTGGATACTCAGATTGTGGACTTGATTCGTAAGGATAGTAAAATTAGTACAGAGAAAATAGCAATTACATTAGGCGTAAGTTCTAAAACAATTAAACGTCATATAAAGGAAATGGATAATGTGAATTATATTGGGCGTGGTTTTAGCGGATACTGGGAGATTATTGAAAATGAGTAATGTGAAGCAAAAAGACTGCTTAAATTATTCCCCAAGATGAGGAATAATTTAAGCGGAAAAACAATCAATTAAATTTGTTCATAGCATCTACATAGTCCTGCAATCCGTTTGCTTTTAATGCAAGCTTCGCGTATAAAAGCGGTGTTTCTTCTGCTAAATGGTACAGGTAGACTACATCACTGGGTTCATCGAAGATAACAGAGGAATTACATTCTTTACAACGAATAACAAGAATGGAATTTTCACCAGTGTTGACAATGATGGAATCGGTTGCAGGTTCGTACATACCAAACTGAAAAGTAAGATTGTTATTCATGATGGTCTCCTTCCCACAGATACTTTGCACCATCCAGCAGGTCAATAATAGCTGTCAGCATATTGGTGTATTCAGTCTGTAATTCCTTAATGGATTCCAAAGAAGGAAGCGCATCAAGAGTAACATCGTTTGCGGTAAATTCTTTTTGCATTTTAAGTAATTGTAGGTACAGTGCGTTGACAGTCTGTACTAGAGGATATATAGTTTCTTTCTTGCCAACAACGCAGATACGGTTGTAAATGCAGGAACGGACAAAATAATCCTCATACTTCGCATACTGAAATATGATAAAAAAATAAAATCAATACTTTCATAAATAAAAATGGTATAGGTACTTCATCTTTGCTATAATGAAATCGCAATAAAAATCATCAGCAAAAGGAGACCTATACCAATGAAAAGCATAGCAGAAATTTTTGATAATAGCAAGGAATTACTTGATAGTAGATAGTGTAACTTTACTTGGGGGATGCAATGAACAGCCCCCCTCTTATATCAG
>ERZ779626.897-NODE-897-length-15100-cov-19.814357_pt1 | contig 15100 bp, 15 predicted proteins | sample MGYA00514209_ERZ779626 | MGnify/ENA primary metagenome ERZ779626 (study PRJEB29562, sample SAMEA4376713) | mouse gut metagenome | isolation source: Cecum | study: EMG produced TPA metagenomics assembly of the A DSS colitis mouse model was used to assess the...
GAAAGGGCGAGGGAACGATGAACGTCACACCTGGGGGGCAGTCTGCCCTTTTGCGACCCTGGCACCTTCCACGTCCTCCCCCTCTCATACTCTCCCCCTCAAAACCTGCTGTACCTGCTGAAAAGAAAGACCCTGCCCATCCTTTTTCAGCCGGTAAAAACCTTTGAACCCGTGGAACGCCACGGGCTTTTTTGCGCCCAAAATCAACAAAATGGAGGTAATTTATCTATGAAGCGGAAAACCATCACCCACGCGGCTCGGCTGCTGTGCGTCCTGGCCCTTGCCATGACCATGACCACCGCCGCCTTTGCCGCCGACCCGCCTGAACCCGCCCAGCCGTCCCCCTGCTACCCCACCGCCGTCACCCGGAGCGAGGACGGCGGCGAGATCAGGAAGATGTACGACCTGGGGCCGGAGGACGACCCCGCTGGCATCCCCCGTTCCGACTTCGAGCAGGAGGGCTACCACTACACCCTCACCGACCTGCTGAAACAGGAGCTTCCCGCCAACGAGAGCCGCCAGCACACGGAAACCGTGTCCGTGCCCAGCCAGAGCAAGGACATGGGCGCGGTGCTGGCCCTTCTCCCGCAGACAAAGGAGTTCATCACCGAGGACGGCCTTGCCGGGACGCTGGCCCTGAAGCTGGACACGGTGAAGGTGGAGGTGGCCGGGTATGGCAGCTCCACCAAGAGCGTCACCGCCAGCCGCACCTACCCCGGCCTTGCCGACCAGGACACGCAGTATATCCCCAAGTCCATCACCGACAACGGCCACTCCCTGACCCTCCAGACCGTGAACTGGCAGACCGAGGGGGACGGCCACTTCACCGCCGTGGCCTCCTACTCCGGCTCCGCCACCAGCTCCTATGTGAAGGGCTACACCGTCACCGCCGACTATGCGGGCACCGTCAGCCGTATCAACCTGAATAAGATACGCTATGTGGCTATCTTTGAGGGCACGGCCCTGGAACCCGTGACCCCGGAAGAACCCGGCGACACCCCCAGCCCTGACCTGAACGACCCCGCCGACCCCACCGCTCCCGCCGAGCCGACCAACCCCACTGATAACCCCACCGTCGAAAAGAACAACGTCCTGCCCATGGTGGCAGTTGTTGCGGTGGTGCTGCTGGGCGGCGGAGCGTTCTACTTCATCAAACGCAGGAGGTAATGCACCATGAAAAAACTGACCATGCTTTTTTCCGTTCTGTGCCTGACGCTGGCCTTGACCGTCCCCGCCAGCGCACTGGACTACAACATCGACGGCCCCGGCGACCCGGAGTACGGCAAGTCCACCTCCATTGAGCCGGTCATCACGGCTGATCGGGGCGAACTGCCCAACGTGGACGTGAGCAAGAACGCGGCCCTGATCCCGCCCACGTTCGGAAGCCCCACAGCCTATACCCTGAACACCGGCAACCCCCTGACCCCCAATCTGACCCCCGGCTATAGTGAGGGGGTTGTCCCATACCCCCGGTGGACCTTGAAAAACACCGGGCTGCGTCCGGTCACATCCGGCGACTGAAATACGTTCCCTGACGAGCAAGCGACCCTGGAGGGTGCGCCAAGACCCGTCTGTGGGGTTTTCCCATCAAAGACGGCCAAATAAGGCGGCGAGCGGTACCCACCCGTCCAGAAACAGCGAACAAGCTGTTTCGCCACGACCTCGTCAGCATACAATGATACTCCCGCCTGCGGGCGGCTCGGAGCGATCCTCGGAGGGGTGAAATTCCCGTGACGCGCACAGCGCGGTTTCAGTCTGCCGCCCACGCCTGGGGGAGTAGTGTCAAATACAGGCGGACGAAGGACAGGAAAACAACGTCCTTCGAGCGGTCTCTTGATTTCAGATGCCACGGGGATCACCCGCCCACGCAAACGGATGATCCCCGTTTTTCTGGAATCAAGCATCAGATCTGTCACACCAGTCCAATAGTGGAATCGGAGGAGTCTCCTCATATACCAGCAAATGCGGACTGCTGTTTGGACAAAAAGGGAGCCGGGGCCACAATGCGCCCCGGCTCTTGAGGATGGAGGATAGAATGAAAAAGAAAGGATATCTCTTGCAGGGATCAGAATAACGGGATCCTATTACAGAAGTTCGCGCACAGATGTTACAAAAGCATTAAACCTTATTCCGCGTTCTTTTCCTCCGCCAGCTCGTCCAGCGCCAGCTGGACAGCGCACTTTTTCGCGCTGGCGAAGCCAAAATATCGCACTGAGATATCATTCTTCCGGGCGGCATCAATGATGCGGTAATAGTATTTATGGGACAGGGCATTGGGCTGGATCCACACCACATCCGCGCCCCGGATGGCGTTCAGATCCGGCAGGTTCTCCCGATCATAGAACCGAACCCCAGGCAGCAGGGGCTTTATAGCCTTGCGCCAGCTGTCGTGGCCGCCGAATACCACCGTCCGCCGCTTCGCCTGCCAAGGAAGATCCGCCAGCGGGCCGCGGCTCTCTTCCGCCTCGCCCTCTTCGGCCCTCAAGCTGTAGAGCGTCTCCCGAAGCTGGGCCAGCTCCGCCTGCTCCGCTTCGTCTTTTTGTTCCCGGTCTTGAAGCTGCGCCCTCAAACGGCCCGTCATCCGCTCCGCATCATGAAGCGCACCGCGCAGCTCCTTCACCTGCCGGGTCAGCAAATCGATCTGGGCGGCGCAGTCCTCGCCGTGCAGCGGTGCGGCAGGCGGCCCGGCAGCCTCCGCAGGCAAAGCGTCCGAATCGTCCCCACCATCATTGGAAAACCACCCAATGTCCTTCCAGCCATGCTCTCCGGCATCGGTATAGTAAGCGAACATGGCCCCGAAGGCCAGTTCACGGGCCCGCTGCTCCGCAATGCCATGGGCCGTAAACCAGCGGATCAGCGCCTCGGAAGGCCGCTGCTCCCGGGGCGGTATCACGCCGGTGGCGATGTAAAACAGCTGCGCCTCAGAAACCAGCCAGTCCGGGGGGCCGTCCCCCTCTGTTTCGTCCTCAAAAACCATCCGATACTCGTGCCGCAGCCTGTAGTCCGGCCCGCCCGGCTCGGACAGATCGGCCCTGGCATCGAAGTCGTCATGCGTCCAGGGCAGGTGCCGCTCGGCACAGATCATCACAACAGCGGTCAGGCCGTTCAGGCTGGCCAGCGCGTCCTTTTCCCGCTCCAGCAACAGATAGGCGGCGCACAGGGCATAGGGATCGTCTGTCCCATAGCCGGACAGCAGCTCCGCCGCCTTCCGGGAACCAAGCTGTTCCTGTATCTCTTCCACAGGACGGCAGATCAGCTCCGGCCCCGTGAGCAGGGCGACTGTTTCCGGGCGTTCAGAGGGCGGGATATCGTCCGGCGGCAGGAAACCCGGGCCGAAAGGGTTTGCGCCCAGAATGGGCGACGGGCCCGGCGCAACAGGCTGGAGCCGGGTGTAGACCTCCAGGCTCCGATCCATATAGTCCCAAAAAGCGGCCTTGAACCGCTGCCGGAGGCCTTCGGCGGCATCCTGATCCACCAGCTCCAGCAGGGCGCGGAACTCCTTGCGGTATGTCCCCTCCCGACCATATAGCAGCGTCAGGGTGCGCAGCAGGACCTCCCGGGAATGATCCAGATCCTCGGAAAAGGGGATGTCGTATTCCAGAAGCCTGTCCGGCTCTGTGGGAAGCAGGGACAGGTAATCCTCCTCTCTGCCACAGTGCATCTCCCAGTGATCCAGCAGCCACAGTGCGGCGCCCAGCAGGAAGTCCGTGCGCTGTGCCATCCGTGCCGACAGAGGCGCCGGAACCGCTACGGCGGCGGATACCACCTTCACCACGGTCTCGCGTCCATACCGTCCGGCGTACCGTTCACAGAGGGCCGAGGCCACCGCCTCGGCGGCGCTTTGATGAACCCGCGCGGCGGCGGGGGTCACCCATGAGGACCCCATCTCCGTACCGCTTCGAAATCGCCGGTAGATGGAAAACTCCTCGGTGAACGCCTCCTGCTCACCCCCGCTGAGTAGCTGGGAGCGAATCGGCTCCCCGGCCAGCCTCCACATCTTGCGGGGCACGGCTTTTTTCTTTGCGCACATGGCTGTCACCGCCTTTTCTCTCTATGACCACTATATCATAAACAAATCTGAGGTACAAATGTTTTCTGATTATTGAAGGGGGCAACTGAAGTGAGTACAGACAAGACAGAGCCGCAGACCAATGCCAACATTGGTCTGTGCGGCATCCGCAACCTGCTCCAACTCCTGTCCGGGCACGGCTTCACCGAACAGGAGCTGAAAAAGATCGCTGCCCGGATCGTCAAAACCACGGGCGCTGACATTGTTTTTTGTTGAGTTTCACCGCCCGAATTTCATAGCTATTCGGGCCAAGGTGTGGTAGTGTTTGTTGCTGACAGAAGGAGGTGCGGATCATGAGCAAACAGACCAAAACCAACGGGAGCCTCGCGCTGGAGCGGAACAATGTCATTGTGATCGAGGCCGCCCCAAAGCAGGAGGCGGAAAAACTCCGGGTGGCCGCCTACTGCCGGGTCAGCTCGAACTCCACCGACCAGCTCAACTCCTTCATGGCCCAGCTCAACTACTACACCGCGCTGATCGCCTCCAAGGAGAACTGGACGCTGGCCGACCTCTATGCAGACGAGGGCATCACCGGCACGTCCGCGGAAAAGCGCCCAGACTTCCAGCGGCTTCTGGCGGATTGCCGCCGGGGGCGGGTGGACAAGGTGCTGGTCAAGTCCGTCTCCCGGTTCGCCCGCAACGCCAGGGACTGCCTTACCACCATCCGGGAGCTGAAGTCCATCGGCGTGGGGGTGTGCTTCGAGGAGCAGCATATCGACACCTCCAACATGAGCGGCGAGCTGCTCACCGCAGTCTTCGCCGCCATGTCCCAGAAGGAGAGCCAGAATATCTCCAGCCATATGCGCTGGAGCTACCGGCGCCGGATGCAGAGCGGCCAGTTTATCACCTGCAGCGCCCCCTTTGGATACCGCCTAAGCAAGGACAGAAAGCTTGTTATCAATGAGCCGGAGGCAGAAGTTGTCCGCATGATTTTTGCCCAGTATCTTTCTGGACAAAGTAAAGATGATATTGCGGAGTATGTCTCCACCCTCGGAATGCAGACGCGGGAAGGAAATACCCAGTGGGGGCATAAAGCGATCTCCTACATTCTGAGCAATGAACGGTATGTGGGGGATTCGCTGCTTCAAAAAAAGTATACCACCGACACCCTGCCATTCAAGCAAATGGTGAACCGTGGGGAAAAGGAGCAATATTTCGTACCCCAGAGCCATCCGGCCATCATTGACCGGGAAACCTTTGATGCGGTTGCGGAACTGTTGGGCAGACGAACGTTTACAATGCCCCAAAGGGAAAGCAGCCCATTGGCAATGAAAGTTTTCTGCGGGATCTGTGGAAACTCGTACCGCCGCGCTGTTTGCGGTCAAAAAACCTATTGGGTCTGCCGCCAGCACTATAGGGACAAGGATAGGTGCCCCTCCGGGCGGATCCCCGAGGAGGAAATCTACGCCGCCTTCCTCCGGGTATACCACAAGCTCCGGCTCCACGGGGGGCCAATCCTCAAGCAGATGAATGCGGACCTCCAGTCCGTCCGGGAGCGGCGGATGCTCTGGAGCCTGGACATCGTTTCGCTGAACCAAAAAATCGCGGATCTCTCCGATCAGGATCGAATGCTGGCCGACATGAACAAGTGCGGCCTGGTCGATCCTGATATTTTTATATCCCAGAGCAATGAGCTGGCCCGGCAGCTCCGGGCCGCGAAACAGAAAAAGGAGCAGCTCCTGGCAGACGGGGATGACGACACCCTCCCCAGGACGCGGGAGCTGCTGGAAACGCTGGAAACCCTGCCCGAGTTCCTCCCCGCCTTTGATGGCGAGATTTTCACCGACCTGGTGGAGCGGATCACGGCGGAGGGGGACGGCACCCTGCGGTTCCGGCTGAAAAACGGGCTGGAACTGACGGAAACCACCGAGAGGAGCGTGCGCTGATGGCAAACCGGAAGCTGCCCTTCGGCTACTGCCTGCGGGATGGGCAGGTGCGGGAGGAAACAACGGAAGCGGAGATGGTGCGGCTGATCTTCCGCCGCTACGGGGAGGGGGCATCCTACGGGAAGCTGGCGGACGAGCTCAACACCACCGGCTGCCCCTATGCCCCCGGCAGGCCGTGGAACAAGAACATGGTGGCGCGGGTTTTGCAGGACGGGCGTTACATAGGCGGGGGGGCGTATCCGCAGATCATCCCACCCGAATCATTCAGACAGGCCGTAGCGGCAAAGCCGGACGTGTCCGGCAGGGCGAACCACGGGGAGATCAAGGATATCCGCGTCCTGGCCCGGTGCGCCCAATGTCAAAGCCCCATGCGGCGGACACGCCAAAATTACTGGCTGTGTCCCCACTGTATGACGGTTCCCGCAAAAATCAGGGATGAAAACCTGATCCTGTGCGTGGGGCGGCTGCTCCGCTATCTCCGGGAACACCCTGAGAGCATCGCCCCCGCCCCCGCGTCTGAGGGTGACAGCGAAGCCGTCCAAGCGGCCCAGGAGGGCCTTGCCCGCGAGCTGGCACGCGCTGAGTTTGACGAAGCCGCCGCGAAAGCCCAGGCCATCGCCCTGGCCTCCGCCCGGTTCGACGCCCTGGGCTCCGGGGACTATGAAACCATGCGGCTGCGCCATCTGCTGGGCGGTGCGGAACCGGGCGAAGGTTTGGATACGGCCCTGCTCCGGCAGGTCGCCGCCGCCATCCTGATCCACCCCTCCGGGGCGGTGGGCCTGAAGCTGAAGAACGGGCAGACGCTGGAGAGCCCAGCGGGGTGAGATAGTTGTGGTATTGTTGGTATTGCTTGCTTTCCGCGCCCTATCTTTGGTGGATATCGTGATAGCTTGGCGGCCCTGAAGCTGGTATTGTTGTGGCAGGATCATCAATACCATATTTGGAGGGATCAACGCAATGCCGAAGCCAAACTACTCCCACACCTACAGTACCTGTGCCGACAGCATGAAACGGACTGCGGCTCCGTGGCGGGTAACCAGCGGATGCGGCGGAAGGGTGCGAATCTTCAACGGCAGGCATTATGAACTACCCAACAGCACCATTTGCCTTACCTGCCCATATTATTGCAGGGGCAACACATTGCAAACAGCCAATGAAAGGAGGGATTCTAAATGACAGCCACTGCGCCCAATGTGATCGTCATCCCCGCCAACCCCGCTCTGGCCAAGGCCAGGGCCGTCCGGCGTCAGCTCCGGGTCGCCGCCTACTGCCGGGTGTCCACCGACAGCGAGGAGCAGCTCACCAGCTACGAGGCCCAGAAGAAATACTACACCGACAAGATCATGACCAACCCGGCCTGGACCATGGCCGGGATCTTCGCGGATGAGGGGATCTCCGGCACCCAGGCCGCCAAGCGGCCCCAGTTCCTGCGGATGATCCGCCAGTGCAGGCAGAAGAAGATCGACATGGTGCTGGTGAAGTCCATCTCCCGGTTTGCCCGGAATACGGTGGACTGCCTCAACTACGTGCGCGCCCTGCGGGAGCTGGGCATCGCCATCATCTTCGAGGAGCAGAACATCAACACCCTGGAAAGCGACGGGGAACTGCTGATCACCCTGCTGGGAGCCGTGTCCCAGGGGGAGAGCGAAGCCATCAGCGAAAACGTGAAGTGGGGCAAGCGTCAGGCCATGCGGGAGGGCAAGGCCGCCATCCAGTACAAGCGGCTGTACGCCTATGAGAAAGGGCCGGACGGCAAGCCCCGGATCATCCCGGAACAGGCGGAGGTGGTGCGTCAGATCTACGACAGCTTCCTGGGCGGGCAGAGCCTGCGGATGATCAAGGACACGCTGGAGCGGCAGGCCGTCCCCACCGTCAGCGGCGGTTCGGACTGGTCCATCGCCGTCATCCGGGGGATTCTTCAAAATGAAAAATACTGCGGCGACGTCCTCCAGCAAAAGAGCTTCGTGGCCGACTGCATCAGCCACAAGCACGTGCGGAACGTGGGGCAGCTCCCCATGTACCTGACCCGTGACCACCACGAGGGCATCGTCAGCCGGGACACCTTCCACGCGGCCAAGGCGGAGTTCGCCCGCCGCAACGCCGGACGGGCCCCCAGCCGGAAACAGGCTCCCACCGGGCGCTCCTGCTACAGCGCCAAGTATGCCCTCACCGGGCGGCTGATGTGCGGCGAGTGCGGTACCCTGTACCGCAGGTGCGTGTGGAGCAAGCGGGGGCAGAAGAAGGCCGTGTGGCGGTGCACCAGCCGAATCGACTACGGCTCCATGTACTGCCGCCAGTCTCCAACGCTCCACGAGGGGCCGCTGCAGATGGCCATCCTCGCCGCCATCAACTCGGTGATGAGCCGGAAGGATGTGCTGGTGGGCCAGATCGAGGACGCCATGCGGACGGAGCTGGCCCCCATCCCCGGTGAGACCATGAGCTTGTCCGACATCGACCGAAAGCTGGCCGACCTGGATCGTGAATTTAAAGAACTGTTCCAGGCGTCCAAGGAGGACGGCGGATATCTGAACTACGCCGACGCCTTCAGGCGGATCACGGAGGAGATGGGGGCGCTGAAGGACAGGAAAGTCTTCCTCCTGGCCCAGATGGAGAGCGGCTCCGCCGCCAACCGGCGTATCCGAGACGCTGTGGCCATCCTGAGCGCAGGCGACTCTCAGCTCACCGAGTGGGACGAGAGTATCATCCGCCAGCTGGTGGACACGGTGGAGGTGCTGTCGGCGGACAGGATCAGGGTCTGCCTTCGGGGCGGGATGGAGATCGAGCAGAGCATTGTGTGCGGGAAATAAGTGAGAGCAGTGGAGAGAAGCGCGGGAGCCAATCCCGCCTTTCTCTCTGCTATGGCCCGAAATATGGTCAACTCAGCCTGGAATCCATGGTAAAGTCCCCCTCGACTTGACGCAGGTGGTGTGTTATACTGGGAAAACAGCACAGTGGGACGCATGGCTGACAATTACCACGCCCCGGAAAGAGGAAATTTCATGGTTCAAGCAGTTTTCATCGACTACATGGGCACCACCGTGGACGAGCGCAGCCAGGAGATGGCGGAGATTATCCGCCGCATTTGTAAGCACAGCAACCTCCATGACCCGAAACAAGTTCAGCGGTTCATCCTGGACAACCGCCGCCGCTATGAGGCGGACAGCTATCTGGACGCCTATTTCTCGGAGGACGAGATCGTGGACCGTCTGATTGGGGACATGGAGGCACAGATCGGCCTGGCAGACGATTCCGATGCCCTGCGCAGCCTGATCCGCGCCCACTGGGTCAACGCCCCGGTATTCCCGGACGCCCACGCCTTTTTTGAGCGGTGCCCCGTCCCCATCTATATCATCACCAACAACGGTCTCCCCTACATGGAACGGGCTCTGGAGCAGAACGGCCTGAAGACCGCGGGCGTGGTCAGCGCGGACACCGTCCGGGCCTACAAGCCCCACCGAGAGATTTTCGATGAAGCCCTGCGGCTCAGCGGCTGTACGCCGGACGGGGCCGTCCACATCGGGGACTCCTACAACACCGACGTGGTTGGAGCGCGGGCGGCGGGTATCCGGCCCGTGCTGCTCCTGCATGGGAAAGCGCCCCGTGACGGGGTGGAATCCGCAGAGGATCTGACCCATGCGCTGAATCTGATTTTCAAATAAATGGAGGAGGACATCACCATGCGCAAGAATTTCGGAGCCAAGCCCTACACCTACCCCCAGCCGGTGTTCATCGTGGCCGCCTACGGCCCGGACGGTACGCCGGACGCCATGAACGCTGCCTGGGGCGGCATCAGCGACACCACCGAACTGACCCTGTGCCTGAGCGTGGGGCACAAGACCACCAAAAACATCCTGGAGCGCAAGGCATTCACCGTCAGCATGGCAGATGCCGCCCATGTGGTGGAATGCGATTACCTGGGCGTGGTGTCGGCCAACAAGGTGCCGGACAAGCTGGCACGGGCCGGGTTCCACACCACAAAAAGCGGGTTCGTGGACGCGCCGCTGATCGATGAGCTGGCCATGGCGGTGGAGTGCAGGCTGGTGAGCTATGACCCGGACACCGGACATTTGGTGGGCGAGATCGTGAACGTCAGTGTAGACGAATCCGTCCTCACCCCGGAGGGCAAGGTGGACGTATCCAAATTGGATCCCATCACCTTCGACCCCGTCAACAGCGCTTACCACAAGCTGGGTGAGAAGGTTGGGAACGCCTTTGCGGACGGGCTGAAGCTGAAATAATAGAAAACGGGCCTCTCCATTCAAGTTTGAGCGGAGAGGCCCACTGTCATCCTGCAAAGGCAAAATGGAGTGCCAGCAGCACCGCCGTATCCACCACCGGCACCGTCACGGTGTCGTCTCCGTTTCGGGAGATCAGCTCGGTGTACGCGCCGGGGATGGACGTAGCCAGCGCGAATAGCAGGCATTGCCACCAGGGCATGGCGGTCAGTACCAGCATCGCCGCCGTCCCCACCGCCGCGGACACCAGCACCATGGCGGCGGAACCCTCCCAGGTCTTCTTGGGGTCGGCCAGGGGGAGGCTGACATGGTGCTTCCCGAAGCGGTGCCCCGCCAGCGCCGCCGCGCCGTCCCCGCTGCCCCACATGAGGATGGCGGTCACCGCCGCCCAGGGCAAACCGAACCCACCCCAGCACAGGGCTACCAGGGCCGCATCGGTAAGGAACAGCAGGAGCAGGCTCTTTTTGATCTCCCCCTGCTTCTTCTCCACAAACAGCCCGCCGTAGCCCTGCCACCGCTCACACAGGCACAGCGCTGGATAGACGATGGCGGCAAACAGCGCCAGCGTCAGGCTTGCCGCCTGCCAGCTGTCCGCCCGCCACACCACCACCGCCGCCGAGCAAAACGCGGGCAGATGGAGCAGCTTGCGGAACACCACCTTGGGGATATGGGCCGCAAAGTGGAGGACGATCAGGATCAGCGCCGCCGGGATAATAAATAGCAGATATTCCCCGAAGCATTTCAAGGTGGACAGCGCCAGCGGCTGGGCGGCGACGAAATCCCAGTAATGGAGCAAAATCAGCGCCCCGCCCAGCAGGGTGAGCACCACCCCCGTCACCAGCCCCACGGTGCGGCTGTCCACCCGGTTGGCGAACCGGGCGGAGGCCAGGGACGCCGCCGTGGCCACAGTCATGCACAGAATCAACACCGGCCACCGCTCCAGCAGGATAGCGGGGTGGATGAGGATGTGGCTCACCGAGGCGATGAGGGCGGTGAAGGTCATGATGAAGGTGCTGGTGCCCACGGCGGGTTTCAGTTCCATGCCCAGGAAGGCGGTGAACACCACCAGCATCATCATGCCGCCCCCGGACCCCACAAAGCCCGTGCCGAACCCGATGGTCAGGCCGAAAAGCAGGGAGATGGCAACGCCCTTCCAGTCCAGCGCCGCGCCCTTGGCGGCAGTGTCCATCCGCTCTGTGGTGGGTTTCACCAGGAAACGGATGCCGATGCAGAAGGTCAAGATGAGGGTGAAGCCGCCCAGCACCACGTTCCCGGCCCTCCAGGCGGCGAAGCTGCCCACCGTACACATCCCGATGATGCAGGCCAGCATGATCCAGCCACGGCGCAGGTCGATGTTTTTGTGGCGGATGTAGGTGGCGGTGGTGACCGCGGAGCCCAGGATATCGGAGGCCAGGGCGATGGCGGTGGCTTGATAGGCCCCCGTTTCCTCGGCAAAGGACGGGCACAGCACGATGAGGATGGGCACCATCACCGTGGCCGCCGACAGACCCACCAGTCCCGTCCCCACCCCGGCCAGCACCGAGGCCAATATGTACCAGAAATACTCCAACATGGGCGCTCGCTCCTTGCGCTGAACTGCCCTCTATGGTATCATGGGGCGAAGAAAATGTCCAGAAAGAAGGGGCCGGGATGACAAAAAAACAGATGGCGGCGCTGACTGCGGCGGCAGGTGCCGGGGCCTGGTGTGTGTGCCGAAACAAAAAATATCCCGTCCGAAAGGAACTACGCTTTGCCAACAAGCTGACGGTTCCTGGTTGGACGCTGAACCTGAACACCGCAAAGCTGGCCAACCGGGCGCTGGACCGGATGGCTCTGACGCCGCCCGCCTATGTGGAGGTGGAGGAGTTCGACTGTCTCCATGACGAGGGGATCGCCTACGCCAAGGCGCTGGAGACGGCGGGGGTAACGGTGCAGCTGGAAGATGTGACGGGTACCTTCCATGGGTTTGATTTTTTTGAGGGCAAAGGGATTTCAAGAACCATGGCAGAAAAACGGACACAAGCCCTTCGAAACGCATTCTATCAGTGACAAAAAACCGGCAGAGAGAACTGCGGGAGGGTCTCCCGTTTTTCTTTTTGCCGCTTTCAAAAATCAGGCGCCCAGCGCCGGAAAGGAGAAGCCTATGAATGTCAGGAAGCCCACCGATTACAGCATCCTGTTCGCGGCGTTGGACACACTGACAGCGACAAATCTGCCTCAGATGGAGCTGTACAGTGAAATTGGCCGGTTGGTCAGCGTCAGGCCGGAGAAAGGCGCGGCGGTGGCGGCTGCGGAGTACCTGCACGGCGCCTATCCTGATGTCTCGGGCTTCTCCCCCCGGAACCTGCGGCGAATGCGGGATTTTTACCGCACTTATGCCAAAGCCCCGCACGTGCTGGCTGAGGCCATGGCCATCGGCTGGACACAGAATGTGGTCATCCTGGAAGCGGAGCTGGCGCTCCAGGAAAAGCTGTGGTACATTCGGGCAGTGCGCCGGTTTGGGTGGAGCAAGCTGGAGCTGGCAGACCGCATCTCATCCTCCGCCCACAAGAAAGTGGTCCTCGACTTAGGGCCGGAAGTATGTTATACTGAGGAAAACAGCACTACGGAGTGTGTGAACGATGACGAGGATCCTTTTCGTGTGCCACGGCAATATCTGCCGCAGCCCCATGGCCGAATTTGTGATGAAGTACTTGGTGCAGAAGGCCGGACTGGAATCCCAATTCCACATCGAGTCCGCTGCCACCAGCACGGAGGAGATCGGCAACCCGGTCTATCCTCCGGCGAGGCGCACGCTGGCCGAGCACGGCATCAGCTGCGAGGGCAAGGCGGCGCGGCGGCTCACCAACGCCGACTACGACCAATTCGACCTTCTGATTGGGATGGACCGGGCCAACCTGCGGAATATGCACCGCATCTGCGGTGGGGATTTCGCCGGGAAACTGCACCTGCTGATGGACTACACCGACCGCCCCGGCGATGTGGCGGATCCATGGTACACCGATGACTTCGAAACCACTTGGCGGGATGTGCTGGCGGGCTGTCAAAGTCTGCTGGAGCGGCTACGCTCCAGGGAGGGCAAATGATGTTCGGCAGAAGGAAACGGCGGGACGCCAGCCCCTATGACAAAACCGGAAAGTTCTCGGTCATCCGCTCCAGCATCTGCACCGGCGAACAGGTGGCGGGGTTCAAGAACGCCGTCAGCGGGAAGTTTGAGGAACTGATGCTAATCCGTGATGGAAAAGACCTCTCCGAATTCCTCCATCGCTACCAGGTGGAGGATTGCGAAATCAAACAGGAGAACGAGAGAATGTACCTATACCTTATGATGTTCTCAAAATATAGTATCTATATAAATATTATATTTCCCCAATCTGTTCAAGTTCAATATACCAAGGGCTGTTCATTATTTTCTGGCAATAATCATATCCCTTATCATGCGGAAATCCAGCATGATAGTGTGATGTTATTACCTTGCCAAAATCTTTTTTACAATCTTCACAATAGTATGTTGACAAAAAGTGTTTTTTAAAAAAACTGCCACAATAAGGGCACCTGGTCTCATTTAAATACACTTCTAATACATCACAGAGTCTTTTGTGAACTCCTGTCCCATACAAACAGCCTAAAATCAGTTCTCTGTATCTAGGGCTTGGAACGATCAACTCGTTTCCGACAAAAATCGTATGCAACTCTGAACAAAATCCATCATATCTACTTGACTCATCATAATCATCGTGTGTGCAAAATAAAATACGATGATTATGTTTTATGCTTTCTGGCAGAACTGCTCTTTTAAGTGATTCACAGTGTGAAAATGCACTAATTGCTATATTTGCGTTTTGATTACATACCTCTATTGATTCTAATTTGTTGCAGTGGCTTAATACATGTGAACCTATGAATATTATGCTTTCTGGAAATGTAATCTTATCTATTCCAGTTTCGGAAAATGCGCGTTCTCCAATATATCGCAAAGTATTTGGTAAAATAATACTATTCAACTCTGCACAGCATGCAAAAGCACCGTTATGTATTGCATATAATCCGTCAGATAGATTTACTTGCCTTAATGCTGTACATTCCACAAATGCACATGATCCTATTTCTTCAACAGTATCTGGAATACTAATTTGTTGTAAATCCACATTATTATATTGATTAGTAGCTCCTTCTCGTCCACCACAAAAAGCATACTCTCCAATTTTTGTGACGCTTCTTGGAAGCACCAATGATTTAGCCCTTCCAGTGTACTTAACCAACACACCATCCCGTATATCCATAAATTCTTCTGATGGTTCTGGACTGTTAGCTACACTGTTCTGTTGAATCTTTTCCCTTATTCGTTCTATACTACACTGCATTTTACAATTATCGCATATTGCTACAGACCCACCATATTGCATTGTTAGCTTTCCGCCACATATATCACACTTTATTTCAAACATTATGTCCCACCCCCATTTGTATATGATTGATATAAAACGCTTTTTAAATTATATACCGTAAAATTCTATAGCACAAGTGTTAAAATGAATTGAATCGTAAATTTCCTTCATCTATTTTGCTCTTATTGCCAATGCTCTTATGTATACAGACTTTGAGTTAAGTGATGCGAAAAAATTGGTCATATGGACGGTTGGGTGTTTATTGCACTGGGGGTTCTAAAGTGTTCGCCCCTGCCAAACCGAGAAGCCTTTAAAATCAAGGCTTCTCGGTTTTTCCTTACTGCCGCAACGGTTTCCCAGGTTTTATTCCGCCACGAGAATAGCGTTGATTGAACCTGGCATAGCGTTTTTTGAGTAAAAACTGCACACGGATTTATACACAAAAAGGAGGGGGCTTACGCCTCCTCCTTCAGCTTGTCGAAAAGCGGCCTGCCAGGAAAAAGTTCTGGCAGGCCGCAAAGC
>ERZ779626.899-NODE-899-length-15042-cov-4.696337_pt1 | contig 15042 bp, 10 predicted proteins | sample MGYA00514209_ERZ779626 | MGnify/ENA primary metagenome ERZ779626 (study PRJEB29562, sample SAMEA4376713) | mouse gut metagenome | isolation source: Cecum | study: EMG produced TPA metagenomics assembly of the A DSS colitis mouse model was used to assess the...
GGAGGCGCCCGATGACAAAAGATGGAGTTGGGTATGTGGATATGCACACAGAAAACCTTGTGAATGAGGCAGGTGTACGGCAAATTTCCGTGCCGGATTATTCCGCCAGCCCCTGTACCATTTTAGATCATATTTTAGCATATTTAATTGGTATGGCGGCAGGTTTTGCGGTGCTGTTCATTTTCTATAAAATTGTACCGCTGTCAATAGCAGGCGGTCTGATTGTGGGCGCCGTCAACATATTTGTGGCCCAGCAGAGCGCGAAGAAAAAGCGGCTTTTCAGACTTAGGACTCAGTTCTTTGATTTACTGGAGGCCATGTCTGTATCCATGCGCGCGGGCAGCCCGTCATTCAAGGCGCTGCAAAGCGCACGGAATGACCTTACCATGATTTATCCAGAAAACAGTGATATCATCACGGAACTGGACTTCATCATTCTTAAATTCAATAACTCGGTCCCGCTTTCAGAGTCCTTCGCCGATTTTGCTCAACGGAGCGGATTGGAAGATGTGGCCAGTTTTGCTTCCATCTATGCCACAATTGAAGGAAAGTCCAGCCGGGCGGATGAGATTGTGCGGGAGACTCAGCAAATTATCGCAGATAAAATGGAAATTGAGATGGAAATCGAAACCATGATGACCGCTGCAAAATCAGAGGTTAACATCATGCTGTTTATGCCCCTTGTAATTCTTGGGATCATCGGTTATGCAGGCGCGGGTTTTATGGATGCCATCTACACGACTGTCATCGGGAGAGTGGTGGCCACTGGCGGGCTGATTGTCTTTATTATCAGCTTTATAATGGCTAAAAAATTCAGCAATGTGCAGATTTGAGGAGGAATCATATGCTGATTGCTGTTCTTGGTGCCGCAACAGTTCTAGGTGCGATATGGTTGGTTCTGCTGGGCATGGTTTCTGAAGAAGATTGGGTCGAGGCAGCTTTTAATGCAGTCCTGGATAATCGTATGGAAATCGACCGCCTCCAGAGCAGAGATACGGCCAACGCGAAAATCCTGGAGCAATATCGTGGAGCTGCCGCAAAAGTCATGGGGCTGTTCCTAGAAAGCGACTCCCAAAAAAAGATTGACGCATTGAATAGGAAGAATGACGCATTGCAGCGGGGCAATCTCCGCGCGGTGCGGCTTCTTGACATGCCTGGGTATGTGTTACAGCGGCGTATTGACGCCATTGGGCGGGGAGCCGTCCACAAAGCCATTATGGAGAAAAGCATTGAGCTGTATGGGAAAAAATATGCTGAAAAGAAGTGTCGCCAACTGTTGGCGCAGATGCTCTCCTATCCCATCATTGGCGTTTCGCTGTCACTGGCCCTAGGCGCATTATTAGTGGCATTGGGGATTCAGACTCCGGGATTTGCGGTCATGGTAGTTGGCACAGCGTTGGTGCTGGTTTTGGTCTATGCACTGTACGACGAGTTGGGCGACCGGCTGAACAAGCGCAGGGCCGATATAAGCCGTCAGTTTCCAAATGTTGTTTCAAAGCTCGCGCTGCTGGTCACTTCAGGAATGATCGTGGACCGCGCATGGAGGGAAACCGCCCAGAGCCAAGAGCTGGGGCTGTACCAGGAGATGCGTAAGACATCGGATGAACTGGCCAACCTGGTAGAGCCGGCCACCGCCTATGCAAACTTTATTGACCGATGCAATACCAAGGAAACTACCAAGCTGGCTTCCGCAATCATTCAGAGCGTGTCCAAAGGCAATGCGGAGATTGGCGCATTACTTAAAGGCATGGCCCATGAAGCGTGGCAGGAGCGGCGGCATACGGCCAAGCGTGATTCTGAGGCGGCAAACTCAAAGCTCATGATTCCGACCATGCTCCTGTTCTTGGCGATTCTGGTTCTTATTATGGTCCCCATTGCAATCAATTTTGGCGGCCTGACCTGATGCAGCAAGAAAAACTTATGGCGGCTGTAGAACCGGGAAATAGTTCTGTAGAATTTCTGGAAATTTGAAAAAGAGTTTGAAAATGGCAGGCATATTAAAAATGCTGCCGCTTTTGAAACCGTGAAATTGGTGTCTGCGCTGATTGGGCGCTGTTTGAAAATTGGCAAGGCATGGCAAAAAAAGAGCCTCCGTCTGGGTATGTTAACAATGTTCAAACGGGCCCTGGCGTTGCACATAAGACAGAAGGAAAGGAGGGAGCTGACTATGTTGAGCAGACTGAGCAGCCTGACAATTGCGATGTATCTGTCTGTCACCGGGTTTGTACGGGATCTGGGAGCGGATTTGAAAAATGATGAGCGCGGATTGTCCGGCGTAGTCGTAGCCGTCTTGCTGATCTTGGTGGCGGTACTGGCTGTAACGATGATTTGGGGCCTTATGAGCGGTTGGCTGAATGAGCTTTGGGAGAGCATTACGAGCAAAGCTGGAGGACTCCAATAAGAAAAAACGGAATGGGAAGAGGGTGGCTGCATTGACGCGTAAAGACCATTTGGGGAACAATGAAAAAGGTTACGCTGTAGTGGAGGCAACCATCCTCTTCCCGATTATAGTTATGATTTTCGCCGGCCTGGTATTGCTGACGGTGTACTTGCCTATGCGGGCAGCTTTACAGCAGGCAACTCAATACGCCGCGACTGTGCTTGCCACAGAACGCAGCGATACTTGGCTGGATTTTAATACAGAAGAGATGGAATTTGAGCGGAAAGAGTTTCGATGGGAGCTTTCAAACGTCTATAAGGCCATATTTGATTCGCTTTCCTTCAACACTGTTTCAGACGACGCGGAAACAATTGTCAAATCACTAGACGGGCGGAGTGTCATTCGCTATAGCGGAGACCTGACGGTGCAATGTCAGACCGTAAATTATGTGGTATACAAAGAAATCACGGTAACTGCCACACGGGTTATACCAGTACCGGTAGATTTGTCCTTTGTGAAATTTCCGACCGAGATTCCCGTCACGGCATCCTCTACATCCGTGGTATTAAATGGCGATGAATTTGTGAGGAATATGGACTTGGCAGCGGAATTTTTTACATATCTGGATGAAAAATATGATTTGAAATTTTCTGAGCTGTCGGGTTGGATGGAGAAAGTCTACGAGCTTTTAGGTATATAGGAGGGCGACGCTATGCGGCGATTTTGGCATAACTGCAAAGGCGCGGTTACGGTTATGGTTACGCTGCTGCTGATTCCCGCAGTACTGATTACGGGAACTGGAGTGGATTTGGCGCGCATCTATGTAGCCTACAGCACGCTGCATGACGCGAATCAGCTGGCTGCAAACTCTGTTTTGGCCAGCTATGACGCGCTGCTCCAGGATCTTTACGGGCTGTTTGGCATCATGCGGGGTGAGGATACGGACTTTGCCGATATGGCGGACGAATATGTCAAGCTGGCAGTATTTGGTGAGGATTGGGTAAACCGGGACATGGGAACCTTCCAGCTATTTTATGGTTCCGATTTGCAGCCGGGAGAGGTCGTTACCGCCCCAAACAAGAATTTGAGCAGCCCAGATGTTCTCCGCCGGCAAATTGAGGAGTATATGAAATACCGGGCTCCAGGGATCATCGTGGAAGAAATTATGGGTAAGTGGGACGTATTTGAAAAAGTCCGAGAGGATGCCCGCGTCATTCAAAAAAAGATGCAGGTGGATGATGGAGTGGAAGAGGTCGATAAACTGTATCGCGAGATATATAACTGCATCAATCAAGTAAACCCGTGCGATTCCGTGGAAAAGGTGGCGGCTCGGGACACAACCCAGGCGGCGGCTGATATTCAAGACAGATTGGGAGAGATGTCTGACACCTGGGAGGCCTATGCGCAAACCCAGGCAAAGCTGAAGGATGCAAAGGCCGAACTCGCGGAGGCGGAAGCGGCAAGAGGGACAGCAGATTCGGAAACTGGCGCAGAGGCCTTGGCCATCCCGAACCAAAGGATTGAAGAACTGAGGAAAAAAATTCAAGAGCTGGAACAGGCATTAAAAAGGCTGGAGGAAACATATCGAAGTCAGGCTGGGCATGTGGCGGCTCGAAGCAGCCGGTGGGACAAGGATTGCAAAGAAGAGTTAGAATTGCTGCAAAGCTACATTGATGGTTCCGACGCCAGCCTGGAAAAACTGGCGGAGCTGTGCAAGAAAGCCGAGGAAAAAAAAGAAGCTCTGGAGAAAAAGATCAAAGAGCTGGAGGAAGCATTGGATCGTGGCAAATGCTCCTCCGAGCTTGAGCGGGGACTGAGGGAGCCGCCGGCGAATGGTGATGGAAGCATCGTCAAAAATGCGGATGGGACCAATATGAAGTCTTTGATGGAGCAGTATAAAGATCTGCTGAAATACGACCTGACTAAGATGGCCGATGCGATGATCGAGGGAAAGAACGTATCCAACTTTGAAGGAGATAGGAAACAGATTGAGGAAACCATTAAGTTAATTGATGAAGCTAAGCTGGGTGGACAGGAGCTCACTGTTTTTGGCGAGTGGGGGGCCTCCGGAATTGTGTCACGTTACCCTCTGCCGGGTGAGGAGGGCAGCGCGAATCCTTTGCTGGTGTTTTTGGGCCCAAGAGTGGTTTTTTCTCCCAAAGCGCCGGGCTTCAAGGAGTTTCAGGCCCAGATATTCAGCGGCCAAAAAAATGACAAATTTTATCAGGAGCTGGATAAGCTGTACGCGCCTGGTAAGGGCGATGAAAAGGGGAAAAAGAACGTAAAGGATTCCATTACCAAAATCTTTGAAACCTCAAAGAAAAAATTTGGCAGCCTGTTGGAGGGGTTCAATCCGGAGGGCGCAAAGAAATTGGAGGGCGCGGTCAACACATCCCGGCCGAACACCGGCTCTGATTTTGGCTGCAATGACGACCACGATTGGAGCAAAGAAAATGAAGGCAAGAAAGAATTAGAAAATGCGTTGGACAGCGATTTTTTGTCTGTGTTAGCCAATACTGCGGGAAAAGTGGGCGACAAGTTACTCCTGCTTGTCTATGACACTGAAATGTTTTCCGATTACTCTACCCCGGGCAAAGACAGGGGAGGGGCTGCCAACAGCGAAGCGTCTTAAGCCTCAAATATGGCCGGAATCCCCTTGAGCCCAGAAGTGAACTATTATTTTCAGTCGGAGCTGGAATATCTGTATAACGGTAATCTGTCAGATGCAGTTGCAAACTTGAAGTCTGTGGCCGGCATGATCTTTCTCATCCGCTTTGTCTTTGATTATGTGGCCTCATTCACGGTGAGCAGCGTGAATGATCTGATAATCACCATCAAAACCGCGCTGTCTTGGACGGGACCTTTTTCAGTGCTGGCGGGAGAGCTGGCCAGGCTGGGAATTGCCTTGGGCGAGTCTGCCTTGGACGTGCAGCGGCTGAGGGCTGGAGACAAAGTGGCGGTGTACAAAAGCAATGAGACATGGAAATTCAGCGTAAAGGGACTAACAGATTTGGTAACAGAGACCGTATCCGAAAATGCTGTGGAATCCGCGTTTGGAGTGTCCGGCGATGATGAAGGCATCCAGGATGATAAGAATACTATGACCATGACCTATAAGGATTATATGCGCTTATTCTTACTTCTGGTTGACGGCGATACGCTGGCATTGCGGACGGCAAAGCTGATCCAGTTGAATGTCACCAATTATCGGGATGGAATTCATGCCAATGAGGAAAAGATGGCGGGAGCTGATTTATTTGACCTATCCAATGCGGTGACAGATTTCAGCCTCACTACCACGGCGGAAGTTCAGATGCTGTTCCTGTCCATGCCCTTTGCCCAGGAAGGCGTGAACGGAAGGATTCCCCCGGGTCAAATGGCAATCTCTGTGAGGGATGACAGGGGGTACTGAAAATGCGAGGGGATGAAAACGGCTATATCGTAGTGGAGACAATCACGTGCTTTATCCTGTTTGTGTTTCTAAATATTTCCATTCTCAGCCTGATCAACATTGTCACGGTTCAGGCCAGGGTTCATTATGCTCTGACACAGGCGGCAGAAGCCGTATCCATGTATACATATGTTTTGGACGTTACGGGTGTGGCCAGTCATATGGTGAACAGCGCCAATCAGGCAGAGAGTGTGGAAAAGGACGCCAACACCATCAAATCCAACATCAATTCCGTCATAGATGCGGTTAATTCGCTGGACATTCCCAGGACCATGGATGCCGGCAGGACATTGTATGACAACGGCGTAGAAATTGTGGAAAAGACGCTGGATGATCCGAAGGCCGCATTTCAGGCGTTTCTCAACTACGGATTAGGGGAAGGGATGGACCAGATTTTTGAGGCAGCAGTACGTCCCCTAGTGCTTCGGTATCTGTCCAATGGGGCGATGACCGGGGAGGAATATCTGAAGGCAGCCCATGTGGTTGGCGGAAAAAATGGGCTGGATTTCGGGGATTTTGATTTGTTTGATCTGGGTACAACCAGCAGCGATGACAGTAGATTCCTAACTGGGGCGGGCAATGTAAAAATTGTAGTGGAATATGACATTGACTACTCATTTGGCGCGCTCCCCCTCCCGTTTGCAAAGCCCTATCTCCATGTAACGCAGGAAGTGATGACCCGGTCCTGGTTGAGCGGAAAGGGAGAAGGATATTCCCATGGAAAATAAAAAAGCCCGTAAGGTCCTAAGACATGCCGGACTCCCGGTTATTCTGTTTACGCTTTGGCTGGTTAAGGGCCAGGAGATGGAGCCAATCCGATTGATTTTGTGGGGCACGCTTCTGTCGTTTGTTTATTTTGCCTCGCTCAGCGATTTGCGGGAGCAGAGAATTCCGAACCGCCTGGTGGGAGCCATGCTGGGCGCGTGGATTTTACTGATAGTTCCGCAGCTGTTTTTTAAGACGGAATTGGCGTTTGCGCTGGTGCTGAACGGACTGCTGGGCGGGTTGACCGGCGGGATGCTTTTTTTGCTCGTGTACCTGATCAGCCGCAGAGGGCTGGGCGGCGGAGATGTCAAGCTGATGACGATTTCCGGGTTATATTTGGGATTGAACGGCATATTGCCATCAATTCTGTATGGTTCAATTCTGCTGGAGGTTGTCGCGGTTATATTGATTCTAATGAAAAAAATAGGGCGAAAGGATGCCATCCCCTTGGTTCCCTTTCTGTTTGTGGGCATGGTATTGACGCTGTTAGTTCAATAGGAGGTAGTGAGGATCATGAAGCTGGCAAAACGCATCTTATTGAGCGTGGCATGCGCAGCGCTGCTGGCAGCCTCCTGGGCTGCGGCCATTACCGCGAAAAGCAGCGGGCAAAAACAGCTGGAGTTGATGGAATCGGCATCTGAATACATTGCAGACGAGGTATATGTTCTAGCGGTTCCGTTACTGGAAGAAGCCGCAGCGTATCAGACAGACCGCACTCTGGATGCGGAAGAAATGCTGAAAATGGCGTACCTCCACCTTTTGGATCAGAGAGGATATACAAGAAAGTATATCAGTCTTTTGGAAAAACAGATGGCGCAGGAAAACGCCTCGCCTGCCTTGTTTGCTGAGGCGGCGGAATTCTATTTGAGCCGGTCAAAAGTGCAGGATGCCCTGGCGGTTTTAAGAGACGGTATCGAAAAGACACAGCATGATGAGTCCCTTGTGGAATTGTATGAGGCAAACAGGTATCAGTATGTCATGGGTACAACATACTACCAGGATGTGACGATGACCTGCGCCGGTGCAATTCAGGTAAAGCAAAATAACCTCTGGGGGCTGGCCGCGGCAAATGGGTCCCTTCAGATCCCATGCGAATACGATCAGATTTCTACCTATTCCAACGACCGCGTAATCACATGCAAGGACGGCGTGATCTCGGCGGTCAATGCCGATAACAACCGGGTCGCGCTGTTTCATGGAGCGGCAGAGAAATTTGGAAACTATGCCGACGACCGCTTTGGCTATCAAGCAGAAAACGCGTGGCGTCTTGCCACTGGAACGTTTCAAACAGGAAGCGTTGATTTTGATGAGATAGGAATGTATTCCAATGGCTACGCTCCAGCCAAGTCAGGCGGAAAGTGGGGTATGGTCGATACCAGCGGCATCGAGTGGCTGATTCCTGCCGAATATGAAAGTGCCGTCCAGGATTTGCTGGGACGCGCCTACGCACAGAACGCGGTATTTATGTCCCGTGGGGGTCAAGTGCTGCTGCTGGTGGACGGAGAAGAAACTGGCAATGTGTATGAGGATGCGCGGCCTTTTTCCGACGGTTGGGCCGCAGTCAAACGAGACGGTAAGTGGGGCTTTATTGACATACAGGGCAATGTGATGATTGATTTTCAATTTGATGACGCCCTGTCTTTTGGGCAGCATTTGGCGGCAGTAAAAGAGGATGGCCTCTGGGGCTATGTCAGCCTCCGGGGTGAGCTGGTCATTCAGCCGCAATTCCTAAACGCGAGGAGCTTCTATGGCGGAAGCGCCCCGGTAGAAACTGTGGATGGATGGAGATTCATTACGCTGTTGGAATATAGGGGAGGATCAGATTTGCTATGAAGTATGGCATCGAAAGTAAAAAGGATATATCCTCCGGCATGATCTTAACGATTTGCTTCCCTGAAAGTGAGTTGGATTTGAAAGCGCTGTACACACTCCAGGCTGAGTGGCCGGAATTTCTAGTTCCATTTCGATATCGCAGCGTGAACGGTCAGGTGGAATGTACTTATCAGCTGGGAAACCGTAGCAAGCTGCAATACAGATTTTGCAGCCGGGAACCTAACGAGTATGTAAAGTTCTGGAATGGAGTATTCCGCCCCCTGCTTGACTGCAGCGATTGGTTTCTCAAACCGCTCTCCTTTGTTCTGGACGCCGGACAGATTTATGTAGACCGGGATGGGAAAGCAATCAGCTACTTGTATGTGCCTTCCAATGAGGACTGTGTGACCTACGAGGAATTGAAAGGCATGGCGTTGGAATTGGTGGAAAAAAACCCCACGACAGATCCGAAACTGGAAAACAAAGTGCTGCGGGCTGTGATGCAGGATTTTCAACCGAAAATGTTTTTGAACATGCTCAAATCCTCAGCGTTCCCCCAAAAACAGGAAGCCGCAGATGTGGTTTCAGCGGTTGAAGCTCTGTATCCAAAGCAGCCGGTTATATCTACGCCCCGGCAGCCAGGCCCTGCGCCTGAGGATCTGCCTGTTGGAGGACCCAGCCAGCGGGAGGCGCCGCTTTTACAGGGGGATGAGGATATTGTCATCAATTTGAATACTGAGAAAGGAAAGAGGGAAAAGGACAAACCGGGCAAGAAGAATAAAGCGTCTAAAAAACCGAAAGATAAAAAGGACTCAAAGGGATTGTTCAGCTGGCTTGGCGGAAAGAAAGAAACAGATAAGAAAGAGACAAGAGAGTACCTCTATGGCGCCGGAGCGGAGCCGCCCATTCCCAAAAAAGAGGTTAATCATGGGGGCGATCCAGCGCCGATTTATTTCCCAAAAGACGAAGATGGGAATCATACGGAGTTAAAGGAGAATGGTCCCTGCCTAAGGCTGATTGGCCGTGCCCCGCTGCCCGCACAAATCCAGATTTTTGCAAGTCCGGGGAAACCCTTTACAATTGGCAGGTTTGACGTGACGGTGGGGCAGCGGCAATGTGATTTTGAATTTGACCGGCATACGAAAGAAGTCAGCCGTCACCATGCGGCCATTGAGTGTGGTTCCGATGGCGCGTATGTCATTGTGGACCTGGGGTCCACCGCAGGAACCTATGTGGACGGCGTCCGTCTGAGTCAAAACGTTCCGTATCCTTTACAGTGGGGCAGCCGGGTATCTTTCGGCAGGGCTGGCGCGGACTACACATGGGAGGAATGAATCATGCCTATTGGCAGCGAACTGCTTTACTACGGGGGAATTGCCGCTATGGTTATTTCTGCTTTGGCAGCTGCAGCGGCGCTGGTCATATTCATCATTTCCGGAAAATGCCTTCGCAGACGGTTAGACGATGAATATGGGAGGAAGCGCCATTGATGCCTCATGGTGATTTGAGGGGCGTGACGGTTGACGGCCTCTATGAGATTATTCATGAACTTGGTTCCGGCGGCGGAGGCGTGGTATATCTGGCACAGCATAAACGGCTGGGGAAACTGGTGGCGGTCAAAGCCGACAAACGAAAGCTGAATACAAAGCCGGAGGTTCTGCGCCGGGAAGTAGACACGATGAAAGATCTGAGCCACACTTACATTCCCAAGGTGTATGACTTTGTGGTGGAAAACGATACTGTCTATACGGTGATGGACTATGTAGAGGGTGAGAGCCTGGACAAGCCCCTGAACCGAGATGAGAGGTTTTCGCAGCCTCAGATTATCGAATGGACCAAGCAGCTTTTGGGAGCGCTGGACTATCTGCACAACCGTCCCCCTCACGGTATTTTGCACAGTGATATTAAACCAGCCAATATTATGGTAACGCCTCAGGGCGACATACGGCTGATTGATTTCAACATTGCCCTGGCGCTGGGGGAGGAAGGGGCCGTCCGGGTAGGGCTCAGCCGCGGCTACGCATCTCCAGAGCACTACGGATTGGATTATTCTGCCGCTGCGGCCACACAGATGAACGACAGTGCTGAAACAGTGCTGGAGCAGGAAAATGGCAGAACCCGCCTTCAGGACGGCAGTTCCAGTAACCCGTCTAAGCGGGCGGTATGCCTGGATGTCCGATCAGACATCTACAGCCTGGGCGCAACGTTATACCACCTTCTGACCGGCCAAAGACCCGCTCAGGACGCCAAAGACGTGGCTCCCATATCCACCTCAGGCGTCAGTCCGGAGGTAGTTTCCATCGTCAGAAAGGCCATGGCTCCCGACCCAGACCAGCGCTACCAAAGCGCACAAGAGATGCTTGCCGCGTTTGAACACCTGCACGAGAACGACCCGCGTACTAAGCGCCATAAACGGCGAATAACCGTGACAGCGGCGGTGCTGGCGGCATTGTTTCTGGCCGGCGGCGTTTGTTCGCTGGCCGGTTTGCGGCAAATGCAGCAGGCGGAGGCGGAGGCCAGGCTGGAAGCAGAAGCTGCCGAGGAGACGGAACGCCGGGCAAAGGAACTTGAGCAGGCGGAGAAAACGGCCTTGGCCGCAGTGCGGGATTCCGAGCAGCGGTATCAAGCGGGCGATATTCCAGGGGCCATAGGCTCGGCTTTGGCAGGCTTATCTGAGCAGACGCGTTACCAAGCCCAAGCGCAGAAGGCGCTTACAGATGCCCTGGGCGTCTACGAGTTGTCCGGCAGTTTCCGTTCCCACCTGCTGCTGGAACTGCCTGGGCAGCCCATGAAAGCGGTGCTATCCCCCAGCGGGACCCGGGCGGCGGTGCTGGCTAACAGCACGGTACTGGTCTACGACACCGACGATGGGAAGGAATTGGCGCGGCTCCCGGCAGAGCGGTCGGCTTTGTCCGACATCGTGTTCTCTGGTGAGAACATTGTGATTTATGCGGGGCAGGGAGGCATCCAGGCCTATGATGTGGCGGAACAGCGGGAATTGTGGTCCGGAGGGACGGCCACAGGCATTGCCCTGTCTGCGGACGGCTCCACGGTGGCGGCGGTGGACCGGGATGCGCCCAGCGCTATTGTTTACAGCGCTTCCGATGGTACACAGTTGCGAAGTGTGGACTTCTGTGGCCTGAAGCAGCCTGTGCCCGTCAGTGATATTTTTGTCGATCCTGAGGACGCGTTGTTTTCCCTCAACAGAGATGGCACGATGTTGGCGGCCAGCTTCTCCAACGGCGCACTATGGATTTTCGACCTCCGCAGCAGCGAAAATGATATTGAACTCTATGACCAATCGGAGTTCACGCACTTCGAGGGCGGATTCTCCGGGCAATATTTTACATTTTCTGCCTCCGATGGCGTCCATAGCGTAATGGCCGCCCTTGATATGGCCGAGCTGACCCAGACAGGCGGGCTGGAGGCCGCCATGGATATTCATATGCAGGTGGATGAAAGCGGAGTTTACGCGGCGGCGGGACGGCTGGTAACCCAGCTGGACCCCTTGACCTTTGAGGAGCGGGAGCAGGCCTACGCGTCCTATGCCGCGGACAGCATACAAACCTTTTGGGTGGGCGGGAACTGCACAATCCTCGCGACACAGGGAGGCGGCTTTGCGCTGTTTGACCGCTCAGGCCTTTTGCTGAACGTATGGGAGACGGACACGCAATACAACATTGTGGACGCTGCCGGAGAGTCTGCCCTGGCGGCCAGTTGGGACACGCCCGCCCTGCGGATACTGAAACGGGAAACTCACCCGGACGCCCAGCTTTTTTCCTATGACGGCGGCGCCCCGCACAGCGAGGCGCGGATCAGCGCAGACGGCTCTGTGGCGATGCTGTTCCGGTATGACGGTTTCCAGCTGTATGGGAAGGACGGAACGATACTGGCGGAACAGGCTGTCCCGGACGCGGAGCAGGTCTATGACCAGCAATACCGCCGTGCGGAAGGATACCTGGAGATCATTTACAACGATGGCCTCATTCGCCGTTACTCCGCCGAAGACGGCCGGCTTCTCTACGAGGAGCATGGCGAAGCGCCGGACGAAACGATGTACGAGGAGTTTTTTACGGATAAGCTGAGAATCACTTCTCCACTCCATGGAACGCCTGCGGCCTATGACCGAGAGACCGGGGATCTGGTGCGGGAACTGGAGGAGGATGCCTATTTGACCTACGTGACCCAAGTGGGGGAGTATATTATCACCCAATATGTCTCTACCCAGAACGAAGGCGACCGATATGGCCTGCTGCTGAACGCGGACTGTGAGACGCTGGCCAGACTGCCGGGCCTGTGCGATATCCTGGAGGACGGCACGCTGGTATTCGATGATGATCGGGGAAATCTGCGGCAGAGCCGCATTTATTCCACCCAAGAGCTGACTGCCCTTGGAGAAAGAGTCAAAGGAGGAGCACAATGAAACGATGGAAACGTGGAATGGCGGCGGCATTGGCTGCTTTGATGCTGCTATCTGCTGCACCTATAACGGCGCTGGCAGATGAGCTTGAACAGACGCCGCCAGTGCCGGATACAGGGATACAAACTGTTGATCCGGCTGAAGAAGTAACTTACAGCATCGGGATCATGGATGTCACTGTGGGTTACGATGAGGAACGGGCGCTCAAAGCCCAGAAAGAAGCCGAAGAGTGGTATATGCTTTTTGAGGACGACGGAAGCTTTGCCATCCCGCTGGGATTCTTCGGAGAGACAGTGGAGTTCCCCTATACGATGGAATTCCTCTGCCGGGGCGAGACCGTGACCCGAACCTTCGCCTCTAAGGATGACGCCCAGGAGGTGGGCGGGCATGTTTTCTCCCTCCTGCTCACTGACGAGGGCCCCGAACAGGACCCTGCGTCTGGGCCGGACCCGGAGTCTGAACGCACTGGTCTGGCTTTCCAGGTGGGAGGACAGGTTTTTCCGGCGGTCCCCGCAGCGGATCAGGGCAGCGACACCTTCTCGATTCTGCCGGTGCCTGAAAAATACTGTTCCGTCAATCTGTACGGCATTTTCGGCGAGGAGCTGAAACACGTCACGGCCCTCAGCTACACTGATAATGGTCAGCTCAAATCGATCACAGGCTACTGGAAAATCGCGGACAGCACGGACAGTCCGGCCCTGTTTGACGCCAGCAGCCCCATCGACCTGAGCCCCTATGCCGGCCGGAGCTATGTGAGACTGGAGATCATCGACAACGGCGGCGACCCCTTGAAAACAGACGGCGTGACCCGTTACATTGTGACCATTTATCTGCTCAGCGAGAACTATTGCAGGCAGCTGCTGAAAGCGGCCATGAAGGTTGTTCCGGATGCGGGAAACGCCATTGTTTCCACCGTTTACGATGGCCAAAATCCAGATGAAGACGCAAAGTGTATTATACTTTCCGGCAATGCCAACCAGTTCAACTTCAAGTCCTTTACGGTTCAGACGCCGAATGTTGACGGGGCGCACGGAGACAAAGCCCTGCTGAAGCTGGCGTTGAACGACCATGATTCTCCGTTCGGCGAAGCATCGGGCCCCAATTCCAATTATTCCGCTTTGTTTTCCAACCTGCGGTTCGACGTCTATGTGGGGACCTTCAAGACGGCGGAGGAGGCGGAAGCCGCCGCGAATCCACCGGCGGTTGACTCAAATCAGCCGTCACTGGGCGGCGAGGCCGCCGGAGAACCCGCAGCGCCTGCGGTCAAAATCACGGACCAGGTGACTGGCGGCGGCTATGACATGAAGAAAAACGAGCGCCAGTATTTCACCGCCGTCTTTAAGCGCGGCAGCAGCGGCGACCCAATTTATGTATACAATTTCAGCGCACAGGTCGATTTGCGTTATGTTTCTTCCTTTTCGCCAGAAAACCTGGACGCGAAAATGTATACGGAGGATGGTAGTACAGAGCTCTCAGGGGGCGGCGGCTATCGGGATACCGACTATTACCGATTTTATTTCCAGGCCCTGGATAAAGAAGCGTATCTGAAGGCAAAAACTAAGCTTGTCATTAAGCCGAAAGCTGGAATTACCGGGAACACAAACGGCACTTTCTCCGTATATAAGGGCGCCGTCAGCGAGGCCAGCCTGAGCGCTGCGGAAAAAATTACGGAGGGCTGGGATGCGGCCACCAACACCTTGACCGTAACGGACAATTTTGCCGTTTTGTCTACGGCCCCTATCTATACCTTTGTATACGAGTACCAGGCGGGGACAGATTCGGCGGCAGCCACCAAGCGCTGCTTCGTGCCGTTCAGTGCCATCGTGACTCCTGATTCAGTAGGCTTGTACGCCGATACAGTAACCATGATGGGAGCGGGCGCCGGGGACGCGCTGGATCATCCGCTGCAGTCAAATCCTTCTTATGGACAATACGACTCCGGTACGTATGTGTATCGGTTCTACAGTGCCAACCCGGCTGACTTTGAAAAGGCGCAGCTCCGGATCAAACTGGGCAGTTACCTCGTGAAAAAAATGACAGAGGACGGAGGTACGCTGTCCGCTTATAAGGGCATTGCCAGCAGCGCGAAAGACTTGAAGGATGAAAATAAGCTCCCAGATACATGCTGGACCGAAGATGGAGCTGGGGACAATGTGTCCAAAACCCTGACGGTTGAGGACAAGTTCGGGGATGCTGACAATCCCGGAGTCTACA
>ERZ779626.900-NODE-900-length-15035-cov-5.541055_pt1 | contig 15035 bp, 15 predicted proteins | sample MGYA00514209_ERZ779626 | MGnify/ENA primary metagenome ERZ779626 (study PRJEB29562, sample SAMEA4376713) | mouse gut metagenome | isolation source: Cecum | study: EMG produced TPA metagenomics assembly of the A DSS colitis mouse model was used to assess the...
CAGGTCGGCCATGGAGTGGACGGTGTCCCCCTTCTCCAGGATGTAGAGCACCCCCAGGGTGTTGACAGCCAGCACCTGGATGGAATCGGGGTTCCTGGCGGACAAAACGGCGGCGGCGTTGGTGGCGATGGCGGCAACATCCACTGTCTTGTTGTTCAGCGCGGCCTGGACCTCGGTGTTGTCCGTGACGATGGTGCTGTCCAGGATGAAGGGCATATCCGTAAAGGCGTTTTCGGCGGAGTAGTATTCCATCAGCCAGGAGGCCCCCACCCCGGTGGGGCCGGAGAGGGCCATAAACTTGATGACCGGGGCGTCTACCTCCGGGGTGGACTGGCTGCTGTCCTGGTCGGACCTGTCCGGCTGGCTGGAGCTGGAGCCGGGGACGGGGGCGGAGGACCCGGCAGGGGTCTTGGGCCCGCAGCCCGCCAGCAGAGACAGGGCCAGGGCGGCGGTGAGGAGCAGAGAGAGAGTGCGTTTCATGGTAATCATCCTTTCGGTTGAGGTTTTTTGTAGGGGCCGACGACTCGGCGGCCCGTTTTTTGGCGGTTTGTGCGGTGATTGGATACGGCGCGCCGGGGTCGTCGCGCCCTACAGGTTTTAAACCGATCGTTCAGCGTTTACAGCGCCGTCTCCAGCCCCACCGGGTCCACAACGGTGATGGTCTTTCCCTTCCGGGTGATAAGGCCGCTGTCCTCCAGGGCGGAGAAGGCCCGGTAGAGGGAGGCCCGGCTCACCCCCAGCCGCTGGCACAGCTCGGTGGCGGGACAGGAGCTGCCCCCATTGGCCAGCAGGTAGCGGGCCAGCTTGCCCTCCACCCCCGGCTGGGCCAGGGCTTGCAGCCGTCCGGACAGAAACCGGATCCGCCCGGTGAGGTAGCGCAGATAGTTTTCCCGGATCTGGCTGTGTTCAGCCAGAAGCCGGTCCACCAGCGGCTGTTCCAGCATCAGGCACCGGCTGGGGCCTTTGGCGGTGACGGTGGAGGCGAACTCAGGCTCGTCGCTGTACAGGGCGGCGGCCCCGAACAGGTCTCCCGGCCCCAGCACGCTGACGGCCAGCGCCCCCTTGGTCACCTGGAGCTGCCCCGACAGCACCACCGCCAGGGAGCGGCGGAAGTGCCGGGGACTGTATACCACCCCGGAGTCAAACCGGACCAGACTGGCCCCCTCCGTCCCCGCCAGCGCCTGGAGCAGCTCCTCGCTGACCCCGCGGAACAGAGGGCCGGCGGTGAGAAGGGAAATTTCAGAACGGCTGAGAGACAAAGCAATCCCTCCAAATTGTCTTATTTGAGACAGTTTGGATTATACAGGAGGCGGAAGAAAAAGTCAACCCCGGCAGTTCAAAAACTGCCGGGGCCTCACATTCTTATTCGTAGTAGTCCACCAGCTCAAAGGCCCCAATGGCCTGGCAGGTATCTCAGACGTCGGGCCGCTCCTCGAACACCGCGCCGCAGAACTGGCAGCGGTAGCCGGTCTTCTTCTGCCGGGGAGCAGGTGCATCCTGCGCCGCCTCTCGGGCAGGGGCCTGTTCCGGAGGGGTCCTGGACAGCTTGGCCAGCAGGGTCATGAAGCGGCCCTCGTGATTGCGCTCAATGGCGGCCACCTTCTCGAACATGACGGCGATATCCTCCAGCCCCTCGGCCCGGGCCTGGGCGGCGAAATCGGGGTACATGTCGTGCCACTCGCCGTACTCCCCCATGGCGGCCTGGGTCAGGCACTCCTTGGTGTCGGTGGGCTTTCCATAGAGCAGCTCGAACCAGAACCTGGCGTGCATCATCTCATTTTGGGCCATCTGTTCAAAGGCGGCGGCCATCTCCTCGTCCCCGTTGGCCCGGGCGGCCATGGCAAAGTAGGTGTACTTGTTGCGGGCAATAGACTCCCCAGCCAGGGCCTTGCGGAGATTTTCCGCGGTCTGTGTTCCTTTGATGTCCATGTCTGTGTCCTCCTGTTCAATTTGAGAATAGATGAAATAAATAAGGTATGAGGCAAATCACGATAGCACCTACTATGCAAACTGTGAAAACATATATGACTTTCTTTTGTTCATCTTTTTTCATTTTGTTCCTCCCTTGATTAGGCGCTGTTTGAAAAATGGAAAAGTGTCCGACGGCGAGAAATTTTTTCGCCAGACGAAGCCAATTTGACGCGGGAATACTGGATGTGTTTCAAGGAAAATTGGCAAAGCATGGTGGAAAAAGAGCCGGCGTTTGGGCATGTTGACATTTTTCAAACAAGCCCTAAATGATGTGACATTGAGTCAATCTTCATCATACAGCTCGGGCCGGAACACGCCATCCTCCCCCCGGCTCCAGGCGGTGCCGGCCTCGGAGTCCAGCAGGGGAATCACATCCGGGTCGTAGTTGCAGATGGTGTTCAGGGCGTAGACGCCGGAGCGGTCCGGGTCGTCCATGTAGGCGTCGCTCTCGTCCCCGGCGGTAAAGCGCCAGCCGCTGTCCCAGGCCTCATCGCCGGAGTCGGGTTCTTCCCGCCAGCAGTAGCCCACCGGGGCCCCGTCCACCACGATGCGGTCGGTGGCGATGCAGCCCTGGGGGCCCTCCCCCTGATACAGCTCCTTCAGCTCCTCCCTGGGGATGGCAAACCGCTTTTCCGGCGCGTCGGGGCAGACACTATCCCGGTGGATGTCCACCACCGCCAGCTGCTCCGGGGTGAAGCGCTCCAGCAGGGTCTGGGCGTCGTGGGCCAGCTTGAACTGCATCTCCTCGAAGGTGAGGGGGATCATGTGGTAAAAATTCACCTCGTCCCCGCCGGGGAGGGGACAGCACACCGCATCCTCGTCGAAGCCCTGGGGCTCGGTGAGCACCAGGCCGCACAGCCTGGTGTTGTCGGCGAAGGGGGCGTCGTCCGGGTTGGCAATGGTGTGCCCCCAGCCCAGCCAGCCGTCCTCGTTGATGGGCAGCCGGGCCAGGATTTTCAGCCAGCGGATGGGCCAGTACCACTCCTCCCCCGATTCGGTGACCTTCCAGTCGGGGGGCAGGGTGACGATGATCTCCGCCCGCTCCAGCTTCCTGTCCGCCAGCTCCTCGGGAACGTTCATCCGGTGGGCCCCCATGCCGAAGGTGGACAGGACGTAGTAATTCCGCTCCGGGGTGGGCTTCATGATGTAGATATCCACGTGGATATCAGGGGACATGATCTCGTGAAACACGTTGTCGCAGGGACCGAAGTACCGCTCCAGGTGGGCCTCCACCGCGTCCCAGTCCTCCTGTTCGTACATCTCCGGGTGGCACTCCCTGGCGGCGATGTACTTTTTGCACTCCTGGATAAAGCCCTTGGCCTCCTCGTCGGCGGGGTCCAGCTCCAGGGCCCGCTCAAAGCTGGTCAGGGCCTCCTCCTCCCGGTCCTGGTAGAACAGGGAGTAGCCCAGGCGGTAGTGCCAAAGAGGGTCCTCCGTCCCCTCCGCCTCCACGGAGCGCAGCAGCTCCTCTGCCCGCTTGAGCTGTCCTTTGGCCTCCGGCTTATCCAGGTCGGCAATGTTGTTATAGGCCCGGGCCAGCTGGCAGGTGAGGGTATAGTCCAGCTTTTGGGTGTTGGACAGCTTCTCCAGGCAGTCGATGATCTTCTGGTACTCGTCCTCCTGGTTCCATTTGTTCAGGAGCGATAAAAAGTCGTCCATAGTGATCCTCCTAAAACCCGATCTTCAGGGACATGCCTTCCACATTGATCCCCTCGGAGCGGGTGATGTGGAGCTTCTGCTCGGCGGTGTAGCCCAAAGTCTCACCGTCCTGGAGGGTGACATCCTCCTCGATCAGGTAGCCGGAGACGTTGAGCAGCAGCTCGTGGACGTCCTGAGGGGACTGCTGGCTGTCCCGAATCTCCAGCTCGTCCTTGCCGAAGGCCCGCAGGCCGTTGGTCCAGCCGCAGATGCCCTTCTCATACCGCACCAGGCCCACAAACACCAGATCCATCAGGGGCAGGCTGCCCTCCTTCAGGTCCTCGGAGACCTGGATGAAGTAGTCGGGCAGCCAGACGGTGCCGTTGGTATACACCCCCAGGGCGTTGGGGGCCTTGAGCAGGGTGGACACCAGCTTCACATACAGCTCCCCCAGCTGGCGGCGGGTGCGCCCCTCGCTCATCTGGTTCAGGATCGCCACCATCACGTGGGCCTGGTGGGCCTTGGCGGCGGACACCGCCGCGTCCTTCTCCATGAAGTTGCTGTTGGCCCAATACTCCGCCTCGCCGTCGGGGACGGGGAAATCCATCAGGGAGATGGCCACCGCCATGCCGTCCACATCGAAGACCGCCACAGTCTTATCGTCGTTCTCTTCGGCCTGCTCCCCGTCTGTGGAGGGATAGTCGATGTCCCAATCCGCTTTCAGCTGCTGCTTAAAGGCCTCAAGGTCCCACTCCGGAGCGGACAGCAGCACGAAGCCGGAGAAGGGCCCGGCCTTGCTCTGGCGCTCCACCTCCTCCTGGGCCCGGTCCATCCAGTACTGGCGGATCATCTCCACCATGGCCTGGCACTTTTCCTGGGCGTCGGCGGGGTCGTAGGGCTCCATCTGGCTGAAGGTGTGGCCGCAGGGCTCCAGAGTTTCGGCGTCCTCAAAGCCGCACACCCCCACCAGCCACTTGCCCAGCAGGGACTTTTTGTATTTAAGGATGTAGTAGTGGCAGTCGTGGAGGTCAAACTCCCCCGCGATCTCGATTTTGGCCGGGGCCTTGCCCAGCTCCTGGGGGTGGGCAAGCCACTCCGTCATGGCGGCTACCGCTGCCTGCTGCTGATTTGTCATATTGTTCTCCTCCTGTTCGTCAATGTGTGGGGGCGGCCTCTGCGCCGCCCCGCCGGTAATCGTTACGCCACGGGGGTGCCGGACGGTTCCAGCCCGCCGGGGCGCGGGTACGGGGCGGCCCGGCGGCCGCTTCCTACGCCTATTTGTCGGCCTGAATGGTCTGCTTCTCCACGCTCTGGGTCTGGACGGTGATTTTCCTGACCAGTTCCTCAATGCCGGGCCGGTCCTCCGGCTCCAGATAGGTCACGGTGACGACAAACAGGAAGGGGCCGGTAACCACCTCCGCCCGGACCTGATAGATGGGCTGTCCGTCCTCCTTCAGCTCCCGCCAGCCGTACTTGACGGTGCCGTCCTTAATTTCCAGCTCGGTCAGGTCGTTGTCGCCGTCCAGGGAGGGGGTGAAATCGGCCTCCCCCTGGCTCAGGCGGTAGCCGTTCACCCGCCAGATGGGGCTGTGGGACGCCTCATCGCACCACAGGTCACAGCCCTTTCCTTCCTCCCACTGCTCCCGCTCGTAGCGGTAGCTGCCGGGAAGGGTAAGGCGCAGGGGGCCTATGGAACAGGTGACCAGCCCCTTCCGGTAGCCGGGCTCAAACTCCTCCGTCAGCTCCGGTCCCTCGGGCAGGGCGGGAGCCCGGCGGGCCAGCTGGCAGATCTCCTCGTAGGCCCTCCGGGGCAGGGGGACGTTCCGGTCCAGCATGGCGGCCATCTCCAGATTTTTGCAGACAATCTCGTTGTTGCTGGCATCCTCCCGGCTCCGGGAGGAGGGGGCGTAATAGCAGTGCTCCCACAGCAGGTTCAGGGCCACCTGCCGGTTGTAGAGGGCGTCCCGCTTGCCCGGGTGATACCACAGAAAAAACCGCTCCGCCAGGGCCTCAATACCCTGACGCTCCACCGTCTCCCGCATCCACCTGCCGGAGAACCGGCCCACCGGGGTGATTACCGTGCCGGGCACGTCCTCGGGCATGTAGCCGTCCAGGTCCCAGCACATGCACACGTTGGTGTGGTCGTCGCCGAACTGGCTGGTGAGCATGTCCACGATGGTTTTCAGCCAGGGGTGGAAGTGCTCCCGGAGCATCCGGTCGAAATCCCGGTGCTGGTAATACTCCGTCTCGTCCTCCACATGCAGCTTCTGGATGGGCAGGGCGTCCAGCGCTTCCACCGCCGCCTGGTGCAGCCCCGGTCCGGCAGGGGTGGAGACGCACTCCCCCTCCACCTCCCACTGGCTCAGCAGGCCGGAGCCCTTTTTCCAGGTGACATACACCCGGCCGTCCAGCGGGCACAGGCTGAGGCTCAGCCCGTCCTCCCGCTGGCAGACACCGTAGCCCCGCTCCTCCGCCAGCTTTTGGGCGGCTACCAGCAGGGTCTCCGGTTTTTTCACCCTTCCGGTGAAGGTAAATCCGATGCTCATTGCCTCACGCTCCTCTTTATTACATCCCCAGGGGCGGACACGGTCCGCCCGCAGTTTTCACAATCTTTGGGATACGCGGGCGCACAGGGTGCGCCCCTACTGCGCCCGGACGGTCTCCTCCCGGGCCGCGCTGCTCACCACCGAGACCTTCCCGATCAGCTCCGCCACCGGGCCCAGCTCCCCCGGGCCGGCACAGGTCACCGTGATAAAGTACAGGTCGGGGCCGGCGATGACCTCACACTCCGCCTGATAGAGCCGCTCTCCGTCCTCGAAGACCTCCTTCCAGCCCCAGCGCAGAGCGCCCCCCTTCAGCATCCGGCCCTCCACGCCGTGGAGGGCGTCCAGGTTTTCGGTGAATTGGGCCGTCCCCTCCCGCATCCGGTAGGCGCTCACCCGCCAGACGGGGCCCTTCCCGTCGGTCCACAGGTGGGCGCCGCCGCCGTTCTGCCAGGGCTCCCAGCCCTGGAGGCAGCCGCCGGGCAGGGTGAGGCGCAGGGCCCCTACCCCGTAAGTGACCAGGTCCCTGCGGTAGCCGGGAGAAAACTCCTCGGTCAGCGCCGGGCCGTCGGGCAGGACAGGGGCCCGGCCGGCCAGGGCGCACACCTCCTCATAGGCGCTCCGGGGCAGTGGGAGGGAGGGGTCCATCTGTGCCGCCCGCTCCAGGTCGTCCAGGATGGCAGCGTTTCCGGCGGCGTCCTCCCCGCTCCGGGCGGAGGGGGCAAAGCAGCAGTCCTCCCACAGGGCGTTGATGGCCCGGTTGCGGTAAAAGCGGGCGTCCCGGGTGCGGCCGTTCCAGAGGAAGAACCGGCCTGCCAGGGCCTCGATGCCCTGGGCCTCCAGCTCCACCAGCTCAGACAGGCGGAAGCGGCCCACCGGGGTGATTACCGTGTCGGGGATGTCCCGGGGGGCGTACTGCTCCAGGTCCCAGCACAGCTGCATCCCGGACACCCCCTTGCCGCTCTCCTGCCGGCAGACGTCCACCAGGGTGCGCAGCCAGGGGTAGAAGTGCTCCTCCTTCATCCGCTGGAAGTCCCGGTGACGGTAGAAGCCGGTTTCGTCCTCCACCGTCAGTGCCCGGATGGGCAGGAGGTCCAGCAGCTCCACCGCCGCCCGGTGCAGCCCCGCCCCCGCCGGGGTGGACCTGCAGCCCCCCCGCACCAGCCAGGGGCCGGCAGGGTCCTCCTCGGGCCGCCACTGGAGGCCCAGCTCGCCCCCCAGAGGGCACATAACCACCTTCAGGCCGCCCTCCCCCGCCCGCAGGGCGTAATCCCGCTCCCGGGCCAGGGCCTGCGCCCCCTCCAGCAGCGTCCTGGGGCTGTCGATTTTGCCGGTGAATGTTAACCCGATGCTCATTTCTTCTCCTCCCATCCGCTTCAGGCTCCCTCTCTGAGGGAGCTGGCGCCGCCGCAGGCGGCGGCTGAGGGAGTATTCAAAGCTCCCCCGCCCTCTCTGAGAGGGGCCTTTATTGCTCCTCGCTGGCCTCTGCCTTCAGCCCGACGCCGTTCACGTTGAAACGGAAGGTGTGGAAGGCGGCCCACTCCACCGGGGCCCCGGCGAAGACCTCCACCGCGGCGTCCAGCAGGGTTCTCAGGTCCCAGGCGATGAAGTCCAGATAGCCGAAACTCACCCCGGTGGCCCCGCCGGTGAAGGTAACGATCCCCTCGCCACACCGGGCGGTGATGGCCTGCTCCAGCTGGTCCCGCAGGTTTAATATCTCCTTCCGGTCTACCCCGTCCAGGGGGTAGTAGAAGAAGCCGGGGACCACCCCGTCCCGGTGGAGGCGGTCCATGTAGTAGTCATCCCCCTGGAAATAGCCCTTGAGCAGGGGCACGCAGCAGGTCACCCCCACATACACGTCGGCCCGCAGGGGCCACTCCTCCTCCTCAGAGGGCTTGCCCTCATAGGCGGTGTACCGCTCCCCGGCCATCTCCGGGTCGTTAGCCTGGGGCCAGCCCTCCGGGTCCACCTCTGCGGCCACAAAATCCGCCAGCTGGTCCAGGGTCATGGCCGCCCCCTCCGCCGGGGTGTCCAGAATGTCCAGATAATCCACATACCGCATGGCGGCCAGCTCCCCCAGGGACTGGTCCAGCAGGATGTAGATCATGTGATAGACCTGATTCTGGTCCACCTTCCACAGGGGGGCCAGCTTTTCGCAGTACAGCCGCAGGCCCACGCCGTTGTCCTCAGTCTTCTCCGCCCACACCTGCACGTCCTCGGGGGTGATGTCCTGGCCATTCATCCGCAGGCCGAAGCCGCTGCTCCGGGTGCGGCCCACCAGAATATTCCACTTGTCCAGCAGCTCCTTGGGGGCGCGCTTCTGGAAGTAGGCCAGCTGAAACAGCCGGGTCCGGTCCCCCTCGGGGACCAGAATCAGCTCATACTTCTCCCCGTTGTGGCCCAGCTCAAAGGCCACGTCGGCGAAGGCGGGGGCCAGCAGCTCGGTACACCGGTCCACCAGTTTTTCACCCACCGCCTCCCGGTCCTCCTGGTCCATCAGGGCCCGCAGTTCCCCCTCCCCCGCCAGGAAGGAGCTCCAGCCCTCCTCGGTCCGTCCCCGGAAGGGTCTCATATACAGGGGCAGGGCCAGGCACTGCTGGCAGCGGTCGATGAACTCCAGGGTATCCTCGTCCCCAGGGCGGGCTTCCAGGGCCTTCTCGAAGTGGGGCAGGGCCTGGCTCTCCTGGTTCAGGTAGTAGTAGGCGTAGGCCACCCGGAAATTCCAGGTGTGGGCCACATCCGGGTCCCCTTTCACCGCCTCCCCCAGCTGCTTCTCCAGAGGCAGCAACAGGTCCAGGGCCCGCTGGTACAGGGGCCGGTCCTCCGGCGGCATCACGTCAATGGCCAGGTTGTTGTAGGCCCGGGCCAGGGCGCTGGTGAGGGTGAAGTTCAGCTCCCCCTCTGGCAGGGCCTCGATGGCGTCGATGATCTTCTGGTACTGGTCCTCCTCGTTCCACTGCTCCAGCTGGTTTAAAAATTCCTGATTCATAGTCGTTCTCCTTCCTAGTTGAGTGTGTGTATTCTATCACAGGTCCTGTCCCATAAAACGGACCTTTATTTCTCCTCCAGACTGGCCAGATAGGCCGCCGGGCCGCTCTGGTACAGGTCGCCGCCGTGGGGGTCCAGGATGACGGTGAGGGGCATGTCCTCCACCTCCAGCCGGCGCACCGCCTCGCAGCCCAGGTCCTCCCAGCAGATGACCTCCAGTTTTTTCACGCTGGCCGCCATCAGGGCCCCCGCGCCCCCCAGGGCGGCCAGATAGACGGCGCCGTTGCGGACGACGGCGTCCTTGACGGCCTGGTTCCGAGCCCCCTTGCCGATCATGATAGCCTGGCCCAGGTCCAGCAGCCGGGGGGAGTAGGCGTCCATCCGGCCGCTGGTGGTGGGCCCGGCGGAACCGATGACCTCCCCCGGCCGCTCCGGGGTGGGGCCCACGTAGTACAGGGCGGAGCCCTCCACCGGGAAGGGCAGGGGTTCTCCCTTGTCCAGCAGCTCCATCATCCGCTTGTGGGCGGCGTCCCGGGCGGTGTACACCACCCCGGACAGCAAAACGGTGTCCCCCGCCCGCAGGGGGGCCAGATCCTCCCGGGTGACGGGAGTGGTCAGTTTATGTTGCATGAAAATCCCTCCGTGATTTGGGTGTGGGACCCGCCCACCTGGGCGGGTCATTCTACTGAGAACCGACCATCAGGATATGGCCCGCCCAGGTGGACGGGCCCCACAGATTGTTACAAAACCTCCGTCGCTCTTCTGGTGACGTGACAGCTCACATTCACCGCTACCGGCAGGCCGGCCACGTGGGTGGGGGCGGTCTCGATGGCAACGTTCAGGCAGGTGATCTTTCCGCCGAATCCCTGGGGGCCGATGCCCAGGGCGTTGACCTCCTTCAGCAGCTCGTCCTCCAGATTTTCGTAGAAGGGGTCTGGGTTGGGCTCGTTCAGGGGACGGAGCAGGGCATGCTTGGCCAGGGCGGCCACCTTGTCGAAGGAGCCCCCGATGCCCACCCCAAGCACCACCGGCGGGCAGGGGTTGGGCCCGGCCAGCCGGACGGTCTCCACCACGAAATTTTTCACGCCCTCCACCCCGTCGGCGGGCTTTAGCATCGCCAGCCGGCTCATGTTCTCCGACCCGAAGCCCTTGGGCACCACAGTAATGGCCAGCTGGTCTCCGGGAACAATACGCACTGTAATAGAGGCCGGGGTGTTGTCCTCTGTGTTGACCCGGCGCAGGGGGTCGGCCACGATGGACTTGCGCAGATAGCCCTCTGTGTACCCCTGGCGGACCCCCTGGTGGATGGCCTCCTCAAAGTCCCCGTCGATGTGGACCTCCTGGCCCAGCTCCACAAAGACACAGGCCATGCCCGTGTCCTGACAGATAGGCAGATTCCGCTTCCAGGCGTCCAACTGATTCTGCTGGAGCAGCTTCAGGGTCTCCTCGGCCAGGGGCCAGGTCTCCCAAAAGCAGGCCAGCTCCATGGTGTCGGTTACGTCCTCGGGCAGGACGGTGTTGGCCCGGATGCACAGCCGGGCCACGGCGGCGGTGATTGCGGCGGCGGATATGGTCCTCATGGGGAACTCCTTCCTTCTGCAAATAGTCCCCCTTATTTTACCACAGGCGGGGGCCGCTTTCAACGAAGGAAGCAGAAAAAAGAGACCGGCACGGAAATTTCCTCCGCCGGTCCCTGGCAGGGGCACGCCCTTTTTATCGCCGCCTGTCCATTCATTGACACCAATAGTTTGGAATGTTATGATTAACACACATTACCAGACTGTGTAAACCATTGTTTACATCCACTATTCTGTCAAAATTAACAAATGTAAACATATATTGGTAGTATTCATCGGGGAGGATATCTAAAAATGAGCATTAAGCAGAGGATTCGGAGCATCCGGGCAGAGCAGGGTATCTCGCAGGAAGCCCTTGCAGAGCTGCTGGATGTCTCCCGCCAAACCATCTCCAAATGGGAGAACGGCCAGGTCCGCCCCTCCGCCGAAAATCTGGCCCGGCTAAGCCACGCGCTGGGTGTGTCGGTGGATGCGTTGGTGAAGGATGATTGGATACCGCCAGAGCCGGAAGTTCAGATTGTGGAGGTTCCTGTCTCTCGGTCCAGGAATTACCGCCTGTGGGCCCTGCTGGCCGCTGCGGTTCTGGTGGCGGGTATTCTGGTGGGTGCACTGTTCTTCCGGAAACGCCCCGAAGTTTTTGTTCACAGTACAGAATTGGAAGGTGAGGTGATAGACAACTCAATGATAGGCGGAGGTATCACTTTGCTACCTCCCTAAATAAATTTTGAAAGGAGGTGTTTTTCGTGAGGCGCAGACGGCTAATTACTGCATTTTTGGCTTGTATGCTTTTGTTTAGTTGTTCCTTAATCCCAGCAACTGCAACAGAAACTCCGAGCAATAATATTGTTATGCCTCGAGTTTCCGGTCGCTTAGATCATAGCCTTCCGGCAAAGCTCATTACTCCTATTACACAACCGTTTTTTGCGGCAAAAGGTGATACCATAAAGTACGACTGTACCTATATGCCTAAGTCCGCGAAAATTGATTTTGGATATATTGCTTCAGATGGCTTGTTCTACTCCATTCAATGTACCAGTGGGAGTCTCAACAAATCGATTGAACTGGATGTAGCTGGTCAATATACCTTAGCTATCCGAAACAATGAAAACTATGCCGTTACCGTGACCGGAACGGTGAGGTACTAAAGTCAACACTAACAGTGATCGACATAGTTTCAAGATGATGATAAAAGGAAAGGAGAAATCTTGCTATGAGGAACAAGGCTATGAGAGTAATTGCCACCATGCTATGTATTTCAATGATAGCATCTATCAATGCATTTGCCGTATCTGATGTTTATATTGATTCGGGTACTTTCCAGGGAATTTATGAACAATTGGAAGATCAAGATGCATTAGATGTATTAGATGTCCATGAGTATGTCTACAGTACGACAAACCCAGTTCCAGTTATTGTTCCTTACGGTTCTGATGATGAATACACTAATAAATATGCTCCATTTGGTGGAATGATGGAGTATCAAACGCTGGTAGGTGGCAGGAGAGTAGGTATTGCGAATACATATCTAGACTTTGATGACTCCTACTATTATGTTTTAGGGCAACTTGAAGTGAATATCGGCGATATTATTATTGCAATTTGTGGATATATTCCAATAGTAGGACCAATAGCTTCAACTATTGCAAATACAAAAACAATAGTAAATTCTGCTGCTGCCACATCAATTAAAAATGCAAAAGGGTATGCACAATTTACAACAACCCAATATTCTGAGGGCACGGCTTCTTCTGTTGCGGGATGGACGAGATATCCTTATATGTATTTGTACGATCTTAGCGCATTTAATATTAATACGACAACATTTCCCGAAAACAATCCGTTTGAGTCATAGAATAATAAGTAGACCATGAAGAAAAATAAAGTCATAAGGAAAAAATATATATTTTCAAGCGGAATTATATTTCAAATTGTCTTTTTGCTGGAAATAATATTATTTTATAATATTATCATTGTAGATCCATCGGTTCATAATATATCTTATGATAATTGGAAATGGTTTGTTTTAGAGTGGGACCCGCCAGAATATTGGCAGCTTTATGGAGATTCTATTCTGAAAGCAGTAAATATTTTAAATATAGTGTTTCAAATGATTTTTGGGATTAATCTTGTCTATGTTTTTATAAATAACAAGATATTTTTTCTAAAAAAAAGATCGCTTATTTTAATTATAGTACTTTTAACTGTATTTGATGTAATATTCCATTATTATATCAAATATAATGCGAGATTTTACCGCATATATATGTATTCTACCTATAATGAATTTATAAGTTTATATATGATATACTGCGGTAAAGGATGCAAAAACCTTCAAAATAAAGAGAAGTTTTTCTAGACTTCATATTCAACAGGAGCCCTAGCCGCTGGCTGGGGCTCCTGCTCTTTAACGGTTAGTTGGACGCAGTATCCGGGTCGGTATCGTCGCCCCAGAGCATGTTCTTGCGCAGCTCGGCGCCCACGGTCTCCATCTGGTGCTTGGCCAGCTGGGCCCGCTTGGCGTTGAAGAAGGTGCGGTCGTTCTTGTTCTCGGCATCCCAGCGCGTAAAACGCAGTTTGTGAAAAAGTATAGACGGACACATCATTTATTGTTGACATACAAACTGTTTCAAATTATAATTTATTTGTAAAATCAATCAATTCCATACCATCAGGAGCACAAGGTGAGAAGCCAATGGGCAATGAACCGCCAGCCCACGCTGGCCATCCCGCAACAACGAATCCTATACCGTTACCGTGACGGGAACAGGTGAAATATTAACTGTAACGTCAGGAGGAAACAGCATGAAAAAGAATTGGAAACTGGCTGTTGTGTTTATGGCGATTTTCATTTTTGCGGGCGCAACAATATCATATGCGTCTGTAGAAGTATCAAACGACACAAATTATACAATCAATACCCCCTATCAATATCCCCTTACGCCTGGAACAGATGAATGGGGGGCGCTGATGAATCACGCAGAAAAGGTTGATCTGTGTCAAATTCCGGAAGATATTTTGTCCCTTATGACTACAGAAGCCCTTGCAGAAACCGTGCTTTCCTATCCGCTATTGCTGGATATGTATGTTTGGGATTCAACAACCACAGGATATAAAGTGATTGCCGCAACATTTAATGGCTTGGCCGAATTAGAACGCCGTCCAGATGGATTATCTACGCTTAAAGAACTCTCCCAGCAAACCTTGCGAACAAGAGATGATCCTTTTTTTACACGGAATTTAGAAACCATTATTCGAGAGATGTCAGGTTTGCGTTAATCAGAATAGAATGCTTGTTTTAAACATAACATTACCAATTCCCCCATATTATTTTAGTTTTACAAACCTTTATCTCTTTAAATGAACAATTGCCTTTTCAAATGCAGGGGCCCCAGCCAACTGGCCGGGGCTCCCTTACATTTCTTAGTTGGACGCGGTATCCGGGTCGGTGTCGTCGCCCCAGAGCATATTCTTGCGCAGCTCGGCGCCCACGGTCTCCATCTGGTGCTTGGCCAGCTGGGCCCGCTTGGCGTTGAAGAAGGTGCGGCCGTTCTTGTTCTCGGCAATCCAGTATGTAAAATGCGGCTCGAAAAAATATAGAGGAACGAATCATTTATTATTGACAAACAGATTCTTTTGAAGTATAATAAATTCATAAGATAAATAGATTCCATTTCACCGGGGGCGCGAAAGGAGCAAGCCAATGGACAGATAAGCCGGCCAGTTCACCCTAGCTATCCACAACAACGAATCCTACGCTGTTACCGTGACCGGGACAGTAAGGTATTGATTTCTTTAACAAAATAGATTGACAGAACTGTTGTGGTTCATTTGTCATGTATTCTTGGCCGTCTCCCGTTACTTCTCCCGGAGCTTGGATAAAATAATTTTTATCAAAAATAACTTTTTCTAGATCAAAAGGAATTTCCATGAATTTGATAAAACGAACAATATTCCTTTCCACAACTATTGGTCTCATTCTCTTTTGCTGTACTTCCTGCAAAAGCCAAGCATATGATGAATATGAAGCTTTTCTTTATCTTGGTGTGATGCACTCTGTGGATAATCAAAGCAACATCTACCGCCGCCTCGGGGATAAAATAGAGGAATTATCCAACAATTCCCAAAATCCCGAGCTTCAGCTAAAGCTTGCAGGCTTTCTGGATGGAATTTATGCCGCAAAATTCAGCAATACAGATGTAGAATTATCCCTATATCAGAGTTATTCTAATAAAGCTGACAATTTATATCCGGTTATGTCGGACAGCTTATCCAGCTACATGTTAATCCCTTCACATTATCAAGTGTTTTTTGACATGTC
>ERZ779626.901-NODE-901-length-15023-cov-8.844535_pt1 | contig 15023 bp, 22 predicted proteins | sample MGYA00514209_ERZ779626 | MGnify/ENA primary metagenome ERZ779626 (study PRJEB29562, sample SAMEA4376713) | mouse gut metagenome | isolation source: Cecum | study: EMG produced TPA metagenomics assembly of the A DSS colitis mouse model was used to assess the...
CTCTCGCCCTTTAAAAATTTAATTAATCCGTCCGAAAGTCAATGTACTTTTCGGATACTGTAATACGCGGTTGTTTTATTTAGCCTTCCCCCTCGGGGGAAGGTGGACTTACCGTAAGGTCAGGACGGATGAGGGGAAATTAATAAAACCCCTCATCACCGCTTCGCGGAGCTGTCTCCCCAAGGAGAAGCCGCTTTGTGAGTCGCAGGCCGCACAGCTAACCGACATATACCGTAGGTACCGTAATACGCCCCCGAAGCGGTCAGGTAGTGAGATTTGTAGTCATTTCGATCATTGCCTGAACGCAGCCAAGTGTAGCCTGTAATAAGTTATAAAAACCGCCGCCGAAATTATTATAACGCTTTTTAAACGCTTAATCAACATAAAATTCCGCCGCCGCGCCATAAGGCGCGGCGGCGGAAAACGTATTAAAAACCGGAGTGTATTTATTTTTTATCGGCGTTTTTGCAGTGAGGACAGCTTGCGCCGCTTCCGCAACCGCAGTCACAGCCCGCGCAACCGCCCTTGTGCTTCACCTTCCTGTAAATCAGCCAGCCTGCAACGCCGGCAAAGGCTACAGCCACAATTACTATTACGGCAATTTCCACAGCGCCCATTTACTTCTCCTTCCGCTTTATGCGTTTGAAAATTTTCATAATATCGAACTTGCCTATGTTTCTCAATACGATAAACGTTACTATTACCGCCGCGACGGCAATCCAAATTGCAAGCGGCCACCACCAACTGCCTACGGTATATATGAAAGCGGACACGGCATAGCTTGCGGCAAGCCAGAACAAAAGCGTCCATTTGAATTTGCCTTTGGGGAGCTCTGCCTTTGCCGTAGCGCAGGCGGCAAAACAGGGAATCGTAGTCATATTGAAAGCAATAAACGCTATCAGCGCGGGTATGGATATGCCCGTTGCCTTTATCATTGCCACTGCTGAGGATATACCCTCCTCGTCGGCAAGGAATTCCCCTGCGTCGCCGCCGATTACGTTCATGCCGATAAGGCATGCGGCAAGCGTGCCGAAGGTTGCAATAACGTTTTCCTTTGCAACAAGCCCGGTAAGCGCCGCAACCGCAAACACCCATCCGAAGCTACCCAGCTGGGAGCCGAAGCCGAGCGGCGTGAACACGGGCTGTATAAACATGCCCAAAGAGGCAAGCATGGACTCGTTCATTTTTTCGTCGGGCAGATAATGCCAGGTCCAGTTGAGGTGCGAGAACAACCAAATAATTACCGTCGACGCAAAAATTATGGTAAAAGCCTTCTTGACGAAATGCTTGGTTTTATCCCATAAGTGAAGCATAAGATTTTTAAATCCCGGCGCATGATATGCGGGCAGCTCCATAATAAACGGCGGCGTTTCGCCCTTCAGCGTTGTGTTTCTCATCAAAAGTACGCACAGTATCGCCGTACAGATACCCAAAAGATACATTCCGTATGTTATTACGTCGGCATTGCTTACGCCGAAGAACGATACTATCCCGCCGGCAATAGCCGTAAGTATGGGCAGCTTTGCCCCGCACGAGAAGAAGGGAATTACCCTTATCGTCGCCGTCCTCTCTTTATCGTCCGCAAGCGTACGCGTGTTTATCATTGCGGGAAGCGAACAGCCGAAGCCCATTATCATGGGCATGAAAGCCCTGCCGGAAAGACCGAATCTTCTGAAAATTCTGTCTAAAACGAAAGCTATACGCGCCATATAACCGCTGTCTTCCAAAACAGAGAAGAACATGAACAGCGTCAGTATCTGCGGCAGGAAGCCAAGCACCGCGAAGATGCCGCCCAGAATTCCGTCGCCGACAAGTCCCGTTGACCACTCCGCCGCGCCGCCCCTTTCCATAAGCGTTATTATTCCGTCGGAAATATGGTCGAGGAACAGGTTTAAAAAGTTTGTCAGCATTACCCCGGGAGAGTATAAAGTACCGTCATAAAAAATTGCGGCAATTTCCACGCCGAAATTTTTCGGCTCGCCTTCCGCGTTGCAAAGCCCCAACTCTTCGAGAGTGGGCATCCAGTGCTGACTTTCGGTAAAGCCGTTCAAAAAGAACAGATTTTCCGAAAAAGTAAAATGGAACACGAAAAACAGTATAACTATAAATATGGGGATTGCCCATACCCTATGCGTCAGAACGCGGTCTATTTTATCGGATTTGGTTAAAAATTCTTTATGCGACTTAACTTTTACCGCGGAAAGGTTTGCGGATATGTATTTGTATCTCTCGTCCGCAATAACCGCTTCCAGATCCTCGCCACCGCAGGCTTTATCCCTCGCCTCGGACGCGCCCTTACGCGTAAGCTCTATTTCGTCGTTTTCCAAAAGCTTGACCGCGTGGAAAAGCGGCGAGGCAACCTCCTCCGCTTCGTAATAGGCGCAGGCGGTTTCAATCTGTTTTTGCAACGCGCCGCTTAAAACCGAGCCGCCTTTCCGCTCCCGCGGCATAGCCGTCGCTTTGGACATCAGCTGTTTTATGCCTGATTTTTTAAGCGCGGAAATTTCCACCACGGGCACGCCGAGCGCCTTTTCAAGCGCCTTCGCGTCGATTTTGTCGCCCGATTTTTCCACCTCGTCCATCATGTTCAGCGCGATTATGACCGGCACGTCCGTTTCGAGCAGCTGCGTCGTGAGATATAAATTTCTTTCCAGATTAGTCGCGTCGACAATATTTATAATGCCGTCGGGCTTTTCTTCGAGAATGTAATTGCGCGAAATAACTTCCTCCGGAGTATACGGCGAAAGCGAATATATACCGGGCAGATCGACGATTTTTACGTTTTCGCCGTCGCCCTTATAGACGCCGTCCTTTTTATCGACCGTGACCCCGGGCCAGTTGCCGACGTGCGCCGTGGAACCCGTAAGCGCGTTGAATAAGGTTGTTTTACCGCAGTTGGGATTTCCCGCCAAAGCGAAAGTTCTCATAACAGCTCCGCCTCCACGCACGCGGCTTCGGTCTTTCTCAAAGTAAGCTCGTACCCGCGCAAAGTAACTTCTATCGGGTCGCCGAGGGGTGCTTTCTTACGCATAACGACTTCCGCGCCGGGCGTCACGCCCATATCGAAAAGTCTGCGGCGTATCCTGCCCTCGCCCGCGACCGACGTGATTTTGCCCTTTTCGCCTATTTTAAAATCACTTAACGGCTTTTTCATGTTTGCTCCTTAAATACAAAAGTTTACCGTGGTTAAGTTTTTTGACAAAAAATTCAGCGGCTTACGCCACCAGAATTTTACCGGCAAGACTTCTGTCCAGACAAAGCCTGCCTTCCTTTACTATAACTATCACGTTGCCGCCCGAGGAAGAAACAATTGTAATGTCTCCCCCCTCTATAACGCCAAGCTCCTGTAAGTGCTTTTTTATTTTATCTTCGGCGCCGACCTTTTTTATTTGAAGCGGACAGCCCTTAGGCGCAATAGCAATAGGCATAAAATTAACCTCGGATTATTTTTTTACAATACATATTATATTCCGTCATATTTGTTTTGTCAACAAAAAATTAACCTGAGTTTAATTTTTTTGAAAAATTTTTTACCGCGAAGTTACAAAAAAAATTTCGGGCTTGTCCATAATTTGCTTGCGCGCCTCGGCACATTCCAGCATATAAGCGTCCGTAACGGAATTTACCGGCTTGTACGCAAAAAGAATATCCGCAATGTTTACAAGCCATTCGTTGCGGCGGCGCTTGTGCGACCAACCGGTTTTGTTTGCGTCAAAAGGAAAAACCGCCCTGTCATAGCCGTAAAACTCGGTGTATCCCTCCACGGGAGAAGTGCTTACGTAAATTCTTTCGAATTTAAATTCATGCTTCATTTCGCTTAAAGCCGCAAACGCTTTTGCAGATAATCCGTCGTTGCCGCCGAAATAGAAAACTATGTTTTCTTCCTTGTATGTTTCGAAAAGTTTCAGAAATTCGGTTTTAAGATTATTCATTAACGTTTTGTGGTCCGCTTTCGATAAGCATAACTGTTTTTGCCCGCAAAACGTTACATTTATTTTATCCATTGTTTGTATACCCTATGTACACATTATATTAATAATTAAGTCTTTTTGTCAAGCATCTTTACATTATATAATGTTTGCATTATATAATGCGGAGATAGATAATGAAATTAAGAGTACTAGAAATCCTTAAAGAAAAAGGTAAAACCAAATATTGGCTGAACATGCAAATGGGTTTAAGCTATCAAAATTTTAACAATATGGTTTACAATAATACGAAGGGCATAAAATTTGATAACTTACAGGCATTATGCGATATTTTGGAATGTACGCCCAACGACCTGTTTGAAGAATACCACAATAAATAATTTTGCCGCCAAAAAAGGCTTCTCCCTTGGGACAAGAGATTCTTCACCCCATAAAGGGGTTCAGAATGACAGCAAAACGTCATCCTGAGCGTTAGCGAAGGATCTTGAAAGGCTTCCCCCGAGGGGGAAGGTTTTTTACGGCATTGTCATTCTGAGGCTTGCCGAAGAATCTAAAGTTTTCATCAATATTATTCTATTTAGGCAGCGCCTAAAAGTCAAGCATGTATTAGGCAATACCTAATAAAATAATATTATGATTAATGAAAGCTTAGACGCACAAATAACTGAAAATATAAAACGCGAAATTGAAAATTCGGGCAAAACAAAAACGGAAATTGCAAAAGCGATAGGCATTACAAACGCAACCGTATCGCAATATTGCTCCGGCAGGGCTCAACCTACTTTGGCTACTTTGAGCAAATTGTGTAAATTTTTGGACTGCTCCGCCGACGACATATTAAACGTAAAATAACTAATCTATTTAAAAACGCCGCGCGCTTTTTTTAAAAGCGCGCGGCGTAATATTAAATAATTATTACCCAAAACAAACAGCGTTAAATTTAAATTGTGTCAAGCTCGTCCAAGGTAAGGGAAAAGCTTTCTATAAAGTTTTTGAAAAAGTATTCCACTTCCGGCATATTGCGGGAATGAAGGTCATCCTCTATACTCTTTTTCGCCTTCGCAAACTCGTTATTGCCGCAACGCAGCTCCTCAAGGCATTTTACGTACGCCGCAAGCCTGTCGGCGGCTTTCATAATTGCGTATTCCTCGCTTTGCGCGTCGGGGATTATGCTTGCGGCAAAATCGCCTTCAAGCTCCTTGGGAAGCATAGACAAAAGCTTTAAGCTTGCCTTTTCTTCCAAGTTTTTATACGCGCCGCGGATACTGTTGTCAAAGTACTTTATAGGCGTGGGCAAATCGCCCGTCATGACCTCCGCGCACTCGTGATAAACGGCGTAAAGCACCGCCTTTTCCGCATTGACGTTGCCGCCGTAAATCCTGTTTTTTATTACTGCAAGCGCATGCGCGAACATCGCCACCTGCTGGGAATGCTCCATTATGTTTTCTTCGCGCACAGAGCGCATAAGCTGCCAACGTTTTATGTACTTCATTCTGTCGGCGAAAGCAAAAAAATCGTAAGACATATTTCCTCTGTAAATTTTTATATTGATATTATAATACTTTTTTCCGTAAAATTCAATTGACTTTGAGCATAAATTTAACTATAATTTCATTGAGCCTTGCGGCTTAATAATTAAATATACCGTCGGGGGTGCCGCCCGCTGTCTGCGCGCGGCTGAGATTATACCCTTTGAATCGGCAACGTAATGGTTGAGCGATATGACAAAGAATAATTTTCGGCGTACCCTGTATTTTTACGGGGCGTTTTTTATTTTCGGCGGTAGAAGGAGTTTTATGTTTCACTTATCCCTCCTGTCATCGTTCTTCGACCGCATCGAATACGGCGAAAACGGCGACAAATACTACCTGTACAAAGAAGTCTGGGCAGACTACGCGAAGGACTCGCTTTCGTCGGTATTTATGTACGCGGCTATAGTGCTGGCGGTCATACTTATCGGCATAGGCATTTTCGTGAAGTTTAAAAACCCCGTGCGGTTTGCGGCTTTTGTAAAAACCGCCTTGACTGTATCCGTCACTTTTGCGTTGACGGTCATTGTCACAATGCTTGCGCTCGGGTTCGAAAAGATTGCGGAAAAGGGCTACGCGCAGGAAAAAGCAATGCTTTTGGAACTGGTTCCCCCGCTCGTCCTCGGCGGAACTATAGTCGCGGGAATAGCAGCGTGCTATATAGCAAGTCTTTATTCACGCAAAGTGTATAAAATTACTTTGATAACTTCCCTGTCCGTAATTGCGGCGGCGCTGGTTGCCGTAATAGTTTGTCTGGTTATATTTTTTGCGAAGCGCATTTCAGGCGACGGATATTACGACTCGCCCGAATACGGCAAGCTAAACCAGGTAGGGCTGTACGTGTCGGCGGCGGCGCTTACAGTCGTTTCGGTTGCGGCGGCTTTCCTTTCGGACAGGAAAAGCAAGCTTGTATTCGACAGCAGATGCATCGCGCTTGCGGGAATTTGCGTAGCGCTGTCGTTTGCGCTGTCGTATATTAAAATTTTTTCAATGCCGCAGGGCGGCTCGGTAACGCTTGCCTCGCTTTTGCCGGTGATGCTTTTCGCTTACATATACGGACCTAAAAAAGGACTTTTCGTCGGCTTTATTTACGGCGCTTTGCAAGCCATGCAAGACCCCTACATCGTCCACCCCGCGCAATTCGTACTCGACTATCCCATGGCTTTCGCCTCGGTCGGGTTTGCGGGAGTATTTGCCAACCTTAAAGCGCTTGACAGGGCGCCGCAGGTTAAATTTATTCTCGGCGCGGTAATTGCGGGCGCACTTCGCTTTTCCGCGCACGTGCTTTCGGGTGTGTTCGCCTTCGGCGCGTACGCCGTCGACGCGGGAAACAACAACTTCTGGGCGTACAGCACTGCTTACAACAGCTATGTGTTTATAGATTTGATTATGGTAATTGTTGCGGGCGCGCTGTTGCTTACGTCAAAAAGCTTTAACAAGCGCGTTGCGTCTTTCAGGGATATTAAAATTAAAAAACAGCAAGCCGACGGCGACAGCGCGGCGGAATAATAACTCAGGCAGAAAAAATACGGCTTTTCCCGTCATGCCGAGCGACAGCGAAGAATTCGAAAGAGATTTTTTCGGCAAGCCTCGGAATGACGGTGCGGAGCGCCGTACGCAAAACCGCGAATATTGCAACAGTAAACCGCCCCCGAACTTTGTTCGGGGGCGGCGTTTGTTTTCTATTTATTTGGGCTGTTTGCCGATATAAGCGAGTATACCGCCGTCGACGTAAAGGATATGTCCGTTTACAGCGTTGGACGCGTCAGAAGCAAGGAATACCGCGGGGCCGGCAAGCTCGTCCGCTTCAAGCCATCTGCCGGCGGGCGTTTTGGAAATTATGAAAGAGTCGAACGGGTGACGGCTGCCGTCGGGCTGTTTTTCTCTGAGGGGAGCCGTCTGCGGTGTTGCGATATATCCCGGTCCTATGCCGTTGCACTGGATATTGTATTCGCCGTATTCCGAGCAGATATTTCTTGTAAGCATTTTCAGTCCGCCCTTAGCAGCCGCGTATGCTGAAACGGTCTCTCTGCCAAGCTCGCTCATCATGGAACAGATATTTATAATTTTTCCGTGTCCCTTTTTAATCATAGAAGGGATTACGGCCTTTGCGACTATAAACGGACCGTTGAGGTCTATGTCGATAACCTGCCTGAACTGCGCCGCCGTCATTTCGCACATAGGTATGCGCTTGATTATCCCCGCGTTGTTGACGAGAATATCGATTACGCCCACTTCCTTTTCGATTTGCTTTACGGTTGAGTTTACCGCGTCCTCGTCGGTGACGTCGCATACGTATCCGTGAGCCTTTATGCCCGCTTCCTTATATGCGGCAAGCCCCTTTTCGACAAGCTCTTTATTGATATCGTTGAAAACAATCGTCGCGCCCGCTTTCGCAAAGCCGCTTGCAATGGCAAAGCCTATGCCGTAAGAAGCGCCTGTGACAAGCGCGATTTTTCCGTCGAGTCTGAAATCCTTCATTTCCATAAAAATAAATCTCCGTTAAATTTAATGTAATTACATTATAACACAATTGTTCGGATTTGTATACGGAAAAAAGGAAATTTTTACCTTTTTAAACAAACTGCAAAATATCTATCACCACGGCGAAAGCCAAAATCAGGAAAAATCCCACGCCGTGAATCACGGCTTCTATTTTCCGCGGCACGGGCTTGCGGAATATCCACTCTATCAGACAGAAAATTACCTTACTGCCGTCCAGCGCGGGTATCGGCAATAAATTGAACACCGCAAGATTTACGCCGATATAAGCGGCTATTTCAAAGAAGTTTTGTACGCTTTGCGAAGCTATCTGCGAGGTCAGCTTTAGTGGTCACGGGTCCGCCCATTGCCGAAAGACCCAGATGCCCCGTCAACAGCTCGCCCAGAACCGTGAATATCGTACCCGCTATACGGAAAGAATACATGAACGCGCGGCCTATTGTTTCGAAAAATCCGAAGCGGTAATTTTGCGTGCCGACCGCCCAGTAACTTATGCCGTCCGCGTCCTCGTACGTGCCTACGCCCAGCGCGCGCCAGATTTTACCCACTTCCTCGGAATTTTTAAAATCGCAATCCGCCTGCAATTTTATCACAGTTGTTATTTTTTTGCCGCCGCGGATAAGCTTTACCTTTACCTCGTCGCCCGCGTGCTTGCCTTTAAGCGCGCCCATCATGTCGGTCACAAGATAAATCCCCGCTCCGTCGACGTTTAATATCAAATCGTTTTCCTGCAAGGTGTAGCCGATATAGCTTTCGTCCGCAACAGGCGCGACCGCGCCCACCTTAAACAGCATCTGCCCGAACGAAAAAAAGCTTATTATTATTAAAAGCACCGCAAGAATATAGTTCATAAGCGGACCCGACAGCAAGACTATAATTCTTTTCCAGGGCGCTTTGTTGTTAAAGCTTGCGGGGTTTAAAGTATCGGCGTCCTCCCCCTCGAATGCGCAAAATCCGCCCAGCGGAAGCAGACGGACCGAGAACGCTTCGCCGTTTCTTTTAGACGTGCGTCTGAAAAGCTTGGGACCGAAGCCTATGGCAAATTCGTTTATCTTGAATTTAAGTATCTTACCCGCCGTGTAATGACCGAACTCGTGTATCGTTATCATTGCCAGCAAGATTACTATTGCAAGCACTACGGCAAGTATGGTATTCAGAACAGAAGAAACCGAAAGTAAATTCATTATAACCTTTTAATATATTTCAAAGCGCTTTCACGCGCGGAACGGTCGCAGTCCGCAAGACAGGCAAAGCTTTCCGCTTCGCGCACTTCCGTACTCTGCATTACCGCGTCCAGAACGCGGTAAATATCCGTGAATTTTATCGCGCCGCACAGGAAGGCTTTAACCGCTTCCTCGTCGGCGGCATTTAAAGCGCACGCAGCCGTGCCGCCCAGCCTGCCGCACTGCAAAGCCAGATCGAAGCAGGGATATTTTTCCCTTTCCAACGGCTCGAAGCCGAGCGTAAAGCCGCTTTTAAAGTCCAGCGGCTTGACCGTGGTTTTCAGCCTTTCGGGATAGCTTAATGCAAGCTGGATGGGGATTTCCATGGTCGGATAGCTCATCTGCGCAAGACACGACCCGTCCGCAAATTCCGCAAGAGAATGTATTATGCTCTGCGGCTGGATTACCGCCTCTATATTTTCATAAGGAACGCCGAAAAGGCTGTTTGCCTCTATAACCTCATAGCCCTTGTTCATGAGCGTCGCGCTGTCTACGGTAATTTTTTTGCCCATCTTCCAGGTGGGGTGGTCAAGCGCCTGCGCGGGCGTAACGGCGTCAAGCATTTCGGGCGGATAATTTCTGAACGCGCCGCCGCTCGCGGTTATGATAAGACGGCTGACCTTTGCGGATTTATCGAAGTGCAAACACTGCCATATTGCGGAATGTTCGCTGTCGACGGGGATAATTTCACTGCCGCGCCGCGCCGCTTCCGCCGTTACGAAGTCTCCGCCGCATACAAGCGTTTCCTTATTGGCAAGCGCCACGGGAAGCCCCGCCCGTATAGCTTTCAGACTGTATTCCAGCCCCGCAAAGCCGCCCGCGGCATTGAACACGATATCCGCCCCCGAGCAAGCCGCTTCAAGCGCCTTGTCTTTATCGACCGAAGCGCAGGCATACAGCGCGGGACAAAATTCCTCAACCTGTTTTTTAAATTCCGCGCTGTCACTATTAGAAACAAGCGCGACTATTTTGTATCTGTCGGGGTTGCGCCTGACGACTTCCGCCGCCTGCCTGCCTATATTGCCCGTACTGCCTATGAGAGCTATTTTTTTCATTTACTATTATACCCGAATTTTTTTATTTAATGACAAAAGCTCCCGAAAGGAGCTTTTAAATTTCGTATTTTCCGTTTTTAAACCATTATCATGCCGAAGCTCATAAGAACGACCGCTCCGCAGAACAGCATACTGTCAAACCGGTCAAGCACGCCGCCGTGCCCGGGCAGAAGCTTGCCCGTGTCCTTTATGCCGCACTCGCGCTTTATCGCGCTTTCAAACAAGTCGCCCACCTGTGCGAACAGCGCCACGACCAGACCGACGAACATAAACACAACCGCGGGGTGAAGTGCGCCTTCGTAGACGAGCGGCGTGTCTATGACTTTACCCAGCCCGAAGTATATGAAGTACGCCGCAACCGCGCCGGCCATTCCGCCTATAATACCGCCGACCGCGCCTATAACGGTTTTATTGGGGCTGACGTTCGGCGCAAGCTTTTTGGGGATCCAACGCTTGAAAAGCATACCTATGAAGAAAGCTCCCGTGTCAGTGAACGTGACGGCGAGGAACAGCGTAATTATCGCCGCGACCGAGTTTTCGGCAATATGGTTGACGGCGCTTAAAACGCAGCTAAGTACTCCGCAGTAAAGCATTGCGAACAGACAGCGCGCAGTGCCGCGGACAGTGCTTGTTCCGAAATTGAAAATATTAAGCGCCGCAAGAATGAAGGCGTATACCGCGCCGAAGCAAGCAACCGCAAGAAAGCCCTGCTCCGTCGTTATCTGCAAAGCGACGTAAAGCGGAACGACCGCGGCGCAAAATGCCACAGTAACGGTTTTCTGTGCAAAGGACACTCCCTTCACGGCGCGCAAAAGTTCCAGACAGCCCAAAACCGACAGCGCGCAGAACAGTGCGTCGAAGCCCAGCGCACCCCAGCCGCCCGGGACAAGCCATTTAAGTGCGATAAGCGCAATCCAGACAAGTGCGAAAACCGTACCCGTTATAACTCTTTTTTTCATAAAAACCTCAGATTTTGCCGAAACGCCTTTCGCGTCCCGAATAATTATTTAAAGCTTTGTCAAATTCTTTTTCATCGAAATCGGGGAAAAGCGTTTCGGTGAAATACAGCTCTGCATAAGCCGCCTGATACATAAGAAAGTTTGAAAGTCTTATTTCGCCGCCCGTGCGGATTATCAGATCGGGGTCGGGTATGCCGCCCGTATACAGCAGCGCTTCAAACGCGTTACCGTCAAGCTTTTTTCCGCCGTCGACCGCTATATTAACCGCGCGCAGAATCTCGGCGCGGCTGCCGTAATTTATTGCGAACACCAACGTAAAATCCGCGTCCGCCGGAGATTTTTTTTCTCCGTCGGAAACTACTTGCGCCACGTCCTGCGGCAATACCGACAAATCGCCTATTATTTTTACGGCGGAACCGCGTGCGTAAAGCTTTTTGACGTTTTTAGTAAAATATTTACGGAAAAGATTGAAAAGACCTTCCAGCTCGTCTGCGGGGCGTGAAAGATTTTCCGTCGACAAGGCGTATACGGTAAGATATTTTACTCCGCGCATTTTTGCGTATTCCGCAAGCTTTATCATGGCGTTCATACCGGCTTGATGCCCGTACCCGCGCGGCATAAGCCGCTTCTTCGCCCATCTGCCGTTGCCGTCCATAATAATTCCTACATGAGCGGGAATTTTACTGTTTTCCATATTCCGTATTAAACCGTCATTATCTCCTTTTCTTTGGCGGCGACGGCGGCGTCTATCTTGGCAACCGCGTCGGACACGGATTTTTCAACGTCCTTTTCGCAGGAAGCCGCCTCGTCCTCGGAGAGAGTTTTATCGTTTTTAAGCTTTTTTAAACCTTCCATAGCGTCGCGGCGGTTATTGCGCGCGGCGACTTTGGCGTCCTCACCCATCTTGCGGACCTGCTTGGAAAGCTCTTTTCTTCTTTCCTCGGTAAGCTCGGGAAAGACAAGACGGATAACCTTGCCGTCGTTGGTGGGCGTTATGCCTATATTCGAAAGCTGAATTGCTTTTTCTATGCCTTTAAGAATGGATACGTCCCAAGGGGCTATTACAAGGCACCTTCCCTCCTGAACGGAAACCCCTGCCGTCTGCGTAACGGGCGTGGGAACGCCGTAATAATCCACCATAACTTTATCCAGAACGTGCGGATTAGCCCTGCCCGCGCGCACGGAGGTAAACTCCTCTTTAAGCACGCTTACGGTCTTTTCCAGCTTATCTTCAAGTACCAAAAACAATTCCTCTGCCTGTTCGTTTTCCACCATAAATTTTACCTCTTATAATTTTGATTTTACCGTAAACGCACGGATTTCTATTTATTGTCTATAACCGTACCCAGCTTTTCGCCGCAAACCGCCTTGATCAGCGAGTCCTTTTCGTCAAGTCCGAAAGCAAGCACGGGAATATCGTTTTCCATACACATTGTTGCGGCTGTAGCGTCCATCGCCTTTATGCCGTTTTTTATTACGTCTATATAATTGATATGCTCGTATTTTTTAGCCGAAGGATTTAATTTCGGGTCGCTGTCGTATATGCCGTCTATGTTTTTCGCCATCATAAGCACGTCCGCCTGAATTTCGCACGCGCGCTGTGCCGCGGCGGTGTCGGTCGAGCAATAGGGGTTGCCCGTTCCGCACGCCATTATGACTACCCTGCCCTTTTCGAAATGATGCAACGCTTTGCGCAGAATATAAGGCTCTGCAAGGGAAGTCATGATAAGCGCCGTCTGTACGCGGGTGGGTATTCCGCGCTGTTCCAATGCGTCCATCATTGCGAGAGAGTTCATAACCGTAGCCAGCATACCCATATGGTCGGCGGTGGTTCTGTCCATCTGCTTGCCCTGACGACCGCGCCAGAAGTTGCCGCCGCCTATTACAAGCGCGATTTCCACACCCATGCCGTGAATTTTTTCAATTTCGTCCACAACGCCGGAAATTACGCTTTCGTCTATGCCGTGACCCTGCGCCCCGGCAAGCGCTTCGCCCGAAAGCTTGATAAGTATTCTTTTATATTTGGGCTTCATAAAAACTCCTGTTATTTGGCTTTCCGGTATATTATACCACAGTGCAATGTAAATTTCAACAATTTTATTTACGATAAGAACAATTATAGTACCTTAAAGAAAATGTCTTTATCCGCGCATAAAGATGCCCCGACGCATGATATGCGTCGGGGCGCTTGCCGTCAGGTAAAAAAATTTGTAAATATTTTTTCATATTTACTCCTCCTGCGTTTTATTTATATTTATTAAATATTTCATTTAACTTTCCATTATCGCTGTAATAAATAACCGAAACGTCGCCGCCGTTTATATCCTTTTGTGAAAACCAATATTCGGTGATATTGTAAATTTTATTATCTGTCAAAACGTAAGCCTCAATAATCGGCTCGCATTTGCATGCGTAATATTTTCTCACAGTTTTAACGTTTTTCAATTCGTTAACAAATCCCAAGTAAGCTTCCCTGTCGAGATAAGATGTTTCCATATTGCCGGCTTCATAGTATTCGAAATAAATTTCATTTACTTTATCAATGTTTATTTTTAAATAGCAAGAAATCTTACGCGGATAAAACATTGTCGTTATTATTGCGGCCGCAATAATAAACGCCGCAGTAACCAAAATAACGGAAACTGCAATTTTCTTTTTTACCGTCATCTTACACCTACCTTATTGAAATTATAACACTCATACAAACGGTGTCAATACCATTTTAAATATTTTATCCATAAAACAAAGTTTTTTCGTTTTGTTTATCGGTAAATCTTTTTTGAACCAAGCAACTATCTTGTAGATTTCGCTTTTACAAAACTTCCCCGACGCATGTTATGCGTCGGGGCGCTTAGCATTTTATGATATTTCTTCTACCGACACGCGGAACCGCTGTCCGTTTTGAAAGCTTAATTTCAGATACTTGCCGTCCTGCTCGAAAGTTGCCATATAATACTCCTTCATAAGCACTTTCAAGTCTAACAATAAATCCAGACTGTTCGTTTTAAATGTCAAATTTTCTTTGGCGTCCTCCATTTCGGGTCCGAATAAATGATCGCTTTTGTCCATAATATCCCTCCTTCAGGCTATAATTTTCACGTTAGAATTTTTAAATATCCCAAATCGGGATATTAATATTATACCGTTTTGGTATTATAATGTCAAGGTTAAATAGCTTTATGAGATTAAAATTTTTAAGAGAACAAAAAAACATATCGCAAGTAAAGCTTGCTATGGATTTAAACATGAACCAAAACAGTATAAGCCGCTACGAAACGGGTCAGCGGGAGGCGGACTATGCCACGCTTATAAAAATTGCAGACTACTTTAACGTTTCGATAGACTTTCTTCTTGAAAGAACGGATAACCCCGCTTTTTTTAAGTAGCTTTATCTAAGCCGATATTTCCCGTCCGTATAACTATACGGGCGGTTTATAATCTTCCTATATATACTTGTTATACCAGTGTTTTAAATATTATACTGCCTGTAACTGTATAATGTCAATTAAATTATGGAAGAATTATACAGATTATCTAAAAATTTAAGAGACCTACGCAAACAATATGGCTATACACAAAAATATGTCGCCGAGCAACTGGGAATAGTATATCAGTCTTATCAACACTATGAACTGGGACTTTCTACCCCTTCGTTACAGCATTTTATTATGCTTGCCAAGCTTTACGACGTTTCTTACGAGGATTTATTGGAATAAAATATTTTAACACGTCATTCTGTGTGAAGTCTTTATTAAAAGCTTTGCACACTTCGTTGTCATTCTGCGCGAGCGTAGCGATGCTTTGCACACTTCGTTGTCATTCTGCG
>ERZ779626.909-NODE-909-length-14897-cov-7.973386_pt1 | contig 14897 bp, 17 predicted proteins | sample MGYA00514209_ERZ779626 | MGnify/ENA primary metagenome ERZ779626 (study PRJEB29562, sample SAMEA4376713) | mouse gut metagenome | isolation source: Cecum | study: EMG produced TPA metagenomics assembly of the A DSS colitis mouse model was used to assess the...
TCAGCCCGTCCCGCACGTCGGGCAGGGCCCGGCCCACGATCACCGACATGGCGTACTGCTTATAGCTCTCCGCCATCTCCCCCACCAGCTCGGACTCCGTAATCACCTGGTCGGGAAAGGCGATGTCCTCCGGCTTATAATTTCGATTGTGTCCCATAAAGACCTCACTTCTCGCTGTTTAAATTTGCTTCTGCTGTAGGGCGTGACGACCCGACACGCCGAATGATGTTATATGCCGTACAAACACGCGGCGCGCCCAGTGGCCGCGCCCTACGCGCAAATTTGTATCAATAATCCAAGTTCAAGGCGTACTTGGCGTTCTCCTCAATCCATTCCTTCCGGGGCTCCACCTTCTCCCCCATGAGGATGGTGAAGATGTTGTCCGCCGCCACCGCGTCCTCCAGGGTGATCCGCCGCAGGGTGCGGGTCTCCGGGTTCATGGTGGTGTCCCACAGCTCGTGGGCGTCCATCTCGCCCAGGCCTTTGAACCGGCTGATGTCCACCTTAGCATTGGGGTTGCCCTCCCGCATTTCAGAGGAAACCTTATCCCGTTCCTCGTCGGAGTAGGCAAGGCGCACCGTCTTGCCCCGGCTGAGCTTGAAGAGGGGGGGCACGGCGGAGTAGACATACCCCTCCTCCACCAGCGGCCGCATGAAGCGGAAGAAGAAGGTGAGCAGCAGGGTGCGGATATGGGCGCCGTCCACGTCGGCATCGGACATGATGATAATCTTGTGGTAGCGCAGCTTGTCAATGTTGAACTCCTCGCCGATGCCGGCGCCCAGGCCCATCACCAGGGGATAGAGCTTATCGTTGCCGTAGATCTTGTCCGCCCTGGCCTTCTCCACGTTGAGCATCTTGCCCCACATGGCCAGAATGGCCTGGAACCGGCTGTCCCGGCCGTCGATGGCGGAGCCCGCCGCAGAGTCGCCCTCCACGATATACAGTTCGCACAGAGCCGGGTCCCGCTCATTGCAGTCTTGGAGCTTATCCGGCATCTGGCCGGACTCCAGGGCGGTCTTGCGCCGGACGGATTCCCTGGCCTTGCGGGCGGCCTCCCGAGCCCGGCTGGCCATCAGGGCCTTGTCCAAAATGGCCTTGCCCACGGCGGGGTTCTCCTCCAGGAACTGCTCCAGCTTATCGCTGACCACGTTGTTCACCAGGGTGCGCATTTCGCTGTTGCCCAGCTTGGCCTTGGTCTGGCCCTCGAACTGGGCTTCCGTCAGCTTCACGGAGATCACACAGGTCAGGCCCTCCCGGCAGTCGTCGCCGGACACCTTGTCCTCGTCCTTCAGAATCTTCGTCTTTTTGCCGTAGGCGTTGAGCACGTTGGTCAGGGCCCGCTTTAAGCCCTCCTCGTGCATACCGCCCTCCGGGGTGTGGACGTTGTTGGCGAAGGAGACGATGATCTCGTTATAGCTGTCCTCACAGTACTGCATGGCTATTTCCGCCATGGAATCCTCCTTGGAGCCCGCCATATAAATGACCTGCTCGTGGAGGGGGGACTTGTTCTGGTTGATGAAGGGGACAAATTCCCGGATGCCCCCCTCGTAGTGCATGAACTCTTCCGTCTCATGTCCCGGGCGGCGGTCGGCAATGAATATGCGCACCCCCGCGTTCAGGAACGCCTGTTCCCGCATCCGGCGGTGGAGGGTATCATAGTCGTATACGGTGTCGTCGAACATCTCCGGGTCCGGCTTGAACACAACCTCGGTGCCTGTCTTATCGGTGGAGCCAACGACGGTCATTTCCTGGGTCATATTGCCCCGGGAGAACTTCACCTCATAAATCTGCCCGTTCTTGTAAACCCGGACCTCCATCCACTGGCTCAGCGCGTTGACCACGCTGCCGCCCACGCCGTGGAGGCCGCCGGAGACCTTATATCCGCCGCCGCCGAACTTACCCCCGGCGTGGAGGACGGTATACACCACCTCCAGAGCCGGACGGCCGGTCTGGGCCTGGATGTCCACCGGGACGCCCCGGCCGTTGTCGGTGACCCGGATCACGTCTCCCTCCAAAATCTCCACCGTGATATGGTCGCAGTAGCCCGCCAGGGCCTCGTCTATGGCGTTGTCCACAATCTCATACACCAGGTGATGCAGTCCGGAGCTGGATGTGGACCCGATATACATGCCCGGGCGCTTGCGGACAGCCTCCAGGCCCTCCAGCACCTGAATTTCCGACGCGCCGTACTCGTGGTCGGTCTGGGTGGTGTTCAATTCATTTAATTCACTGCGTTCTTCTGCCATGATGTTCCTCCGCTAAGTCTGATTTATTCGATCTCGTCCCCGCCGTCCTCATCCGGGATGAAGTCCAGCCCATCCTCGTCGTGGAGGCTGAGGCCGTCCTTTCCCAGCAGTTCGGTGGCCCTCATGCGGCGGCGGTTCTTGGCCTCCTCCACGCTCTGGTGGATCAGCTCCTTCACCTCCCGGGGACGCTTCACATTTTTCAAATCCAAATGGGGCATGCTCTTGTCTGAGGAGTGGACGCACACCGTCCCCACCCCGAAAATCCGCTGTCCCAAGGTCATGGTGAGCTCCAGATCCTGCACCCGGTAGAGCAGCACCTCGTCCGCCCGCAGATTGAGAAAGCCGGTCTCGCAGAACAGCCGGTCCCGGCTCAGCGAATAGCGGGTAAAGGACAGTGGCAGGCCCAGACGGCGCTTTCTGTCCTTCCACAGGTATTCAATCGGTTCCATAACGACCTCCTTCTTGATGACAAGCCCTATATGGGGAGATTCCGGGACCCCCGGGCGGCCAGCGCCGCCGGAGAGAGGGGGGTGAGGTAAACCTTTGCCCCTTCGCCCCCGCCCTGCGTCAGCACAAAGGAGCGGGGCAGGTCCTCTCCCACGGGAAACACCCGCCCCTCCTGCTCCGCCCGCTCCAGAAAGCGGCGGGTCCGAAAGGACCAGGTGGTGTTGTCCAGATCAAAGATGCCGATAACGTCCTGGCTGGGCGCCATGACGTTTTGGCCTAAGTGAAGGTACACCTCCACACCTCCTTCCCGGCCGGGGGCGTTCCTTTCTGCCCGGAAAGCCCCACGCGCCGGAGGCCCGGGTGGGCTCCTCTACGTGGAAAGCAGGGTTCCATCCCTGACATAGAAGGCTTTTCCTTCTTTTAACCGCGCCAGCTTTTCCTCCTCACAGCAGGTGATGAACACCTGCCCGGAGGTGATGCGGTTGAGCACAAATTCCTGCCGCCGGTGGTCCAGCTCGCTGAGCACGTCGTCCAGCAGCAGAACCGGCCACTCGTCCGTCTCCTGCCGGAAGATGTCCCGGGCCGCCAGCTTCAGCGCCAGCGCCGCCGTCCTGGTCTGGCCCTGGGAGGCGTAGGCCTTGGCGGCCTCCCCGTTGATCTCCACCGCCAGCTCGTCCTTGTGAGGGCCGGACAAACAGGCTTTCGCCCCGATCTCCGCTTCCCGGCGTGCCTCCTGGTGAGCCATCAGCTGGGGCAGGAGGACCTTGGGCCGGGCCTCCGGGTCGTCCACGGTGGACACGGTCTCATACCGCAGCCCCAGCCGGTCCCGTCCCCCGGAGCAGTCGGCGTGTATAGGCGGGGCGGACTCCACCAGCCGTTTGACGAAGTGGGCCCGGTAGTGGACGATCACCGCCCCGCACTGGGCCATCCGCAGGGAAAAGTCGTCTAGAGCATCCAGCAGGGAGGGAAACTCCCCGCAGTCCTTCAGAATCCGGGTTTTATGCTGGTACAGCCGCTTATACTCCGCCAGGGCCTGGGCGTACCGGGGACGGAGCTGGCAGATGCAGCTGTCCAGAAACCGCCGCCGGGCCTCCGCCCCCTCCCGGATCAGGTACAAGTCCTCGGGACAAAACAACACTGTGTTTAATATGCCGGACAATTCACCCGCCGTTTTCAGCTTTACCCCGTTGGAGCGCAGCTGACGGCGGCTTCCCCGGTGCAGGTCCGCTTCCAGCGCCATGGACCGTCCCCGGCTGGTGACGCTGCTCTTGAGAAAGGCGTGGTCCGAGCCGTGCCGGATCAGCTCCCGGTCATACCGGGCCCGGTGGGAAGAGGCCGAGGACAGATAGGCCACGGCCTCCAGCAGATTGGTCTTGCCCTGGGCGTTTTCGCCCACGATCACGTTGACGCCGGGATGAAACCGGGCTTCCCCATGGACGTAATTTCGGAAGCAGTCCAGGGATATCTGATCCACGGTCATTCCACTACCAGCGTCAGGCCGGGCAATTCAGCACGGTCCCCAGGGCGTAGCTTCCTGCCCCGCATGGTGCAGACCTCGCCGTTTACCTTGACCTCTCCATCCTGAATGGCCACCTTGGCCGCTCCGCCGGTCTCTGCCGCCCCGGCGAATTTCAGCAATGCGTCCAGTTTGATATACTCTGTGTCGATTTTGATGTGCTCCTCTTTCATGGTAATCTCCTTGGTCACCTTATTGTCACGCTTCACAGGCGGCTGGCCGCTGGGCCGGCGCTTCTTATTCCGATGCCCGCAGCCTTACCGGCAGTACCATATATAAGAAGTTGTCCGGCTCGCCCGCCTGGGGCAGAATCAGGCAGGGAGAGGTGGCTGTGTTCAGCTCCAGGCGCACCCGCTGGGCGGGGGCGGCCTTCACCGCGTCCATGAGAAAACGGTTGTTAAAGCCGATCTCCAGCCCTTTGCCGTCCCCGTCAATGGGGCAGGAGTCGAAGGCGGAGCCCATGGCGGTTTTGGAGGTGATGGACAGCACGCCGTCGTCGAATTTGCACCGCAGGGGGCTTTTCAGCTTGTCGTTGATGATGAGGGAGGCACGGTCAATGGACCGCTGGAGGTCGGCGGCCTCCGCTTCCAGCACGATGGCGTTATTCTGGGGGATGGTCTGACGGTAGTTGAGGAATTCTCCCTCCAGCCGTCTGGCCACCAGCAGGGTGCCGCCGACCTGGAAGGTGACGTGGCGGTCTCCCTGGGTGACCGTCACCGGCTCGTCGGAGTCGGCGCAGATTTTCTCCACCTCTTTCAGCGCCGCCCCGGGGACCACAAAGGACAGCTTTTCCGCTCCCTCCTGGCTCAGCAGCTTCTCCCGGCGCAGGGCCAGCCGGTAACCGTCCACCGCCACCATGGTCAGCTCCTGGCCGGAGGCTTCAAAAAGGGCCCCCGTGTGGATAGGACGGCTCTCGTTGTCGCTGACGGCAAAGATGGTCTGGCCGATCATGGACCGCAGGTTCCCTTGGGTAATGTCGAGGCCGTTTCCGTCGTCCACGGAGGGCAGGTCGGGGAAGTCCTCATCGCTGCTTCCCATAATGTCGTAGGAGGTGGGGCCCCCTTGAATGTGGACGGAAAAGCCCTCGGTGGAGATGGATACCACGTCGTCGGGCATACGGCGGAGGATCTCCCCAAACAGCCGTGCGGACAGCACGATGGCTCCGCTATCCGCCACCTCTGCGGGCACCTTGGTAACAATGCCGGTTTCCAGGTTGTAGCCGCTGAGGCACAGTCCGTCCATATCCGCCTCGATGAGCACACCTTCCAGGGCTTGAATGGAGCTTTTGGCTGCCACTACTCGGCCCGCGGTGGTAACGGCGGTCTGTAGGATGGCTTTTTCACAGGAAAATTTCATAGGGCGCTTCCTTTCTCCCTCCTCCGCAAGGAGAGGAAGGGTTTAAAATGACGTAGTAGTTCGTAGGGGGCGCGGAAGCTGTGGAAAACTTGGAAAAGCAGGGAATTTCAAGGCTTTGCCCGTCCACAGCGCCCTCCACAGAATTCCCACAGCCCTCACAGGGTCCGTCCGCCCTCCTGGTCTCTCCACAGGCTTCCACACCACAGCCCGCAGAAATGTGGAAGCTTGGGGCAAAAAACATGAGGCCGAAGGGCCTGTGGTTCAATAGGCGGAGTTCACCGCGTTGGTGATGTCCCGGATGATCTCCATCAGCTCGGGCTGGGTTTTCATCATCTTCTCCACCCGGTTGATGGAATTGAGGACGGTGGAGTGGTGACGGCCTCCGAACTGCTGGCCGATCTCCGCCAGGGACAGCTGAGTCATTTCCCGGATGATGTACATGGCCACATTTCTGGCGGTGCTGATCTCTTTATTCTGGCTTTGACCGATGATGGCGGCGGCGTCCAGCTCGTAGAACCGGGCCACCTCCTGAATGATGGTCTCGGCGGAGGGCAGGAAGTTTTCCTTGGCCCGGAGGATGTCCCGAACTGCCCGGATGGTGGTTTCCACGTCCACCTGGGCCCCCATCAGCTCCTGGAAGGCCATGATTTTGTTGACCACGCCCTCGATCTGCCGCACGTTGGAGGTGATGTTCTCCGCCACGTAGGACAGCACCGGGTCTGGCAGGTAGATCCCCCGTTCCAGGGCCTTGTTCTTCAGCAGAGCCACCCGGGTCTCGTAGTCCGGGGGCTGGATATCGGCGGGGAGGCCCTGTTCAAACCGGGTTTTCAGCCGCTGTTCCAGCCGCAGCATCTCGTGGGGAGGGCGGTCGGAGGTGAACACAATCTGTTTTTTCTGCTCGTACAGGGTATTAAAGGTGTGGAACAGCTCCTCTTCGCTGGAATCCTTTCCTGCGATGAACTGCACGTCGTCCATGAGGAACAGGTCCACCTGGCGGTATTTGTCCCGGAAGCCCTGCATGTCGATGCCCCGGCGCAGGTTGCCGATGAGCTCGTTCACAAAGTCTTCGCTTTGGACGTACATGATCCGGCACCCCGGCCTGTTCCGCCCCACCCGGTTGGCGATGGCGTGGAGCAGGTGGGTCTTGCCCAGCCCGGACTGGCCGTAGATGAACAAAGGGTTGTAAGCTCCCCCCGGCTCCTCCGCCACCTTCTGGGCGGCGGTGAAGGCGAACCGGTTGGTGGAGCCCACCACGAACCGCTCGAAGGTGTAGCGGTCGGATTCGTCCCCGGAGGGGGACGGGACGGCGGCCTGCCGGGTGTAGACCTCCCGCTCCTCCGGGAGCAGAAGGGCCACGTCCACGTCAAAGGAGAACAGCTCCTTCAGCGCCCCTTCCACCCCGGACTGAAACCGGGTGCGGATGATGTTCCGCTTGAAATCGGTGGGTACGCACAGCACCAGCCGGGTGTCCTCCAGGGCGACTGCCTCCACATCGCCGAACCAGGTCTCGATGGAAACGGCCGTCATGCTGCCCTCCATCAGGCTTTTTACTTTTTCCCACACATCGGCGGCGGATTTCATGGGCGGCAGCCTCCTAAACGTTCTGATATCGTAACTAATCAATTATACCAAAAAAGGAAGCGACGTACAAGGGTTTTTCACCATTCTTTTATATAATAGTATCCCGGGAGGGACCCTTTTTTTTGACAAAACGGGCACAGGGCGAAAAAAAGACACAATATCTTGTGTCCGGCGGGGAGGAAAAGAATATTGCCGATTTTTTGTTGACAGCGGGAATAAATCAAGGTATAATCACAAGAAGCGTGAATTACGCGCGATATTTGCCAACCGCGCCTGACACAGGCGTTGTGGAACGCGCCGCCCCGGGCAGGGAGGCGCGCAAAATCGTACAGGAGGTGTTCCCGCATGAAGCGTACCTATCAGCCCAAAAAGCGTCAGCGCTCCAAGGTCCACGGCTTCCGCAAGCGCATGGCTACCAGCAACGGCCGCAAGGTCCTCGCCCGCCGCCGCGCCAAGGGCCGCGTCCGCCTGAGCCACTGATGGCGCACACATCGGGATAACGATACGACCGGGGCGCGGGAGTTTTTCCCTCGCCCCTGCGTCTGTTTCCATGATATCCTGATGTGATGTGCAGGGGAGGGGACCGCCCCTCCCGCAAAACAGGACGGGTCCCTCAGGACGGGAGGGCTTTGCCTCTTTCCTGCGAAGGATCGCGTCTGTTTCAGTGGAGGGCCGTATGAAGAAAACAGTTTCCCTCAAAGAAAACCACCTGTTCCGCCGGGCCTATAACCGGGGCAAAACTGCTGTCGACAGCCGTTTGGCCCTCTATGTCCGGGGCAACGGACGGCGGGACAACCGGCTGGGCCTGACCGTGTCCACCAAGGTGGGCCACGCCGTGGTGCGCAATCGGGTGCGCCGCCGCCTGCGGGAGATCTACCGCCTCCACGAGGACCAGCTGGCGGGGGGCCGGGACGTGGTGGTGGTGGCCCGGGTGCGGGCGGCCTCCAGCGATTACCGCCAGCTGGAGAAGTCCTTTTTGAGGCTGGCGGACAAGCTGGAGCTGCTGAAAAAGGAAGGGTCCAAGTGAAAAAGCTGCTGCTGGCCCTCATCCGCTGGTACAGGCGGGACATCTCCCCCTGCCGCCCGCCCTGCTGCCGGTTTATCCCCACCTGCTCCACCTATGCCCTGGAGGCGGTGGAGGTCCACGGCGCGGTGAAGGGCGGGGCGCTGGCCCTGTGGCGGGTTCTGCGCTGCCATCCCTTCCACAGGGACAAGGACTTCATCTACGACCCCGTACCACCCAAGAAAATCAAACGAATTTAGGAGGCCAAACATGGATATTTGGCAAATCCTCATGACGCCGTTCAGCTGGTTGCTCAAGCTGTTCTGCGGCGTGTTCAACAGCTATGGCATCGCCCTGTTCCTGTTCACCATCGTGGTCAAGATCGTGCTGTTCCCCGCCCAGCTGAAGGCCAAGAAGAGCATGATTAAGATGAACGTGCTCAACGCCCAGGTTCAGGAGATCCAGAAGCGCTGCGGAAACGACAAGGAGCGCTACAACCAGGAGGTTCAGAAGTTCTACGCCGAGAACAACGCCAGTCCCATGGGAGGCTGCGGCTGGCAGCTGATCCCCATCGCGGTGCTGTACCCCCTGTACGCCATCATCCGCCGCCCCCTGAAGTACATGATGTGGCTGACGGAGGACGCGGTGAAGGCGGTGGCCAACGCCGTGGGCTGGACCGCCAAAATGGGGAGCGAGTTCACCGTGGCCGGGTCCAATGAGCTGCTGCTGGCCCCCATGCTCAACGCGGGCAACCTGGAGGCCGCCAAGGCCGCCGCCGCGGCCACCGACGTGTCCGCCGCCAGCATGTTCCTCATCAACTTCGATTTCTTCGGCATCGACCTGTCCCAGGTGCCCCAGCTCATGTTCTGGAAGGAAGGGCTGGACTGGGCCCACATCGGACTGTTCCTGCTGCCCGTCATCTCCGCCGGGGTGTCGGTGTTGTCCATGCTGGTCACCCAGAAAACCAACCAGATGAACAGGGACCAGCCCGCCCCCAAAATGAATCTGTCCATGATGCTGGTGGCCCCCCTGATGTCCTTGTGGATCGGCTTCGCCCTTCCCGCCGGTATGTGTATTTACTGGATCGCCAACTCTCTGCTGGGCATGGTGCAGGAGGTCATCTGCGGGGCCCTGCTCCGCAAGGACTACGAGGCCGCCCAGAAGGAGATGGAGGAGCAGGCCGCCAAGGCCAAGGAGGCCGAAAAGGAGCGCCGCCGCATCGCCGCTGAGAAGAAAGCCGCCGCCATCGCCGCCGGCAAGGACCCCAAGAAGGCCCACCAGAAGAAAAACAAGGAGCCGGGGGTGGACCTGTCCGCCAGCCGGGAGGGCCTGCGGGCCTACGCCCGGGGCCGCGCCTACGACCCCAACCGCTACCCCGTCACCCCCTACTGGGACCCCAACGGCCCCGCCAAGCCCGCTGAGGAGGAGCCCACAGAGCTCACCGAGGAGGAAAAGGCCATCGTGGCTGAGTCCAACCCGGAGCTGGCCGCCCAGGCGGAGAAAGCCAAAGCCCAGGAATCCGCCAAGCCCGCTGAGGAGCCTGCGGCCGGGGATTATGAAGAGGCCTACGCCGAGGACGAAGAGCAGTAAGCATCCCTGTTAAGACGCCCGGGAGGGAAAAGCCCCTCCCCTACATTGACAAAAGGAGTGCAGTTTCGTGCTGAAATACATGGAATTCACCGCCAAAACCGAGGATGAGGCCATCGCCAAGGGTCTGGCCTATCTGGGCATGGACCGGGACGATGTGTCCGTGGAGATCCTGGACCGGGGCAGGACCGGCTTTTTGGGGATCGGCTCGGTGCCCGCCAAGGGGAAGCTCACCTATGAGGCCCCCGACGAGCCGAAGCAGGAGCCCATTCCCGAGCCCCCGGCGGAGGTCAGGCCCGCCCCCGAGGCCAAGCCCCAGAAGCCCGTCCCACCCAAGGCCCCCCGCCCCGCGCCCAAGGCGGACAAACCGGCCCCCGCTCCGAAGCCCGCCCCGAAGGGGAAGGCGGTGGACGACGACGTGGCCGGCGCTATCGTGAAGTTCCAGACCGGCCTGTTTGAGCACATGGGGGTGGAGGCCGTCCCCGTGGTCACACGGGAGGGTGAAACCTATCAGGTGGTGCTGGAGGGGGAGAATATGGGCGCTCTCATCGGCCACCGGGGGGAGACTCTGGACGCGATCCAGCAGCTCACCGGCTACGCCGTCAACAAGGGCCGCAGCCACCGGGTCCGCATCCATGTGGACGCCGAGGGCTACCGGGCCCGCCGGGAGGAGTCCCTGAACCGCTTGGCCCGCAAGACGGCGGGCAAGGTGGTGAAGTACCGCCGGAACATCACCCTGGAGGCTATGAACGCCTATGAGCGCCACGTAATCCACACCGCCCTTCAGGACTACCCCGGCGTGTCCACCTTCTCCACCGGCACCGAGCCCAACCGGCGGACCGTGGTGGCCTACGATCCCGGGAAGATGTAACCTGCTTTTTCTCCTACTTTTTCTTTGTAAAGAAAAAGTAGGCAAAAAGAAACTTTTAGACCGTTACGAGAATGGACATAGACCGTCACGTGTTCGCTCGGTAACGAAAGTGGATCAAAAAAGCAGAAAATTATTATAATATTGTCTCAAGGCCGGGCGGAAACAGATCAGGTTTTTGCCCGGCCTCGAAGGTATCAGGGTGAAATAGAGGGAAGTTCAAAAGTTTCTTTTTTCGCTTCCTTTTTTCTTTTCAAAGAAAAAAGGAAGAAAAAACAAGGAGGGATGAACATGGAAATCAGCGTGCTTCGTCTGGGGCAGATCGGCACCAACTGTTATATTTTCCGCCGGGAGGGCGGGTACAAGTGCGGCGTCGTGGACCCCGGCGACCAGGGGGAGCAGGTGGCCCGGTGGCTGGTGGACAAGGGGCTGGAGGCGGAGACAGTGTTCCTCACCCACGGCCACTTTGACCACATCCTGGGCATACCCGGCCTGCGGGAGGAGTGGCCGGACCTGCCCGTCTACTGCCACCCCGCCGACTGGGGCCAGGGGGACGCCACCGGCATGTTCGGTCAGCCCGTCCCCACCGTCCGCTCCTTTGGGGACATCACCCCCTATCAGGAGGGGGACGTGGTGGAAATGGACGGGATCAAAATTGAGGTGCTGGAGACCCCCGGCCACACCCCCGGCTCGGTGACCCTGCGGGCGGAGGACGTGCTCTTCACTGGGGACACCCTGTTTGCCGGGTCCATGGGCCGCACCGACTTTGAGGGTGGGGACGGGGAGGCCATGGCGGCGTCCCTGCGGCGGCTGGCCCGGCTGGAGGGGGACTATCAGGTGCTCCCCGGCCACGAGGGGCGGACTACCCTGGAGCGGGAGCGGCAGACCAACTACTGTGTCCGGGCGGCTCTGAGGGACTGAAATGAAGCTTTGGCTGCGGGAGGAAAACTGGCCCTGGAGCCCGGAAAAATACCGCTTTCCCACCGAACAGATGCTGCTCACCCTCTTTCCCGGTCAGCGGCCCGAGTACCCGGAGAGCCTGTCCCCAGAGGAGGACGGGGTAACCATCACCCTGCGCCGGGGGCCGGAGCTGGCCCAGGTCAGCGCCCTGGTGAGGCTGGGGGAGAGGCAGGGCCAGGGTGAGGCCGATTTTCCGGCGCAGGAGCTGGACCGCCAGTGGGAGCAGGTGTACCACACCCTGTCCCACGCCCTGAAGCAGGCCTTTTATCAGGCGGGAACCGCCCTGCTGGGCCATGAGTTGCCCTGGGGCTCGCTGACGGGAGTGCGGCCGGTGAAGCTGCCCACCCGGGCCCTGCTGGCAGGGAAAACGCTGGAAGAGGCGGAGCGGGAGTTAAAAGAGGTCTACCGGGTGTCCCCGCCCCGGGCGGCGCTGGCGGCGGAGTGCGCCCAGGCGGCCCTTGATGTCCAGCGGGGGCTGGATGGGTACAGTCTGGCCCTCTATATTGGAATCCCCTTCTGCCCCACCCGGTGCGCCTACTGCTCCTTCATCTCCGCCGATGTGAAGGGCTCCCTGTCCCTGGTGGAGCCCTATGTGGACGCCCTGTGCAGGGAAATACGGCTGGCGGGGGAGCTCCTTCGACAGGAGGGCTTGCACATCTCCTGCGCCTATATGGGGGGCGGCACCCCCACCACTCTGAGCGCGGAGCAGCTGGACCGGCTGCTGTCCGCTGTGGAAGGTTTTCTTCCCATGGAGCGGTGCGCCGAGTTCACCGTGGAGGCGGGACGGCCGGACACCATCACCCCGGACAAGCTGGAAACGCTGAAAAAACACGGGGTCCACCGCATCTCCATCAACCCCCAGACCATGGAGGGTCATGTCCTGCGGGCCATGGGCCGGGCCCATACCCCGGCGGAGATTGTGGAAGCCATGGCCATGGCGAAGGAGCGTTTCGGCGGGCTGGTGAACATGGACCTGATCGCCGGACTGCCCGCCGACAGCCTGGAGGGCTTTGGACGCACCCTGGACCAGGTGCTGGACATGGACCCGGCAAACGTCACCGTCCACACCTTGGCCCTGAAAAAGGGGTCCCGGCTCATTGAGGAGGGCGGGGAGCTGCCCGCCCCGGAAACGGTGGAAGCCATGCTGGAGCTGGCCTCGGTCCGCCTGCGGGGGGCGGGGCACGCCCCCTACTACCTCTACCGGCAGAAGTATATGTCCGGGTCCTTTGAGAACGTGGGCTGGACCCGGCCGGGGGGCCTGTGCGCCTACAACATCGTGATGATGGAGGAGCTTCAGACGGTGCTGTCCCTGGGGGCCGGAGGGATCACCAAGCTGGTGGACCCGGACCGGCGGAAAATACTCCGGCTGAACAACCCCAAGTATGCCAAAGAGTATCTGGACAGCTGGGACAAGGTGGCGGAGAGCAAAAGGGCCGCCGCCCGGTTCCAGGGGGAGCTGGCCCGCCGGAGCCGGTGAACGTCCGGACATAAAAAAGGAAGCGCCGGGCGGCGCTTCCTTTTTTATCAGGGTTGTTACTTCTTGGTGAAAGTCATGGGATACAGGCCCACCAGCTCGCCGTCGTCCACACCCTCGCCGGTGAGGGTCAGGGTGGAGCCCTCCAGCTCATAGGGCTCCACGCCCGTGCCGTCGCCGTCGGTCATGTAGATCATTCCGCCCTTGGCCTGGAAGGTGCCGCTGCTCTCCATCTCGCCCAGGGAGGACATCATGTCCTCCTTGCTGAACAGCTGGTCCATGAAATCGTCCATGGTGAGGCCCATGGCGGACAGCGCCTCATCCACGGTCATCTCCTGGCCGCTCTCGGCGATCAGATCCTCAAAGTAACGGGTGGCGCCCTCCTTGAAGTCCGCAAGGATGTTGTCCAGGCTCTGGCCCATTGCGGCCTCGTCCACAGCCAGCTTGTATGTATCGTCCTCGTTGAAGGTCAGAGCCAGCTTGATGGAAAAGTCCTTGATGGTGAAGTACTGCATGAGCTCCTGGTCGCTGCCCATACCGGCCTCCATCTGCTCGTTGACCATGTCGGTCAGGTCCAGGGTGGATTCCCAGGTGCCCACGAGGGCCTTTTTGTCCCCGCCGCCGCAGCCGGAGCACATCAGCAGCAGGGCGCACATCATGCTGAGGCAGGCCAGAAGGGACAAGCTTTTTCTTACTTTTTTGTTTTTCATCATTTCCCGATCCTCTTTTCAGAAATAGTTCTTGACAGGCCGGTCATCCGTATCCGCCATGATCCGCGAAAGCCGCGCACTTGCGGTACATTGTGCCGGGTGTGTCAGGGCTATTTTACTACCTGCCTATGGGCTTTGTCAATCAGAGATAATAGGGTAAATATTATTCACTCACCCCTTGACAGTGTACAAATTGGCTGATATACTACTATAGCCGCTTTGAATGGGTAGAAACGCGAAGAAGCGGACAGCGAACGAGCTTGGAGCAAAGCGAGGCCGGCGGCCGGGGTGCGCAGCGCCCGCAGACCAGGCCCAGGCGGAGCGAAAGCAAGTGAGCGTCCCGGCGCGATAACAAGTGGGGAGCATCCCCCGCCCCCGACAGCGAGCCCGTAATAAAGGAAAGGAGTGCAGATATGCACGCGATCATCGAGACCGGCGGCAAGCAGTACAAGGTGGCTGAGGGCGATACCCTCTACATCGAGAAGCTGAACGTGGAAGCCGGCGACACCGTCACCTTCGACAAGGTGCTGGCCGTCCTGGACGGCGATAACGCCAAATTCGGAGCCCCCGCAGTGGACGGCGCTTCCGTCACCGCCAATGTGGTGAAGAACGGCAAGGGCAAGAAGGTGCTGGTGTTCAAGTACAAGCCCAAGAAGAACTACCGCCGCCGTCAGGGCCATCGCCAGCCCTACACCAAGGTGGAGATCACCAAGGTCAACGCCTGAGGGAACCGGCTGTGACCACCGTTACCTTCCACAGCGGGTCCGGCCGCATTGACGGCTTCCTGGTGGAGGGGCACAGCGGGTACGCCGAGGCGGGCGCGGATATTGTCTGCGCCGCTGTGTCCGCCGTCGTGGGGCTCACCGAGTGCACCATCAACGAGGTACTGGGCCTGGGGGCCCCGGTGAAAGCCCAGGAAAAGGACGCCCGCATTTCCCTCAAGCTCCCCGGCGGGCTGAGCGGGGAGAATGAATATACCTGTCAGAACCTGCTGACGGGCATGATGGTCTACCTGCAAGCCATGGGGTCGGAATATCCCGAAAATCTCATCGTCCTCATGGATGACGATGACGACGAGCAGGACTGAGATCCTCAACCTTTGACAGAAAGGACGGAAACGACTATGCTGAAGCTCAATATCCAGTTTTT
>ERZ779626.910-NODE-910-length-14890-cov-16.694371_pt1 | contig 14890 bp, 7 predicted proteins | sample MGYA00514209_ERZ779626 | MGnify/ENA primary metagenome ERZ779626 (study PRJEB29562, sample SAMEA4376713) | mouse gut metagenome | isolation source: Cecum | study: EMG produced TPA metagenomics assembly of the A DSS colitis mouse model was used to assess the...
CACCGACGCCTTCAACGTGGCGGGCCGGGGGGAGATGTCCCTGTCCATCCTCATTGAGACCATGCGCCGGGAGGGGTACGAGTTCCAGGTGTCTCCCCCCCGGGTGGTCTTCCAGGAGGTGGAGGGCAAACGGTGCGAACCCATTGAGCGGGTGGTCATCGACGTACCCGCCGACTGCGTGGGGGCCGTCATGGAAAAGCTGGGCAGCCGGAAGGGCGAGTTCCTGTCCATGGACCCCATTGGCAGCCGTACCAAGCTGGAGTTTTTAGTCCCCTCCCGGGGGCTGTTCGGCTACCGCAACGAATTTCTCACCGACACCAAGGGCGAGGGCATCATGGCCTCCGTCTTTGAGAAGTATGCCCCCTTTAAAGGGGATATCCAGCGCCGGAACACCGGCTCCCTGGTGGCCCACGAGCAGGGCGATTCCGTGACCTACGGCCTCTTTGCCGCCCAGGAGCGGGGCGCTCTGTTCATTGGCGCGGGGGTGCCCGTATACGAGGGCATGGTGGTGGGCGTCTGCCCCAAGATGGAGGACATCTCCGTCAACGTGTGCAAAAAGAAGCAGCTCACCAACATGCGGGCCAGCGGCTCCGACGAGGCGCTGCGGTTGGTGCCCCCCAAGCAGCTCAGCCTGGAGCAGTGCCTGGAGTTCCTGGCGGATGACGAGCTGTTGGAGGTCACGCCGGAAAACCTGCGCCTGCGCAAGCGGATTTTGAACCACGAGAAGCGGATGAAGGCCCTCAAGGGCGGGAAGGCGTAAATAAAGAGGAGCGGCAGGGCCAAACGGCCTGCCGCTCCTCTTTTTGTTACAGCTTCTTGTTGTTTGCTCTTGTTTTGATAAAGTCAGAAACTGAAGTATCGGAGCGGTTAGAGAGAAGCTGTTCAATAAAATCTACAGGGATTTTTTGCATGGAATCAAAAATAAGCCAAGTTTTATGAAACTCATCTTTATACCGCTCAGGAGAATACTGCCTGAATTGATCCGGGAGGTGGGATTGCTTAAAGGCGTCTGGGTCATACTTATGATCCGCCACATGGCAGAGATAGCAAATGTCATCTACATTTCCCAGCACAAGCAATACATATGCGGGTTCGTCGGAAACAGCGGCATCCGTGCTGTAAGAAACCTTTCCGTGGGTTTGGTAGTGCCCCAAATGGATAAACAAAATTTCATCGCTGCTTAGGGTTTCATACCGATCCGACAGTTTTAGAAGTCTGATCATAAAAGCGCCTCCCCGCTTATAATGTCATGGTGATGCCGCCCTCATCGGACAGCCCATCCTTCTTGAGCATATTCTCCAGCACTTCCACGTCGGAGGTGATATCCATGGCGTCGTCCTGGAACAGCTTATCCAGCTGCTTCTCAAAGCCGGATACCACCTGGTCCATCATGTCCTCAATGCGCTTCTTGGCGGCGGAGATGTTCTCCCCCTCGATGCCCTGGGCGTCCAGCTGGGCATAGGCCCGGAGGATTTTCAGGGTGGTGGGCAGGTAGTAGTTCAGGAATGTGCGCAGCTGGCCCTCCTTGTTGGGGTGGGCCTTCTGGAAGTTCAGGATCTTCCGGGTGATCTCCTCAATGCGGTCAATTTTGGCGCTCATCACCTCGTCGGGAATCTCGTCGTTCACCTGCCGGATCTCCCGCAGAATGTCGTCCTCCCGGGCGGCGGCCTGCTGGGGGGTCTCCTCGGCGGGCTCCTCCCGGCGGACCTGGGCGTGGTAGCCCATCTCGGTGAGAAACAGCTTGCCCTCGGCCAGATCAAGGTAGCCGGTGGGCAGGATGCCCCGGGCCAGCATCCGCCGCAGGTCCTTGCACAGCTTGCCCACGGGGACGCCGAAGCTGGCCGCCATGGGGGCAAGGGCCACCTCCCGGTTTGCGCCGATGTATGCCAGATAGTTCAGGTAGCGCTCACTGCGGCGGTTTTTGCCGATGCCGGAGGCCAGCATACCAAAGCCGTAGGCCATAAATATCAGGCAGGCAACGATGGGAATGAGCAGTGGGTACTCAAACTCACCCAAAAACACGGGGATCATACAGGTCAGCGCACCCAGGCCGAAGATACCGGCCAGGATGCTGCCCGCGATGATAAACCCGGTGCCGCCGCCCTCTTTTTTTGCCCGCTTGCGCTTGTTCTCCGCCGGGTTACGCACGTTCCATCCATCGGGCTGGGGCTTGGACTGCTGCTTTTGGGGCCGGGCCTGCGCCTGGGCGCGCTGGGGCTGACCCTGCGGCTCCCCCGCCCGGGCCTGCTGCGCGTCCCGGGCCGGACCGGACGATGGAGCGCTCCCCGCCGCTTGTCCGGCCCCCGCAGCCTGCTGAAAGAAGCTCTCCGCAGCCTCCTTGGCGGTATGGGCCGCCCGCTGGGCCTCCTGGCGGTAGCGGGTGCGCTGCTTGGCATCCATGTCCAAAATCTTGCTCACCGCCCAGACGATGGCGACAATCTGGGTGATCCCGGCAGCTGGGATGCAGAACAGCAGCCCGATCCAGATCCAGTCCTTCCAGCTGTCGGAACTTCGCGGGGGCCTGGGCGGGCGGTTTGGCGGGACTCCCCGCCCGGAGCCAAAGCTATAATTATAGCGGTAGGTATAATTGCTGTTTGGATTTTGCTGGCCGCCATTTTGCTGGCCGCCGCTCTGAGGGCCCCTGTCCCCGGGGCCGTAGCTGTCCGCCATGGTCCTCCCCCTTCCGCGAAATGGCACTAACGCATTTATTATATACTCTTTGTGCCGGGCTGTAAAGGCGCTGAATGGTTAATTTTTTATTTAGAAGCTGTACCAATAGCCTCAGCACCCAGCTTTACGGCCAAAATTGCCGCCGGCTGCGTTGAAAAATCTTGAAATACACCAAGTATTCCCGCGATGTTTCGCCTTGCCACCGGCAATTTTGGCTTGCGATTCTGAATACTTCGGCTATTCGTACAGCTTCTTAGACGCCCGGCCCAAAGGGAGCCCCGCCGCGTGAGCGCCGGTTCCCGGCGGGCGATGAACTGCGGGAATTATGAAATCCCTGGCAGGGGCTGCGTCAGCGCTCCCCGCCAGGGATGTTCTTTTATACGTTCCGCGCACCAGGCCCCGTCCAAGCGTGGCGCCACGGGGCTGCGGCAGCCTATGCGGCCCCGCCCTGCCCTGGCGCCGGGGCCGTCGGGACGGCCCCCTCGTCCTTTCTCATAAACAGCAGCCCAAATGAGTCCGGGCCGCAGTTGCTCGCGATGGCGGCCGACGCTTTTTGTATATAAACCTGTTCAAACGGGCAGTGCTGCTGCACCAAATTCTGAATGTATTTGAGTTTTTTCTCATCCAGGCCGGAATATGTGATAAACAAGATGCGGCGGTCGATGCTTCTGGTCTCCTGGAGCACTTTTCTGACGTATTTCTTCGCCACATGCGTAAAGCTGCCCATCTCCATGCTGCCCACTACCATCCTGCTCTTTCGCAGAACAAGAACCGGGTGGAGCAGCAGCGCGTCGCACAAAATCTGTATCCGTTTCGATATCCGTCCGGCCTGGCACATCATATGGGTGCTGTTGATGATAAAGGCGGAGGAGATAAAGCGCTCCATCCGCTTGACCGACGCCACGATCTCCGCCTTCGGCACATGGTTTTCCGCCATATGGGCGGCCCACAGCACCGCCAGGCCCATGCTGCTGGACAGGTGCCCGGAGTTTATCACCGTAACGTTATCAAAGGATTTCGCGGCCTCAAGGGCGTTTTGGTATCCCACGCTGACGTGCTTTGCCATGGCAATATGGATTACGTTTTGGGCCTCTGTCAGCTTTTCGGCGAAAAACCGCTCATAGTCCTCAACCTCCGGCGACTGGGAGTACCCCTTCCGTCCCTGGGCAATATGGGCCAGCAGCTCGTCCGGCTTCAGCTCCTGGCCGTCCAGGAAGCGCCCCTCATCCGTGCAGACATAGTAGGGGCACACGGAAATGCCAAGCTCCTTGATGAGGGATTCCGGCAGGTCGCATACGCTGTCCGTTGTCACCAGGACGGAACGCCTTTTTGCCTGCTCGAAAATCAGGATGTCCTTCCCCAGCTCCGATTGCCCCGCATCCTCATACAGCCGCACCAGCTCCTTGGGCAGAATGCTGAGAACCGCCGCCTCCAGCAGCGCGCCGCCCACCGGCTTGGCCAGGTAGCCGCTGAACCCTTCCTTTCGGTAGAGAAGCTGGTTGTCGCTGCCTGCGTTGGCAGTCAGGGCAATCACGGGCACATCCTGGCACAGTCCCCCCGGCTGCACCCGCAGGGCGTGGAGGCACTCGATCCCGTCCATTTCCGGCATCATGTGGTCCATCAAAATACAGTCGTAATGGTGGTTTTGGGTCAGCTTCAGGCATTCCGCCCCGCTGGATGCGGTGTCAATCTGAATTTTTGTCTCCGCAAGCAGCTTGGTCACCACCATCAGGTTCATGTCGTTGTCGTCCACCACCAGGATGTGGGCCTCTGGCGCCTCAAAGCTCTGCCGGTACGGCCCGCTGTCATGGAGCTTTGCCCAGGAGGCCAGCGTAAACGTCCCCAAATCCTTATCGTCCACAATGTCCTGCTCCAGCGTGACGATAAACTTTGACCCCTTGGTATAGACGCTGTTCACGCTGATCTCGCCGCCCATCAATTCCACCAGCTGCTGCACAATGCTCAGCCCCAGCCCGGTCCCCTCGATATGGCGGTTCTTTTCCTCGTCCACCCGCCGGAACGCGTTGAAAATATACGGGAGGTTCTCTTTTTTCACCCCCTGCCCGGTATCCTCCACGGAATACCAGACGCGCACCCGGTTCACCCCCTGGCGCTCACAGCGCACGGAGAGGGTGACAGAGCCCTCGCTGGTGTATTTCACCGCGTTATTCAGAAGGTTGATCAAAACCTGCTTGATGCGCACCTCGTCCCCGCAGAGCATACTCGGAATGGACGGATCCACGTAAATCTTGAATTCCAGCCCCTTTTCCTTGGCCTTGATCCAGATCATGTTGACGATCTCTGAAAAGAGCGTCCCCGTCTCATAGGAGGCGTTGACAATCTCCATCTTGCCGGACTTGATCTTGGAGATATCCAAGATATCGTTGATCAGCGTGAGCAGCAGCTTGCTGGCGCCCTGGATATTCCTGGCGTTCTCCGCCACCTCGTCCGGGATATCGCCCCGCAGCGTGATCTCGTTTAATCCGATGATCGTGTTGATGGGGGTGCGGATCTCATGGCTCATACTGGAGAAGAAATTGTTCTCCGCCTGGTTGAGCTCCTCGATCTCCTTTTTCTGCTGCTGGGTGAGGGCGTTTTCCTCCTCATACATCCGATTCAGGAACATGAGCAGCACACTGGTGAGCAGGCCTACCATAATCATGGAAAACGCGGAGTCAAAGAAGGAGCGCTGCTGGGAATTCACGGCGGCGATTTCCGGGAAGTAGTAGGCGATGCCGTAGCACAGCATCGTCTCCGCCATGCACAGCCCGAAAAACACGGCCATGCGTTTCCCCCGCAGGGTGATGCAGACATAGATGAAGCAGAGCACAAACCACTCCGGCACCCCGCTGTAGAACCCGCCCGCGGAAAAGAATGTGAAGGGGAAGAGCACCAGCAGCAATACCACGATGGCCGTGGCCCCCGTCTGGATGCGCTCCTTTCGGATGCTGAGCTTCACGATCACCGCTATGGCCGCCAAGCTTATCACGAGGATCACGAGATTCAAAATACTCCTGCCCATAGGCAGGGTGAATACCAGCGCAACCATGCAGATCACGGTCACAATGCGGAATATGCGCTCACGCATACTGATCCTGTGATTAGAGAGGATCTCAAACCATTTTTTAATCACGCAGTCTCCTACTCCTTTTGATACGGCGTTTCAGGAAAAGGCCGGGACGCCCTATATCCCGGCGAGCTGCCCGCACAGCTCATCATACGCGCGCATCAGCGCGGCGTGGTGTTCCCGGATAAAGTCTGCGTCCCCTCTCTTTCCCGCCAGCTCCAGCTCCTTGGCCTGCGAGGAAAGCGCCTGCGCGCCGATGGTCAGCGACGTACTCTTTAGCGCGTGAACCTTTACCGCGTAATCCGCCCAATTGGCCGCCTCATACAGCGAAATGATCTCCGCCTTTTTGTCCCCGCTCTGATCCCGGAACATGCACAGCATATCCTTGAAGAAGTCCTCGTCTCCACAGCAGTAATTCAGCCCCATCTCCACATCGACGCCGGCCTGGGCCAGCCGGTCATAGGGGGCGGCCGGCCCGTCCGCCGGGGCCTGCGTCCCTCCCGCCGGTTCGCTCCCCGCTTCAGGCGCCTGGACCGAAACGGCCTGCGCCTGCTCTTCCATGGGCGGGTTCTCCTCCCCCGGGCCTTCGCTGTACTGGATAAAACGCTTGGGCAGCACCCTGCGCAGCACGCGCTCTAAGACGGTGCGCTCAATGGGCTTGGGCACAAACTCCGTAAAGCCCTCGCCGCGGAACATCTCCCGGGCCCCGCTGACGGTATTGGCGGTCAGCGCGATCACCGGCAGGTCCTGATAGAGGCCGTTCTGGAGCTCACGGATCTTTTTCAGGGTCTGTACGCCGTCAAATCCCGGCATCATGTGGTCTAAGAAGATGATATCATAGGAAACGCTGTCGCACTGCGCCACTGCCTCCCGTCCGCTCAGGCAGGTATCCACCTCAATCCCATAGCTCCCGAGAACGCCCTTGGCCACCACCAGGTTCATCTCTTCGTCATCCACCGCCAGCGCCCGCACACCCGGGCAGGTGAATGGCTTCCGGCCTGCGGCCTGGGCCTCGGCAAAGCCGCGCGCCCCCAGCTCCCCGTTCAGCAGGTTTGCCACGGAAAGCGCAGAAAAGGGCTTGTGGATCAGAAGCAGACGGCTTTCGCTGTCCAGGGAAAACTCCTTCTCCGCAATCACGATAACCCAGAGCGTACCCGCCAGCTCTTCGTAATACGGCCGGTTTTCCTCATACTCCGACTGGGCGATGAACACGTGGGTCAGCTTGTGGCTGCGCTGCAATTTGAGCAGCCCCTCAAAATTATGCGTCTGATGCCCGTTAACGCCCAGGCCATTCACCAGATTCAGGATCAGCCCGTCATAATATCCCCGCACCTCATCGCAGCTGTACCGCTCCGGCCTGAAATAGCAGGCAATACACAGCTGCTCCGGGTGGTTGAGCACAATGCAGGGCCCCTTGTCCACCACGCCCTGGGGGATCACGATATGGGCGTGCAGGCCCTGCTGCCCCTTGCTTTCAAAATGGATAAATCCGCCCATGGCGTTGAGAAGCCCCCGGGCGATGGGAAGCCCCAGGCCAAGGCCGCCCACGAAGCGGCTGCTTCCAGAATCCGCCTGGTAGAAGTCGTCGTACATCTGAAGCATCTGGGAATTGGTCATACCAATGCCTGTGTCGCGGATATCTATAATCAGGTTGACGCCGTAGCTCTCCATCCGGTATCCGATGCGGACGTTCACGCCGCCCTCTTCCGTGAACTTGATGGAGTTCTCCACCAGAATTTTGAGCACATGAGAAATTTTCTCCGCATCTCCAATGAGAACCGCCGGAACCTTCGGGTCGATATCGAACACGATCTCCAAGTGCTGCCGGTTGCTTTGCAGCGCGGTCATGGTGATCACATCGTTCAGCACCGAGGTGATCATGTACTCTTCCTTTGCCGGCGTCAGCGTGCCCTCCACGATCTCCGTATAGTCGAGCATATTGTTGATCTGGTTGGACAGGCGCTTTCCCGCCAGCTTTATAGAGGTCATATCCGAGCGAATATCCGGGGACAGGCTTTTGCCAAGCGCCACCTCGCTAATCCCGATTACCATATTGATCGGCGTGCGCAGCTCGTGGGACACGTTGGAGAGGAAGACGGCGTTTTGCTTTCCCGCCGTCTCCAGCTCGTTAAATACGCGGTCATACCACTCCCGCTGGGCGCTGCGCCGCTTGATCCAGTATTCCGCAAGCACAGCCCCGCCAAAGGTCACAACAGCACCAAGTCCCAGGCGAAAGGCATCCTGGAACTCGATATCATAAGAAATCGTATGAAGTATCAGGGCATGGTACGCAAGCTCCAGCACATACAGGGCCTCCACCGCATACACCATCCACTTTTTGTTGAGCATGAACAGCGCGAGGATGGTAATGCAGGCCATGGCGGGTATGTCGTAAAGGCTGGCCTCATGTACGCCAAAGAAAAAGAATTGCAGGAGAATCAACCCCGCGCAGAGGTTTTCATAAAACGCGTCCGAACCAATCTTGGCAATATGCAACAGCCATATGCTCAAGCAGCCGGATACCATCAGCGGGATCGTCCAGAATTCCCACGCCATAACAACCGTGACCAGACCCAGCATTGTGCTGAATACTGTCGTGATAACAACCAGCAACAGGTGCTTGCTTGTCTGTTCCTCGGCTCTCATCGCTTTTCAAGCTCCTGCGTAACCCGCATTAGCAGCTCCTGGGGCGGGAACGGCTTTTTCAGGTAGTTCACCGCGCCCAGACGTATCGCGCTTACAACGTCGTCTTCCTGGCCCGACGCCGTTAAGAAGATCACGGGGATATCGGCGGCAAACTCCTTCATACGCTCAAAGGTTTCAAACCCGTTCATCTTGGGCATCTCAATATCCAAAAGGACCAGATCCATCTCCTCCCGCTTCAGGGTATCCAGCGCCTCAATCCCCGAGCTGGCAAAAAACACATCATAATCAAATCCCAATATCCGCTTGGTCCTCATCAAATTCATGTCATCGTCGTCAACCACTAAAATGCGTTTCTGCATCACAGTTTTCCCCCCCCTGTTTTTAATCGGGCCTTCCCAACCCATCGGGTCTATTTTAAATGATGCGCAGGAGAAAATCAAGCGGAATTGAAAAACCATTTTGCTTCGGCCTCCTTCTTACAGTTTCTGGGCCTGCGGCCTGGCAGCGGGGAGGCATATTCCACGGCTTATCCCCATACATATGGGATTGAGTATGCGTGAGGAGGGTTCTGCTTTGGAAAACAAACTGTATGAGGATATCGCCCAGCGTACCCAGGGCGACATCTATATCGGCGTGGTGGGCCCCGTGCGCACCGGGAAATCCACCTTCATCAAACGGTTTATGGAGACACTGGTGCTGCCCAAGATCGAGAACAGCTTCATTCGGGACCGGGCCCGGGACGAGCTGCCCCAGAGCGGGTCGGGCCGGGTGGTGATGACCGCCGAGCCCAAATTTGTCCCTGAGGACGCGGTGGAGATGGCTATGGACGATGGCGGGGTATTCTCCGTGCGGCTCATTGACTGCGTGGGCTACATGGTGCCCAGCGCCCTGGGGCAGATGGACGGGGAGCAGCCCAGAATGGTCACCACCCCCTGGTTCGACCACGAGATTCCCATGACCCAGGCGGCGGAGTACGGCACGCAGAAGGTCATCACCGACCACTCCACCATCGGCATCGTGGTCACCACCGACGGCTCGGTCACCGACATCCCCCGGGAGGACTACCTGGAGGCGGAGGAGCGGGTCATCAGCGAGCTCAAGGGGCTGGGGAAGCCTTTCATGGTGCTGCTCAACTCCGCCCAGCCCTACGGCGAACGGGCGCAAACCCTTCAGGCGGATATCGCCGAGCGCTATGACGTGACCTGTCTGGCCGCCAACTGCCTTACCCTGGACGAGGGGGCGGTGAGCGAGATCATCCGGGCGGTGCTCCATGAATTCCCGCTGAAGCAGATGGACCTGTTCCTGCCCCCCTGGGTGGACGTGCTGCCCTTCGACCACCCCATCAAGAGCGGCCTGTACGCCATGATTCGGGAGGAGACGGCGGGCCTGATGCGCCTGCGGGACGCAGAGGGCGCGGTGCTGGCCATGGGGGACCGGGAGGAGGTGAGCTCGGCCGCCCTCAATCGGATGGACATGGGCAGCGGAGTGGTCACCGCCACCTTGGAACTGCCCCGGGGACTGTTTTACTCCACCGTCTCCGAGCGGTGCGGGCTGGAGATCCGGGACGACGGCGACCTCATCGACCAGCTCACCCAGATGGCCGCCATGAAGCGCAGCTATGAGAAGGTGGAGGGCGCCCTCCGGCAGGTGGAGGCCACCGGCTACGGCATCGTCATGCCCGACCCGGAGGAGATGACCCTTGAGGAGCCGGAGATTGTCAAGCAGGGCGGCAGGTATGGCGTGCGGCTCAAGGCGTCCGCGCCGTCCATCCACATGATGCGCGCGGATATCCGGGCGGAGGTGTCCCCCATCATGGGCACCGAAAAGCAGTCGGAGGAGATGGTAGACTACCTGCTGCGGCAGTTTGAGGGGGACACGGGTAAGATCTGGGATTCCAATATCTTTGGCCGCTCCTTCCATGAGCTGGTGGGGGAGGACTTGAACGGCAAGCTGAAGCGGATGCCGGAGGAGGCCAGGGAAAAGCTGCGGGAGACCCTTCAGCGGATCATCAACGAGGGGTCCGGCGGGCTGATCTGCATCATTTTATAGGTTTCAAGGCGCCCCTCCCGAACGCAAAATCGGGAGGGGCGCCCTGTCTTTACAGATTTTCGCGGCAAACGAACAGCGCCCTTCTATACACCATAAGGATCGCGGCCCGCCCTAAAAAACCATTTCCGCGCTATATCATGGCGAACGCCTGGGAAGCTCAAAACACCTCCAGCTCAGACAGTCCGGCAGCTGTGCCAGACACATCATTGATGGTAAAGCGCACCCAGGTGATGCCGTCCTTGCTAACGGGGACCGTGAGCGGCTTTCCGTCAACGGGAAGCTGGGATACGGAAATGCTGCTGCCATCGCTGAACGTCAGCACCCCTTCAGTGACATTGATTTCCCTGTCAGGAATGTCATGCAGAACAATCCTGGTGATGCTCTGACCCTCAGCCCAGTCCAGCTGCACCCACGCGCCGGCTGTTTCGTTCTCAGCCACCCAGTCCCGGTCCGGCAGCTGGAGGTATCCCCCCACCATTCCGTCAGCAATATAGGCGGCGGGGGCTTGTCCTGTGCTGCTGGAGGCTGTTATGGACGCCCTAAAGGCGAGATTTGAAAAATCCTTTGCCCAGAAAAATTCGTCGGCCTTGGTAAAGGACCCAATCCAGCTGCTGTACTGGGAGGTATAGGTGGCCAGACAAACATTTTTCATATTCCCGCTTCTGGGGATGGTCTGCATATCCATGGGCATCGGCACAGATACGCGATCCTCCCAGCGCAAAGGAATTTCGTCCATATTGGCCGGGGCCGTGTAGTATTGCAGCGGAGAGGGGTCCCTGTCCAAAACGGGCCAGAGCACATCGCCGTCGGTGGAATGCACGATCATCTCATACATAACCGGCGCATAGGCGGGGTTCCTATCCACTATGCCGCGCACAATATCCGTAGCAAACACGTTCAGGTATCCATGGTCCCCGTGCCGGTCGTAGGCGGAGGTAGTATAGATTCGATCCGGCATGTATTCTTCTATGTACGAGGTCAGGTCCCAGACGAAATTCTGGCGCGTATAGCTCCCATGCTCTCCTGTTTTCTGGTAGTGGTAGTCATCCAGCACCTCGGGCACACCATAGGTCTGCGTATTCCCAAAATTGCTGGAAAGGACCTGCGTGTCAGAAGAGGCATGGTACAGCTTATACAGGAAGCTGTCGGCATAGCGCGTCCACGGTTCAAACCCGCCGGTGTCCGAGTAGCCGAACACCGTGATATTCTCACGGGACAGGCCAAGAACCTCCATCGCGGCAATGCTCTCATTGATGCGCTTGATGCCCAGCGACTGGTTCCAGCCATTGCAGTCTCCGTTTGTCACAATGGCGACTTTAACCGTGTCACCCTCCAAGATGGCGTTGTGGATGATTCCCGCGGCGATAAGCGCCTCGTCATCCTCATGGGGAACCAGGACCAGCAGCTTTTCAGGCTCACCCGCGGGGGGCGCCTCCACGCCAAACAGCTCCAGCTCACCAAGGGCCGTCCAAGCGCTGCCGGGCGCGGCATCAAAAATGACGCGAACATAGCGGGCCGCCATGGGGGTCAATGGATACGCCTGGGACTTCCGGGCGAAATTGCCGGCGGTTTTGTCAACCACGGTAATCCAATCGGCGTGGTTAACGGAAACCTGCACCTTATATTTCCAGACCCTCTCCCCGTTTTCAAAGGTCAAGCGCAGCGCGTTGACGCTGTAGCGCCCACCAAGATCCACCTCAAGCCAATTGCCCGCGTCGCCGTTTCCAGCGATCCATAGCGTGGACAAATCCCCGTCCACAGCCTTTGCGGCGCCTCGATCCATGTTTTCCTCGCTGACGGCGGCCGCGCTTTTATGCAGCGCAACATTGGAGCCGGTGATTTCAAAGGTGTCCTCCCCCCAGAGCCGGACCTCACAGATGGCAGTCCATCTGGACGCCGGAACCCCGGTCACCGTCACCCTGACATAGCGGGCTGCGGCGGTAAAGTCCAGCACCTGGAGCTTCGCCCCGGACGTATTGCCGGAATTGTCCACCAAGGGTTCCCACGAGAGGCCGTCAGCGGAGCCCTCAACCACATACTGCCAGATATCGCCTTCCTTTTCAAACAGGATCTCCCCGCCCAGCAAATTGGTGGTCTGCCCCAAATCGACCATCCACCAATTGCCGGAATCCCCGTTGTTCGCCACCCACATGGTTGAGGCATTGCCGTCAACAGCCCGGGACGGCGCCCTTTCCTCGTTCTGATAACAATTTGCCGAAGCGGCCTTCCCCAAGGCCACATTTGCGATATAGACATCCTGCTGGGGGGCGTCCCCCTGTGCCGCAACCGCCGTCGTGATCGCGGACAGCATTAAAATGACGCTGAGGAAAACTGCAAGGGATTTCGTCCAGCAACCTTTTTTTAGCATAAAGCATACTCCCTTCCGCTATGTTTCAGCTGTGCTGTCATTGACCTTCTGTTACCCCAAACACTTCAAACTCCCGGAATGCCGCCCAGCAATCGTCGGGGAGCGCTGTGAACGTAACCCTGACATACCGGGCTGCCGCAGTGTAGGCGTGTGCCTGGACTTCAGCCGTGCTCCCATTATCCGAGCAATCGGCAAGCACCGTCCATGCGACACCGTCCTCTGACCCCTCGATATAATATCCCCATAGACCACCCTCTGTCTCAAATGTAATTTTGGAGCCGCTCAGCCTGTGGCTTTCCCCCAAATCAACCATCCACCATTGATCCAGGCTGCCATCTCCAGCAATCCACATGGAAGAAAGGTTCCCATCGTTGCCGCAGGAGGGCCTCCGGCCGGAGTTTTCAAAGCTGGAAGCAGCGGCGGCCTTATTCAGCGCGACATTGACGGCCAGCGGCGCGCCGTAAAGTTCAAGCTCCCTAAACGCGGTCCAGCAGCCGTCAGGGCATTCGGTCACGGTAACCTTCACATATCTGGCGGTGACATCACCCGCAAACTCCTGCACGGGCGAGGTGAGGCTGTTTTGCGAACGGTCAGCCACGGTGGTCCAGCTCTCCCCGTCCATCGACGCTTGGATCTGGTATTTCCAGAGCGCTTCCGCCTCAAACGAGATCGACCCGCCCGTTATCTGATAGGCCTCGCCCAGATCCACCATCCACCAGTTTCCCGGATCGCCGTTGGCCGCAATCCACATGGTTGATCCATTCCCATCATTTCCTTTATCCGGCGTGTGCGCGGCGTCCTGATAGCTGGCGGCAGATGCCGCTTTATTCAACGCGATGTTCACCGGAACCGCCGGAATGGGGGTGGGATCAAAAGGAAGCTCATCCGGCGGTTCCACCGCCTGGCCGGACAAGCTATAGCTTTGAATGCCCGGACTGACAGGCATATCCACCCCGTTCACCTTCAGCGTGTAGCTTCCATTGCTTCGGATGGTTACAATACCGTCATTGGCAACAATATCTGTGGTAATATTTCCAAAGGTGAAATTTGTGATGCCATGACGCCCCTCCTGGTGGAGCCGCCACTCGATAACCCGATCCACCGCGTTAACCTGATGGAACCCCAGCACGTTCTCAATAAACAGGGAAATCGGGCCCAATGCGGACCAGCCGCAAAAATCCTGGCGAACGATATTCCCATATTCCGTGGAGGGGGCATTGGCGCTGGGGGCATACGTCTCCCAGATCGTGTGCGGGACAACATTTTTATAGGTTTGATATTGCTGCTCCAGGATTTTTTCTGCCGCCTCGTCCGCGCGGGCCGCGTAGCCATAGTTCTCCAGCCCCTTGATGCCCATGTAGGCGGTCGGAAGCCACAGCCCGCCGCGCCAGTAGGCCCCTGTCTCATTGTCAAAATCCGGGTCATCCCGGGCAACGGAGGGAAAATCCACAAAGCCTCCGAAGGAGGCGGGGGAGTTCACATGGGCCAGAAGCGCCTCGGCCTGGGCCGCGTCAGGAACCAGCGCCAGCATCGGCCAAAACGAGGCCACGGTTTTCACCTTATCCTTTAGCTGCGGATTGGTCTTGTTGATGTCGTAATAGATGCCGTCCGCCTCGTCCCAATAGTATTGGTTGATCAGCGACTTCAGCTCATCGTAATAGCCCAGATAGGTTGTTTTGACCTGTTCATTTCCGGCAGCCTCCGCCAGCTTTGCGATATAATAGGCGGACAGGGCCTGCTGGGATATCGTATCAATCCACAGGATGCCGCTTTCTCCAAACGTCCGCCCGCGGGGGCTGTTATCCATGCCGACAATCTGGTTTGACCCGGTATACCCATAGGGGGTGCGCTCGTGTGCGATCCTGTGGGAGCTGTGGGGAATCGTATCGCCGGGCTTTGACGTTTCCATCATCTGATAGTGCTGCTGTAAATACTGCTTCTCATTGATCAGCCATTTGACATGATCCACATCGCCGCTCATCATATAATTTTCCCACTCCACCCAGGCCAGCAGATTGGGATTATCCGCAAACCAAAGGCTTTCCACGCATAAAGAACATTTTGATATTTCGGAGGGAAGTAACAGTTTG
>ERZ779626.911-NODE-911-length-14890-cov-7.730637_pt1 | contig 14890 bp, 11 predicted proteins | sample MGYA00514209_ERZ779626 | MGnify/ENA primary metagenome ERZ779626 (study PRJEB29562, sample SAMEA4376713) | mouse gut metagenome | isolation source: Cecum | study: EMG produced TPA metagenomics assembly of the A DSS colitis mouse model was used to assess the...
TGTATTTCTGCCTTTCGTCCGCCTGTATTTGAAACTACTTCCCCAGGCGTGGGCGGCTGACTGAAACCGAGCAAAAAAAGCACGTCACGGGAATTTCACCCCTCCGAGGATTTCTCCGAGCTGCCCGCGGGCAGGCGTATCATTGTGTACTGACGGGATCATTGCGAGACAGCTTGTCCAGCTGTTTTGTGGACGGATGGGTACCGCTCTGCACCTTCTATTGGCCGTCTTTTATGCGGGAAGCCCGCACAGGTGGTCTTGGCGCATCCTCCAAAGTCGCTTTCCGCTTTTGGCGGGCCGTCAGGGAACGTATTTCAGTCGCCGGATATTCAATTTTCAAGGTGCAAGGGTGTTTACTGGCATCCGCCAGAGGGGGAAAACTGTGCGAGAATACTGTTCATCACGATTAAATCGTCACCCGCCAGGGTCGGTTTCAATCGCTGGAGCAGTTCTTCCTGCTTGGGGGACAGCTTGTTGGCATTGGGATGAAACCAGTTTGCCAACTTCACGCCGCCTCCATAGCGGCCTCGGACAGTTTGGATCGGTTGGTCAAGGGAGAGAGCCATGATGTCACTGTAAATGGTGCGCTCACTGACATCGAACTTTTTGGCAAGATTGGCCACTGTGGTGTGTCCTTCCTTGCGCAGCGTTTTCATGATGGCATTGCGTCGCTCGAACAAGTTCATTCGAGCTCACCTCCCGCCATCCGATCCATGTTTGGGAGTGTAACAGCTAAACCTGAAAGGGCACTTCTTATTAAAAAAAGTTTTTTACTAAAACGCAAAGATTCAGCGTTTTGCAATAAAATGAGCATTGAAATTGAGCAATTTGCACAGATACTTCTATTTAAACAGTACAGACCAGTAAAAGTGCTTCTTCTGGTCCTGTGTTTCTTTTTTCTTATGTATAGCTGCCGCATAGGGCAGACCTCCTGTTCTTCTAAAATTGGGTGGGGGACAAAACCCTGATTTCAGAAGCGGAGGATCACGGCAGTGGGGCAAAAAAGTTCGACACCATTTGATATCATCCAACGAGAAAAAATGTTGGATAACGTCGAATGGTGTCGAATTTAGAAAGGCCGCAAACACCCGGTGTGTTCGCGGCCTTTCTTCTAAAAATCCTATTAAATTGTTATGACCATTCTTCCGTGGAACACCAACTGGCGGCGGCAGTGAATGGACTTCGCTGGCCGATCTTAATTTGGTATGAAGCAACAACACATAATGTGTTGGGCAAGCGGTGGAGGCGGGGGACTCTGTATCTCTCCGCACTCAATCGAGGCGAGATGCACATCGCTTCGACCCGTGGCCTTACGGCCGGATCGCGCCACCGATCCAACTTACGACAGGGTGCATCACATAAAACAAATGGCTTAACACAAAGTGGGGCTATATTATTTTTGAGTAGTGGTACAAGTTGTAGCAACTGATTCCTGTGATCAGTATCAGCATCCAGCGGAACAGGACATCTACCTGACTATTCGTCATCCTTTTGCTGAAAGCCCGACCAATAAATCCCCCTAGAACACCCCCTGTGACCATACTGACTAGGACCAGGGGAGAGAATGTAGGCACATTCCTCATAACAATGGTGGAGATCAAACTGGCAATCTGACTGAAAAGAATGATATAGATTGAATTCAGGGCTGCTGTTTTCGTATCCATGGAAAAGCAAAAATACAAGACCGCCAGATTGATCGGCCCACCGCCAATGCCCAGGAAGCTGCTGAGAATTCCCAAAATCAAGCCGATGGAGCAGCAGGCCACAGGATTTTCCACTTGATAGGTCCGAATATGCTCTTTCTGAAGGACATAGACCAGGACTCCAAGGGTCAAAATGATCATCAGCACACTTTGGATGGACCCCACTAGCCCATCACTGTCAAACCCGCTTTTGACCATGTCAAACAGATATTTCCCTGCGACGCCGCCCACGGCGCCCCCCACAGCCAGCATGGTCCCTTTCTTGGGATCGACCTTGACATCTCCGCCCCGGCTGCGGAGCAGCGAGACCACGGACATGGCCAGCACCGTGCAGCCGGATAGGAATCCGATCGAGGCCACGCTCAGCCCGCCCAGCGCGTCCAGCACCGGCTTGATGATCACCCCACCGCCGATCCCCGCGATTGCCCCCAGGGTCGTAGCGGTGATGCAGATAAAAAAGTAGAACAAAAAATCCATTGCCATTCTCCCTCTTAAGCCATCGTCCGCCGAAGACTCCTCCGGCGGACGATGAAACGCATTTTTAGGGGCTCAGCAGCCGCAGCTACCGCAGCCGTTGGTGCCGTCGTAGGGCTCATCCTTCATGCACAGGTGCACCGCGCCCACCTTGAAGGTTTTGGGCAATGCCAGGATATTGGGATTCGGTCCCACGAATTTCTTTTTCGCGTCCTCCAGCGCCTCCTCGAAGGTGGCCCGGGTCTTGAGCCCCATCCCCCGGGCGATGCCCGGCTCCTGGGCGCCCACGATGTAGATGGCGGCGGTGTTCATCTCCGCGATGTGGCCGCAGCTCATCATGGAGAAGCCGTGGAAGGGGTGGAATGCGTTGGCAAAGCGGTATTTGCGGATGTATTCCTCATTGGTTGCGAAGTACTCGCCGTACCGGTTCATATCCGGCAGGATATTCATGTAATCGTGCTGGAACATCTCATACAGCTCCCGCAGGTAGGGCCAGCGCTCGTCGTGGAAATAGCCGTTGCAGATGGACGAGCAGATGATCACGCAGTTATCCTTCATCACCCGCTTGTGGCGGATCACCTGGGCGCTCAGCGCCTGCATCATCTGGATGGGGTTGGTGCCCATGCCGTCGCCGTAGTGGAACGCCTGGGGCATGCCGAACACCATCACGTCGTACTTCTTCTCCGCCCAGGGCACGTAGGTGCGCTTGTCGGCAATCTCCCAGGAGACGGGCATCATTTCCTGGGCGTAGCCGGAGAAGACAGCGATCTGCCTGGAATAGGTGTCCAGCACCGCGTCGCAGCAGAAGAAGGGATGACCCATCTTCTCCTCCATCCACATCCCGATCTCGTCGAACTTGGTGCGCATCAGGTTCTTACCGGATACCGGGGTGAAGTCCGCCCGGTGCATCACGTCGGGGACGTGGTGGCTGGCAATGGACCGCCAGTGGGTGATGCCCGTGGCGCAGTGCTTGTAGCCCCCGGAGTAGCCCCCGTAGGGGTTGCCCTGAGTGTGGCCGATGAGGATGGGGATGTCGCAGTCAAAGACATACTTGTTCATCAGCACCGGGTCGCCCCGGCGGGTGGCCCCCAAATCCACCATGTGCTCATAGTCCTCGCTGTCGTGGGAGGTGATCTGGTGGGTATAGTAGAACTCGCCAAAAAGCTCCTCCCCCAGAATCTGCTTCATCTCGCCCACGGTGGCTCGGGGGTGCAGGCCGTTGGAGAACAGCAGCAGGATGTCCTTTTTCTCCACCCCGGCGGCGTACAGCTCGTCCAGACAGGCCCGGATGGACACCTTGCGGTGGGCGGTGGGCTGGCAGCCGCCCTTGACGATGTCGGGGATGACGAACACCACCGTCTTGCCGGGACCCGCCAGCTCCTTGAGGGGCGGCATCCCGATGGGGTGGCGGATGGACTCCAGCGTGGCCTTGTACAGGCTGTCCCAGTCCTGGGGCAGGCAGGGGGGATCGGGGACGGTCTCCCCGGGGATGAACACGTCGGTGCTGTCGGGCAGGTCGGCGGCCATCAGGCCGTGGCCGTATTCAAACTCTAATTTCATGTGCGCCCTCCTTTGTTGTTCATCCTTTTCTTTTGAAAAAGAAAAGGATCAAAAGAAAATTTTTGGGCGCGAAACTGCGTTTCGCTTCCTCTTCTTTATCCGATTTTATTCGCCAAGATACAGTCTGATGATCTCCAGGTACTCCTCCGGGTAGAAGCCGATCTCGCCCTGGAACCGGGTCAGGGCGATGAGCCCGCCGTCAATCTCCTCAATGGAGGCCAGCATAGCGGCGTTATCGGCTTTCAGGCCGCCGCCATACACCACGTCCATCCCGCCCGTGCGCTCCTTCACGAACCGGGCGATCTTGGTGATGTACTCCTTGCCCGCCGGGGTCTTGCCGGGGCCGATGGACCACACTGGCTCATAGCCGATGACGACACGGCTCTTGTCCACGCCGTCCAGACCCACGTCCAGCTGCTCGCCCAGCACCTGCTCCCACTGGGGCTGCTCCTCGCTGGTCTCGCCGATGCAGTAGAGCACCGTCAGTCCAGCCTCCTGGGCGCACTTGATCTCCTGATTCAGCAGGCGGTTGACAGCGCTCATATCTGTCACCCCGGCCTCGGCCAGGACGCCCTTCTTGTCGTTGCGCTCCTCGCAGTGGCCGATGAGGGTGGAGGCGCAGCCCATGGCCTTGACGATGGAGGCGGGGCGGTTGGTGGTGAAGGCCCCGAAGTTGCCCCCCACCGCCGTGTTCATCCGGTACACCCCCTGGCTGCCCAGCCTCACCGGGCTGTCCGGGGTCAGGGCCGCCGCCGCGCCCAGCAGATGGGCCTCCGGCAGGTACTGCACGAACTCCACCTTGGCCGGGTCGTACTTGCGCAGCGCCTCCTGGGTGCCGTTCACCACCGCCGCGCCCCACTCCTTCACCGGGGCCAGACGGTTCACCCCGCCCAGCTCCACAGGCACGTCAAACCGCTTCAAATTTAAATAAATATGTTTCATCGTATTCTCCTAATATGATTCCGCGTCCGTGGACCGGATCACCGTCCGCCGGTGACCCGGTGAACAAACGCCTCGTAAAGATCAATAACCTCTGGTTGGAAGAACTCGGGCGTCGCGTGCCCCGCGCCCTCCACACGGTAGAAATCCACGTCCTGCCCAGCCTCTTCCAGGATGTCCGCCAACTGCACGCTCTGGCTGAATGGGACGATATCGTCCGCCGAGCCGTGCAGGATCAGGGTAGGGGGCAGTTTCACGTCTTTTTGGATATAGTTGGCGACGATGGTGGGGGCGATTGCCTCCGGGTGCTTGCGGATATCCAGCCCGCCCACCAGCCTTCCGGGGGGCGAGGCGGCCGCCGCTTCCTCCGGCCAGTCCTCGGGTACCATGCTCCGCTTGTCGGCGGGGCCGTACAGGTCGATCACGCCGCACACATCAACGGGGATGGACAGGTCGTCGTCCGGCGCGTGGAACCGGTCCCCGGCATAGGCCGCCAGGAGGGCAATATGGGCTCCGGCGCTGCCGCCCATCAGGACGATCCGGTCCGGGTCAATGCCGTAGTTGTCCGCGTGGGCGCGAAGAAAACGGATCGCCGTTAAGACATCCTCTACCTGACTGGGGAATGGCGATTCCTCCGCGCCCCGGTACTGGGGCATGGCCACCACAAAGCCCCGCTCCGCCAGCCGCGCCGCCCAGGGTACCCGCCAGTACATCTGGGGGGACATGAAGCCGCCCCCTGGAACAAAGAGAACCAGCGGAAGCCGCATTTCCTCCGGGCGGGTCCCCGGCCCGGGCATCAAGATTTGCAGGGAAAGCGGTATCTGGGCGAAGATCATGCCGCGGCGAAGGCGGCGGGCGAACTCCACATCTGAGATGTAGATGCTGGCTGGCCGCTCCATGCCGACAGAGATCGGCTTTACGTCCACCGCTCCCGCCTCACTTTCTCAGCAGGGCGTATTCCGGGAATTCGTCCCCCATCAGCGGCATGGCGTAGTCGAAGAACCCGTCGGCGATTTGATTTCCGTCTACAATCCACTCCAGCGGGAACTTCTTCTCCACGTTGGCCACTTTATCCAGCGGCACCAGGGACAGGCTGCTGGAGTAGGCGGGCTTTCGCACCGCATCGATGGCCACCATATACCCGCTCTCCCCATTCAGGGCAGACTCCACCGCGAATTTTCCCACGGCGTAGGCCTCCTCCCGGTCCACCTGGGACACGTAGGGGATGCTGGCCCGGCCCAGAAGCCCCGGCTTCTCCGCCCGGGACTTGAGCCCCAGCTTCTGGATAATCTGATCGGTGATGTGCTGGGCGGTGCCCCCGGGCACCGTATGGCCGAAGCCGTCCACAATGCCGGTATCCGCCAGGGGTTTACCGTCCAGCCCGCAGATCCCCTCACTCACGGTGACCAGCAGGCCCTTCCCCTTGGCGTAGCCCTTTTCGATGTCGGAGAGCATCTTGTCCTCGTCCACCGTCACCTCCGGCAGATAGGTCAGCACCTGGCAATCGGTGAGCCGCGCCGCCATGGCGCTGGCGGCGGTGACCCAGCCGGCGTTGCGGCCCATCAGCTCCAGCACCACCACGTGTATGGGCAGGCCGGAGGCGTCCAGGGCCAGCTCCGCGGAGCTGAGCGCGGCGTACCGGGCGGCGGAACCGAAGCCGGGGCAGTGGTCGGTGAGATCCAGGTCGTTGTCCATGGTCTTGGGGATGCCGATGACCCGGATCTCCAGCCCCTCCTTTTTGGCCAGCTCGTTCACCTTGTTGCAGGTGTCCATGGAGTCGTTGCCGCCGTTGTAGAAGAAGCAGTCGATGTCAAATTTTTTCAGGGTCTCGATGACGGTGGGATAATCCGCGTTGGTGAGCTTCCTCCGGCAGGAGCCGATGGCGGAGGAAGGAGTGTGCCCCAGCCTGGCGATCGTGGCGGCGGGCACGTCCGTCAGGTCGATGAGGTCCCCCGCCAGGATGCCCTCCGCCCCGAACCGAGCGGCGTAGATCTTATCCACCTGCCCGGACGCCCGGGCCCCCTCCACCACGCCCTGAAGGGAGCAGTTGATGACGGCGGTGGGCCCGCCGCCGTGGGCCACTAAAATATTTTTACCCATTAAATACCCCTCTTCCTGTACCGCTCCGCCATCTCGTCCAGCGAGACGTTCTCGATGAGCGGGGCCTTGCCCACGCTGTCGAACTCCACGATCAGGGTGCCGACCACTTCCTTCACACCACGCTCGATGCAGTCCACCACCCGGGCCACGTCCTCGTCGGGCACATTGCCGTACATGACGGTATCCATGATGGGGGGCAGGAACACCCGGGGGTCAAAGGCGGAGGGGTTGTCCAGCAGCAGCTTGTAGATGGAGCCGATGGAGGCGCTGTCGCGCAGGGCGGCGCAGTCCCGGAATAGCTCCCGCAGGTTGCGGGTGACGGCCAGCCGGATGTCGGTGTCCACATTGATCTTGCGGATGCCCAGCTTGGACACCTCTTTGAGCTGCTCCTTCTTGATGCCGTAGGCGTCGTGGATATCGCCGCCCAGGCCGTTGATCTCGCTGACGATGTACTGGGGCACGGTGGAGGAGCCGTGGCTCACCAGGGTGCCCTCGATGCCCTCGTGCATCATGCACTCCTTGGTGGCGATAGCGATCTCCTTGCGGATCACGGTGTCCTTGCCCTTGTTGGCGCCGTGCTTGGTGCCGTAGCTGATGGCCAGGGCGTCCACCCCGGTCTGACGGAAGAACTTCACCGCGTCCATGGGGTTGGTGTAGGTGGAGTTGGCGGCGAACACGTGGTCCTCCACCCCGGCCAGCACGCCCAGCTCGCCCTCCACGGTGACGCCCCGCTCATGGGCGTACTTCACCACCTCACGGGTCAACTCCACGTTCTGGTCAAAGGGCAGGGACGAGCCGTCGATCATGACGGAGGTGTAGCCCCCCGCAATGGCGGCCACGCAGGACTCCATGTTCTTGCCGTGGTCCAAGTGCAAGGCCACCGGGATGGGGCTGGTCTCGGCGTACTTCTTCACCGCGTTGGCGATGTTCAAAGCGCCCTTCTTCTTGTCCTCCAGGGTGCCCTGGGCAAAATCGGTCCGGCCGCCCATAAAGGCGTTGGCCAGGTCCGCCCCCTGCAAAATGGCGGCGGAGCGGAACATCTCGTGGACCTCGATCACCGCCTTGGCCTGACACACGGCGTTCACGTTGAACGCTCCCTGGGCGTAGTTGTACTTCTCGGTGGCATCTAGGATTGCTTTCATTGGGACAAGTGGCATAATAGTTACCTCCTTAAAAATTATTGGAGCTTTTTCATCATCTGTACCGCCCAAGGCGTGGGCGTGAATGGAACCTTGCGCTGGACCGGGTGCTCCAACTCAGGCAGCTCCGGGGGGATCCACCGCTCATTGGGGTCGTCGTAATCACACTTCATCAGCGTTCGGAGCTGATCCATCACCCAATGCTCATGGACCATGACTTCATCATAGCTTTTGAAGGAGTCTGCCTTTTCCTTCAGCTTTTGGGCGATCTCCGGATAGCTGCCGATCAGGTTATGCTCTTCCAGGGGGTCGCTGTCCGTGTCCAATAGCACATCGGCCTCTGGGAAGCCGGAGAAGGTGAAGAATTTCCAATTCCTCCACCGCACCATCCGGCCCAGTGAGGTGTTCCCATCGCTGAGATAGGTATACAGCTCGGACACCACCATCCGCTGGGGGTCCTCTCCGCCGGAGCGCAGCTGCTGGGAGAGGTCCACTCCATCCCCCGGCAAGATTTTCGCCCCGGCCAGGCCGCACACCGTCTTGCCCACATCCAACAGGCTGACGGGGCTGTGGATGGTATGCCCTGCGGGGATGCCGTCACCCTGGATCAGGAACGGGATGTGGACCGCCGGCTCATAGAAGACCTGCTTGCCATAGTAGCCGTGGGTGCCGTTCATGTCCCCGTGGTCGGAGACATACAAGAAGATCCCATGGTGTCCCGTCCGCCGCAGATAGTCCTGGAAGGCGTCGTAAACCGCGCCGATGTGCCGGTCCTGCTGCTCCACCAGACCGTAGTAGGCTGCGCGGGCGGCCCGGGCCACCTCTGGGTCGGCCTCCTGCATCTTCCCCTCCAGGGCGGGATATCCCTGGAAGGTGTCGGACACATCGTCCAGACTCACCCGGTCATAGTAGTACTCGTACAGGTCCGGCGGCGCCACGTAGGGAAAATGAGGCCCATAGGTGCCCACAGTCAAAAACTGCGGACGCTCATGCTCCTGGGCCAGGTATTCCAGCGCCCGGTCCGTCACATAGCGGTCATAAGCCAGCACCGGCGAGTCGCCGGGGCCGATGTAGTAGAGGGAGCTGTTCTCGTCAAAGCCCGTGACCTTGGATGTTTTCTTTTTACCCTTGGGCATTCCGTTGTGGAAGGTGGGTGTCCTGTCCCCGGCAATGCGTTTGGCGTAGCCGTGGCGCTGGTCCGGCCCGATGAAGTGCATCCGGCCGCACAGGACCGTCTCATAACCGGCGATGTTCAGGCTGTGGAGAAATGTAGCCTGGTCGGAGCTGATGGCGTTGAAGTTGAACAGTACGCCGTTATTGCTGGGGAGCAGGCCGGAGATCATGGCCGCACGGGCGGGGACGCACAGCGGGCAGGCTGTGTAGGCGTTGTCCAGAACCGTGCCGGCCCTGGCGATACGGTCCAGATTGGGCGTGCGAACCACGGGGTCGTCGGCGTAGCCTTGGATTCGATGGGAATGCTGGTCTGACATAAAGAGAAGAATATCTGTCATGAGAATCCCCCAATCGGTTTGAAGTTACTTAATTAAAATGAATAATCTAGTGTTACTATAGCATGAGAGTCATTGAAATGCAATATGGGCAATACGTAGAAAAAATCAGAGCTAGTTTGTGCAGTTTGCCATCTTGTCCCTGGTGTGCTTCCAGTGTTATCCTAATCTTAATACTATTTTAGTTTGTTTTAATAAAAAAGTGTGAAAGGAGTGATCAGTACGATGCATGTCGCCAGCGGAAATAACCTGCCTCGCATCAAAGCGCTGAACCAGTCCACCATTCGGGAAATCATCTACCATTACGGCCCCATCTCCAGAAGCGAGATTGCCGGCCGGCTCTCCCTGGCCTTGCCTACCATCACGGGCGCCATCAACAATCTTCTGAACGCGGGCTTCATCCGGGAGGTCAGCCCCGAGGCCGGCGAGAAAAAGGTCATGGGGCGCAAGGTCGCTCTCATCGACATCATAGAGGACTTCCGCTTGTTCCTGGGTGTGGAGATCCGGGGCACCTGCCGATGCGCCTGTGTGACGGATTACCGCGGCAACGTCCTTTTTTCCGTCAAGGATGACGAACTGTGCCTGGCTTATGAAGAGGCCGTGGGTAAGACGGTGCGCATGATCCAGGAGCTGTTTGCGGAGCATCAGATGTCTCTGGAGCAGGTGTCCGGCATCTGCGTGTGCCTCCCCGGACTGGTGGACGTGGAGAGTGGAATGCTCAAGCTCCATCCCGGATACGACTGGAAGAACAAGGACATCCGAGGGGATATCACCCGGCTTTTGGGCTATCACGGAACTGTTTTAGTGGAAAACAACGCCTGTGCGCGCACCTATGCCATGCGGCTCTTCCACCAGGCAGAGCTGGAGGAGGCAAAAACCTTTGCCTACCTGTTTGTATCCCTGGGCATTGCCTGCCATTTTGTCCACAACGAGATCGGCCCCAAGATGTTCTCCCCCAGTTCAGGGGAGGCGGGCCACATGGTGATGGACCCGGATGGCCCTATCTGCAGCTGTGGAAACCACGGTTGCCTGGAGGCGTTCTCCAGTGAAAAGGCCATCGTGGCCCGCTGCAGGGAGCTTTTGGAGCGCGGGCGGATGACCGGGCTGCGCTACATCTGTGCGGACCCCACCGCCCCCACCATCGCCGAGATCCTTCAGGCCCAGGAGGAGGGGGATATTTACGTCTCCCAGATTTTAGACACCGCCATCTACTATTTAGGGGTCGCCATCGCCAACATTTACAACTTCATCTCGCCCCACCGCATGGTCATCGAATGCTCCCTCTTTCAGAGCGAGAAGAATAGAAAGCAGCTGCTGGATGTGATCCACCAGAACCTGTATACCGCCACCATTACAGACGTCCATTTCACCTTTATGCCCCCCGACGAGTTCAGCGGGGCAATGGGGGCGGCGGCCGTGGCCATCCAGAACGACCTCATGACCTATATTGAGTGATGGAGCGCGCTATGGAACATCGCTATATTGTGCATCCCGCCAAGCTGGCGGCCAGCCTGCCCACCGGCATCCTTCTGCTGTGGGGCGGCGTGGCCCAGCTGTCCACCCGGCTGTGGTGGTGCGGCCTGCTCTTCATCGCCTTTGGCGTGCTGTTCCTGCTGGTGGCTGCCCTATACGGGCGCGTGGTCCATGTCGGGCCCTCCGGCGTGCGCTGGACCCTTCTGGGTCGGGAGCTGCGCTCCCGGACCTGGGAGCAGATCGGGGAAATCGGCGTGGTGGGCACACGGGTATTCAACGGCAGCGGTGGAAGGAATGCCGCCCCCTCCGGGCAGAGCGGCAGGGAGGGCCTGTTTGGCCCGGCTAAGCGCTCCCACATCGGCACACCCTACCTCTACTTTTCCGAGGAGTCACTGACGGAGGAGCAGCGTTTCACCCTGGCCCTCAAATGGCCGCCCAGGAACATGATCTTCCTTCGCTTCACCGCCGAGCGGGTGGCCTATGTACAGAGCAGCAGCCGGAAATACGTGGAGCACTACAACACAGGGGACCTCACATTTTGAGCTATACTTCATTTAAAAAAGCTGCCGCCCCACTGGGGCGGCAGCTTTTTCGTCTAACTACACAAAAAGCTCTGGGCAAGTTTGGCTATATTCGCCACTAGCAATACGATGCTGATTGCTGTATTATTTTATTAAGTTAATAAAGTTATTCGTTGGCAGAGCGTCTCTGCCTGAAAATATCGTCAAGGAGGAAGAACATGGAAGATTATAAAAACAAGGCGCTGCCTACCGTACAGCGGGTGGAGGACCTGCTCTCCCGCATGACCCTGGAGGAGAAGGCCGCCCAGCTGTGCGGCGACCTGGCCGCCTCTTTCATCGTGGACGGCAAGGTGGATGTGAACGCTCTGAGGGAGAAGTTCCCCGACGGCCACGGCCGGTTCACTCAGTACTCCATCGTGGGCCTGGTGGACCCGGTGCAGATTGCCGAGGTCTCCAACACCGTGCAGGAGTATTTTGTGAAGGAGACCCGCCTGGGCATCCCCGTGGCACTTCAGACGGAAAACCTGTGCGGATATCCCGCCGCCGGCGGCACCCTGTTCCCGTCCATGGCCAATCTGGGGTGCACCTGGGAGCCGGAGCTGGCGCAGGAGATGAGCCGCGTCATCGGCCAGGAGAGCCGCAGCGTGGGCATCACCTCCGCCATGAGCCCCGTGATCGATGTGTCCCGGGACCCCCGCTGGGGCCGCACCTACGAGACCTTCGGCGAGGACCCCTACCTCATCAGCCAGTTCGGCATCAATTATGTCCGCGGGATGCAGGGGGAGGGCGTGAGCTGCATCGCCAAGCACTTCCTGGGCTACTCCGAGAGCCAGGCGGGGCTGAACACCGCCGTGGCCCGCATCAACGACCGGGAGCTCTACGAGGTGTTCGCCACCCCCTTCGAGGCCGCTGACAAGGAGGCCGGGCTGGACGCGGTCATGGGCAACTACGGGGAGATCGACGGCCTGCCCGTCATCATGAACCCCAAGATCGCCCGCACCCTGCTGCGGGACACCATGGGCTTCCAGGGGGTACTCACCTCCGACGGCGCGGCGGTGCTCAAGCTGTACAACTACTACAAGCTCTCCCGCACCTACGAGGAGGCTGGGCTGCTGGCCAAGAAGGGCGGCTGCGACACCGAGATCCCTGTGGGTGCGGCCTTCCGCCACCTGCCCGAGTATGTCCGCTCCGGGGAGCTGGACGAGTCCGTGCTGGACGAGTCGGTCCGCCGTGTGCTGACCATCAAATTCGACATGGGCCTGTTTGAAAACCCCTACTGCGACGTGGACAAGGTACGCCAGGCCATGAACAACGCGCAGAAGGACGCGCTGAGCGAGAAGATCGCCGGCAAGTCCCTGGTGCTGCTGAAAAACGACGGGGTGCTGCCCTTGGCCGCCGGGGCGAAGCTGGCCGTCATCGGCCCCCACGCCGACAACCTGCGCTACCCCGTCAGTGGATACACCTATCCCGCCTACATTGAGATGCTCCAGGCCGGGGCCAGCGGCCAGGCCACCACCTTCAACGGCATCGCTGACGAGCAGGCCAAGGCGGACCAGGAGCAGGGGGAGAAGAAAAAGGTGGTCCCCGGCCCCTTTGCCACCATGTACTCCATGTTCTCCGACGAGGACCGCTCCAAGCTGGGCGACATGAACACCGTCCTGCGGGAGATGGGCGCGCAAAGCCTGCAGGAGGCGCTGGCAAAGACCCACGCGGTGCGCTACGCCCGGGGCTGCGACATCATCGAGAAGGACACCTCCGGCTTTGCCGAGGCCGTGGAAGCTGCTAAACAGTCCGACGTGGTGGTCATGGCCCTGGGCGGTAACAGCGGCTGGGTGAACGTCACCGGCGGCGAGGGCAAGGACCGGCAGTACCTGGACCTGCCCGGCGTGCAACAGCAGCTGCTGGAGGCCGTGGCCGCCGTGGGCAAGCCCATGGTGGTGGTGCTGTACGGCCCCGGCGTGTTCTCGGTCAACTGGGCCGCGGAGCACTGCGGCGCGATCCTCCAGGCGTTTATGCCGGGCCAGTTCGCGGGCAAGGCTGTGGCAGATGTGCTCAACGGCGCCGTCAACCCTGGCGGCAAGCTGACCATGTCCATCCCCCGCAGCGCCGGCCAGATTCCCCTGACCTACAACCACCGCATCGGCTCCGGCTATCAGAGCAGCGGCGACGCTGGCAGCGGAAGCTCCATCTTCTCCGGCGGCTACGTGGACGGCCCCGCCGACCCCCTGTACTGCTTCGGCCACGGCCTGAGCTACACCAGCTTCCAGCTCTCCGATCTGGCGCTGTCCGGCGATGAGGTGCCCACCGACGGCGTGGTGGAGGTCTCCTGTAAGGTCCAAAACACTGGGCCCGTGGAGGGGGACGAGGTGGTCCAGCTCTATACCAGCTTCTTCGGTGCCCATGTGATCCGCCCGGTGATGGAGCTGCGGGGCTTCAAGCGGGTCACCTTGGCCCCAGGCGAGGAGAAGAGCGTCAAGTTCCGCCTGAACACCGCCCAGATGGGCTACTACAATGAGAACATGAACTTCGTGGTGGAGCCCGGCGACCTCACCGTCAAGGTGGGCACCAGCTCCAAGGACCTGCCCCTCCAGCGCAAGATCGAGCTGGTGGGCAAGGCTGTGGACGTGATGGGCAAGCGCGCCTACACCTGCCCCGCGGAGGTCTGCTGAGGCTGAAAGCCTCTCAGGGGGCGGCGGCGCAATGCCGCCGCCCCCTTCCCATATGACAAAAGGAGCGTGAGACCATGCAGCCCAACATCATCATCTTTAACCCGGACCAGATGCGGGCCGACGCCCTGGCCCATCTGGGCAATCCGGCCTCGTCCACGCCATTTCTGGACCAGTTTGCCCGGGAGGAGGCGGTGTCCTTCCGCAACGCCTTCTGTCAGAACCCAGTGTGCGTCCCCAGCCGGTGCAGCTTTTTCACTGGCCTCTACCCCCACGTCCACGGCCACCGGACCATGCAGCACCTGCTCCACGGAGGGGACGCCACCCTGCTCAGCCAGCTCAAGGACGCAGGCTATCACGTCTGGATGAACGACCGAAACGACCTGCTGGCGGGGCAGGAGCCCGGCCTCATGGCCCGCCACGCCGACGAGGTGTTTACCGCCGCCTCTATGCCTCCCCCGCCTGGTCCGGAGGACCCCGGCCTTCGGGGCCAGCCGGGAGGTAAGAACTACTACTCTCACTATGAGGGCCGCCTGGGGCTGGACGGCGAGGGTCGGCACTACAGCGCCGACGACGCGGCGGTGGACGCGGCCATTGAGCGCATCCGCCGCCGGGTGGACGGCAAGCCCCTGTGTCTGTTCCTGGGCTTGATGTACCCCCACCCGCCCTACGGGGTGGAGGAGCCGTACTTCTCCATGATCGACCGGGAAAAGCTGCCCCGGCGGGCGGGGACCGGGCGGAACAAGTCCCGGATAATAAGGCCGTACTATCCCGCGGGGAAACGCGGCCGTCCGCCCATAGAGCTTG
>ERZ779626.912-NODE-912-length-14873-cov-8.595762_pt1 | contig 14873 bp, 17 predicted proteins | sample MGYA00514209_ERZ779626 | MGnify/ENA primary metagenome ERZ779626 (study PRJEB29562, sample SAMEA4376713) | mouse gut metagenome | isolation source: Cecum | study: EMG produced TPA metagenomics assembly of the A DSS colitis mouse model was used to assess the...
TAACGTTTTCGTCAACGCCAATAGCGTCGACGGGAACATTTTTATCTTTGCCCCAACCGTTGAACCAAGTTTTGACTTTCCAGTTCTTAAACCAAGACGAACCTATCCCGACCGCAATTATCACAGCCGCCGCAAGGATTAACGATATTGCGCTGCTGATTATCTTTTTCATTTCTTGCTTTTGCCTCCCGATTTTGAATTAAATGCTTTTGAACTGTCCGAAAGGGCTTTTAAATACCCGCTACGATATGCGCGCTGAGTGTCGGACAATCGCTTTTCTTTGCCGTTTTTATATGTTTTTATTTCGCCCTCGTTGGTATAGTGCTTATTGTCTTTAAGCTCTTTCGCATATTTTGCGCCCTTGCCCGCAGGGTTTAAAAGTACTTTTGTTTCGCCGTCTTCGTTCGTAATACGAGTGCCCGCTTTTAAAAGCTTCCCCGCTTTTGTTTTCGATTTACCGGTGACGGTCTCTTTGTGTATGATTTTTCCGAATAACATATAATTACACCGCCTTAACTGAAATCTTCCGCTTTATACGGCGTAGCCTTTACGGGCTTAATGTCGGTCAACTGTGCGCGGGTAGAACAGGGGTCGTAATCGAATACGGGTACGACTATCGAGCCGAATTTAATATCGTCGCCAAGTACGCTTTCAAAGGGCGTAAAAGCCGATACAACGCCGCCGCGGATAAATCCGTCTTCCGTCTTATAGGGCGGTACGCAGAAATCTACCTTGCGGTAATCCGCATTGTTCTTGTTACTGTGAAACTTCGTAACACCCAAAAAAATTGCCTTCTTTTCCATTTTTAAAATCTCCTCCCCGTGTAGCCGCTGGGTCAGCTATAAAATTATAACCTTTGGTTTTCCGTAGGTTTATAAAGAGTATACTACGACATTCCGTAGAAATCAAGCATTTTCAAATAAAAAGTTTGCTTGTCCGTAGTTTTTTTTATAAAATATTTAACAAAGGAGAAAACAAATGAATATTGAAACCCTCAAACAGGCTAAAAAAAATAAAAAGATAACTTATGAAAAGTTATCTGAATTATCGGGAGTCCCAATAAGTACAATTTACGATTTATTCAGAGGAGTAACAACAGCACCGCGTATTGATACAATAGAAGCGATAGAAAAAGCGCTTGGATTGAACCAGCCGTCATTAGAATGGACGGAGGCAGACCAAGCGCAGGGGATAGGCAGATACCCGACTTATTTATCCGCAGAAGAAAAAGAATGGTTAGAGCTTAGAAGCTTAATACTTTCGGCTCATGGCAAACAGTATCTTGAAACTGTTATTAGCATGCTTAAAGCAATATCTAAATATTAGGATAATAAATTATGAAATGCTTATATGAATTAACTGTAACCCAACTTAATGACTTGGTAGAAAATGAACTTAATTTGGAGAATTGGTGGATAATAAATGATAAGCTTAATAACAGAAAAGATTCAATATTAAAATCTAAACGGTTTAAAACTTTAAAAAATCGTGCAATTGCTCTAAATTATCATTTTAATGACATTGAAATAGTTACTTGGTTAGATACTTTAATGACAATGTATTATGTATTTAATAAAATTGAAGATAAAGAATTAATCAATCATATTACAATTTTACAAGAATATTGCATGCCGTTCTCCAACAAGCGGGCTGATTATGTTCTTACTTATGATAACAAAATATTAATTATAGAATTTAGCTTTAATAAACTAAATTATGAATTTAATTACGAAATTAAATTACAACAAGCAATAGGGTATAAAGAACTACTTGGAAATATTTTACCAAAAGAAATAGATATAGGTACTTATACTTTTCTTTTAGAAGCTGAAATGGACGAAAATTGGAACAAAATTTATTCAGATGAAGAACAACACGGTGCAAACTATTATAAGTATCTTGATTTAGCAAATTATATAGAAAAATTTTTCAAAAAAAATTTAGAATTAGCAATAAACAGCATAAGAAATATTAATTATTAAAACAAAAGTAACAAATTACCAGTAAAAAAATTTTTAAACAGTACAGAAGCTGTCATATTTAAGATTTATAATATACCCGAAAATAAACACATGTTCGGGGAATATTATGAAAGATAAACTATCTAACAATTTAATAAATTTTTCCAATTTGATTATGCTCGCTCACGACAGGGGCGAAATTATAAAGTTAGGCGCGCAGCTGAACGAGATAATTTGTAAGGCAATCGAAATGGAAAATGCGGGAGCTTTATCGCTTCCGAAAGAAAAAGTAAAAACGTTATCGGCAGAAATCAAATTCACAAAGGAAGAAATTGATAACATGTCGAAAACATTTAAAAAGGAGTTTATAGCAAACGGCTGTGTCGGACACGTTATAAAACGACCGAGCGGGAAGAAAGGTTTCTATTATGAAATACGGTACCGTCGTAACGGCTACAATATAACGGTTTCAAACGCAGACATTGAAAGAGCAAAAAAATTATTTGTAGAAGCCACAAAGAATTTGGACAGTCCCGAACTGCTTAAAAAAAACAAACTGAAATTCGGAACAATAACAGACGAATGGCTGAATTACAAAAAAGATAAAATAGCTTATCAGACATGGCAAAGCTATTGCACAAATGCAAAGAGGTTTTTTACAGAGGATTGGCGAAATAAACAAATTGCGGAAATAAGAACCGTTGACCTTGACAATTTAATGCGGCAGTTCGACAACGACCCGAGAATGTATGAAGATATGCGGACTGAAATCAATCAAATTTTCAAATACGCAATTGCAAGCGGAATAATTACGCATAATCCGGTGACGCTAATTCCGTTTAAACGTGCGGAGCGTAAAAAGCGTGAAGCCCTTACAGATTTTCAAATCAAAGAATTTCTAATCCGAATACGTGAACCGCAGTACGACAGGATAAGACAAGCCGCATATATATTCTACTTTTTCGGAATACGACCTTGCGAACTTGACGAAGAAGCCCGTTTCGAAAATGGATTTTTTATCTGTCGTAACAGGAAACGCAAAGGCGGAAAAATCGAATATAAAAAAATCCCCATACCCAAACAGGCACAAGGATTAATTGAATTCGATAAACCGATAGTTCCGCCGCTTTCTTACGATAGATGGCTGGATTTAATGAAAAGCGCATTAGGAAAAGACAGCCAAGGGAAAGAGCTTACGCCATACAACCTGCGGCATACATTTGCCAGTGTATGCGCCGAAGCTGTCCGTTCCGAAGTTTTGGACTTATGGATGGGCGACAGCCCCGAACGGCTTGTGGGCAAAGTTTACGTGCATTACAAAGACAGCTTCATGCAGGAAGAAATGGATAAAGTGAAATTCATTATTCTATAATAATTTAACACCCCAAAACACACCCCAAACCATACTAAAAATGAAAAATTTATAATAAAAATCCCCTATATATCGGGTTAAACTAAACAAAAAACCACAATATATAGGGGGGTTGGAGGCGCCACCCGGATTTGAACCGGGGAGTCAGGGTTTTGCAGACCCTTGCCTTACCACTTGGCTATAGCGCCGAAAAAAACAGTGCGAAAGAATTTTTGGAGCGGGAGACGAGATTCGAACCCGCGACATTCACCTTGGCAAGGTGACGCTCTACCACTGAGCCACTCCCGCAAATTATTCTTCCGCACTGTTCTGGTGGGAGCTACAGGGCTCGAACCTGTGACCCACTGCTTGTAGGGCAGTTGCTCTCCCAACTGAGCTAAGCTCCCGAATGCTTAATTAATATATCAAATATAATAATAAAAATCAAGCATTTTTCGGGCAATTTCTTATTTTTATAAAAATTTTAAAAACGGTCGTCGGCAATTCTATTATATGCAATATAAAAATTTTTTGCGCAAGGTTCGCTCACTTGCCGTCATTGTATAAAAAATTCGCTTGTCATCCATTTATCCGTAAACAGAACGGCGCCGTTATAATCGCAGACAACTACTTTTTCATACTCCTTATTTGGATTGGTAGCGCCGTGCCGCATTAAAATTATACATAAGTTTTCATTAAACAGAAAAGTTACGTGGCCGTAATTGGTCATGCCCTTGTCATACGCCACATCCTTGCAGATAAACTTTTCTTCGCCTGTCGCGCAGTCGTAGGCGTAATAATTTTCGTTTTTGAAATAAATAATTTTGCAACCGAAACCGAAAGCGACTATGTTGCATTTATTAAGGTAACTTATGTCGGTCAGCTCGTTGCGCGCCTTGTCGTATGAAAAGAAATGCGAGCCGACTATTTTCCCTGCGTCGACGTGCCCGCCGCTGAAAAGCATGCCGCCCTGCCCCGAATAGACGTTGCAGAGCCCGTACGCAGCCGAACCGCATTCTACCGCGTAAAACTGCGAAAACTTCGCCTTGCCGTGTTCGTACATTTCCGTTAAAAGAGCAGGCAAAGCTTCGTATCCCTCCGCGCAGACGTTTTCCGACCAATGAAAGTCACCGCCGCGCAAGACCTCGGGATATTTTTTCTCCTGAGTTTCGTCCGTTTTGCTTCCGCTTTCCTCAAGAAAAATTTCCCCCGTAGTCTTATTTATTTTAAGCGCGTAATTAGTGTAAGTGTACGGCATTATGTTGTACGACAGGCATTCTCCGTCGTCGTACGGCTCGTAATAATACGCGCGGTCTCTGCCGTTAATATTTAAACTGCAGCCGCCGCAACCGCACAAAAGGCAAACCGCCGCAAAGCATATAAAAATTAAAACGTGTTTAAATTTTTTCATTCTGCTCTCCGATTGAATTATAACACCGTCAAAATATTTTTGCAAAAAAAATTTTTTCAAATGACTGTATAAATTGCTTCACCTCGGGCAATAAAAAACGCGTAAGGAGCAAATCATGAAAAAATTTTTAGCAGCAGTTCTGGTGATTGCCGCGGTCGTCGCAACAATAGTTACGGTAAGCAAATTGAATAACAACGCGCAAGCGGACACGGAGTATCTCAGGATACACGTCCGCGCAAATTCCAACAGCGCAACCGATCAGGAAATAAAATACATAGTCAAGGACGAAGTAGTAAAATTCATCACACCCCATGCCGCGCAGTGCGTTGACAAGCAGACGGCAATCGGGGTTATCGGCGGTATACTCGACAAAATAGAAGAGGTATGCGACAGAGTTTTGAAACAGCACGGGTATAATTATACTTCCCGCGCCGCAGTCAGGCAGGAGGACTTCCCCACCCGCGTCTACGGAGATTTGACGCTTGAAGCCGGCATATACGACGCGCTTATAATAGAACTCGGAAGCGGCGAAGGCGACAACTGGTGGTGCGTAATATATCCGCCTTTGTGCTTTACTTCTGGTACTGCGGACGTAAAATACCGCTCGGCAATATACGATATTATACACAGATTTTTTAAATAAGACGGCACTTTTTAAACAATACGGATATATAAGCCGCCGACGGAAATTTTCCGTCGGCGGCTTGTTTTTACATAATAATATCAAAAACAATTTTCAACCGCTTGGAATAAGAATTTTTTTATTATTCATAATAATTGCAACGGCGGATATTTTCCGCCATTCGCAAAGACATATTATAGGTTTAATATATATCGGCTTTCCGTCAGGGGAGCAAGGAGGAAAAATGAAAAAAGCACTTAGAATAGGCATGGCTGCGCTCGCGGTTGCAACCGTCGGATCCGCCGCCGCCATATTCAATTCGGGATACAAAAGCGAAAATTACGCCTCGGCGCCCTACGTACAGACTGCGGTATTAAGGCAGGGTTCGAGCGGCGGCGAAGTAAAAGAATTACAGCGCAGACTAAAAGAATGGGGCTACTATAACGGCGCCGTCGACGGCATATACGGCAAAGGAACCGTAGAGGCGGTTAAGAAGTTCCAGAAGAAAAACGGACTTACGGCGGACGGCGTTGCCGGTATATCCACGTACAAGGCTTTGGGAATGAACGACAGTGTAAGGGTTTTGGAAAACGACAAAAAACAGAATTCCAATTACACCAGCTCAGACTTATACTTGCTTGCAAAGTGTATTTACGCAGAGGCAAGGGGTGAAAGTTATACCGGTCAGGTTGCCGTCGGCGCGGTCATACTAAACCGCGTGGCGTCCTCTAAGTTCCCCAACACGGTGGCAGGCGTCATTTATCAGAAGGGCGCGTTTACAGCCGTCAGCGACGGGCAGATCAATCTGGAACCGAACAAGACGGCAATGAACGCTGCGTCCGACGCGTTGAACGGCTGGGACCCGACCTACGGCTGTTTATATTACTACAATCCCGCCGTTGCGACAAGCAGTTGGATTTTCAGCAGACCCACGGTTACCACGATAGGTAAGCACGTATTTGCAATGTAAGGAGGTTATCAAGTGAAGAAAGAAATATCCAGCGGAACGGAAAAAGCCGAAAAGCTTACGCTTAAAAACGCAAACGAAAAACCCGCCGCAAAAAAACCGGTAAAAAGCACCGCAAAAAAGCAGACGAAAAAAACCGCGGTGAAATCCGTTAAAGGCAAGACGGCAAAGAAGAACAAACCCGTAAAGGCGGTTAGCGAAAAGAAACTGCAGAAACAAAAAATCCGCGAGCAGAAAAAACTGGAAGCGGCAAAACTTAAAGTAGAAAGAAAACAGAAAAAACTTGAAAAGAAGTTAGAGCATAAACAGAAAAGACTGGACCGCATTGCCGCGTTCAAAGAAAAAGTGGCGGACCGCCGCGAAAGAAGACGCGAGCGCAAGGATATGCTCAAGCATGAGACAAAGGAAGCAAGGCTGAACCGCAAAGCGGAGGAACGCGAGGCTAAAATTCAGGCGCGCGTCGCCAAGCGCGAAGCGGCTGTTGCCGAAAGACAGGCGCGTCGTGAACACCGTTTAAAGGTACGTGCGGAAAAGCGCGCCAACCGTAAGGAAAGACAGCATGCGCCCGGCGTCGGCGGTTGGCTTGCCGCGGTAATATCCCTCGGCGTAACGACTCTTGCACTCGGCACCATGCTCACCTTCGGATGGCTTAATATGAACGGTATGCAGGCGGATATGGCGGGGATACACACCCAGTCCCTTTACGAGCTCAACTCCGTTGTGGACAATCTCGACACCAATCTTGCCAAAGCAAGAGTTTCCAATTCCTCAGACGAGCAGGTAAGACTTCTTTCCGATATAGCCATCGAAAGCGAAATGGCGGAGGTCATTCTCGAAAGGCTTCCCGTCGACAGTCAGATGACTCAAAGCATGACGGATTTCGTCAATAAAATGGGAGACAGCGCGCAGACAATGCTTTATGCTGTTGCCCGCGGCGATAAACTAACCGACAGCCAGAAAGCGTCTATCGAATATATGTACGACTGCACTTTGCAGATGAAGCAGATAATAAACGAACTTACGGCAAACACTTCCGAAAAGGACATGATAAAAGCAATGAAGGGTAAGGGCGGACTTATGTACAGTTCGTTTGACCAGCTTACGAACAACCCCATAGAAACGCCCAAGGAAATACACGACGGACCTTTTTCCGACAGCGTTAAAAAGGTAAGCGCTAAAAATCTCGAAGCGTTGGAAGAAATAGACGCAACCAAAGCGGAAGAGCTTGCGCGTAATTATTTCGAAAGCTATAACCTTAAAGACGTGCGCTGCACGGGCGAGGCTATCGCTCAACAGCTTGAGTGCTACAACCTTTCTTTAACGACCAACGACGGCGATATGATGGCTCAGCTTTCCAAAAAGGGCGGCAAGGTCGTAATGTTCAACAGCTATAAGGATTGCAGCGCGAAAAACTTTTCGGTAGAAAGGTGCATAGACATTGCTCAGGATTTCCTCGATGACCTCGGCTTCGATAATATGAAGGCGGTTTGGACAAGCGAAAACGGCACAACGTGCAACCTTAACTTCGCCTACGAGCAGAACGGAGTAATATATTATCCCGACATTATCAAGGTCAAGGTTTGCGAAGAACGCGGTATAGTAACCGGTATGGAAGGTATTTCCTACGTGCTCAACCACACGTCCAGAAAATCCGTTAAGGCGGCAATATCCAAGGGCGAAGCGCAGAAAAAGCTTAATTCCGCGTTCGAGGTTGAAACTTCCAGACTCGCGGTTATACCCCACGACGAACAGGAAACTTTGGCTTACGAGTTCAGCGGCACCTTCGACGGAAACACATATTATATCTACGTCGACGCTAAAACCGGCGTTGAAATAGAGGTGTTTACCGTAATAGGCACTAAGCAGGGCAGAGCGTTAATGTAACTTTAAAAGAAGACAAAATCCACCCTACGGGTGGATTTTTGTTATACGCAAAAAATTTTTCAGCGTTAAATTAAACTATTGAATTGCTAATTAATTACTATGTTTGCAATTGCGTTTAAATATTTATTATACTGTATTTCAAGTAAAAACTTTCCTTATTGCAGGAAGCAGAATTTAGATTTATGTTTCGGTCGGATGCGGACAATGTCCGTCGTCGTTTTTCAATTGTAAAGGATTTGCAGTTATATAACGGATAAAAACTTTATTATCATTTTGAGCGATAATGCCGAAACTTCGTTAAATAAATTGACAAAAAATTACGGGTCGTGTAAAATACATATGCCGAACAGATAAGTTACCGCTTAACTTTAACAGCACAAATTAAATTTAAAAAGAATAGTTTGTATTGACTGACTTTATTTTAGACTTATAGCGATAAATTGATATTAACGCTCGTGTGGTGGAATAGGCAGACGCAAGGGACTTAAAATTTTTGGCAGAAAATAATTAACAGAAAATTAACATAAAAACTGAAAACTTAACAAAAATAAATGCTCGTGTGGTGGAATAGGCAGACGCAAAGGACTTAAAATCCTTCGGAGTAACATCCGTGCCGGTTCAAGTCCGGCCACGAGCACCAAAAAAACCGCAATATATGGTAGTTTTTAGTATTAAATGCCCTATATATGCGGTTTTTTGTTTGCTTGCTGTTGCTGGACTTAGTCGCAATTTTAGTCGCAACTTTTCAATTTTTCACGTGTTTTTTGTGAAAATGAGCGTTTCTTACAAAACCAAATTATCACGATTTTTGAGCTAAAAAGATACCGACTTTTGCGACTAAAGTTGCGACCAAATTTTTGCCTGTTTTAGTCGCAACATTTGTCCTATTCGTAAGTTTATTATATCTATGATATAATAAGTAAGCCCATTCGAGTCAAATTGAAAGGGCTTTTAGCTTATTCAAATTCATAGTTAAACATTGCGATTTCTTCAAGTTGCAGCTCTTTATTGCGCTCAAGGTGCGTGTAAACCTTTGTTGTCATTGAGTTGTCAGAGATATGACCAGACCATACAGAAGTGATTTCACGCTGTATTTTGCACTCTCTGCAACGAGTGATAAAGGTATGCCGTAAGTCTTTTGTCGTTCGGTCGGGCAAGTACGTTTTAATGTGGCGAATAAGCACGTCCTTCTTGAACGCGGTAATTAGTTCAACGTTTATGTATTGCAAGACTTTGGCGAGCATAGGCGAAACAGGAACGTGTCTTATTTTATCTTTTAAACCGAAGCGCACTTTTTCGGACGTGAGCGAAACCCAACCGTTTTCGAGCTTTGCCGAAGCAAGTTCGCCTATTCGCATTCCCGTGTACATAAGGAAAACGTAAGCCTGAACGTATTTATCACGGGATTCGATAAGAAAATCAATAAGTTGCTTTTCTTCTTCAAGAGTGATGGCTTCGCCGTGATTTTCGTCATATTTAGGAACGATAACATTTGCAAGTGGATTGTTTGGAATATCGCCGTTGTTAACTGCAAATTTAAACATATCGCCCATCAGCGTTTTAATTTTCTTTGCCGTGCGGAAATTCTTATTCAAAATCAATTCGTTGATTTTAACCTGCATAAACTTTGTTGTAACGGCTTTTAGCTCCAAGCCTTTGAAATAAAGCTCTAAATGGCAGTTATAAAGGTTAATATAACCGTCATAGGTAGTAGCCTTAATCGTAGGCTTCTTTACGTCGTTAATCCAAGAACGGAAATAATCGTTAGTCATTAAAGGCGCATCTTCGATAATAGGTTCTTCTATTACTTTAATGGCTTTCTTCGGTTCTTTTTCTTTGTGTAAATCTTCTATAAATTTGAGTTTGGCGAGTTCTAATTTTTTAGAGCTACCGTAATATTTGATGCCGTTAATCTGGCATCGGACTTCGTACACGTTATTTTGCTTTTTAAAAATAGTTGCAATAACCGTGCCGTATTTAAAAAGTTTTCTATATTTTTGTGGCATATTGTTAAACTCCTTCGGTGTAAATTTTGCCTGCACACTCTTTGAAGGCTTTTTATCAGCTTCTTCCGAGCGGCTTTTGTTATGCGGTGCGTCTTTCAACGCTTGAAACGCTATTGCTTCTGAAGCAAGTTTAAGTAAAGTTGTTGCTTGTTCTGGGTTATCGGTATTTTTGATAGCCGATAGAACGCCGGACAGTTCCTGTTCTGTCATTTGATTTTACTGTTACGTTAAACGAGTTTTTAATGATTGCGTTTAAAGTATAAACTAAAAAGCTGCAACATAATAGGACATTTATTAGGCAGTAAACCCACATTTGTGTGCAAGAACCCCACATAAACCCACATTTTTGAGCAATGTGGAAAACCCGCTACGGGGGAACAGACGAGTAAAACATAAAAACCGCCACACTCCTTTTAACTTTTGTCGAAAGACAAAACCTAAAAAACAGGGGCGATTTTATTGTTTTAGATTTCAAGGTATGATAATGCTTTGTCAACTCCGTGAATGCTTGCCACCGAAACGGAGTTGACAAAGTAAAATCGGCTCTGTTAAACTCTCGTGAACTTACCTAAGATTGCTTAATATTCAATTCTTGCAGTTAAAAGAAAAAGTCTTAAAAAATTTTAAATATATGACAATATGTGTCAAGAATAATCAGTATAATATTTACTTGAAGATAATTGTAGTAAAGTGCTATCGGATAATAAAAAAATCACATAAAAATAAAAAATAGAGATTGTTTTTCTTGACTTTATCCATAGGGAAAACTATAATATTCAACACAAACAAATGTTTATATTTTGTGATAATCTTGGAAAAGAATTGCACAGAAAAAGACGAAAGTAAAATGAAAAGTCAAAAGATTTATATTTTAGGTTTGGGTAATATTTGAGTGGTTTCACCCCGTTTCTACTCATTGTTATTTGATTTTAATGATAAGGAGATGAGTAAAAATGTCGGGAAGTCTTGCAAATGTGCAAATGTACTGTCCGAACTGCGGACAACGGAATTTTGGCTTAAAAAACGCAAAAGGTATTGTTCTTTTGAAATGTCGTAAATGCGGATGCTGTCTTTCGAGCAAAAAAATGAAAGAGCAAAAAGTTGTAATAACTGTAAGTCAATAAAATTCAATAACCGCTTTATGAGCAAGTAACGGTTTCGTAAAATCGTGCAATATCGCCCGTGCCAATACTCATAAAGTAAGTGTTTGTAAGACGCATAAATTTTAAGTGCGCGAAAGCAAGGAAATAAGCCTTGACGAACAATGACCTGATTTAATTCGGGTTTCGTTTGTCAAGGCTTTTTTATTTTAAAAATAAAAAAATATTTAATGCCTGATTTGCAATAAGGGCAAAGGATACATAGATGTTTTCTGATTTAAGAAAGCAACGGTGTACCCTTTTTTAGTCCTGCCCTTATTGCGAGAGTTGGGTTAAACAAGGTGGGCTTTACACTTATATCTACTCCTTTGTCCGAATTAGCGAACGGCGAAGGAGTTTTTATATGCAGGAAAATAAGACCTACTATTTGTATGTCAAAGGGCAAAAGGTTGAAGTTAGTGAAAAGATTTATCGCGCTTACGTTCAGCCGGAACGCAAAGAGCGTATGCGTGAATATCGGGCAAGGGAAAAAGTTTCTGTCAGTTCTATTGAACGTCTGTCGGAAAACGGTTTTGATATAGAAGATAAGTCGCAAGACTGCCTTGCTTCTATTATTGAAAGAGAAGAACAGACGGAAGAATTATCTAAACTTCGCGTTGCCATAGCGCAGCTGTCCGAGCGAGATAGGCAAGTCGTTCAGTTGTACTTTTTTGAGGGCAAGACTCATCAAGAAATTGCGGCTGTTTTAGGGCTTGCCCGAAATACGGTAACAGAACTTTTAGTACGTATTTTGAAACGATTAAAAAATTTTTTCTAACTTTTTTTGCTGAAAATACGACATTTTTAAAATTTTTGTACTGAAAGAAGTGTAAGGGTTACGCCTTACATTGATTGCAAAAAAATATCAAGGAGAAAGTTGTGTTAAGCGAACAGGTAAAAAATGAATTGAGAGAAGTAAGGTATTACTTTTCTCGCAAAGCAAGTATGGATGCGCTCTCTATAAACGCCGGAGCTTCAAGAGCAAAGGCGTTGTCGGAAAAGTATGTCAACGTAATACGCCAAGCGCCGGCAAAGCTCTACGATTTATTCGGTTGTCTTTACATTCAGAATAAAACACAAGAAACTGTAGCCGCCGAGCTGTGTTATTCGGAAGAACATATCAGACGTTTGATTAGAGAACTTATCACTTATTTTGCAAAGAAAATTATTTAATTAGGAGATAGAGATGATAAGCGAAGAATTAAAAGAATTGTGTGATATTTGCGGCGTCGATATTGACGACGTTGATTTTCTGGATAACGCTACTAACGTTTACCGCACCGACGAATTTATTGTAAATCAGCATATTTGTTTTGCTTCCGACGGTTTTGGAACTACGCGCATATTGAGTGATGATACATATTATAGCCGTACGAAATTAAGAGATTTGCTTTACGAAAAGTTGTTCGAGAACGACGGTAAGCGGTTACGTTCGTCTATGTTTATTCGTACTTATATCGAGTAACTGCTACGCTTCTTGATATTTTGCAATTAAAAGTCTTTAAAAGTTCGCAATAGTTTTTTGTGGGTTTAATAAAGCGGGCCCCTTTATTCCCCAACCGGAACGTGTAGTTTCATTAGGTTGCGTTCATTAAAGCAAATTTAAAATTTAATATTTAGCTACTGTCTGAAAAGCAGACGAGAAATGCTAACAAAAATCAATTACGTCCGATATATATTCGGGAAAAACACTTAAAAGGAGAGCTTTAAATGGCTAAAAATAATGATACCAAGCCTACGGAAAGTGTGGGCGACAGAATAAGAAAATGGCTGCGTCCGAGCAAGAGAGCAAAAGGATATGCAGAAGAGCGTAAAGAAAACCGTCATAAGCGCGGCGATAAAAAGGGCGAAGAGCTTGACGACTATAACAAGGGGTTAAGGTCGGGGTATCTTCTCTGCCAGAGCGACCACGCCGGTTCGTATATTTACGATAAGGTGTTAGCCGAAACGAAAGATAAGGAAAAAGCGGCAGAGGCTTCACAGAGTATCGGTAAGTATAGAAAAAATAACGGAGGCAATGCAGCATAATGGCAAACATAATTAAAGTTGAAAGAGAACTCTTTGAAAAGAACGGTAAAAGTTATTTTGCGTACTACATAAACGGTAAGGTAAGAAATACCGAGATTAAAGCGCAGGTTGTTCCGCCCGATTTAGGCGGCTATAAAGTCCTTGACATAGTTTACGACGGTGCTTCCGAAGCGGAACTTGTAGTTGTACCTTTCAAGTTTGCGGCAGACGACGGACACATTATAGAAGGCAATACGTTTAAGGTTGTTTCCACCGACGAAAACGGTGAAATCTATGAATGTCCCGTTCAGCCGGCGCGCAAGTCGGATAAGAGCTTGCTCGATATGCTTATCAAAACGAACTCATAAACATTTAAGGCGGCTTACAAATTTGTCTGTAAGCCGCTTAATTTATAAAAGGAGAATTTTTTATGGCAATAAAAATAAAAGCAATTTTAATAGCGGTTTTGCTTGTTTTAATAGCAGCTTTGGCGGCAGGGCTTATAGTTCATTTTACAAAAGACGGAACGGACAAGCCGACAGGTGATAAGCCCGACGAGCAATACGAATTAAGCGGTACGGTGTATGACGAGAACGGTAGCGTAATGCGTTCCGAAATGGTGTACGCAATGCCGACCGCTATGACTATATCAGAGCTTCAAGACGAAACGGTTGCGCGTATAACGGTAACGGCAAAGGTATCGCCAGAGAACGCTACGGATGATAGGGTTGAGTGGTCTATTAAGTTTGATGATAATACGGAAACGGACGACTATTTATCGTTAGTTCCCACATATTATGGCTCTAATACCGCTATTCTTACCTGCTATGCACCGTTTGACTATACAGCAATTATAACCGTAACGTCCAGCTATGACACTACGAAAAAGGCTACCTGCTATGTGGATTATCTTTATGAGTTTAATCCTATCGACCTATCAATAAATTGGTCGGAAATAGTTTTTAATCAGGAAAATAATATTGACATGGACTGTAGCTTTTACGGTCAAGGAACGACGGAAGGCGATTTGGAATACGGCGATTTATATTTAGAATTGGACCGTTCGGTAATAAATGCCATCAGTGAAAGATTAGGTCAAGAGTTTACCCCGACATATAAGATTTTGAGCGAAGGTTTCGAGTCTTACGGAATAACTTTTAACGTGCCTTCTCCCTTTGAATGTTTTGCGGCAGGCAGCGGAATTGACGAACAAACTTTTAATGAAGCATTTACGCGGGCGATATATTTCGGTTGCGGCGAAGATTGCGAATATCACGCCATTATACATTTTACGGCAAAGTATAGTTATAAAGGCGAGGTTGTTCAAACAGAACATATATGGCACGAAGGACATGAAAGGCTTTCCGTTTTCTTCTCGCTGGAAGGTTTGGTTATTCCGGTAGACGACGTAATAATAGGCGGCGGCGATATAGTTGTCGGAGTTAATCGTAAATTGCGGGGTGGCGTATGAAAACTTTTGCAAAAGTTTTTGGGTGCGTCTTTATAGCTCTTATATTGGCGGTGG
>ERZ779626.916-NODE-916-length-14834-cov-33.255362_pt1 | contig 14834 bp, 13 predicted proteins | sample MGYA00514209_ERZ779626 | MGnify/ENA primary metagenome ERZ779626 (study PRJEB29562, sample SAMEA4376713) | mouse gut metagenome | isolation source: Cecum | study: EMG produced TPA metagenomics assembly of the A DSS colitis mouse model was used to assess the...
TTTTACTAAGGAATATTTGGAAAGTAAATAGAAAATATTTATGTCGTTTGCTATACATTCCTCCAGCCATTCGCAGATCAGACAGCAGGCGAACCGAAGGAGAACCTGCAGGACTTCCTTTACACATTTGTCAAACATCGCAGGGGTCTCCATAAAATTTATTTTAATTTTTTCTAATTCAGGTATTCCTTTTTCCGTAAAATACTGTATACTGTTTTTCATAGGGGCACCTCCTCTTTTTATGTGTATGTTTTATTGGTAATTACATTATAACATAAAAAGCAGGTGCTCCGTTTTATTTTCTGGAAAAATTCCCCAAGTAAAGTTACACTATCATTTTATCAGTGGATCGTGTTGCTGTGGCTGTTTTTTGACTGTAGGCATTGTGGAACAACAAAGGCGACATTGCAATCGGCAATGATGTTTGGATCAGATATGAAGCGGTCATTTTGCCCGGTGTCACGATTGGCGGCGGCGCGATCGTTGGTTCACGGGCAGTTGCTACATAAGATGTACCGCCTCATACCATTGTTGGAGGTGTTCTTGCAAAACCAGGTAGTAGAAAGCGCGTTTCCTTTTGCTTTGCGATCAGAAAAACTGTATTATTCGTTCCATGGAATCCGTTTTACTTTGCGATCAGAAAATACTGAATCATTGGTCCCACGGTTTCCTTTTTGTCGATGATGAAGCAGGCATCGAGTATCGTCTCAAATTCTTCTATCGATATATTAAATTGATCTTGTCTGCCCAGATATTCCTCGATCAGCTTCGCGATTTCGAATTCAGGACTCCCAATATTCGGAATATCGAGGACAAATCGACCATTTGATTTCATGATGCGGGAAAACTCCGCAACGGCTTGCTGCACAAACTCTTTTTCAAAATATTCCAAAGAGCCTATGCACTCACCAATGTCAAAAAAAGAGGTAGCATACGGTGTTTCGTGCATACTGCAACAGTGCAGATCACCGACCGCCAAATGATTTTTTTCCGCGTATTCCTGTAGCAGCTCGATCGTTTTGGTGCTGATATCGACTCCGTAATAGGTAGACGCCCAGTCTTTGTAGCCCGCAAACATCAGATTCAGGCAGCATCCCAGATCGATAAACCGCATGCCAGCCTTTGGGTCAAGATACTCGACAATCTCTTTTCGAGCACTATCGGAAAGAGTTTCGCTCGTCCGCATTTTTTCAAACAAAGGATAATAGGGATGATCTGTAATATAAGAAGGCAAGTTCTCATAGGAATCAATGCCCTTTTTTCCCAGATCAATCCCCTGATCATACGATTTTGCGACGGATTCCAATTGTTTTTTCATTTTGTTCCTCCATATTTCTTGATTTTTTGTAGCAGTGCTCCATCCAGACAGAAATTAGAGTTGTGGACTGCATGGATCGTTTCAGTGCCAGGCAAAATTTCGACGGCGATGCGGTAGCATCGTCTAGAAATTTTAACGGCGCAATGGTGCAAGACAGGCAGTTCACGATTCTAATTTCTGAGCGGATGAAGGAGTAGTATTTATCAGAATATTTACGTACTGAGCATTCGAGTATACCATAAATTGGACGCTTCCTTTTGACTTTTTCCCTGTAACGGTGATCGTATATATTCCGCTTTCCTCAATTTCAAGATCATATTCGCCGGAAACTGAAACACTGGTCTCCTCATAAAGCGGTTTGGTGTCGTCATTTTTCTGAATTTTATAGGACAGGCTGCCGCCTGTAACCGCAATTTCTACATGCAGCGTATCTCCGGCTGTGATCGTTAAATCCTGAGAAGCTGTACTATTAAAAATCTTATAGTCCATCAATAACGCGTCAGCGTTTTCCATTCGACTTCCATCATACGATATGCCGCATGCTGTCAGTACAATGGTCAAAATGAGTGGACACAAGACTACTAATTAGTTTTTCATAGTCATTCTCCTGCTAAAAGTTGTATTTCTGTATATTATTGATTTTACCACAAACAAACACACAAGTACAATAATATCTCAAAAGTACTTGTTATTGGAGGTTACAGTTCAGCCTAGAGCGTGTTTGAAAAATTATTCCCGCCATCTATATGTCACAGTTTGTGGGAGATTAAATCATCTTACAGATGATGTGCCAAATGAAGGAGGCGTAGGGGGCAAAGGCATAAAGGGCAATGCCTTACGTCGACTGAATGCGGTGCAAATATCATGCAAAGTGGTGATACAGATGGCGGGAATGATTTTTCAAACACGCTCACGGACATCGCACTATGCTGCGAAGTCCGTGAGAAAGCATAGCGGCCTAGATGCATCAAGCCACGGTACATGGCTATGACATCCGCAAAGCGGTTTTTGCATGGATTGATGCTTGTAACAGGAAGCCGAAGACTGAACTGTTACTATTGAAGAAGTGCAAACACGCTCCAGAGCATGTTTGCCTGCCTGGGAGGATTCTGTTGCGTACGGGCAGGCGATATGGTATACTGAGGACACAAACGGGAAAGGAAGCATACTTTATTGGAAATACAAGACAATATACAATGGCATCCCGCATTCTGCTCCGCCGTGGAGCTGGAATTGCGGGAATACAAGAAATACCTGACCTATGAGCGGGAACATAATCTGGGCAGAATGCCCCTGAAAATAGACCTGCTCATCATCAAAAAAAGGCGCGACGTCATCATCAAAAACGACATTGCCGATTTCTTTCTCGGGAATAATATTCTTGAATACAAATCGCCGGGTGATGATGTGAACGCCGGGACTTTTTACAAGGCGCTGTCCTACGCGTGCCTGTACAAGGCGGAGGCAGGCGCTGCCGATATCTTTGATACGGACACCACAGTTTCGATCGTCAGGGAAGAGAAGCCTGTAAAGCTGCTGACGCAGCTCGGCGAAAAGTACTCTGTGACCAAAAAGAAAGCGGGGATCTACCGCATCGACGGCATGATCTTCCCGATGCAGGTCCTTGTGACGAAGGAACTTGCCAGGGAATCCCACGTGTGGATCACGTCTCTGACACGGACGCTGAGCAGGGATGATGCACGGGAGCTTCTCGACAACTGTGCGGAGCTTGGCAGCGACGAGGACAGAAGAAATGCGGATTCCGTCGTCAATGTGGCATCGGAGGCAAATGTAGAACTGTTTAAGAAAATGATACAGGAGGGTGATCAAATGTGTGAGGAATTGAAGGAACTGCTGGCGCCTGAGATTGTGGAATTTAAGATACGTCTGGCGGAGCAGAATGCAAAACTGGCAGACAAGGATGCATTGCTGGCAGACAAAGATGCGAAACTGGCAGACAAAGATGCGAAACTGGCAGACAAGGATGCATTGCTGGCAGACAAGGATGCAAAACTGGCAGACAAGGATGCAATGCTGGCAAATAATGCTGCGGAGATCGCCAAACTCAAAAAGCTGCTTGCAGAAGCCGGAATAAAGGAATAAAGAGCCATGAATGGGGGACTGTGTAAATAGTCCCCTTATTTATGCATACTCCCTCCAGTCAGAACATAGAATCGTGAACCACCTGTTTCGCACCATTGCGCCGTTAAAATTTCTAGACGATGCCATCGCCGTCGAAATTTTGCCTAGAGCGTGTCAGCGCAGGCCGACAGGTGCCCATTGTCCCCTGCGCGATTGTGCAGTTCTGTGCATCGAATCTTCCCGACTGTCGATGACAGATCATACGTCGGATCGAAAAAAGCTACGCGAGAGGATCATCTGATCACCACAATATTAAAGCGTTTTACAGATCAGAAGCAATGATTTTATAACAGTTCCTAAATGAAAAATCCCTTCTTGACAACGTCGCTATACGTCTGTATAATAAATTATACAATCGTATAAGGAGGCATTGATCCATGGGAAACACACGAAAGAAGCTGGGGGAAGCCGAACTGGAAATCATGCAGGTAATCTGGGACAGTGGCAGCGCTGTAACTTCAAATCATATTTTGAGGCAGCTGCAGGGACGAAGGCAATGGCAGCTTTCCACGCTGATGACATCATTGTCAAGGCTGGTTGATAAAGGATTTGTCAGCTGTGACCGCTCCACGGGAAGCAATCTGTATTCTTCCATCATTCCGGAAAATGAATACAAGACCGGAGCGAGCAGGCATTTTCTCGAAAAGCTGTACAACAATTCGATAAAGAGTATGATAGCGTCACTGTACAGCGATAAGGCGATTCAGGACGCTGACATTGAGGAACTCAGAAACTTTTTAGACGAATTGGAGGATGAACATTGACTGCGCTATTTTTGTCTTTTTTGACACTCTCACTGTCTATCGGAGTACTGGTGTTTGCACTGATCCTGCTCACACCGCTTTTTAACATGCGATACGCAGCCAAATGGAAATATTTTATCTGGATATTTCTGGCACTGCGGTTACTGATCCCCCTTGGCGGAGGCAGTCAGTTTGTCACCGACAGGCTGTCGCAGACGGGAACGTACGTCATGTCTGGAGCGATAAAAGCAAACGCTTCGGCGGACGCAGCGTACAGACCGATCATGGTCGAGATACCGAAACAGATGACCACGCCGATCACTGTGCAGAATGCATCACAGTCCGGGGACAGCGATGCTGAGATCAATATCACACTGCTTGACATTGTAGCGTTTGTCTGGATGGCAGGCAGCCTGATCTTTTTATCCATACATTTCATCAGCTATTTCCATTATAGGCGTCAGGTGATGAAAACAGGCAGATTGACGGAAGATGACCATATTTTAAGTCAGATCCTGGATCTGAAACGTGAGCTGCACATCAGCCGCTCGGTGCCGGTGATCGAGTACCGCGACGCTGAAAGCCCTATGATCATGGGATTTTTCAAGCCCATTCTGATCCTGCCGAAAGAGCAGTACAGCCCGGATGAACTGTATTTTATCTTAAAGCATGAGCTGGTTCATCTAAAACGGGGAGATACCTATCTGAAACTGCTATTTGTAACAGCGAATGCCGTTCACTGGTTCAACCCGCTGATCTGGCTCATGCAGAAGGAAGCTGTCATTGACATGGAACTGTCCTGCGATGAAAGAGTCACCCAGAACATGGGTTATGCCGTGCGCAAAGCGTACACGGAAGCCCTGCTGTCCATGCTCCACAAGCGGTGTGGCAGGAAAGCTGTACTTTCAACGCAGTTTTATGGAGGAAAAGAGATCATGAAAGTTCGTTTTCGCAATATCTTAAAAAAACAAAAGAAGAACGGGATCCCCATTTTGATCTGTGCAGTTGTCCTGACGATCAGTTTAGGGACACTGGTAGGATGTTCAGTCACAAAGGAAGACACTGCAAATGCGGATGCAGAAAATCAAAATACAGGAAATGCGTCAGTCTCGCAGCAGACAGATGTTCTTGAGCCAGATATTCAGGCGGAAGATCAGATGCAGCAGGTTCCCGCTGCTGATCCATCTGAGGGTGATGATGCATTGGAACGTACATACATACTCACTTTCCTGAAAGAAGGGGAAGGGGAATACAAGCAGGCGACGCTCGCAGTTGGCGATGGATATTCCATCTATCTGCCCGACGGTGAATGGCAGCAGTCTGACACTGATATGTGGACAGCGACAGTGAACGAACAAGTTCGCCTCTGGGTAACGTATTATGAGAACAACACGATCGAGATGGTCGGTCAGGAATTGACAGACGATGGCTATGTGACAGAGGAGGATGGCAGTCGGAAGAAACAGGAAGGGGATCTGTTGCTCCATGCACTGCTCAAACAGGCTGAGAGCGACGTATGGGGTGTATTCTATTGTTATCCGGCTGAAGCCGAAGAAGGCTGGGGCAGGGAACTGCCTGTGATCGCAGATACTTTTGCAGTATCCCTCGGGGCAGCCCGGATGAACAATGACAGTGCCGACGAATATCTGCAGACCAAGGACTGTGAAGAGATCAGAAATATCATGAACGAGTTTGCCTCAGCGTACTTTGACGGCAATGCTGACACCATCCAGACCTTCCTCGCAAGTACCTATAACGAACAGATCGAAATCTACGAGAGCGCAGGTGAAGTCAGTGACCTGACTTTAAAGGGATTGTCCGATACCGACGAGAAAAAGATCGAGAACGGAAACTATGTTGTCTCCATCGAATTCAGGGACAGCTGCTATGAAGATATGTTCCTGTATCTGACATGTATGCTCAGCAGACAGGAGGATAGCTGGAAGATACAGTATTACGGTGTGGAGGGATAGATCCCGAGGGTAAATGTGTAATCCGATAAAAGGAAAGAGAATCCATGCAATCCTCTTATCGGGTGAAGACAAAAAATCTGCAAAACACAAAACGATGCTGTCAGATACTTTTGGAACTGGACGAAAATGCACAACAGAATCTAACACAGACGCAGAAACTTTTGGCGTCAGCAAGCCGCCCTCATCCTGTTCGATCCGTTCAACCTCATATTTCCATACAATCGAGTAGGGGAATGACCTTCTCCCCTACTCGCGCGCCGGGCACCCGTCAGCTTTGGCTGACATTCTTCCTCTGGGTGCCCGCGTGCATAAAAATAGCCCGCACTACAGGACTTAAAGCAGGGATCAACAAATGACGCCATCATGACGGACAATCTGAACAAATGGTTGTTTTTCAGTAAACCCGCTCAATAATCTTCCTCGTTATGGGTGATCAGTATTTATCAAACAGGGGTCATCGGAAAGGACGATTTACAATTCAGCTGTTCTACATTTCACCTTCCCCACAATATAGCTGTGAAAAGATAATCAATCGACAATGACTTGTTGAGAATTTTTTGTCCAGTCAATAATTATGCGCTTATCATAATTATTAATATTATCAGGTAGGTTTGTTTTATCAAAAAATCTGTGTTCCAGTGTTTCTTCTGTATTATTTTGTATTTCTCCACTATACCCAGTTGTCTTAAAAATGATACCCGTCCCGCAGCAAATATCTCCATTCGGATAAGTGATAATCCTATCCTCGCCTGAATAAATGCCAAATAATGACAGTTCATTTATTTTAATTCCGGCTTCCTCAAATGCTTCTCTTTTTATTGTTTCTATAAATTTTTCCCCAATCTCCATAGAACCGCCAATCAGTGCCCAAAGTCCATTATCACGTCGCTTTTGGAGCAATATTTCCCCCTTGCTGTTTTCGATAATAATTCCGCAGCTTATTACCATAAGAGGCGCATGCCCTACATCTTTACGCATTTCTGCTATATAATTTTCTCTATACTTTGCTATAATATCTTTCATATCAATAATCATTCCTTATCATAATAATATAGTTCCCACATTTGCCTAATTTTGTTCAAAGCGTTCTAATGTACTTATGCGCGTAATACCACTTTCACACGGGAAATCATTTCCATCAGGACAAACGGCTTTGCAAGTTAATCTATTTCTTTTGGATAGACAATATTATCATAAGAACGGCTCCCTTGTCCAATCGCAAGGATTGCTCCAACCGATTTTCCTGTAATATTTCTACCCGCGCTCGCGATGTCACAATCTCGCAAAATAACATTATATATATGAGCATTTTGGGCAACACCAAATAGCCCTATGATCTCTGCTTCTGGGTCGGTCATGGTAAGACCTACAATTTCAAAACCATTACCTGTAAAAGTGCCTGTAAATGGATTGTCCCATGTTCCAATGGGTACCCATTCGTCTGTGGATAATTGAATATCCGCCTGTTGCATATAATTCTGATCCATGCCATACGCACCTGTTCCAATAGCTCTGAGTTGTGCTTCGTTAAAAACCAAATAATATGTTGTTCCTCTAAACTCCAGGGTTTCCATTGCCGGCATATCATCAGACTGTATCGATAAACCGTTATCTATGTCAGCAGACATAGATGCGTTTGCTTCATGATAATTGCCAACGAATACTGCGGCAAAAATGATGCCCACTGTCAATAAACCTGTTAAAATCTGCAGTACTTTGCCTTTCTTCTTAAAATTCATAATAGCACCTAACCTTTCTTTTAGCTGTTCTGCTCCCTCTGTCAAAGTGACGGAAGCCAAAGAACTGTTGTAGAGATTGTTTGACTTCAAAAAGGAAATCAATGTGTCCCCATACTCACGCTTTGCTTTGTCATCAAGTACAGATATGACTTTTTCATCACATGACAATTCACAAGATTTATTCACTTCCTTTTCCAGCAGATATACAAAAGGATTGAACCAATGGATGCACACAGCAATCTGTATCAGCCATTTGTAAAACATATCCCCCTGTTTGTAGTGGGTCAGCTCGTGCGCAAAGATATAAGACAACTCTTTTTCATCCAATTTGCGGACAGGCAAAACAATTTCTGGTCGAAAGAATCCAATCATAATAGGGGAAACGATCAACGAATGATAGGATAGTTCAACTCTTGTATGAATATTTAGTTTTTCTTCACGATCAGATAGCAGATCCAATATCTTTATATCCGATACCGCTGTGCTGCCTGCTTTGATGTATTGGATAAATCCTTGATAAACAGTTACCTTGCGGACAAATAGAACCAGTGCCAATACTGACCAGATAAAAAACAGGCAGACATATTTGTTACATGATTCATACATGGCAGCGGTGGTCATATCCCTGTTTGTCTGTATCGGCGCTGCTTCATTGTTATCCGGATTGGCAGAAACGGGTACATTGGGGCTTGTAGGAATTTCATTCGTTATAGCTGCTATATCAAATTTTTCAAACAGGTTCCCAACAATCGTAGTATCGGGAGTAAAGGGAAGCAGGAACCGCAGCGCAACAATTATCCAGACATAATACTGCCAACACTTACTGAATCTGTTTTTATACAGCGGCTTCAATCCCAAAATGAGAAGCAGTAACAGTGTGCCGGAAACAGACAACGACAATACTATTTTTACAAATTCATTCATCTTCTTTTCTCCAAAATATTTCAATCTCTTTCAATATGTCTGCCGAAAGAATATCAGGAACTTTTTTCGCCTGATCGTGAAAGCAGCGTGAGTACGGTGTTGTACTTCCATTCTATCTCAACACCTTGTGGGTGTATAATTATATTAACACTTCGTAGGTTATAATGCAATACCCTAAAGGAAATTTAAGAATTCATATATCCTTCATTCATACAGCAACGTGATACCATCATGATCGCTTACCTGTATAGCATCTACATTTTCTGTTGAAGATCTTTTATTGTTTATGTAGACATGCCATTGCCGAGCCTCTTTATTTTGGCATACATTGACTGACGTGATCCTCCCATGATCGTCCATACCGATCAATATTCCTTCATTCCTGTCATTGATAGTTTTCACCACATCGCGCAATGTTGGGGCACTGTCCCTAAGGAGCATGCTGCCCAGATACATAATGCCATCCTCTCCCTGCACCGCTATGTCTATCCATATCTCCGCCTTGTTGTCACCTTCAAATATCAATGTGTATTCATCCGGCTTTCTGTCTGAGTTCTGGATTGCCCCTGCAGCCAAAAAAAGTATGATCACTGCCACGCCTGCCAACATCATTATTTTTAATTTTCCCATATTTCTTTACTCCTCATATCTGATCTTTTCAACTGCGGATTGTCTCTCCAACAGGTCACTGCATCTGTTGACAAGGATCCACTGCAGAATCCACAATACAGCCAAAAGCAGCAAGCCTTCCATTATAGGGAAATAGTACACCGCATAATCCGCCTGTATTTTGAATAAAAGAAACGCTATATATCCCACAGGATAACCTGTTGCCATACCGATCATGGATGAAACAGCCACAATGTAAAAACTCTCAAAATGCAACAGCCTTTTTTCCTGCTGCAATGTGAGACCGATTGCCTCCAATATGCCCAATTCTTTCTTCCTGGACAAAATATTTGTAAATGTTGTATTGACCAAATTAAAGACCACGATCAGGAACAGGATCAGCAAAAAACCGTGGGAAACAGCTGAAATCATATGTTTCTGTTTTGCAAGCTCCATCTTTAGATCCATATAAGAAACGAGCGTTATATCTTCTCTCCCACCCAGCATTTCCTGTAATCCTGTTTTAAGATCCTGGCTGCCCGATGACAGGACAATTCTCTGTATACGGGTATCCATGCCCAAATGTTCCAGCAGATTTTGGTGGACGATCAGGTCGCATCCCGATGCCTTATATCCCCGGTATGTGATATTGTTAGAAACAACGGCTGCTACGCTTACTGCAAATTCACTTCCGTCAGAAGCATTGAAATACAGCATCTCTCCCGGTGATATGTTGGATATGCCGTCATCAACGACTATGACATACTCACCTGTTTCCAGCAGCTCAAGATCAAATGTTCCGGCAGTTATATACTTTTTGACACCTTTCAAAAATTCACTGTCATATCCGTACAGGACAGAGGCAATATCCCCATATCCTATCCCCAGCTCAATATATTCCTGCGGCAGCTCAATATGATTTCCTGCAGATCGCTCTGCCCACCAAACACGTTCATACATGATCGTATGATAACTTTTTATGTCCTCATGATCGTTCAATTCACTGAGAAAGTCCGCATCCAGCAGGTCTATGCGTTCCCTGCCTCTTGAAACCGTATCAGAAATCTGTATGCTGTAGTCCCCTCCTATCGTCAGGTTTGCCAGGCTGTCTAAATTCATGCTTCCTATGATACTGTCTGCCACGAGGAACAGGATAAATGTAGCGGTCACGGAAAGGATCTGAAAGGCTAATTTTTTCTTGTACCTGAAAATATAAGTATATGCCAGATAGTGTATGCTGATCTTGCCTGCTAACTTTCCCGCATTTCTGTTTTTGATATTGACTGGATTGTAATGATAAGCCCCTGTCACAGATATTTGTCTCATTTTTCGCACGGGAGCGTTTGATGCGAACAGCACGATAACATATCCTGCAGCCGCAGCCGCCACAAAAGAGCACGCCGAAATGTCTGTAATGATCTCCGGTATGCCCCTGTCCATCTTATTCATGAGCGGGACCACACAAAAACTCACACCTGTGCCGGCGGCAATGCCTGCCATGATGCCCAGCGTACCTAAGATCAGCGATTCAAAATAGACAAACATTCTTAACTGCAGATCCGTTGCACCTATTGCTTTGAATACCCCATATATCTTAATATTCTGTCCAAAATAAATATTGTAGATGTTAAGGACAACAATCACGGCTATAAAAAGGATAAAGCATATAATGATCGCCAACCCGAAAATATCCTGTACCTCAATGCCAAACGCATCCAGATATGTCGTATTGTAATTCACATTTTCCTCACGGATTCCCACGGCAAGTGCCAGATCTTCAATCTGTTTCCTGCATTCAAAATTGGATCTCAACCGTATTTTCACATTGCAGGAAATATTCTTTGATATACATTTCAGTAAATCTTCGTCAAAAATAATATAAGAAATATTACCTGCTCTCAGCGATTCTATATCGCTCAGAATACCTACAATCTGAAAATCCTTTTCTATCCGGCGAACGTCTCCGGTATCGACGTCCGCTATGTCGAATGACAAGCAGATCTTTTGGTCCGGTTCGGTCCTCAATCCCAATGTCTCCATCACCCACTTGTCCATAACGATTTCGTCTTCTCTCTGCGGCATATGTCCTGCATAAAGATGATAAACTTTTTCCAGATCTGCAAAAGAGACAACCTGCGGTGAAATATAATTGCTGACAATATTCTCATTGGCGATCTGCACATCATCAGCCTTGTATGTGACAAAACTGCCGCATATATCATGGCTCCTCTCTATCCTTTCGAGCTGCCATGCCCCCACCCCCATATATTCAGCATGATATGCCCCTTCTTTTTCCAGAGTCTCCTCTTTTTCCAGGTTCCTGTAACTACTCCAGAATGTGACTGCGCTGAAAACAAGGCATACTGACAACATGATCGTGAATATGATCTGTAAACTTCTGCGTTTATTATAAAATATATTTTTTATTGCAAGATTCCAAATGGTTCTGTTCTGCATTTTCCTCTCAACTCCATCATTAGAACTGTGCAGAATAAAATGCACAGTTCCTTATTTTTCAATCACCGCGGCCCCATCAACTATCCTTATAATTGTGTCTGCCTCTTTTGTAAGCATCTCGTTGTGGGTGACGATCAGCAATGTCTGGTCAAACCTTTTACATACATCCAACAATAACCCGAATACCCTGCTGCCTGTCTTGCTGTCTAAATTTCCTGTGGGCTCATCCGCTAAGACGATTGACGGCTTCATGATCAATGCCCTGGCGATCGCCACACGCTGCTGCTGCCCTCCGGACAATTCTTCCGGAAAACTGCCTTTTTTGTCAGACAACTCCAGACGCTCCAACAGTTCGTATGCAAATGCTTTGTCTAATGACGTTCCGTCAATCCCTGCAGGCAGAATGATATTTTCCCACACATTCAAAAAAGGCATCAGATGATAGGATTGAAAAATAAATCCGATATTCCGGCGCCTGAACACAGACAGGTTCTTTCCCTCATCGTAAATAGAAATCCCTTTCATAAAGACTTTTCCGGCATCCGGCTGATCCAGTCCGCCCAGCAGGTTCAGCAATGTGCTCTTACCCGCCCCCGACTGCCCTATGATAGAAACATATTCTCCTTTGCATACACTGATATCTACGTGATCAACGGCTTTTGTCACTGTTCCGTTATGGCTGTAATACTTTGTTAAATCTGTCGTTTTCAAGATTTCCATACCTTTCCTCACACTTCATTTGCTATACATTCATTTACTGTACATTAGAATACCATCCATTTCACAACAAATAGACAACGAAAAAAAGAAGCCGCTTTCGCCGCCTCCTCTTTGTCATATGTTATTTCACCTGAAATGACGCTCTCGCCATGCCGCCGCCCTCGGAACGGTTTTCTACAGTGAGCTTCCCTCCGTGTTTTTCACAGCATATCCGACTGATATACAATCCGATCCCCAGATGCTGCAGGTCGGGTTGTCGATGTGTTCCTCTGGTCTGGCGTATATCTTCCGGCAGTGAAAACCCCTGAGGATATCCTTTCCCGTCATCCGTCACTTCCATCGTCAAACAATCTCCCGCAAGAAAAAAGCGGACTGAAACATTCTCATTTGCAAACCGCAGCGCGTTGGAGATCAGGTTTTCTGCCACCTCAAGAACAAACCCGGCATCTGCCAGAAAATCTTTATCCGCACATACCGGAACAAACGTCACATTTCTCCTGTACGCTTCCTCCAACACGCCGATCGACATCCGCAGCTTGGTTTCGAGCTGTTTCAGGCTTGTCTGTTCCCACACCGCCTCCCTGGACTCCAGACTGGATAATACACGCATGTTTTCCACAAAACGGTTGATCCTGTCGATCTGTGCCATCCCTTCCCGCAGCATTTCTGCCGTCTTCTCCTGGCTTAATGCACTCTCTGGCAAAAATTCCAGCATCGTCTCCTGATATCCCCGCAGGGTAGTCAAGGGTGTGCGGATATCATGGGCTATGGCTGCACGGAGCGTCTTTTCCGCTTCCACCATGCGCCACATCTTCCGGTTATTGAACTCCAGTTCTGCACGCATCCTTTCAAATTGCACACATAACTGTCCCAGTTCATCATGATTCTCATAGTTGATATGGAAGTCTAAGTTATTCTCCTCAATCTGCCTGGAGGCAGCTTCTAACTCCTGCAAAGGTTTCTGTATCTTGTTCCGGTAAAACAACAGTACAGCGATCACGATCCCAGGGACAGAGAATACCAGAAACCCATATGCGAGGATAAAATCACAGAGTTCCATAAGAAACCTGTCCTGCTCCGATCTGACGTATAAATCCGGTCTGACAGCCGTATCTTCATGATAAAACATCATACTGTCATCGATTTCTTTGTCTTGAGCATCGCTCACGGACTGGATCTGCACTGCGAAAACCGCCGCTTCATAAGCTGTTCCCCACAGCAGAAGACTCACAAAAAGGCTGATAAAAATGTATAAGATGATAGATTTTCTGATCGACAGGTTTCTCAATTGATCCATTTATAACCCACTCCCCAAACCGTCTCAATGTACTCCCTCTGTGTACGCTCCGCCAACTTTTTCCGAATCCGTCGGACTAACTCCGTGACACTGCGGCTGTCACCCTCTGCATCGAAGCCGCAGATCCGCTCATAAATCTGCTCCCTGTCAAATACCTGCCCCGGATGCATGGACAAAAATTCAATGATCGCATACTCTGTCTTTGTAAGTTCTATTGTCACACCTTCTAATTCTACCTCTCTGGCGGCATAATCTATCATCATTCCATTGCGTGCGTAATATTTTGTGTTCCGCTGCCGGCGCGCTTCCCGATTCAGATGGGCTGTTATCCTTGCCTCTAGTTCCTTCAAACTAAACGGTTTCAGTATATAATCATCCCCGCCGGACAGCAGACCATTCACCCTGTCCTGTTCTTCCACTCTTGCCGTGAGAAAAAGGATCGGACAGGATATCTTATGCCGGATCTGCCTGCACACTTCGAGTCCGTCCATATCCGGCATATTGATGTCCAACAGGATCAGGTCCGTTCTGTCACGGCATTTCTCCAACGCCTCCTCGCCGGTAGCCGCGCTTTGCACATCATAGTTCTTTATGGTAAAATAATTCTCCAGCATTTTCACTAATGCCTTGTCATCGTCTACAATCAAAAGTTTGTACTGCATGTTTTTCTCTCCTATATCTATTTATATCGGAAATTTTGCTGCTAAGTATAGTAGTATTACATCTTTCGCCTGACAGTTTATACCCACAGACTAGTACTCCATCCGGTCAGAAATTAGAATCGTGAACTGCCTGTTTCGCACCATTGCGTCGTTAAAATTTCTAGACGATGCCACCGCATCGCCGTCGAAAGTTTGCCTAGAGCGTGTTTGAAAAATCATTCCCGCCATCTATATAACGACGCCATAGCGT
>ERZ779626.918-NODE-918-length-14825-cov-19.101219_pt1 | contig 14825 bp, 20 predicted proteins | sample MGYA00514209_ERZ779626 | MGnify/ENA primary metagenome ERZ779626 (study PRJEB29562, sample SAMEA4376713) | mouse gut metagenome | isolation source: Cecum | study: EMG produced TPA metagenomics assembly of the A DSS colitis mouse model was used to assess the...
AGTGAATTGAGGAGGAAACACGATATGACCAGCGAAGCCCTTCAGAAAGCCCGGGCTTTCGAGGCCCAGTACGGCCCCCATATCCCCGCCGGGGAACGGCCCGCCTTCCACGTTACCCCCACCATCGGCTGGATGAACGACCCCAACGGATTCTCCATCTATAAGGGGGAGTACCATCTGTTCTACCAGTACCACCCCTACTCCAACGAGTGGGGTCCCATGCACTGGGGACATGTGAAGACAAAGGATTTTATCACCTGGGAGCGGCTGCCCGCCGCCCTGGCCCCTGACTGCGGCTACGATGCGGCGGGGTGCTTCTCCGGCGGCGCGGTGGAGATGCCCGACGGGCGGCAGATGCTCATGTACACCGGCGTCCAGCGGGGGCGCGATGCCGATGGATTCATCCGGGATATCCAGACCCAGTGCATCGCCATTGGAGACGGCGTGGATTACGACAAATGCGAGCTGAACCCGGTCCTGACCGGCAAGGATCTGCCGGAGGGCGGCAGCACGGTGGACTTCCGGGACCCCAAGGTCTGGCGGGAGGCGGATGGGACGTATTACGCCGTCATCGGCAACCGCGCCGCAGATGGCAGCGGGGCCATCCTGCTCTACAGCAGCGGGGACGGCCGGAAGTGGGCGTTCGTCCGCACCCTGGACGCCTGCCATGACCAGTACGGAAAAATGTGGGAGTGTCCGGATTTCTTCCCGCTGGACGGGAAGCAGGTCCTGCTCACCAGCCCCCAGGAGATGCAGCCCGTGGGACTGGAGTTCCACGCGGGCAATGGCACGGTATGCCTCATCGGAGACTACGACCCTGATGGGAAAGGGTTTGTCCGGCAGTTCGTGCAGGCTATTGATTACGGCCTGGACTTCTACGCGCCCCAGACTCTGCTGACCCCCGATGGGCGGCGGGTGATGGTGGCGTGGATGCAGAATTGGGCCACCGTAGGGGCGAAGCCTTATCACTGCCGCTGGTTCGGCCAGTACACAGTCCCGCGGGAGCTGTCAGTGAGGAACGGACGCTTGTACCAGAGGCCGGTGCAGGAGCTGGAGAACTATCGCGGTCCGCGCGTCATGCACCACAACATCCCTGTCAGCGGCGAGGTCAACCTACCCGGCGTTCAGGGAAGGACCTTGGACATGACGGTCACTGTCCGGCCCATTGGGAAGGGTTCCTACCGCTGGTTCCGCATCCGGGTGGCCAAGGACGGGGAGCACGAAACCATCATCCGCTACCGCCCCGACCAGGGGACTGTCAAGATTGACCGGACCCGCAGCGGCCTGCCCCACGACATCGTCCATACCCGCAGTTTTTTTGTTCGTCCTAGGGATGGAGAGATCAAGCTGCGTCTGGTGCTGGACCGCTTCAGCCTGGAGGTCTTCGTCAATGACGGGGAGCAGGCGGCCAGCGCGGTGATCTACACCCGCCAGGAGGCGGACGCCATCAGCTTTGAGGCCGGCGGTTCGGTGTTGATGGATGTGGAAAAATACGATCTGGTATTTGATGAGGAGGCGTGAACCATGGCAGAGAAAACCTTTGACGTGGTTGCTCTGGGGGAACTGCTGATCGATTTTACGGAAAACGGCCTAAGCCGCCAGGACAATCCCCTTTTCGAGGCCAACCCCGGCGGCGCGCCTTGCAACGTACTGGCGATGCTGAGAAAATTGGGGCGGAGCTGCGCTTTTGCCGGCAAGGTAGGGGACGATATGTTTGGCCAGCAGCTTCGCGCCGTGGTAGAGGAAGCCGGGATCTGCGGGGACTATCTGGTAACAGACCAGGACGCGCGGACCACCCTGGCGTTTGTCAAGAAGCTGCCCGACGGCGACAGGGACTTCTCCTTCTTCCGCAACCCCGGCGCGGACATGATGCTCACTGAGGCGGAGGTGCCAGGGGAAGTCATTGGCAGGAGCCGCATTTTCCATTTTGGCACGCTGTCTATGACCCATGAGGGCGTAAGGCGGGCCACCCGTCATGCTGTCGGTTGTGCCAGGATGGGCGGCGCCCTCGTTTCCTTCGATCCTAATCTCCGGCCCCCGCTGTGGGAGAGTCTGGAGGCGGCCAGAAAGCAGATCGCCTATGGTCTGTCCCAGTGCGACATTTTGAAGATCGCGGACAACGAGCTGGAGTTTATGACCGGGGAGACGGATCTCGATAAGGGCGCGGCTGCCCTGCGGCGGCAGTACCCCAACATTCGCTTATTCAACGTGACGGCGGGGCCGGAGGGAAGCTGCGCCTATTATGAGGATAAGCGGGTATTCGTCCCTGCCTGCAAGCTGGGCGGGACGATTGAAACCACCGGGGCCGGGGATACCTTCTGCGCCTGCGTTCTCAACTTCGTGCTGGAGCACGGGTTGGATGGATTGGCGGAAGAGGACCTGACTGCCATGCTGCGCTTTGCCAACACGGCGGCTTATCTGGTGACTACCAGGAAAGGGGCCATCCGCTCCATGCCGGAGCGGGAGCAGGTGGAAGCGTTACTATCATAGAAAATCAAATGGAGTAGGTACACATGAAAAAAGAATTTCTCCAAAAGGTCATACCTGTTCTCTCCCTCCTGCTGGCGCTGGTCTGCACCGCCTGCTCCGGCAAAGAAATCGGGAATCCGGAGAAGCTGCTGCTAAGTCTCAATTTTGACGAGGGATCTGGCAATCAGGTGTTGGACAGCGGAGGGCAGGCGCAGCCCGCTGAGGTAAAATATCTCTTTACCAATGCCGCCTATATGGACGCCCGGTCCCCGGAGTGGCGGAGTCAGGGCGTGTCCGGTGGATGCCTTCTGTTTGACGGCTGCTCCAACTATATCGAATATGAACCGGAAGAGCTGTTGGTACAGGGGGAAGCCCTCGCCATCAGCGTGTGGGCGGCGCCCCGCGCTTTTGAATGGGACGATCCCAATGCCGCCGCCAACGGGACAGAGCATCTGACTGCCATCGCAGGACAGTACAACAAGGAAAAAAGCAGGGGTTCCTCCTGGGCTATCAGCGGTATGGGCGGCTATGCTTTCAGGTGGGGACTGGAGAGGAGTGGCTGACGCTTTGGGCGGACGGCGAGAATCTTCATAAGTATGAGTGGAACCATGTGGCCGCCGTATTTGACGGGAAGTCTGGGGATATGTCGCTGTATCTCAACGGAGAACTGGCAGGCGAACGGTCTATTGATACGGGCGCAGCCATTGCTCCCGCCGAGAAGGAAAAACTGCTGATCGGCAAAAACGCCCACGGCGAATCCATTGCCGCCGGAAGCTACCAGATGTTCAGCGGATACATGGACGAGCTGAAGATTTACGGTAAAGCGCTCGACAAAGAAACGATCATGGCGCAGGCATCCTTCCAGGCGCCGGAGATCGCCTACAAGGACATCGGCCTGCAAAATATTCTCACCGAAGACATCTATAAGACACAGTTTCACGGCGGCCCCTACCAGCACTGGATGAACGAGCCCCACGCGCCGGTGTACTACAACGGAATGTACCACCTGTTTTTCCAGCAGAATATGGTGGGGACCTACTGGCGGAACATCTCCTGGGGCCATCTGGTCAGTGAGGATATGGTATCCTGGCGTCCGGTGAAGGAGGCCATCACGCCCATGGAAAACACCGTTGTACCGGATGGCGTGTGGTCCGGCGGCGCGGCATTAGATGTGAACGGCGTGCCTGTCCTGTTCTTCACGGCGGGCAACGACAGCTTTGCAAAAGACGGGTTGATCTCCAACCAGAATATAGGCGCAGCCTATCCTGCCGACCTGAGCGACCCGGAGCTGATCGACTGGGTAGTGTGCGGGGAGCTGGCCCTTGCCCAGCTCCCCGGCCAAGGCCGCCCCGGAGAGTTTCGGGACAGTCATATCTGGAAGGAGGACGATACCTGGTACATGCTCATCTGCAGCGGCAGTGAAGCCAGCCCCGGCGGCAGTGCGCTGCTGTATGAGACCAGGACCCTGGAGGTTAAGGGGGATGGAACCATCGACATGGACTGGGTCTATCGCGGGTCTGTCTATGACTGGCCGGACCAGTCCATGACCTATGGCACCAGCTGGGAGCTGCCCATTCTTCTTCCGCTGACAAACGAGGCGGGAACGATCACGAAGTATTTCTTCTCCATCTCTCCGGCTCCCGCCAGTATGGCAGATAACAAGGTTTATTATTTTGTGGGGGACTTTGACAGGGAAACCGGGAAGTTCATCCCTGACGAGCGATTTATAGATGGTCCGGCCCTGCTGGACTATGGCAGCAACGTATTCACAGGCCCCAGCGCCCTTGTCGATCCAGTGAGCGGGGACGTTTATCTGTTCAGCATTATGCAGGACCAGCGCGGAGGCGCGGAGGAAGGCGCAGCCGGGTGGGCCCACTGTGTAGGGCTGCCCCGGAAGATTTGGCTGAATGACGAGGGAACGGATGTGATGATGAGTCCCACTGATGCACTGCATGAGCTGGAGGGCGCGGTATTGGCTGAGGGTACTGTCCTGACGCTGGATCAGGCCAACCAAATGCTCTCAGGGGTCTCCGGAGACCTGCTGTATCTTCGGGCTGCTGTGGATATGGGAGATTCCAACGAGGTCACGCTGAATGTAAAGAGCAACGGCGATAGGGATCTGACCGCATTTATCTGCAATGCACAGGAAGGGACAATCAGCGGAAAAAATCCCAACAAAACCAAGGAGGCGAAAAAGCCTTTCGTCTCAGGTCCGCTGGAGGTCAAAGACGGAAAGCTGACAATGGAGGTATATATCGACCGTTCGCTGGTGGAAGGTTTCTTTAACGACAGCAAATCCATCAGTATGCGCTCCTACAGCGCTTTTGACTCTCAGGGGCTCTCTCTGGAGGCAGACGGGGAGATCCTGGTTGAGGAACTGTATGTTGCAGAAATGACTTCGATCTACAAATAAAATAGAAATGCCGCGATTCTCTTCCGATGTTGGGAATGAGATCGCGGCGTTTTTGTAAACAGTTTCAGACTTCCCACAGGCATAAACGCAGAGCCACACATCCATTTTCCTGAAACGGAACACCTTCCCGACGAAGAAGTTCCGGCTGTTCAAACCATCCTGGTGCAGTCCTTCCGTAAGCATAATGCTGTTTTTTGATAATATTGATGTATGAATGAGAGGGATTCCGTAGTAGTCGGCATTGCTGGCATTACTTCTGCGGGCAAAGATAGGAAAACAAAGGATGGAGGAAGAAACTGGAAACAGCGGAGGGATGATGCTGTAATCTGCGCATAAATGACTGGATTTTGTGGGAAATATCTTCCGTGGTATAAGGCAGCTGTCCCGCGTGAACGGAAATTTTCAAAGCGTGATTCAAATATTCATCAGGGTTGTATTCCGGTGCGCAGGGAGGCAGGAAGAACACCTCCATCTTCTCCTTGTTAGGCCGCAGCAAGCTTGCCGTGATGCACCTTCAGATTATCCAAGATCAAGAACACTTTCTGCTCCGATGTGCGCATCAGCCGCTGTTGGTTCATGGCATCCTGATAAACCATGAAATGGACGCTGCCCTGGCTGCTGATGGCAGAGATCATATTGACTCTCTGCTTCCCGGATATTCTCTTGCTCTTCCGGGGTTAGAACCATATGGCTCTCGGGCTTTCGCCCGTATTTTTTCCGTTCCAGGGAGGCCGCTCCTTCTCGTTGATACGCTGTCCATATTTCGCTGGCGCGATTCTGCCGTACGCCGGTTAATTCCTCAATTTCTTTTCCCGTTTTCCCCAATTCCTTGAGTCGTACGACCTGCCTGCGTATCTCCTTGAGTCCCTCTCTCCCTACTTTCCTCAAGTCGATGTATTCCATACTCTCCATTTTACCACACCTGTTCCCGCTTTCCTAGCTTTTTTCTCGAAAGTAATAACAAGCGGCCACACAGCAGCATCGGCAACTTAACTCCGGTACAAGCGGAAGAATTATACTACAAAAAGCAAAACGCAGTCGATCATTCAACCGGCTGCGTTCCTTTCGCATGACAAAAAAGATGTGTGGTCAATTTCAAAATGCAAATCTACATTTCAAAAAATCGACCACACATCATTTGGTTGCGGCGGTGCGCAACATATTTTACCCGAAATCCTATTCCGATATTTGGTGCAGATCAATCAGCGTCAATGAGCGCATTTAGCATAGCCTCCATCTGTTTGCCCTGAGCTACGGCGGCAATGATCCGGCCAGACGCGAAATGGTCAGAACACAGTACAACCGCGTCCTCAGCAGATAGGATTTCCGGCTCCCTGTCCACCCATACGATTCGGACAGCCTGCATATGGGTCCGGGCGTAGTCCAGGGCAGCGGCTTCCGCTTTTGTCATGGCATTACCTCGCATATGACCGAGCCATTTCCCGGACATCATCCTGCATAATGCCCAGTTCACTAGCCAGGGCGGCGGTTCCTTCATTATCCAGCGCGGCCAGCTCTGCCCCAAACTCCCACAGCGATTTGCTCAATCCGTCCGGCGTTTCATCAGTCTGGGCCAGTTTCACCCGCTCCAGGCGTTCCATGAGAGCTGCGATCTTATAGATTTCCATTTTGCTCAAACTCCCTTACCATTTTCTCCAGCTCAATAAGCTTGGCTTGCTGTTCATCGACCCGGATAGCGCCCAGGCAGACATTGCAGGCGTAAAGAATGGCGTTGGCCGTCTTAGGGTCTATATCGCCGTTCAGCAGCATATTGGCGATCCGGTTGACCGTCCGGCGCACCTCCGTTGATGTGCCCATCTTCAAGTGTTTCTTTGCCATATCGTCACCTGTAAGATGGAGCGCATGGACCGAAGCCCACGCGCTCCTTTAGCTCAGGAATTACCACCGCCAGAGGCTACGGCCTGATAGTAGATGGCGGTTTTCTTGTTGTCCAGGACGAAGGTATCATAGCAGACCCGGCCCTCTACCAAACTGCCGGAGATACCGGGCGGGTTGTCATGGATGTTATAATCTTCCAGCTTCAACGGACAGACCGTAGCGGAAGGGTGTGCCAGCATGAATCCAAACTCTGCGGGCAGACGTACAGCGGGCACCTTTACCACGGAAGCTCCGTCCAGAATGCCGATCACTCCACGTAAGCGTTGTTCCTGGCCAATATCACTCTCCAGAGCAATATCACGAGACTTCTTCATCAGGGCATAGGTGGCAGGCGGTACCAGCAGTACACGGTTGGTTTCCGGTGTCTCTGCATCGTCCAGCGCCTCGCTGGCCTTAAGTATCTCGCCATAGATATTGTCCGGAGTCAGAGCCACGGCGGCGGGTTTGTGACCGGCGCTGGTAGTCATGGCGGCATAGGTATGGCTGTCGATCTCAGGCACAACGACCTCGCGAAGCTGACGGGCAAGCGCCGCAGCTGCCTGGAGCTGGCGGGCGGTTTCATCATCGTCCAGCTTGTCGATGGCGAAGGTGAAGGAGCGGTCGCGCTTCAGCGTCATTTCCTGAGTGGTGGCAGACAGCGCCTCAATTGCGCCGTAGCGGCTCCAGTTCTCGCCCTGGCCGCTGCGGTCATAGTCGTTCATCTGGGACGTGCTGATCTTGTAGATTTTGACTGTGTGGGCTCCGGTCCAATCAAAATCCTGATTGGTCAGAAGGTCCCGCTTACTCTCATTCTTGAAAAGCTCGTCCACATAGGGCTGAAATTTTGTTACCAGTTCGATGCTCATAAAATCACTCCTAAAATTTGTTAGATTTTAGGCGGTCTGAAAGCCTCCCTCAGCAGAGTTTCAGAGATATCTCGAGAAGCGCCGTGGCCTCCGCCGCTGCCTGCGCCGGTAGCAAACCGGGGAGCAGGCTTCCGATGATTGGAGGGCAGGCCAACCATGCCGTCCAGCTTCTCCACAGCTGCTTTGAATTTCTCAGCGTCCGTAGTGTCGAACAGCTCCAGCAGATCCGCCGGATAACCCTCACCCGCTATATACTCCCGGCAGGACAGCCGGGCCTCTCTGGCTTTCAAGTCCGCCTCCCGTGCATCTTCGGAGGATGGTTCCGCCTTTGCCCTCTCCCGGGCCAGACGCTCCCCGATAATGCGGTCAAGGTCCGCTTGCGTGAACAGCTTTTCGCCCTGATCCCCCGATGCCTCCGGGGTGGGAGTGGTAGGCTGCTGCTCAATGTTCTGATCGGTGTTCTCGTTCATGGTGTACCTCCGTTTTACGCCGTGAGTTCGGCTGATATATGTCCCGGGAGCGGGGAAGAAAGGAGAAACAACCCGCCCCCGGGAATAGAAAAAGGCATGAGACAGCGGTTGAAGCTGTTCCCATGCCTTTATCGGCTAACCCTCGCGGGCGGTACTCATGCCCATTTCATAGCACAAGTATACCATATGCCGGGGGGTAGGTCAAGCCTTTTTCTTGGATTTACAGGGCTTTCCCGGCTTTTTAGTGGTCAAATACAGGTGCAAAAACGGCGGGTGGGTGTCAGTTTTGTGTATCTTCTCCCACGACAGGAGGGGACGGAGGGCCGCCAAAACGGCGGCGGCCTCCTTCTGCTCCTCTGGTATGTAAGAAAGCGTTACCTTCATTTCGTGCTCCTCCTGGTGCTGCGGGGCTGGTGCTGTGCCCGCTGTTTTCTGTCGATAGCGTCAGACAATTCCTTGACGGCGCAGCGGTAGGAGGCGTATGTAACGGCCTTGCCCTCTCTCAAAGAGGAAAGCACAAACTCGGCCCTCCAGCAATCCAGGCCCTCCGCCCGTTTCAACAGATCGGCTAGATACCGTCTCCGAACCTTGCCCTTGTTGGTGGCTGGATCGACAAAGGACATTTGCGGCGCGGCCAAATATCTGATGGAGGAGCCTGCATATTGCGACAGCCGTAGCAGCTCCGGGAAGTTCAGCTCCTCGCCGTCCTCCAGCACAGCCGCCATGATCTCTTGCGATACATCTGCAAACTCCGCCGGAAGCCTCAGCCAGGGGAAGCCCCACCCCATTTCCGCCAGGAGATTCGGATACAGGGTTTTGGCTGGTTCGTTTGTGCCCTTACCCGGCCAGCCGCTTCCATACTCAATCTCCCATTTGCGCAGATGCCGGATCAAATTCTGGCAGGTAAGATATGATGTTCGGTTCATGCTTGAAATCCTCCTCATTCTCTGGTATCATGGGAGGTGGAATCAGCGTCCGTCAAACCCTGTTCCACCCCGCCGTCCTGGATGTTGGTAGCGTCCAGGGCGGTCTTTTTCGTCTCCCGGCAGTCGCAGACCTCGCCCGGGTCCAGGTGCGCCCCGCAGTGGGGGCAGGTGCGGAAATAGCTCATTAGTCGGCCTCCTCCTTTATCATGGCGCGGAACTCCGCGACAGCAGCATAGATAGCAGTTTTATCCACAGGATAAAATACGTGCATTTCCTCACCGGGAAGGAACCGCGCCATACGGTTTTCTGCCTCGCTTCTGAGCCTATCGACCCGGCCTTGCGCCTGCATTAACTTACCCCACGTTATCTTGTCCATGACAGCCTGATAGTCCGGGTCGGTCAGAATATCGCCGATCAGCTCTCGCAGAGCGACAAGATCAAGGCTCATGCGCACCCAGATCTGTTTGTCCTGCGTTTTGTTGTTCATGTGCTTCTCCTTTCGTTGTGTGGCAGACATATACCGAAAAAAGCCGTTGTTTTTGTCTGTAGCCGTTGATTGACGTGTATACATGACAGAAGGGTATAGACAAAGGCAACGGGTTTTTACCTATGTTGTCTGCCACGGTATCCCTTCTTGCTCTCCGTCCATCTCCTCGAACTGGCTCAAATCCTGATAGTAAAAATGGTGTTTTCGGCCACCGTTCCCATTTGTCTTTGATGTAGAGTGGACGATCCCATCAAAATCAAATAGAGGTTTCTCCAGCGCCTTGATGGTATAGCCCAGTTTCTGTACATCCGTGGCCAGATAGGCCCTCGCTATGTACTTCCCGGCCTCCATCAGGTCTTTGGCCTGGCCGTCCCATCGGTGGCCTGGGGACTGCTCCAACAGCTTCTTGATAGTCTTGACAATGGGGCTGCTGTCGTACTCCTCCCGCGCCCTCTGTTCCGCCAGTGCGCCAGCTTCGCCCACAGTCTCCCAACGCCAGGTGTTTTTGTTGAACTGGATCACCGTGTCGCTCTGCTCTACGTCCCGGCCCGTGATATGTAGCGTGGCCTCTTCATCGGTACGCTTCGCTTTGGTGATCGTCCAGATGGTATCCGCCGCGCCCATGATCCCGTTGGTGCCGGAGATCATGTTGAATGGGTCATCGTCATCCTTCATCTTTCGATTGTGGTGAACAAAGATAGTGGATATGCCGCGCTTGTCCATAAATGCCTTGACCGTCTCCATTTCCCGATAATCCTGGGCGTAGGATGCTTCCCGGGGCAGGGCCTGTCCCCTGATCTTCTGGAGCGTATCAATGATAATGAGCCTGGTGTCCGGGTGCTTCTTCAGATGATCTTCCAGGGTATCCAGCAGACCGTTGTCCAGTTTCGGAGCCTCTGTAGCGAAATAGAACTGTTCCGGCGCAGGCTTCCCACCAAGGATTTTGTTCATGCGGTCCTGGAGGCGGTGCAGGCTGTCCTCCAGGGCAAGGTAAAGAACGCCGCATTGATTACACTGGTGTCCCATGAATAGCCCTCCGGCAGCTTGAGATAGGCCCAGGTCCAGCACCATCCACGATTTTCCGATTTTGGAGGCAGCAGTCAGCAGGCTCGTCCCGTCCGGCAGAATGCCCTCTATCAGAAACTTAACCGGCGGCAGATTCGCTTTCTGAAGCACAGGGGCAGGCGTTATGCTGAGCGGTTGGACTTCAGAATGATCCGGAGGAGGTTCCGGGGGTCTGACTGGACCGGTATCCTTTGCGGGGGTGCTGGCGGCGGCTCTCTCCGGGCCGGGCCGCACCTGGGGATCGTATCCGCTCCTGGCATCAGCAATGGCCCTCTGGATAGTCAATGCTCCGTAGGTACTGCCGGATTGCCGCCGGTCCCACTTTTCCCGCATGAGGCCAGACCACCGGAAGAGCCTGTCCATCCGGGCAGGGTCACGGTTCGTCCAGAATGCCAGGATATTGCACAGCGCCTGGTCAGCTTCAGAACGGGACTTATAGCTGGAAGCGTCCCCGCTCCAAAGTGCGGTAAACTTAGGGCCACCCTTGCTCCGCCTGGCCTTCTCTATCAGTTGGAGGTCATCCAATTCTGCCGGTTCCTTGGGGGCCTGCTGGGGTATCTGCCGTTCCGGTCTGCACATGTACTTCTCTAGGACCATCCGCAGCGGATCCCCGCGCTCCTCCAGATCCCTGCCCGGGGTCAGGGTGTTACCGGTGACGGTCACGTATTTATTTGTTGCACCGGCTATGTAGACTTCGAGGCCTGCCTGCTGGTTATTGATGCGGTACCGGGCCTTGTCATACTGGAAAGTATCCGGCACGGTGAAGAGAATGCGCAGGCCCTTCCCGCTGGGGGAATACTCCGTGTAGGCGTTCATGGTCGACATGATGTCCGCCGCCATGTCCGACAGCTCCCCGGAATCGGATATGCAGTGGTCGATGTCGATGGCGCCCAGGTTGCCGAACAGGCCCACGCCGATCCCGCTATATGGCTGTCTGGCTTCTATGCTCTTTCCCAGGGCCATAAGCGCGGCGGAAAAGGCTGAGAAGCTGCCGGGGTCGGTACTCTTTGCCCGGTTCCCATTGCGGGGGTTGTAGGGGACCTTTGTGGGCTTGTCCTGCCGCTGCTCATACCGCCAGCAGCAGAAAAGGCCCTGCCGCTTCAGCAGCTCCGGGAGGTTTCTATAATCGCTCAATCTCTCGCCTCCCCACAAATAGCGTCGATCCCGCAGCGCTCCACCAGAAATCTGGCAATTTCCTCCGCCGGGATGTCCGCATACTCCGCCGCCACCATGACGGCCTTCCCGTTGATGATGCTGAAAGTTGCGGAAACGGGGATCCTGCAAATGTTCTCCTGCATAGTCTAGCTCCTCCCTTCGATGATTTCCGCCACTGGGACCCCCAAGCCTGCCGCCAGCTTTCCAGCTGTTTTCGGCTCACAGGTGCCACGCCGGATGATGGTGCTGATGTTCTGCCGGGAAATCCCACAGCTTCCCGCATAGGCCGCTTTGGTTAGGCCCCGCTCCGCCAGCATCATCTCGATCTTGGTTGTGTTGATGGTCATGTGTTCACCTCCCGTCTATATTCATTTATGAATATAGCATAATACGCGATACTGAATATGTCAAGACGGTTCTGAAAAAAAGTTTGCGCTTTTGAATATACTATGATATACTGCAACAGTAAGGAGGTGAATACATGCCGCGGCCAACGATAGTCAGAATGCTAGGTCTTGGCAAAAAAATAAAGAAGTATCGCACTGATGCAAACCTAACACAGCGGAAGATGGCAAAACTCCTTGGAATTCCGTATTCTACCTATTCAAATTATGAGAATGACAACCGTACACCAGATTCCGAAACTCTTCAACGGATATGCGATATATTAAATATATCCATGCAGGATTTAATTGGACAATTTGCATCTGGCAGCGGGGGCGATGAAAGTGAAAGGATTTCCGAACTGATTTATCGGCCTATAATACCATTTACCCCTGAAAATATGGCTGCTATGGCAAGAGAGCAAGATATGATATCCTCTTTTCGCAAGCTTAACGTCATTGGTCAAATGGAGGCAAAAAAACGCCTGGAAGAGCTAACCGAAATCCCCCGCTACCGCCGCTCTGGTGGCCCTGCTCCACAGTCTGAGGGGACAGCCACCCCCAGGGAGGAAACGCCCACAGAGGATGCTTAAAATGGCGGAGAGGGGGGCGCGAAACGCGACCCCCTGCCAGAAGTTTCCAGCAAAGGTGGTGAAACGCCACCCCACTGGGCGCAAAAATGCGCTGAGCTGAAATCTCAGCCATGTAACGTGCTCAAAATTGAGCCGGTTGACTTTCGGGTTGATATGAGGCAGAAAGTCAACCGACGGAAAATTCCGTTGGTTGCCCCGAAATGCCGGGGGTACTCAATGCCGCCAATTTTGGCGGTGTTCGCCGTTCACCGTGGGAGGGGCAACAATCCAGAATTGGATCCTCCACTTAATTTTCGGGGCGATCATCTTTGGGGAGAGCAAAACAAAAGCCCCATCCCCACGAATGGGAACAGGGCAGGAAGGAGGTAATTATGGGCGCAGCGGTAATATACGCCCGGTACAGCTCAGACAAGCAGGACGAGGCCAGTATAGATGCCCAGGTCCGGGCCTGCATGGAGTACGCCAAAGGCAAGGGTCTGACCGTGCTGGAGGTATACGCTGACGAGGCGATCAGCGGCAAGGGCTCCAAGACGGCCAGCCGGAAAGCCTATCAGAAGATGCTCCGGGACGTGGACCGTGGCACCTTCAGCACCATCCTGATCCACAAATACGATCGGGTTGCCCGGAACCTGGGCGAACACGTCAATCTTGAAAAGCGGCTGAAGGATAAGCGCGTGGAGCTGATAGCCGTGGCCCAGGACTTCGGCACCAGCGCAGAGGCGAAGATCATGCGGACGCTCATGTGGTCGTTGTCGGAATATTACATTGACAATTTATCCTCCGAGGTCCGGAAGGGCCAGCGGGAGACGGCGCTGAAGGGCCTCCACAATGGGGGGTGTGCCCCATTTGGTTATGATGTGGTCAACAAGCGATACGTGGTAAATGAGCTGGAGGCGGGATATGTACGGAAGATATTCGATGCCGCTGCCAACCGTGAGGGATTTACCGCCATCATCCAGGAGCTTGCCGATGCCGGGATCACAGGAAAACGCGGGAAGCCTATCAAGTACACCCAGATCTATGAAATGCTCCGGAATGAGAAATACACCGGGGTATACACCTTTTCTCCGCAGGAAGAAGAACGCCGGGAGGACCGGCGCAATAAGCCCAACGCGATCAGAATAGAAAACGCCCTGCCGCAAATCATCAGCAGGGCGCAGTTTATGGAGGTGCAGAGGATCATGACCGAACGGAAACAGACAGGGAAGAAGGCCGGGTATTTGTGCAGCGGCCTTGTGTACTGCCAGTGCGGGGCCAAGATGCACGGCATGAGGACCACCAGGAAGGGGCATGTATACTACCGCTATTACTGCTCCCAGAAGTGCGGCGCTCATGTTGTCCACATGGACGAGGTTGACGATGCGGCGGTAGAGTATCTCCACAAGCTGCTCTCTCCGAGAATCAGGACAAGATTGCCGCCGCCCTGCGGAGGTATCAGGCCGGTGAACAGGATCGTGTGGCGGACTTTAACCGCGCACTCCAACGCCGTATCCGGGAGAAGCAGGGGGAGTATGATGCCCTCATACAGAACCTCTCCACAGGAGTATTGCCAGCAGCCGTGGTAGCCGACATCGGGGAGCAAATGCAGGCCATTAAAGCGGAGATCAAGCAGCTCCAGGCAACCACGCCGCCGACAGACTTTACCGTTGACCAGATAAAGGCGTGGCTGGATGCACTCAAGGCCAGCGCGGACGAAAAGGCGGTTCATCTGCTGATCGAACGGATCGATGTTGTCCAGAAAGAAACCAAGACGGATTTCAACATGGAAAGCACATTGAAATCCGTCTTAGGTAACATTGGTTGCGGCGGCAGGACTTGAACCTGCGACCTCCGGGTTATGAGCTGCGCTCAAGGCTGGAAAGCAGACATTTCCGGTGCTTTCCGACCTGATTGTGTCCAGAAACATATCGTTTTTCGCCCTGTACAATCCATTGACTCCGCCAGAGTTTTTCCTGTTCTGGGTCAGGTTATGGGTCAAAGCCGCACAGCATTCCCCGTATAAGGGTCTCCCCGTTCAAATGCTTCTGCCTCCAGGCTGATTTCTTCTGGAGCTTTTCCATCAAAGTAAGAAGCTGTACCAATAGGCTAAAGCCTTTTTAACAAAGTGCGAAAAGCGGCAA
>ERZ779626.919-NODE-919-length-14818-cov-9.826932_pt1 | contig 14818 bp, 12 predicted proteins | sample MGYA00514209_ERZ779626 | MGnify/ENA primary metagenome ERZ779626 (study PRJEB29562, sample SAMEA4376713) | mouse gut metagenome | isolation source: Cecum | study: EMG produced TPA metagenomics assembly of the A DSS colitis mouse model was used to assess the...
CCGACAAGCTGTGAAAAAGTTTCCAGCGAGTTGTCCACCCGCGCCGGTCTGGGCGGTCTGCCCGGTTCCACTACCAGAATGTTGATTTCATGTTCCATGCAAAAGTCCTCCTTTGGTTTGATTGATGTATTGCAAAGCGCCGGGCGGCTTAACCGTCCAGCAGCCCGTGCGCCATATCGTGGCTGACAAGGGATGTGTAATACTGCCCCATCGTGACGGGGGCGTTGTAGAGTGCTGCCAGCGTGTATGCCTTGATATTGCCGATTTTGGCAGTATTGCTTTTCAGGCTGTCCATGACGTAGCCAATATGTTCGCTGTTCAGCTTCAGGAACCGGCTTTTGACAACCTCGGTGGGTACTTCCTGCCCGCAGATACGGACAGATTGCCGTGTGGAGCAGCAGATTTCAAGCATTAACTCCACATAGCCGTCCAGCAAGTCCTTGTCCCAGGGGTTCCGTTCCAGAAGAATGTCATAGTCAATATTTTCTAAAATCAGTTCGCGGTAGCTTTCCATCTCATCCAATCCCATCCTGCGCGGAGCGCGTTTACCAGCAGGGGAAGAAACCGCTGAGGGGGCAGGGGGTGTGATGGATAGATCAGTATCGCTTTTTTCAGTTTTATTTATATCAGTATTATTAGGGGCGGAAAAACCGCACTCTTGACCGCTGGTTTTCAGGGGTGCAGACTGCGGTTTTTCAGCAGTCTTGACTGCGGCACTGTCAAGCGGTCTTGACTGCTGGTTTTCCGCAGTCTGAACCGGCGCAGAGTGTTCCGGCTCCAGAATGAAGTTCTTAACGTAAATCCGGGCGGGGTGTCCCTGGCCCTGCTTTTTCCGTTCCACAAGGCCGATACCCTCCAATTCGCGGAACAGCTTCGTCGCCTTGTCCTTGCCGCAGTCCAGCATGGTCATGACTTCCTCCTGGGTGAAGTAGAGGAACACGCGCCCGTTATCGTCCAGCCAGCCATTGCGGGCAGACAGCCCCATGCGGTCAAGCAGCAGGCCATACAGCACCTTTGCTTCCAGCGATACGCCCTTGTAGCGGCGGTCGGTCAAAAGGATTTTCGGGATGCGGTAGAAGCTGTACTGGTCGGCTTCATTCCCGTAGTAGTAATTCAGATTCAAAGTTTCCGGCATTTTCAAAGCCTCCTGTCTAAATGAAAAAAGCCCCGGCGATCTACGTCACCAGGGCAGAGTTATCTATAAACAAAAAAGCCGCACAGTAGCTGAACATCCGTCAGTTACTGTGCGGCTGATATGAATTAAAATCGGTATTACCGGGTTGCTGCCCGTTTGTCCTTTATGTGAAATGGTTCCTTATCACCTCCCAGTCTGCCCCCACCAAAGGGCGTATTGTAATGGAAAAAGAATGGTGGCAAATCCGAAAATCCTCTCTGATTAAGATTGCTCATGGATTTCTTTGCTTTCAGAAAACAACAACATATAGTATTGTATACATTATTTGTTTCTGTATTTAGTGTCATATGCGCGCTTTACAACACCTGAGCAACCTTGGTAATAATGGGTTTTCCGATTTGTCCTTATTATACCGTAAGGGCATACGTTCTGCACCAACTTAGCCAATGCGGGAATGAACCCGAAAGCGTTACAGTATATCATGGGACATTCCAACATCACTATGACGCTGAACTATTACGCACACGCAACTTTCGCTTCCGCAAAGGCTGAAATGGAAAGGCTGATTGCAGCATAGCCGCAGACGGATTTACTACTTCTTTTACTACCATTGAGAGGGAAAACCTAAGAGGTTATGAGGGTATATAAGAACTTCTCCCCATATCTAAAATGCCGGGAAAGCCCGAAAATACGGGCTATACCGACATATAAGAACTTCTAAAGAGATAATCTAAATTCACCATAAATTTTATAATAAAATTACATTATTATTTTAAAATGACAGGGGGAGACAGCGTGAGCAGCGAAGTGGTAAGCAGCGCAGCGGCGGGCGGAGAACTGATTGCGGCGGCGGTGGCGCTCCCCGTAGCAGTGGCGTTTGGCGCGGGATGGATGGCGTGGCAGGCGGGAAAACAGGTGGGAAAGCAGGCCGGGAACTTGGTCTTGCAGGTGGGGAACCTGGCCCAGCAGGCGGGAAACCTTCTGGCAGAGGCCAATGATGCTGTGGACCTGGAAATCCAGGCGAAACAGCGCCGGCGTCAGGAGCTGGAGCGCCAGCGGAGGCTCACCGCCCAGGCCGGCCGGCGCGATTTGACCGCAGTGTGTTCCAGCGTTCTTGCGGAGCTGGAGGCCGCCGGGGAAAGCCTGACGGAGGTGGAATCTCTGCGGCGGGAGCTACGGCAGATCCGCGGTCGGTCCCTGTCGGAGGACGCGGCCGGCATGGAGCTTCAAAATGCAGCGGATCTGGCCCGCCTGGACTGGATCGTGAGCCGTCAGGACCGCCTGCGGGAGCTGAGGGTTTTCGACTCTGGCACCCGCGACGGCCGGAAGGTGGCCGATTTGATGAAGGGCCTCCGCCTGTCGGCAGCGGCGGCGGAGATCCAGGACACCCGCGCCGGGGACGTGAGAGCGGTGGACCCGGCGGCGCTGGAGCGGGCGGAGCTGAACCGCCGGTTGTCGGAGGTATCCGCTCAAGTGATGACGGCGCTGGAGTTCGTGGTGGATATGGCGGAGCATTACGGGCTGTCCCAGGCGAATGACGTGTGGTTCCAGAGTTGCTTCAACGGCGTGGACCAGCGCATCCAGGCCGTGTGCTCTCCTGCGGCGTCCAATGCGGATTTGAAGAGGACGGTCCAGTCTCTGGAGGGGACCATGGGCCAGTTCGATGTATTCTATCCCACCTTAAAACAGGAGAAGGAGAAAATGGACGCGCTGTACCCGGTGTATGCCGACGGAGCCCGGGCCTTGGGGGAGCCTGTGCACCCTCTGAAGCAGTTTAAGGAGTCCACCGCCCTGGAGGAGGCGCTTCGTGCCCAGCGGGTACGGGCGCAGCGGGCCGGCGAGTGTGCACGAATCTATCAAAGGCTGGGCCCGGCTGCCTATCTGTGCTACGCCTGGGACGAGGAACTGAGGGCCATGGGCTACACCGTGCACACCCGCAGGCAGATCACGGAGCTGGTCCGCCACAGCCCAGAGCGGGCCAGACTGGGAGAGTCGGCGTTGCCCTTTTACCAGTGGGGCCAGGAGGCCATGACCCAGCTCTACCAGATCACGCCGGAGTGCAATCTCCAGCTGATCGTCCATCCTGACGGCTCCACTACCATGCAGGCTATCGCCACCCAGGGGGCGGGCCGCCCCGAGCGGGTGATATCGGCCCAGAAAGGCCACTGCGCCCGAATCCAGGCGCTCTGCCAGCGGCTGAGGGAGAATTGGTTCATCCTCTATGACAGCCGGGAGATTGCTCCTGCGGAGCACCTACTCAACGTGGAGCAGTGGCTTGAGGGCCGGGATAACGCCTGGGCGCAGGCCGCCGGTGTGCGCGAAAACGTCCGCGGCGGGGAGCAGAAGGCCATGTACAAGCAATAAGCCCGCCCGTCGGCGGACCTTTGAGGAGGGAAACATATGGGAAAGATCCCTTGCAGGCTTTGCGGCAGCTGCGGGCGGTACAGTGATCTGTCGGTGCAGACCTGCCAGTGCGGGGAGATCCTGTCCGAGACGCCGGGGCGGCTGGTTGACGAGCCGATCCCACCGGAACAGTGCGGCAAAATTGACCGGAGCCTGCAAATACCAGTCTTTGTACAGATATGCACCCACTGCGGCAAGGAGAATTTTACCACAAATCCGGCGCGGCGTGTGGGCCGGTGCTATTGCTGCCACAAGACCCGAGTGGCTTCGTTTGAGCCGGTTCCCTATGAGCCGGAGCAGGACGGCAAGAAAGACGGCCAGGCGGAGCAACCGCCCGAGGCCGCGCCCCATCCGGCGCCTGCGGAGGAGGGCGGGGAGGGCGATGGCACCGCGGCCCACTGGCGCGCCGTCCTGGAGGGCGTCCAGTCCTGCGTCTCCGGTTCTGCTCCCTCCGGGCCGGACGGTGGGGAGGACGGCGAGGACGGTATTACCTGGGACGGCTTGCTGGGCGGCGTCCGCCCGGAAGCTGTCTTGGGAACCGTACCGGCGCCGTCCCAAGGCGGACGCCGGTTGACCCTGACGGCGATCCGGTACGGGCCGATGTCGCTCACTCTGCAGGCCGGACAGAGGGACCTGCCCTTTCTGCTGGGGCGCTCGGCAGGCTGCGGGGAGTTCCTCTCCCAGGACCTCCGGGTGAGCAATGAGCACTGCTATCTGACCTTCCAGAACGGCGGCTGGGTGGTTATCGACAACCACTCCGCCAACGGCACTGCGGTAAACCGGCAGTTTTTGGAGTTTAACGGCCAGCGGGTCCTTCGGGACGGCGACGAGCTGACGCTGGGGCACCATCCGGATTCCATGGCCTTCCGGGTCGGTATTCAATAGCCGGTGCGGATCGCGCGGATGATTTCCCCGGTGCATTCCCTGGGTCCGGGGGAGCGGGTCTGCCTGTGGCTCCAGGGATGCCGGCGGGACTGCCCCGGCTGTATCTCCCCGGAAATGCGGCCGGACGCGGGACCCGAGGCCCCGGTGGAGCTGCTGGCGGATATCCTGACCGGTACGGCCCGCCGGGGGAGCTGCGAGGGCCTCACCATCTCGGGAGGCGAGCCCTTCCTCCAGGCTCCCGGGCTGTTGCAGCTCCTGGCGCTGGTGCGGGACGGGTTCCGGGATATCCTGGTCTATACGGGCTATACCCTGGAGGAACTGCGGGGCGGGGCCTGCGGCCCTGCGGGGCGGGACTGCCTTGCCTATATCGACGTACTCATCGACGGGCCCTACCTCCAGGAGCGCAACCGCCCGGACTGCGTCCTGCGGGGTTCGGAGAATCAGATCATCCATTATTTGAATCCTGGACTGGCCGGGCGCTACAAGGCATATCTGGCCCAGGGCCGAATGCTGGAAAGCTTTTCCCACAACGGGGACGTGGTCCTAACAGGCATATGGAATCGGAGGGATAGGGATTGAGCAAAAACATCATTCCAAAGTGGCAGCAGGAGCTGCGGGCCTTCCTAGGTATCAAAAGCGGCATCATTTTGGAGGGGAACGTCTACGACGAGTATCCCCGTTTTCTTGACGGCCCGGAGGGGGCCGAATTTCTGGACATCGACAACCTGGACCAGACCATTCTCAGCCTGGTGGATCCCGCGTCCACCGCGCTGTATTTCTTCGACCCGGTGGACGGCTTCTACTGCTATGAGGCCGCGCTGGAGGGGCAGCGGGCGGCGCTGGCCCCCCTCTTTGAGGGGTACTCCACCCGGGAGACCATCAAAAACCACGGTTGCACGTTGTGCCTCATGCCCTCCGGGAAGAGGGACGCAGGCCGGGGGCAGACGGACACCGAGCAGTATGTCTGGGTCAGTGAGATCGTCCGCAGGGCGGTGGCGGACAGAACGCCGGAGGGGGGCAGGGAGACGGCGGTGCTGGTCCTCAACTTTGCCTCCCGGCTGGACGCCTGCAACCTGCGCCAGGCCGAGGCCAACGCCATGTTCCTCAACCTGATGGCGGCTACCACTTCCGGGCAGAGCGCCCAGCTCACGCGCAGCTCCCTGGTCATGGTGGTGGACAAGTATAACGACATCCCCGCCTGGGTCTACCTGAACAACCCCAACATCCGGACGGTCTCCATCAGCGCTCCCGACCGGAACGTCCGGCGGCTGTACCTGGAAAACCTCTATGACGAGCTGGCCCCCTTCCGGCGGCTCAGCGAGGAGGATTATGACGCCGGAAAGGAGTTTGTAGCCGAGACTGAGGGCCTCCGCCTCCAGGAGCTGCGGCAGATCCTCTGCCTGGCCCATCGGAAGGGCGTGCAGCCGGACGGCATCGGCCTGGCCTTCCGGCTGTACAAATACGGCGTGCTGGACAACCCCTGGGAAAGCTTGGAGAACGATATCCTGGTTCACATCGAGGCCAAGCTGGAAGAGCGGGTGAAGGGCCAGGACGAGGCGCTGCAAAAGGTGAAGGCGGTGATCACCCGAGCCGTGAAGGGCCTGTCCGGCCTCCAGCATTCCGGCGCGTCCCACAAGCCGAAGGGCATCCTGTTTTTCGCCGGCCCCACCGGCGTGGGCAAGACAGAGACCGCAAAGGCCCTGGCCGAGGCCATCTTTGGGGAGGAGAACGCCTGCATCCGCTTTGACATGAGCGAATACCGCTTGGAGCAAAGCGACCAGAAGCTGTTCGGCGCGCCCCCCGGCTATGTGGGCTACGAGGGCGGCGGCCAGCTGACCAACGCGGTGAGGACCCGGCCCTTCAGCGTGATCCTCTTTGACGAGATCGAGAAGGCATCCCCCACCATTTTGGACAAGTTCCTCCAGATTTTGGAGGATGGGCGGATGACGGATAACCAGGGCAATACGGTGTACTTTGGCGAGAGCGTCATCATTTTCACCAGTAACATTGGCCTGACCCGGGAGGAGGCGGACCCGGCCAATCCCTTCGGCCCCCGCCGGAGGGTGCCCACGCTCACCATCTCAAACCCGGAGGAGGAGGACACCCCTGAGTTCCGCAGCCGGGTGGTGGAGCTGCTGACCGAGGGGGTCAAGTCCTATTTCCACGACATCGGCCGCCCGGAGCTGCTCAACCGTCTGGGGGACGACAACATCGTCGTATTCCAGTTTATCAGCAGACGCGACGCGGAGATTATCTGCGACTACAAGTTGGATAAGATCTGCCGCTGCGTTCGGGAGGAGAAGGGCGTGGAAATTGAGGTCAGCGGCGTACGGGACGCTCTGTGCCGCAAGGCGGTGCTGGAGCGGGCCAACGGCGGGCGCGGCGTGGGAAATATGCTGGAGCGGGAGTTTCTGAACCCCCTGGCGGGCTTTCTCTGCACCCTTCCTAAGCTGCCCAGGGCGCTGCGGTGCCGCATGGGGGCGGGGGACAATCTGATGTTTGAGGTAATGTGAAATGAAGCTTGAGCTTGCCTGCAGGGTGGCCCAGGGAGTGCGCGGCAGCTGCGACGACCGGGCGCTGCTCCTGGGAAAGATCCTGGACCAGGACTCCCATTCCGGGGAGGGGGACGCGCCCCTGATTGCCGTGGTTTGCGACGGCTGCGGCGGCTATGCCGGGGGCGGGACAGCTGCGGAGACAGTGCTGTCCGCGCTTTCTCAGGCGCCGCTGGAGACGCTGGCGGACCCCGGCGGGCTGGTGGAGGCCCTGGAAGGGGCCCGGCGGGCCGTGGAGGAGAAAAAGAGGGAGCTGCCCCAGCTTTCCGAGATGTGCACCACTGTGGCGGGGTGCGTGTTCCTGGAGGACCGAACCTTTGTGTTCCACGCGGGGGACAGCCGGGTGTACCGCTACGATGGCACCAGCCTGGCGAGGATGACGGTGGACCATTCCGCCGTGCAGTCCATGGTGGACGCAGGGCGGATGTCCGCTGAGGACGGCCGGAAAAGCCCCCAGCGGAATATCATCACCCGGTGCATCGGTATGGACTGCCCGCCGCCGGAGATTTACGTCTCCCAGTCCCCCGTCCTGCCTGGAGAGGTGTTTCTCCTGTGCTCCGACGGCCTCTGGGAGTGTATGCCGGACGAGGAGCTCAAAGGGCTGCTAAGCCAAGGCGGCGCCCCTGCCGGACAGGTGGAGCGGCTGGTGGACTACGCCCTCCAGGCGGGGAGCGATGACAATATCACCGCCTGCCTGTGCGCCCGGCGGGGCGGCGATATGGCGGCAGAGGCGACGGCGGAGGAGCCGTTTGTTCTGGACTGATCATTGCAGATACGGGAGGAGAGGACTATGGAGCACACACAGCAGGATGGTGCACCCATCCGAAAGGAGACGCAGGTGGACACCGGCTGGCGCACCAGGGAAAAGCAGGCGACCCCGCCTGTCCGCCAGGAGACGCAGGTGGATGCCGGCTGGCGGGCCAGGGAAGCGCAGGCGGCTTCGTCCGCCCGTCAGGCCACCCAAATGGATGCCGGCTGGCGGAATACCGGCGGGGCGGACGCCCCCGTGGCCAACGCCTATGCCCGGATCGAGGACTTTCAGACGGCGGTGGGAGAGCTGCCGGAGCTGGTGTCCTCCACCGGCGCGGTCTATTCGGTGAAGGGGACGCTGTCCCGGGCGGGCGGCGAATCGGCGGTCCTTTTATGCGCCGCACCGGACGGCCGGGATGTGGTGGCCAAGGTGTATTTTGAGCAGCTTAACAGCGCGTCGTCCTCCTTCGCCGCCAGAATGAAAGTGCTGCAATATATGAGCACTGGGGAGGGCCGGAGGTATACCCTGGCGGTCATAGATTTTGGTCTGGTTCCGTTGAGCGGCAGTCAATATTATTTTGAAATCACACCCTACTGTACACAGGGCGATTTGACCAATTACCGGGTCTCCTCCTTTCAGGAAATGGTCGCGCTGGTCAAGTATTTCAACGAGGCACTGCACAGTATGCACAGCGCGGACATCCTCCACCGGGACATCAAGCCCGCAAATCTCTACCGCCTGGACGGACGGATCGTGATCGGCGACTTTGGGGTGGCCAAGCTGGCCAGGAGCGGGGTCACTCGCCATACCGCGGGCACGGACGGCTACCGCGCTCCGGAGTCTACCCTGGCCGTCAGCGCCGAGGGCTCCGCGTTCTTCTTTGACAAAAAGTCGGACTACTATTCCCTGGGCGTCACGCTGGGCTGCCTGTATGAGGGGCATTTCGTCTATGAGGGAATGGGCGTGGACCAAATGACCGCGGGCGTTCTGGCGGGCAGGATTCCGCTGACCCGGGTGGAGCCGTGGCGGGGCCAGCTGGAAAACCTGCTCAACGGCCTGTGCTGCGTCGGCTTGAAGCAGCGTTTCGGCTATGAGGAAGTGTGCCGGTGGGTGGCGGATCAGAACTATACCGGCGGCATCGCAAGGGATGGATGGCCCAAGGCGTTCTGGATAATGAACGAGGAGCATTGGGACGCAAAAAGCTTGTTTGAGGGGATCACAAGGGACGCCGCCCATTGGAACGAGGGCAAGGACCTGCTGTACAGCAAGTATTTTGAGAACTTTTTCACCCCTTTCCACACGGGTCTGGCCCGGGCCGCCCAGGTGGCGGACGAAGATTGGAGAGCCCGGGACCGGGACAAGGGCCTGTCCGTGTTCCTGAAGAGCCTGTACCCCTATGGCCCCATCGTGTGGCGCGGCTATACCTTTGAGGGCCTCCAGGCGCTGGGGGACCGGATGATATCCACCAAGACCCCCGCCGCCTATGGAGAGCTGCTGCAAAAGAAGTGCGTCACCCACTGGCTGTCCAACACGGAGGGCATCCCGGTGGAGGATCGGAAGCGGAGCATGGACGTGGTGGAGGCCATGGAGCGGGTCTCCCTCAAGGAGCCGCAGCTGGCCTGCTATTGGTTCGGCAGCAACTTCGCCCAACAGAGAAGGCTGGAGATCTGCGGCTGTACCGTGGCCGACGTGGGCGGTCTGCTGCGTGCGCTGTTCCAGACGCCCCGGAATTTCTACCGGGAGGAGGTCTATCACAAGCTGATGAGCCGTACCGGTGGGGCCGGGTTGTATGGCTTTCTGTACAGCTTCGGCTATCGGCAGATCATCGAGGGCGGATGGGCCAGAATGGAGAATTGCAGTGAGTTTGACAAGGTGTGCATTCTGATTGGGATGCTGGACACCATCGCGGTAAAGGCCGGGGAGGACCCTGAGCCGCTGCGCCGGTTTTTTGTGCAGTACGGCCCGGTGGGCATCGCCTCCTACACAAAGCGGCTGGTTGAGCGGACCGGCAGCCCCGTATACCGGGGGCTGAATGCCGGAGGAAAACAGCTGCTGGCCCAGATTGCGGACTTCCGGCCAGCTTCCGCCGGGACCGTGGATGAACTTCTCAGCGCCTATGAGCCGCTGCTGGAGCTGGTGAAGCGGCTCCAGATTGAGCTGATCGACAACCCCTACTGCGTCTCCGCCGGGATCTATGAGAGCCAGGGCGTCCTGTGCACCAATTTGGCGGGGTGCTTTGCCCTCCGGATCTTTGGGCGCTCCGCTCCGCTGGGGTTCCACGGGTGGATCGAATCGTCCGAAGGAGGGACTGCCCTATGATCTACGACAACAGCTTTACACTGGAAGAGATGATGGAAACGGCTGAAGGCCAGATGTTTACAGCAAAAAAGCGCCTGCGTCTTATCGACGCGGCGCTGACCCAGCACCTGGACGGACACAGCCGCTTCCGGCTGCTGGGGGCCATGGCCGCTTCGCTGGGCTGGGCTGTGGTGTTTCTGCTGGCGTATGTCTGTTTGAACGGGCATATGCCCGGGCTGTGCAGGCTGGCGCTTCTGGGCGTTTCGCTGCTCCTGGTGCTGTCCGTCATGGCCGGGGAGCTGGTGGAGCTCAAATATTATGGCGCTATTTTCCGGGCGCAAAAGCAGCTGGCGGAGATGCACCGCCGGGTGGAGAAGGCGCAGAACACCCTCCCCACCCAGCTGCAAACCTACCTGGAGCGGCGGAACGCCCAGTGGGAGCTTCCCTTAGATGCTGGAGAACCAATCAACCAGAGGGCCAGTCAGGTTGCGGAGCAGCTGTCCGGTATGGAGCGTATGGGCGGCGGCTTCCTTCCTGCGGTCAAGACTGTCCTCTATTATGCGGCCTGCGCCGCCTGGACCGTGGGGGGAGCCTACGTCATGTTCAGCTTCGCCGCCGCCTCCCAGTTGATGGAGGGCATTTCCTCCGGCCCGCTCACCGTCATGATGGTGGCCGGTATGGTCATTGCCTGCATTTTTGAAGTCTTGCTCGCCAGAATGATCTGGGCCAAGACAAACTGTGAGGTTGGCAATTTGACCCTCCTGGCCCTTGCCGTGGGTCCGGTTATTTTTGCCGCAGCCATCGTCCTGATGCTCCTTGTTTATGCTGTCATTCTGCTGATTTTATACGCCGCCGCCGTCATTTTTGACCTGGGTGCCGTCATTGTTCCGCTCACGCTCTTATGGCGGGCCTGAAATGGTTTGCGTGGACTATGGAGGGCCGCTTGTCCGGCAGGCGCCGGGCAAGCGTGTCAGATGCTGCGGATGTGGTTCTTTTTGGACGGCCGGTACAGGCCATTAAACAGGCACAGGGCGGTGAACAGTGAGACGGTGCCCACAGCCAAAAGCGCCGCCTTATCCCGCTGCTTTTCCATCCAGGGCTTCGCCCCCTCGCCCCTTGGCTTTTTGGGCGGCGCGGAGGTCTCGGGTCCTTCCGGCTGGGCCAGTTGGCCGGCAACTGCCTCCGCAGCGGTGCGGGCGCTGGTGGTGTTCACATAAAGCATGGAGAGAGAGGACTCGTCTGCGGACGCGCCGGAGCTGGCGGTCCCGCTTTCGGAGTAATACCAGGGGTCGCCGCCCAGCGGTTCATAATGCCACCCTGCTCCGGCGGTCACCCGCTCCCCCGTGCTGGAGACCACATAGGCCACGGAGGCTTCGTCCGCACCGATCAGGACTGGGACTATGGCCCCGTCCTGATTTTTCATCAGCGCCCCATAGCACTCCCCGTCATAGAGTTTGAGGAAGGCCGTTCCGCCGGAGGCCCACAGCACCTCCCCCGCAGTCCGGAAAACCTTGATCTGGCTGTCGCCGCTGAAGTCAGCCGCTGCGGGATAATACCGGATGAGCTGCATTTCATAGGGATCCGTGGTAAAGGTGGTCATCAGCGGATTGCCGGAGCTGGTGCTGGTCATCTGGACATAATAGGTCCCGACGGGGAGCCCTGGCGCGGACAGGATGCTGGGGCCCTCGGTTTTGCTGTAGCCGCGGACGCTGGCCTCGGTTATCACCGACGTCCGGTCCGTCTCATAAATCGCGCACCGCCAATGGTAGGCGTAGCCGTCCCAGTGGTCCTGGAGGCCGGTGACGGTGAGGATGGCGTCGCCCGGCTCGGCCATCTCAAAGGCGTACCACCGGACCTGGTCTTGGGAGATGAGCCGGTCCGAAAACACCTCCGTTCCGATGACATAGGGGGTCTCGCCGCTGGAGTTCACAAAGGGCTGGGCGGAGCGGTAGGTCCGGTCCAGCTCCAACCGGTAGGAATCTGTGGTGAAGCGGCTGGTTGAGGCGGCGACGACGCGGATGTAATAGGTCCCACGGTCCAGGTCCAGCAGGGAAAACTGGGCCGGAGGATTGTATTCGCTGTTATAGCCCCGGACGGTCCCCTCCGCCAGCACCGTCTGGCCGTCCGGCCCGTAGACCCTGGCGGCCCAGTGATTGGTCCAGCCGTCCCACCGCTCCTGAAGGCCATGGATGATAAGCTCGGCGTCGCCCGGCTCGCTCATTTCAAAGCGGTACCACTTGACATCCTCCTGGGAGGCGAGATGGTCCGTCAAGGTATCCTCAAGCGCCGCGCCTGCCTCCCGGGCGTAGGCCGGGTGCGCCAGCAGCATCCACATCCCTATCAGCGCCACAAAAAAAGCCCATTCCTTTTTCACAAAAATTCGCCTCCTATCCGACGTTTCCGGCTGTTTTTGGAGCATTTGATTCCATGCCAACGCCCAGCCTGCCGGAGAGCTGCGCTTTTGCTGTTAAGGTAGAGTATAGCACAGACGGCGGTTGGTTTCAAGCGGACGCTGCCCCCGGGAGTGTCCAAACACGCGGTTAAAGGAAGTCAAAAACAGAAAAGGGGACAGAAGAGCCTGGATGTCTGGAACGATAGAGGTGCTTTTGGAGCCCGAAGCGATTATAGGCCCGTACGAAAACAGCTAAAACAGCCTGAAGATTTTCCAGCTTTCGCGGAAAACACCTGCTGCGGCGTGCCAGAGTAGGGATATAATGGCGCAGATCGGCATTGACACCCTCCACGGTGAAGGTGTCATTTTTGTTGTGAATATTACCGCAGCAGAACGCCTAAATACGGACTGATAAAAATAGAAAGAGCCCATGTACTTGGAGTACGTGGGCTCTTCCTATTTTGTGATCCTCAATGAATCGAAAACTCAGAACGATGTCTCACACATACTAATTTTTTGGTGGAAATTCTATAGAAGCTGTTGAACTATGCGTATTCCAACTGTATAAGAACAGTATAAGGAGGCGGATCGCCATGTTAATTGCAGTAGATCACGGAAATCGGCTCATAAAAATCCCCAATCACACACCCTTTACCTAGGGACTTCTGGAGAGCGACAGCCCGCCTTTCGGCGGCGAGACCTTGAAGTACCGGGGGAAATACTACACCCTGTCCGAGAAGCGCATCCCCTACCACCGGGACAAGACGGAAGATGACCGCTTCTGGGTTCTCACGCTGTTCGCCATCGCCTATGAGCTCCAGGCATCCAAGGCGTACTCCCCGAATATCATGCGGGTACGGCTGGCGGTGGGGTTGCCCCCGGCCCACTACGGGGCCCAGCACAAGAAATTCACCAGCTACTTTACCGGGCGAGGCGCGGTTCAGTTCGACTTCCAAAGCAAGTCCTATGCCATCTTCATTGAGAAGGTGATGTGCTTCCCCCAGGTCTACGCTACCGCCGTGACAATGCTCCAGACCCTGCGGGACAAGCCCAAGGCTCTCATTGTAGACCAGGGCGGCATGACCACCGACCTGCTGCTGATGAAGGACGGCGCGGGCGACCTGTCCGTGTGTGAATCCCTGGAGCACGGGGTCATCACCCTGTATAACCAAGTGAAGTCCAGGGTGAGTGCGGAGCTGGATGTATTGCTGGAGGAGTCAGAGATCGATGCCATCCTCCAGGGCCGCACGGAACACGTCCCGCCCCAGGTGGCCGACGCGGTGGAGCGGCAGGCCCAAAATTTTGTCAACGACCTGTTCAGCACCCTGCGTGAACGGGGCCTGGAGCTGAAATCTGGCATGACGGTATTCCTGGGCGGCGGCTCCATCCTGCTGCGCCGGCAGATCGAGGCGTCCGGCAAAGTGGGCACCCCTCTGTTTGTAGAGGACATTCGGGCCAATGCCCAGGGCTATGACTTGCTGTACCGGCTTTCCGAGGAGGGAAGGAAATGAGCAAGAAGGACCCAGGGAAATTTACAGTGCGGTTCAATATCGCCGATCCCCAACAGCGGGAGGCTGCTGAGCTTTTGAACCGGCAGGGCCGCTCCAAAGCACAGTTTCTCACCAGCGCAGTGCTCAGTTATGTGAAAGGTAAACGTGCCGCGCCGCCACATCCCTCTGCCGGACTGAGCAGCTCCGAAGTGGAGCGCATCGTAATGGAGATACTGGGCCGACAGCAAGCACGCGTGCCATCGAACGCGAATGAGGCAGCGCCTGTCAAAACGCCCAACGCAGATTGTCCGGGCGGACTGGCCGATACGGACATGGACTCCATCCGTGCCACGCTGGAAGCATTCCATTCCACATGACAAACGGGGGATAGCAGGTGGAAACACCTGCTATCCCCCGTTTTCCTTTTCTGTCGCGACAGCAATAAAGCTGTCGATCACGTCCTCCAGGTGGCGGTATTGATCAGCTGTAAGCTGGGCAGTCTTTTCAGTGAGGATGGACACATCCTGGGCGGACACATTGCCGAACAGTAGATAGTCCGCGCTGATGTCCAGCGCAACGCACACTCGGACGATGGTGTCCGCCCGCATAGCTTTCTTGCCCAATTCAGCGGTAGAAATGGTCTGGGAAGTGATACCGACCCGTTCTGCCAATTCATCCTGGGTCATGCGCAGCTGCTTGCGCCGTTCATAGAGCCGCTTCCCGATCTGTTGTAGCGTGATGTCCATACCCCGCCCCCTCTCCATGCTATAGTTTTATTTGCTTTAGCATGAAATGTCAAGGGATAAAAGTTGATTTATATAATTTATAGCACTATAATTGCTTATGGTTAATACTTTGGGAAGCACTGATTTAATCCCTCCCTCCCGGAAAAAGTGGTAGAATAGAAGGACA
>ERZ779626.920-NODE-920-length-14817-cov-8.000677_pt1 | contig 14817 bp, 15 predicted proteins | sample MGYA00514209_ERZ779626 | MGnify/ENA primary metagenome ERZ779626 (study PRJEB29562, sample SAMEA4376713) | mouse gut metagenome | isolation source: Cecum | study: EMG produced TPA metagenomics assembly of the A DSS colitis mouse model was used to assess the...
CTCCACCCCCCCACTCCAATCGCCCACCCCCCCCACCACTCCGACCCCCCGCGGCCCCGCAGATTTTCTCTGTTGGCATACGCAATAAGAGAAAGCGAGAATGAGCGATCAACAAGAGGTTATAATGCAGAAGATTGCAGAGGCTCGTCTGATTGATGATTTCTTTTTCGAGGCTTTTGCCGATGACAAGGCGGCCTGTGAGGAAATTTTGCGGACGATTTTGGAAGATGATCAGCTGACTGTCATCAATGTGGCCATACAGAGCAGAAAAAGAAATGTATGGCGCGTGAGATTTCTGTGTATCATGGGTGATGGGAGTAAAAGTAATGTTGTGATTCAAAGCGGTGATAATAGCGATTATTTTAGACGGGCTTGGGGAAATTCTGTTGGCATTGCTGTGAGGGATTCAATGCTGGAAAAGCGTTTTGACGAGATATTGGACTTGTACATGGTTCATATTTCTGAGAATGATTTTATTGGTGGTGGAAAGACTATTTATCATGTTGATAAGTTGCTTCGGGAAACTGGTGGAATGATCAATGATGGGATTCACGAAGTGTATGTGAATACCAAGATCAAGGATGATTCCAAGATTTCTGATCTGATGGAGTGTTTTACAAGTAAAAAGGTAAATGACGTAAAATTTCCAGCGATAACAAAACGGTTTAGGGAGTTGAAGGAGACAGAAAGAGGATTAGCAACGGTAGGTGGGATTCTAAGGGAATTAATAAAAAGAGAACGGAAAGAGGAACGGATGATCATAATATGCAATTTGATTTTGCATGAGGTATCTAAGGAGAAATTGATGGAGGTTTTTTCACGGGAGGAATGTGCTAAGGCAGAAGCGATACTTAGAGAGGAGTTGGATTTTTAATTAATTAGTATTACAAGGGAAGTATACATAAAGAAATGAAAGAAGCAGGGCTTTAGTTTAGCTCCTGCTTTTTTAGCATTTAGCATACCGAATGGCAAGTACGATGGTGTGTGGGAGATTTGTTTTCTTTTGAGATATCGATATTTTGCAGAATAAATTTGACAGTTATATATGCAAATGCTATACTGACATAAGAACTACACGACGTAGGTCGTATCGTTTTCAGTTTTGTACATATGTACCGGGAAAATTGAAAATAAAATTAGACGCTTGATTACTTATGATTGGAGGTAAATTGGTATGAAAAAAATTACAGATGTTATTGCGACAGAAAATGAAGAGAAGGAAAACTATGTTGTAAACGGCGAGGGGTGCCTGGATGATTGTAAGGTTTCGTGGCAGAGTAGTGCCATGGGATGTGGACATAATGCTTGGCTCTCAAGTGAGCGCTAATTAGGAAATAAAAGCGGAACAAATAGTAAAGATAGATTAACTAGTTTGGTAGTCAGGTGTCTTGTTTTATAAGAATATATATCTTACATGGATAATGCCTGTTAAGAAATTGGAAGAACGAATTTCAAAACATACAGGCATTTGTCCATGTAGGATGCAAGGATAATAAACAAAAATGAGAAAAATCAAAGTAGGAATAATTGATAGTGGGATCAATCCGTGTGTGATAAATGGAAAAGTAACGCAGGAAAATTTTTGCAGAAAGGAAGATGATTTGTATAGAAATATTGATATAAACGGCCATGGAACTATGTGTGCAAGTATTATAGAGAGAATGACAAAGATAGAATTAGAATTTGTGTCGGCAAAAATTTTTCATAGGGAGTTGAAGGCAACGGAGCGGCAGATTGTAGAGGCGTTGACTTATATGATGGATATGCGGGTAGATATAATAAATATGAGTCTGAGTGTTTCACTGTCAGATTCGGAATTGCTTAGGAAATTATGTTATCAATTGAATGAATTTGGGATTATCTTAGTATCTGCTTCAGCAAACAGTGGTAAGGAAACATTATTTGATAGTTATGGCAACGTAGTGACGGTGGAAGGAAGCAGTTTTTTTGACAGTTCGATATATTGGTATCGGGGAAGCAATGCTGTGTGCGACATTGAACCATTATTGTTGCCTTGGTATGAAGGCGAGTATGAGTTTTTTGGGGGTAACAGTAAAGCGGCGGCATTATTTACAGCCTTAGTGATTAATGCAAAAGATTTGGAACACCAAAGACTGGGGATAAATAATTTAAAAAGAAATGCAAGCAAAAGGATGTGGGAAAAAACGGATTTACAAAGAAGAAGGATAGATGTACCGTCTACAGGGAGCGGTAAAGTGCATTATTCAAGATTAATAGATCAACGTGAGCTGATGCAGTGTGTGGAATATGTGACCGGAATTTCGGCAAAAGAATGGGAGCGGGAAACGAATTGGTTCGCAAGCAGTTTACTTTTGACAGCTAATCAGATACATAAAATTTTGAGAGAGCTTATTGGAAAAGACATATTAATGGTAGAAGAGGATGCAGATATTTTTATGGAGTATTTCAGGAACCAGAAGAATTTTTTGAAATTTATAGGGTACTAAAGAGGGGGCAGAAATGTTTCAATTTTCAAGAAATACAATTCTTAAGAAAAACGACAGCAAAGTAGTTCTGGGAAATCAGCGAAATGGCAAATGGGTTCGGATGAGCGAACAGGAATATAATGGTTTGTGCAGTGTATTACAGGCAGATATTATTGATGAAAAGTATTCAAAAAGGCTTGAAACACTGCACCGTATTGGAATTTTAATTAAAGATGATGTAGAAGAAAATCAAAAAGATAAATTGGAATCGCTATTGATTGCTATTACAAACAGATGCAATTTACGATGTTTGCATTGCGGCTTTTCGGCAGGGCCGGAAGAGACAGATCAACTCTCGTCAAAGGATATCAAAGAAATTATTGATGCAAACAGAGACATTAATAGTATCACCCTTACCGGGGGAGAACCTCTGGTTCACCCTGACTTTTGGGATATTGCAGATTATCTTGGAGAACATTTTCGAGGATCGAAAGGCCTGATGAGTAATGTGACACTGGTGAATCGTAGTAACATAGATAAGATTGTAAAAAATTTTAACAATATTTCTATCAGTTTAGATGCAGCAACTCCGGAAACTTGTAGGCGCATACGTGGTGAAGCCGTATTTGAACATACGATAGAAGTGGTTGGTATGCTGAAAGAGAAGGGATTGACCGATATTTCCATATCCTTTGTAGTTACAGACATAAATAGAAAAGAGCAGGATGCTTTTAAAAAGATGTGTGAAAATTTGGGTGTGAAACCGATGATTCGTTCTTTTTTTTCTATAGGACGTGGAAAGGAAAATGAAAACATATTAGAGAGCGGGCGAGGTGATTCTCATAAGATGTCAATAGAGGATGTATCGGAATTCAGAAAAAAATTGCCGATAATAAGTACATGTGATGCGGCAATTAGATCGCTATACATTCAATATGACGGAAAAGTATATCCCTGTCCTGTTGCAGCTGTTAATTCGGAGTTCGCGTTAAAGCATCTAAATGAATTAGAAACGAAGGACTTACAGTTACTTATAGATGGGAGACTGGCCTGTAACGGATATTGTAAGTTCCAGGATACCCTGACGGAAAAGATAGAATCCTGTGCGAAGTGTAAGGTGAGAAAATTCTGTTGGGGATGTATTATTGATTATTTTATGTATTATGATTATGAAAATTCGAGGATGAAATTTTGCGATGAGCGGAAAGAACTTCTGGAAGAAGTGATATGGGGTGATTAAATGCCTTCTTTTACGATTTGGCTGACAAACAAATGTAACCTTGCATGCAGCTACTGTTATGAGAAAAATAATGTAAATAGAGTTGCGAATGAGGAGGTTATAGATATAGAGACAATAGTTGCTTTTATTAAAGGAAAAGCAGACCAATATAAAGAAAATGATATTCTCATTAGTTTTCATGGAGGAGAACCCCTGTTGGAATACAACAGGATCAAAGAATATGTAGAATGCTTGGAATCTGGTTTTCGAAATAGAGGGCTATTCTTTTTCATGACCACAAACGGTCTGCTTCTAAATAAAGAAAAAGCCGAATATCTGATGAATCATCTTGCTGAGTTGTCAGTCAGCATAGACGGATGCAGAGAGGCTCATGATTTAAACAGAGTTTTTTCTAACGGACGTGGATCGTATCAAGAGATTATACAGAATATAGAGCAATCAGGATTAGACAAAAGCAAACTAAGAATCAGAATGACAGTGACAGCTAATAACGTGGAGTATTTGGCAAGCGGTGTAGACAACTTGGTCGTGCAGGGATTTCGCTGTATTGTTCCGGCTGTTGCGCTGGAAGATCCTGAATGGACGGAAGAAAGGTTAATGATTCTGGAAAATGAGTTGATTAGGATAAAGAAAAAATATTATGGAAAAAACATACGGATTGCCATGATTGATCGAAAGGAGATGCAGAAAAAGGGGCAATGTTCAGGGGGAATTACAAGCTTTAATATTATGAAAAACGGAGATGTGTATCCCTGTGAATTTGTGGCAGGTAATAAATCGTTTCTGCTTGGTAATATCACAGATATCCATATAGATGAGTTGGAGTTGCGAAGGCTATATGGGCATGATGCCTGCAAGGATTGCACCGAATGCACTTATAAGATGTACTGCAAGGGAGTGCGTTGCAAATACATTAATAAAAGCACTAATGGTGATTTTAATACTCCATCGGATATTGCGTGTATGGTGGAGAATATAAAATACAGGATCTATAACTATATACCATAAACGGGGAGGGTCATACGTTGAATTATGTTTTGAATAGGATACCAGGCAGAAAAATAATACGGGAAAAAGGAAGGAGCTTCAGCGTGATTGCAGCGGTGTTTTTTACGACGGCGCTGTTTGTGATGGTGTTTTCCGCGTTGTTTTCTATCAAGGATGCGGCAGAGGAGATGCAGCAAAGGTCGGCGCCCCTGTTGTCAGATGTGGCAATCCATGTGATGCCGGATGAGTATGAGAAGATTTGTACGAATCCGCGGGTAGCGGAGGTGAGCAGCTGGTTTACAGTAGCCAGGACGCAGGAAATATCCAATTTAGACACTGCGCCGCTTATGGAGTGCGAGGCGCAGATGGCGCAATGGGCAAGACTATATCCGACAACGGGACGGATGCCGGAGAAAGGCAATGAGATCGTTGTGTCCGACCAGTTTATAAGGGAACGAGGGCTTACATACAGCGAGGGAATGCCGGTTGAGATAACATTTACTTTTCTGGATGACAAAGAGTTTACGGATACTTTTACCGTAGTGGGGGTATATAAGAGAGCATTGCAGCCCTATCATGCGGTGATGGTGTCGAGCGATTTTCATGATAAGGCTTATGCATATTGGGAACAGTGCGGGATAGACCCGCAGGATGAGGAGGCGGCCGTCGACGTCCAGGTAGCAGGTATTATGTTTTCTTCCCGTGGCAATGTCAGAAAGCAGCTTTCTATGTTGGCTGAAGAATCGGAGGTTGATTTAAAGGAGACGGAGATCTTTTTGAATGACACTTCACTGTTCAGTGGTATGAGTATGGACACCTGGGCGGTTATTTTGATGATGATCCTTCTGGTCATGTGGCTGGGATATCTGTTCATTTCCAATATCTTCCAGCTTTCCGTTTCCAGGGACGCCAGATTTTATGGAAAGCTGTCTACCAATGGTATCACGAAGCGGGAAATCAAGCGGCTTATCCGCAGGCAAAACCGTCTCCTGTTTTTAGCAGGTGTGGTTCCGGCGTTGTTTGCAGGCTATTTTTTCTCCGCTGCTGTTTTGCCGAGTATACTGAGTGGATTTGCGACTGTGCGTGTTGAACGAAGTAGTAATATTCTGCTTTTTGTTCTGGCATTCTTTTTTTCTTACTTGACTGTATTGGTCAGCGAGAGAGGAGCCATACGGCTTGCGAAGAATGCTTCCCCTATTGAGATGAAGAGATATATGGGCGGATTCAGGCGTGTGAAAACTGCAGACGACGGAGACTGCATGAAAAAGATTGCCCTAAGACAGTTTAAGAGTGATAAGAGGAAGGTGGCTAAAGTATGTATTTCCATCGCCGTAAGTATTTTGCTTGCCAATGTTTTTTATGCCGTTACAGCAGGGTTTGACACGGAGGCTTATGTGAGGGAGGAACTGGGTACGGACTACATTCTGGAAAAGGAATCTCTTCTTTTGGGTTCAAATGTAAATGCTCTTTCGTATGAGCGGATCAAAGAGGAGGAGATTGCAGGGTATAGGGATCTTCCGGGAATAGAAGAGGCAGGCGGAGCAAGCAAGTCACACATTGCCCTCCCGTCTACACAAGGAGTGTTGGACGCTCTTGTTGAGGTATGTGGAGAAAACCCCTATGAGTCAGACACAGAGTCAGGTGAGCTGTGGACACATGTTTATGGGCTGGATGATATGCTGTTACAAAAGCTCGAACCTATCAGAGGGACGATCGACTTGGAAAAGTTTCATACCGGAAACTATGTGTTGGTTGGTCCGATTTACGGTGATAACACGGAGAAGGTGGCAGCCTACGAGCCGGGGGATCAGGTGACGATTCCCTATGAGAGCGGAGAAGAGGGTACCTATACAGTAATGGCCGTTGTGGATGAGTTGCCGTACTCTTTAGCGTTCCCATTGGTATGGAGTCTGGGCAGCGTCTACCTTCCCAGAGAAGAGTGGATGAAAAAGGAGAAACGCAACGACTATTACTTGTATACCTTTGACGTAGCGGAGGAATACCATGAAATATGGGAAGAAACACTGGCGGAAGATCTGGGAGAACAGAGTGGAGGCCTTGGTCTTGGATATCGCTCCGCGAAGACGGTGGCTGATGGGGCGGAAAGATATATAAGTGGATTGAAGTTGGCTGGCTTCGGGCTGAGCCTGATCCTGCTTTCTATGGGCGTATTAAATTTTGTAAACTGCATGGCGCAGAGCGTTTACAGTAGGAGTCGGGAACTGGCAGTGCTGGAGAGTATGGGAATCGAACAGGAGGAGATCGAGAGGAATCTGTCGAAGGAGGGGTTGTTTTATATGGCGGGCGGATTTGTGTCCGGTTGCGTACTAGCAGCTTTAGGCGTTTATGTATTGATTTGTAGAATTCTACAGGAACCGTATATCACCTATCATTTTTATTTGCGGATTGATCTTCTCTTTGCTGTGTTGGGCTACGCAGTGACAGTTCTTGTGCCAATTACGGCGTATCGGATGATGGATCGGAAGCAGAAATTCTTAGACAGGATACGTTCCTGCAGAGAATAGTGTGAGCGGCGGATGACCTCTGCATAGATCTGGGATTCTACGGAGCGGAATCAAGGTGGTTATTTTGCGAAGCGATGTTTGAGAAAGGAAAACGAAAAATGGAAAACGATATTGTGGTAGAAGTGAAGAATGTGAGTAAGGTTTACGAGAGTAGTTCGGGAAAGGTTCCGGTTCTTAATGGTGTCAGTCTTTCTATCAAAAAGGGAGAATTTGTGGGTATTGTGGGGGATTCCGGAAGCGGCAAGACTACGCTTCTTAACCTGTTGGGAGGAATGGACAGTGTAAGCAGCGGAACGATCACGGTAGCCGGAAATGTGATCTCCGAATTTAATGGCAAACAGCGGACATTGTACCGGCGTAAGAATGTTGGTTTTATTTTTCAGGACTATAACTTAATCAATGAGCTGACAGTGTATGAAAATATTATTCTGCCTTTTCAATTGAAAAGGAAGGAGATAAAGAAAGAGTTAATTGATAAATTTTTAGTGAAGTTAAAGTTGGAGAAAAAGAAGAACTCTTTCCCCATGCAGTTATCTGGTGGAGAGCAACAGAGAGCGGCGATTTTAAGGGCACTTCTTTCTGAGCCGGATATTATTTTAGCAGATGAAGCGACGGGAAATTTGGATAGTAAAAATACGCAGACGGTGGTAGGGCTTTTACAATATTTTTCCGAACATATGGGGAAAACCATTTTTTTTGTTACTCACAATATAGCTTTGACTAAGGGATGCAGCCGTGTGATTACGCTACGGGATGGTAAGATTGTCAATGCTTGATATAGAGGGAGTGATTATCTTGAATTAAGAGGAAAAATATGATGTACAGTTCACGGTATATATGACAACTGCTTGTAATTTTAGATGTAGTTATTGTTATGAGGATTACAAAAATAGTTGTCAGTTAAATGAGAAGTCTTTAAAAGAAATTTTGGATTTCGTTTTTAGGTCGGGGAAAGGAGAAGACATCTTTAGATTTTTTAGGTGGGGAGCCATATTGAGGAATATTTATTACTTTGACATCCTGCTTTTGGTATATTATAATAAATTTAGTTTTCTTTATTATTTACTTATATTGGCGTATGCCGATATGGTCTGTATGAATTCCTGGCAACAGGTATCCGTGTACAAATAATAAGGGCATAATCATAAAAATTGGCGTTTACAGGAAACTGTAGGCGCTTTTTTTATGAAATTTTTTAAAAGGAGGAGATCTTTTGAAAGAAAGGACAATGAATGGCATTCCCATACGGGAAGTATGGAAGATGCTGGCTGCTGAGTTCCCGCCGCAGGACATACAATGGCATCCGTCCACGCACAAGGAGTATGTTCCTGTGGAAAAGATTGAGGAACGCCTTAATGCAGTAGTGGGCATAGAAAACTGGAATTTTTATGCTGATCCGCCGCAGATATGCCGATTGGGATCAGACGACTATGAGAGCTGTGCGGTCAGCGGCAGGCTGGTTTTGTATGATGATGACCGGGTTCCGATCGTGCGCAGTACCTGTGGCGCTTCGGATGTGATCTACCCGAAGGATTCTAAAAGACCGACTTCTGTGGCAAATGCGCTTGATTCCGCGGTACAGGATGTATTTAAGCGCTGTGCAAAACGGTTCGGAATTGCAAAGAAGGAAAAGAATGCAGGTCATGGGAACCGGGGAAAACCGCAGGCAGATTCGGAAAAGCTGATGAAAGTTATGTTTCTGGAGCCGTTCAGGGCGCTCCCAAAAGGCGGCGCTAAGGCGAGGGTATCCTATGACAGGCAGACTCTGGAGATGGTCATATGGCCCAGACAGTGGGAAATGTTGCAGAAAAAGTTTGGGGACCGTTTTAAGATTGGCGGGAAGCTGAACGAGATCACTTTTTTAGGTGCGGAAAAGGTTTACCGGGGAACCAAGCAGTTAGAATTCATACGTTTTTCGGACAGTGGCGGAAACGGGAAAGGTGCCGCATGAGAACACAGGATGGATTTTTAGCCAAACATGGTATTTTCCCGGCAGACGGTTTTGCAGGCTATCATTATGCGTATGCTCTGTATGCGTTATATATGATCGATGCAATGCGGCTTGCTGAGGAAGTAGAGGATGGACTGTGCTTTGATGAGGATGAGATTGCCGTTTCACTGGATAACCTGAAACAGGCGCAGCAGACCATGCAGCATTATCGCAGAAAACTGAATCTCCCTTATCCGGAGTTTGACATTGCGGAAACGATATCCTTAAAAGGGTGTCGTCTGGAGAAAGGGCGGCTGATTGGAAGTGATGAGGAAGCTGCAAAAACAGCAGGGATGTGGTATCGCGATTATCTGAATGAGAAGGGCTCTTTCTTTTCGTTTGAGGTCGCAGTCTACATTCTTTTTTTATTGCAGAAAGAAGTGGATTACAGTTTCCTGATAAGAAGGAAGGAGTAACGTATGTATATCATGGATAAGGATTTAAAGCTGCAGGACTGGGAGTTTAGCCAGAGGAAGTATCTTCCCTATGAGATCAAGCTGCGGCTTTCCGCAAGGCGGATTCTGGACTGGTACGATTTCTATGCGGGAGACGTGTATCTGAGTTTTTCCGGGGGACTTGATTCTACAGTGTTAGGGCATATGATAGGACAGGTGCTCGGACGGAAGATCCCGTGGGTGTTTGTTGATACTGGTCTGGAACTCCCGGAAATCAGGGAGTTTGTCCACAGCTTTGACATTGAGGTGCTGTATCCGGAATGTTCTTTCCGGGATGTGATTTTAGAGCGGGGTTATCCGCTTGTCAGTAAGGAAGTTGCATCGAAAATACGCAAGCTGCGACATGGGAACCTGTCAGACCGTTACAGGAATTATCTTCTCTATGGGGATGAAAGAGGAAAACTCGGGAAACTTTCGGAGTGCTGGAAGTTTCTGGTGGATGCGCCTTTTGACACCAGCGAGGAGTGCTGTCTGATTATGAAGGAGAAACCGCTTACATCTTATGCAAAGGCTACGGGCAGGATGCCGTTCATCGGTATTACCCAGGACGAGGGTATGATGCGGCAGAGGCAGTATAACAGAACAGGCTGTAATGTGTACAATGCCAAGCATCCCAAATCACAGCCGCTCGGATTCTGGACGAAGCAGGATATCCTGCGTTATGTGGTTGAGAATGATTTGCGGATCTGCACGGCATACGGCAGTGTGGTAGAAAAAGACGGTGTATATCATACCACAGGAGAGAAAAGGACAGGCTGTACATTCTGTGCCATGGGCTGCCATCTGGAGTCGACGCCGAACCGCTACCACAGACTGAGAGAACATGACCCGAAAAAATACCAGTACATCATGAGACCGGTATCAGCGGGTGGACTTGGATTTGACTATGTGCTGAATTATTGCAATATTGCGCACTGAAAGGAGAAAGATGGTAGGGATTGATTTAGGAAAACTGGAGAAAAACCTGTTAAAAATCCCACAGGAACAGGAGTATGATCCCGACGATGGGAAAGAACTTAGGAAACTATTTCTTGTACTTGCGGGAGACCAGCGTGTGATCAGGAAAGTCACGCTGGAGGACATGGCGGATCTGTTTAACAATGCCCCGCGGCTGCTTGGTGATTACGAGAGCAAACTGGAATACGGTTTCAAAGAGGAGGCGCTGGAAGATTATGCAGATGCAGGACGCAGGGCGGTTTAGATTAAAAAAGGAGGATTTCTATGAAGGAGGTCGTTATTACGCTGAATGAGGCGTTCAATCAGGCTAATTGCTGTGAATGCGCAACGGTTACGATAACGGGGGCAGACGGGAAAAAGAGGACAAGAGTTGTTTCCGTCGAGTCTGTGATTATGGCGTTGCGCAATTCCTCGGTGATGCAGAAGGTCAACGTGGCGGTAGGAAAAATCCCATTTGGGTATTATGACGCACAAGTCAGCGAAGAACAGGGTAAATTTTCCGCGGACATGGTTGCGGTTCTTCCTGCGGGAAAGCAGATGATGCAGTATGAAGAGACGCTTTATGATGTGAGCATACCGTCTCTGGTATTTCAGTTTTCGGTCGCAAGAGAAAAGATTACGGAAACGAAAGTTTATGCCATGAAGGACGAGGTGCCGACAGATAAAAGCCGTTTATACCGTTATCCGTTTGGAAATGTGAGCCAGGGAGGCTATGTGTGCTGGGGAAGCAATAATCTTCCGAACATACGCTCATTGAAGGGACTGGAAGAGGCTATAATGCTTTTTATACAAAGTCCCTGCAACTCGGATTATTTTAAGGGGAAAGAATATTGCGGCCATGCGGAGATTTCTCTGCGGGAACTTTTTGAGAAGCTGAAAGATGAAGATGCCTATCCGAAGGATTATTTGGTGGCGTTGAAGCAGGGTGGAAGAAATATGAAGTTGGGCGATCTGGTTTCATGGAGAGGAAAGAATAATAAAAGGAGGATAAGTTAAAATGAACTTAATGGATTTATTTGACGTGGAGGATTATGAAAAAGGGAAGAAAGGAAAGAAAAGCGGGACAGGAAAAGGCGCGAAAGGCGGCAAAAAGGAAACTGCCGCAAAGGGGGTGCGATATCCTCTTCCGGTGCGTGTATCTGCAGGGCATATCCGCTGTCTGCTGGATGCCGGGGAATTTAGTGGCAAAACAGTAAGCGAGGCGGATGTCAAGAAGAGGATACGGGAGGTATACCCGGAGCTTGCGGGAGTGGAGTTTAGCCTTGTAAAGTTCAGCAATTCCTATACGGAGCAGTATGAGAATAATAACAGTATAATTCCGAATGAAACCGAAGGGGAAACTGCGAAGGAAGAGCCTGAAACGGAAAAACCGGTGGAGGCGCCGCTTGATTTTGCCGCCGCGGAGGATGAAGCGGAAGATACTGCGGATGCTGGGGAGAACAGAGATAATACGCCTGCAAAAGGATGCTGGATCAAGCTCGATATCAGTTATAAGTCCGCAGCGGAAGAGGAAAATATCTTTATTCCTGTTACTGTCAAGGTTGGAAATACCTTTATGGAGTTCACGGAAGAAGCTGCAGATTCCCTTGCAGAAATCAGGGAAAGATGGACCGCCCTGCATCCGGAGTATGAAAACTGTAAGTTCCATTATGATGACAAGCAGAACCTGCTGATACCGTTTGTGCGTGGAGAGGCTGAGATCAAAGGGAAAAAATATTCTTTGCCTGTAAAGGTAGGATATCTGGATGATATGGTGACTTATACGGCACAGGACTTTGGGGATGATACTCTCCAGTCTGTAACACAGGAGCAGATCAGGAAGTTATATGCAGTAAACCACCCGGAGTTTGATAATGCGATTTTCTCGTATGTGGAGAAAATAAACAGTCTTTTTCCGGTGATCAATTTTAAGAAAACCGATGAGGCGGCAAAGTACAGCCTTCCTCTGAAACTTAGGGGTTCCGGCTTTGTGCTGGATTTAGAAACGGTGGATTTTGAAGGAAAAACTGAGGTTACATTAGAGGAGGTGCGTGTGGCGCTGGAAGAGGTCTATCCGGAGTTTTCTAAGGAACGGACAGAGATGATCTATGATGAAAGAGGGTTTATCATTCCTGTGCTGAAAGGGTCAAAAAAGGGATTGATCGTCACTTCTACTCGGAAAAACCAGAATCTTTTTATGGTGCAAGGTAGAGACGGAAACCGATACCGCATTGAACAGATGCCGTATGGGCAGTTCGATTGCAGGGAAGATGGGGCAGAAGCAGATTTTCATCTATCGGCGGGAAAGATACCGGGCAGTCTGTTTAGTGAGATTCTTCGCTTTTTTCGGAAAGATCCGCGCAGAGAAGCGGCAGCGCAGATTTTCTATGATGATAAGGTGTAACGCGGCACTTTGTAGTAGACGGAAAAAGCATTTTATTTTCGACAGTATAAACACCATTACGGCACCCTCTTTTCGCTGACCGCACACTACTGTCAACGAAACTGTGCAGTCAAATCGAAACCTTCCTGCCTGAATTATGTGTACAATAATACTGCCAGCAGCATGCGGACCGAACATGCAGGACACTCCGGGGACAGGGGGTGAAATTGTCTGAAAAATATTTCAGACAGAGAAAAGGGGTTCCGGCACAATTGAGCCGTTTTCATACACAATGGGTAAGGAAAAGACCGCATACACAGATGCACGCGGTCTTTTCCTGCCCTTTATTAGAATTGTCCCCAGTTTTTAAACACTTCATAAAACAGGCATTTAACGCATAGATGGTTGGATGCGCGGCTTCAAAGCTGCTGGTTATTGACAGCTGCCAGAATGGTTTCCGGATCAATGACCTGTTTTTCTGTCTGCTCGCCGATGATCAGGGCATCCGTCATCAGGTTGTCGATCATGCGGGCATTGCCCTGTGCGTACCCGTGGACGGCGGATAAAGCCGCTTCGCTTAAGATGGAAAGGCTGCCGCCTGCCATCTGTATCTTGTGGGAGATATACCTGGCCACCTCTTCGTCTGAGAGGCCCCCAAAGTCATAATGGACAACGACCCGCTGGCGCAACGCCTCGTTTACGGGCTTAGAAAGGGTGCGGTTAAAATAGGATTCCCCGCAGAGGATGAGGGAAAAGCAGTTTAAGGAGTCATAGCCGTGGTTCATGATCAGTTTCAGGTCGTTCAGGATGGCCGGGGAGAGGTACTGGCATTCATCGATGGCAAGGCACAGGGGGCGTTTTTTCTCATGGTAGAGGTAGTATACCTGCTCCTGCACGGCCCTAAACATCTGGGGTTTGGAGCCGGATGGTTCCAGACCGAGGACGGAACACAGAAGATAATAGAACTCTCTTATGCCGACGGTGGAGAGGCAGATATACTCCATATGCCCCAGGTTCTGGTTCATGCTTTTGGCAAAACAGCGCAGGCAGAAGGACTTGCCCATGCCGGGCTGTGCGGTAAAGACGCCAATGCCCCTGACATCCCGCACATAGGAGAGGCGGGAGGACATCTGTTTAAAATCATTGGAGAGGAAACAGTCCTTCTCTTTCTGGCACTGTTTGTCAAAGGGATTGAAGGAAAGGCCGTAATAATCCGTGAACATCAGTTTCCACCTCCGATCTTCGTATAATCGACAGGGAGACTGTTCTCCCGTTTTGTGCGGCAGTTTTCATTCTTATCCGTGACCCGGATGGGGAAATGCTCCCCTTCATAAAGGATGAACGCAGAGTCCATGTCTTCGGGGAGGTATCGGATCTCCACCTTCTGGGAGATGAACTGCATGGGGACGTCATAGCTTTTGCAGTCGATGGGGACGGTGGCATCCTTCCTTACCTTGCGGGTGACGCGGTTCAAGAAACATTCCTCCAGCCATTCCCGTGAGCGTGGGAGCCTTATGTGTTCCTTTGTGGCCTGGTATCTCTCAAACGGGGCACATCCAATCCCGGAGTGGTAACCGATGTTGTAGGTGCGGATGTAATCCTTAAGGAGCGCCTCAAATTCATCCAGGGAATGGATCTGATCAAGGTCAAGGCCGTAGAGGAACCTCTCACGCATGGACCTGAAATTCCTTTCCACTTTGGCTTTGGCGGCGCCGTCCCTTACCGGTGCGTGCAGGAGAACGGTACCGATGGAGCCGCAGATCAGGGAGAGCTGCTTATCGATGTAGGGGGAGCCGTTGTCGACACTATTACGATAACGGAATAGTGTCGACTATACCGATGTTTTGACTATTC
>ERZ779626.922-NODE-922-length-14784-cov-9.082898_pt1 | contig 14784 bp, 13 predicted proteins | sample MGYA00514209_ERZ779626 | MGnify/ENA primary metagenome ERZ779626 (study PRJEB29562, sample SAMEA4376713) | mouse gut metagenome | isolation source: Cecum | study: EMG produced TPA metagenomics assembly of the A DSS colitis mouse model was used to assess the...
GGGTCTCCTTCCGCTCGGCCACGCTCTGGTAGATGCACTCGCCGGAGGAGCCGCCTACATACAATCCCTGTACGCCCTTGTCCAGCAGGAATTTCGCCAGGGCCCGGACCACCGGGGCGCTGACCTTGCCGTCATGGTCATAGCAGGCGTAGAAAGCGGGGAAAATCCCCTGGTATTTGGAAAGGTCTTTCATATTGTCACTCCTAGTCATAAATTTTTACCTTGAAGACCACCTTGCTCACGGTCTTCGGCCCGTCCACCTGCATTTTGATGCGGTGGGCGTCGCCGGGGAAAACCACCAGGAAGTCCCCGGGGGAAAGGACCAGCTTGTAGTCCCCCTCGCCCCGGTAGGCGTAAAAGTCGTTGGCCTCCACCCGGTCAAACTCGGCCAGAGACTCCGGCGGGGCGATCTCCACGCCCTCGGAGCCCTCCGCCATGATGTGAATGTCCAGGTACTTCCGGTGGGCCTCGAAAAAGCTCTCCTCCGCCGGGATGGTCTCGTAGGTGAAGCGGGCAGCGTATACGTCGCCGCCCTTGAGCTCCACCCGCTGGCTTCCCACGGAAGCGAGGAATTCCGGCGTGATATGCTCCAGCGCCAGGTCCAGGCTGGGGTGGATGCCCCGGTAGGCCGGAGCGTCCTTCAGTTTGGCGTAAATCATCGTGCTTTCTTATCCCCCATTTCGCAATTCTGCGTTGCCGTCGCTCTGTCTTGGTTAAAAGCCGGCTGCCAGAACGCACTAAAGTTCTTTTGCTTACTTTTCTTTCAAGAAAAGTAAGTCAGCCTTTCACCGCGCCCATGGCGATGCCCTGGGTGAAGTACTTCTGGAAAATCAGGAACACAATGATGATGGGAGCCGCCGCCAGGGTGGCGCCGGCCATCAGCAGGCCGTTGTCCACGGAGGTCTCCGCCTGGAGGGTGGCGATGCCCAGGGGGATGGTGAAGTTGCTGCCGCTGGCCAGCATGACCAGCTGCATGAAGTAGTCGTTCCAGCAGTTGATGAAGGTGAAGATCGCCAGGGCTCCGATGCCCGGCTTGATCATGGGCATGACCACGGTGGAGAAAGTATTCCACTCGCTGGACCCGTCAATGCGGGCAGCCTCCAGAATCTCTCCCGGTATGCTCTCCGAGAACTGCTTCATCAAAAACACGCCGAAGGGCCAGCCCACGGTGGGGAAGATTACGGCCCAGAGGCTGTCGTACAGGTGCAGGGCGGACATCTCCTTCAGCAGGGGAATCAGGATAACCTGCTTGGGCAGGGCCATGGCGCAGACGATAAGGGAGAACAGGATGGCCCGCCCGTTGAAGCGCTTCTTCGCCAGGGCATAGCCCGCCATGGCGGCGGTGAGGCAGGTGATGAGCATGGCCAGCACGCACATGAGCACCGCGTTGATCAGCCAGCGGATGGCGGCGGGGGCCTCCGGCCCGGCGGTGAGGAGCACCTTTTTCCCGCCGTTGAAGAAGCTGCCGAAGGGCAGGTAGACCTCCCACAGGGGGACGCTGCGCTGCTTCATCAGTTTGTCAAAGTTGTTCATCACCCATTCGGTGGGGACCCAGATGGGCTTGGTGGCGTTGATGTCCGCGCCGTTTTTAAAGGCGCCGGTGACGATCCAGTACAGCGGGAAGGTGAAGAGGAAGGCCAGGATGACCAGAACAATGACGGAGACGATCTTATACGCGCGGCCGCGTCCAGTTTCAATTTTCATACCAGCACCCCCTTACTTTTCTTTCGCCAGCTTGAACTGGAGGGCGGACAGCAGTCCGATGAAGATGGCCAGCACCATGCCCATGGCGTTGGCGTAGCCGAAGTGGCCCGCCTGCTCCGTCAGCTTGAAGGCGGTCCAATAGATATGGTACATCACCGTGTTGGTTCCCGCGCCGCCCTTGGTCAGCAGCTGAATCAGGGCGAAGCACTGGAAGGAGTTGATGGTGGTGATGACCAGGATGTACAGGGTGGTGGGCATCATCTGGGCCCACTTCACCTTCCAGAAGACCTGGAAGTCAGTGGCACCGTCCACCTGGGCGGCCTCGATAAGGGTGGTGTCCACGTTGCCCAGGGCGGAGACGTACAGCACGATGGGCTGGCCCACAGAGGTGGTAAAGAGGATCAGGATGATGCACCAGAGGGCGTATTTGGAATCGCCCAGCCAGTTGATGTTCTGCTCAATGACTCCCGCGCCCTTGAGGACGTGGTTGAAAATGCCGGTGTAGTTGTCATACATCCACTTCCACACCACGGTGACGGCCACGGAGCCGGTGACCACAGGAAGGTAGAAGATGCAGCGGAAGGCGGACAGCACGGGCCCGCTGAGCTTGTAGATGGCGGAGGACACCCACAGGGAGAAGGCGCACACTGTGGGAACGCTGACAATAACGATGATAAAGGTGTTCTTCAGCGCCTCCAGGAAGGTCTCGTCGCTCATCAGTTTGGTAAAGTTGGAAAAGCCGATGAAGTTTCCAAACATGCCCTGGTCGTGCATGTTAGCGTCCGTGAGGCTGGTAACGATGCAGATGATCATAGGGATGACCACGAAGCCGATGAAGAAAATCAGGCTGGGCAGGAGGAAGAGATAGCCGGAGATGTTCTCCCGCCGCTGAAGCGCGCGGCTCATGGTGGGCTGGGATTGTCTTGCCAAGGTCAACACTCCTTTACGACTGGATTCGACAGGGCCTCTTGGGTCTGGTTCCAAAACGCGCCCCTCTCCCGCCCTTCGCGGGAGAGGGGCGCAAAAACCCTTATCTCTTTGACGGTGTATGAAGAGGTTTAGCCGGCGGCAGCCGCGTTGGCGTTGGCCGCGTAGGTGGCGACGGTCTCGGAGATGTCGGCGCCCTCGCCCACCTTCTGGAGCATGGTCCACCACTCGGTACGAGCGCCGGCCCAGCCCTTGGTGACCTGATAGTAGTCGCCCAGGTAAGGCATGAGGACCTGATACTCGTTCATGATCTCGTTGTCGGCCCAGATGCCGGAGAGGTCGGTGCCCTCGGCGGCGGAGCGGGCGGCGAAGTAGTTGGCGGTCTTTACCGCGTCCACCGTGTGCTCAGAGTCGCACATCCACTTGATGAAGGTTTTCGCGTCGTTGATTCTGGCCTCGTCCCCGTTATCGAAGATGCCGAAGCCCCAGATGCCGCCCTGGAGAGCGGGAGCGCCGTCCTGAGAGGGGAAGCCCATGAAGACGATCTCTTCACCGTTGGCGGTGAGGCCCGCGCCGGTGTCGGCCTGGTTGGGATTCAGCTGCTGGGCGATGTTCCAGCAGAACGCCATCTTCAGGATGCCCTGATAGAAGACCTTGATCTCGTCGCCGCCCTCGAGAGAGGCGTCAAAGGCAATCCCGGGCATGCTCTTGAGCTGCTCCAGCGCCTTGATGTTGGCGGGATCGTCCCAGGTGTACTTGTCGTGGGAGGCGGTGGCAAAGGTGCCGCCGTACAGGTTGTTGACGAGGGCTCGGGTGCCCTGGTCGCCGCCCTGGCCCTTGCAGTACACGGCGCCCACGGGAGACTGGAAGTGGTCGTACAGCGTTTCCACAGCGCTGATGAAATCAGTGGTGGTCCAGGTGTGGGTGTCCAGGTTCAGGAACTTGTCGGCCCCGGCCTCCTTGAAGGCGTCCAGGTTGATGGCCATGCAGTGGGCCGTAATGACCAGGGGATACTCGTAGACAGAGCCGTTGGAGTGGGTGCAGGCGGCCATGGCGGCGGCGTTGATTTCGCTCTTGTCCGTGTCGTCGAACATGTCGCTCAGGTCCACCAGATAGCCCTTGTCGCCCCAGTTGGTCACCAGGCGCTCGGGTCCTTCCATAATCAGGTCGGGGGCGTTTTTGGCGGTGATGGCGGAGTTCACCTTGTCATCGCCGTCGGCATAGGCTAAGTACTCCACTTTCACAGAGATGCCGGTGTCGGCCGTGAACGCGTCGGTGATGGCCTTTACCTTGTCTTCCTTGCCCCAGTCGCCGATGGGGTAGGTCCACAGGGTGATCTCGCCGCCGGCGGCGGGCTCCTCGGGCGTTTCAGGGGTCTGGGCGTCGCCCTGCTGCTGATCGTCGGCAGGGGGCGTCGTCTCGGACTTCTGGCCGCAGGCGGCAAGGCCCATCACCATGACCATGGCCAGCAGAAGCGCAAGCAGTTTCTTCATCACAAATCCTCCTTTTGTTCTTCACAAAAAATGAACCGGCCAGCCGCCGGCTCGCTGTACAAATTATACAAGGATTCCCTTCTTTTGTCAATTGAAATCGAAAGGATTTTTGCTGAGTCCCCATATTCGGCGGATGTTTCAAAAATAATTTCGATTTTTGGTAAAATTACCACCGGAAATCGAAATCTTCTCGGCCTGGTCTGTCTTGACAAACCGGAAAAAAATGCTACTTTATAAAATAAGGGGTAAATTTCAGACCCGCTCACTGCGGGCAGAGAGGAAGAGGAACCATGAAAAAGCACATCCTTTGCTTAGGCGATTCCAACACCCACGGTTACTGCGCCGACCCCGCCGACTGCGCCGACGGCGGCATCCGCTTCAACGAGGACGAGCGCTGGACCTGCCTGCTCCAAAAGGCTTTGGGGCCGGATGTTCTGGTGACGGAGGAGGGCCTCAGCGGCCGGACCACCGTCTTTCCGGACCCCCTTCACGAGACCATGGACGCCCTCACGGTTCTGTATGCGCTGCTGAAAAGCCATGAGATCCTGGACCTGCTGATCATCATGCTGGGGACCAACGACACCAAGGAGCGCCTGGGGGTCAACGCCTCCTGCATCGCCATCGGCATGGAGCGGCTGGTCCGCAAGGCCCAGAGCGTGGACTGCTGGGGGGACCATGCCCCCAACATCCTGATCGTCTGCCCGCCCCCTATTCGCCCGGAGATGGAGCTGGCGGAGTGCGGCCAGCCCATGGGAAAGGGCTGCCTGGAGAAATCCCGGGAGCTGCCCGCGTACTACGAGAAGACCGCCCGGCTGGTGGACGCCCACTACCTGGACGCCAAGGACTGTGAGTTCAACGCCGTGGACGGGATGCACCTGACCCGGAAGGGCCACGCCCAGCTGGCGGCGCTGCTGGCGGAGACTGTGCCCGGCCTGCTGGCGGACTGAGGCGCTCCGTTTCCCTTCCGTCGTCTGCGGCGGAAATCCCACATATGTCAAACGACCCCGCCCGGTCGAAAAGCCTAAACCGGCTTCTTTACGATCGGGCGGGGTCCTTCGGTTCTGTTTTTCAGGCGGCCGGGAGAACTGCCCCCGGCCTCCGCGCTTCCTCAGGCGTGACGGTGAGCCCTGCGGCAGAACATGCCGCTGCCGGCCGTGCTCCGGTTCTTGCGGGCGGCCTCCTGCCTGCGCAGGCGGCTGAAGCCCTCCTCGACTCCGGTCTTACTCATATTGGAAGTGAGCCTCAGGCTGCCAGAGCAAACGGCGCCGGCTTCATCAAACATCTTCTGAAACATGGTTCATAACCTCCTGTTCCCCGGGAAGGCTGCGCCTTCCCTGTCTTCGTTTCTGGGACCTCCCCGGTTCCGTGTTCTCCGGAGATTGGCCTTAGTATAGCCTCTTTCCCCAGTCCTTGGCAAGATTCAAACTGGGCAAAGTTCCCGGAGCCGCCGCCTCGATTTTATACTTCTTGCACAAAAATAATATCCGCTTTCCGTTATTATGACGAACCGTGTACTGTAAGCGCGGCGCAATTCCCAAATCCGGGAAAGCAGAAATTGATTTAAGGAAGCACTGATTTTGAAAAAGCTGGAAATGCCTTCCTCCTCCTGACCCGCAAAATTGGAAAAGCAAAAAATCTTCTTCAAAATCCGTCCTTTTTCTTGTAAACCCCTCATAAATATGGACGCTGTTATCTTGTACAAAAACCGTCTGCCGTTTTTGACGCTCCGCCGATTGAAATAACATATGCACGGTTTTTCCCAACATTTTTCCATCACATGTTTTCCGTCCTCCTGCTAAAATCAGCTATAAGAAGATAGGGCCCCCCGTGCTTCCCAAGGCATGCACCAGCATGGAGAAGAGGCCCGCAGTATCCGCGCCCTCCATGCCAAACGGGGGCAAACGCATTCCCTATATCCATATCAGTATAATAAAGGAGGCGGTCCCCACGAGCGTCGTCTACCACGAAAGCACACAGACCTTCCACCTGACCAACGGCCTAATCAGCTATATTATGAAGGTGCTTCCCAACGGGGCCCTGGGGCAGCTGTACTTCGGCAGGGCCATCCGGGACCGGGGGAGCTTCGACCACCTGCTGGAGATGCGGCGCCGGCCCATGACCTCCTGCGTTTTCGAAGACAACGGGCTCTTCTCCCTGGAGCATACCCGGCAGGAGTACCCCTCCTACGGCTCTACCGATTACCGCCGCCCCGCTGTGCAAATCCTCCAGCCCAACGGCAGCCGGATCACGGACTTCGTGGTCCTCTCTCACACCGTGACCCCCGGCAAGCCTGCCCTGGAGGGCCTGCCCGCCACCTACTGCGAGGCGGACAGCGAGGCGGAAACCCTCACCGTCCGCCTGCGGGATGAGCTGCTGGGCGTTTCCCTGGACCTGCATTACACCCTCTTCGCGGACCGGCCGGCCCTGGCCCGTTCCGCCCGGATCGTCAACGAGGGAACCCTGGACCTCCACCTGACCCACGCCATGAGCCTCTGCCTGGACCTGCCCGACAGCAGCTATGAATTCGTCCATTTCTCCGGGGCCTGGGCCCGGGAGCGCTGGATGAAGGTCCGCCGCCTGGAGCAGGGCACCCAGTCCGTGGAGTCCGCCCGGGGCCACTCCTCCCATAATCACAATCCCTTCATCATGCTCCGCCGCCCCGGCACGGACGAGGACCAGGGCGAGGTCATCGGCCTCTCCCTCATTTACTCCGGCAACTTCCTGGCCCAGGCCGAGGTGGACACCTGGTACACCACCCGGGTCACCCTGGGCATCAACCCCTTCGGCTTCGACTGGAAGCTGCCCCCCGGCGAAGCCTTCCAGACCCCCGAGGCCGTCGTGGTCTACTCCTGTCGGGGCATGAACGCCATGAGCCAGGCCTTCCACCGGCTCTACCGCAGCCGCCTGGCCCGGGGACAGTGGCGGGACCGCCCCCGGCCCATTCTCATTAACAACTGGGAGGCCACCTATTTCGGCTTCACCCAGGACAAGCTGCTGGAAATTGCCGGGGCCGCCCGGGCGGACGGCGCGGAGCTCTTCGTCCTGGACGACGGCTGGTTCGGCGCCCGGCAAAACGACTTCGCCGGACTGGGGGACTGGACCCCCAACCGGGACCGTCTGCCGGACGGTCTCTCCGGCCTGGCCCGGCGCGTCAACGATCTGGGCATGCAGTTCGGCCTCTGGTTCGAGCCGGAGATGGTCAACAAGGATTCCGGCCTCTACAGGGCCCACCCGGACTGGATTATCCATGTCCCGGACCGGCGGGAGTCCCAGGGCCGGAACCAATACGTGCTGGACTTCTCCCGGCCCGAGGTGGTGGACTGCATCTATGACCAAATGGCAAAGCTCCTCGCCGAGGCCAACATCTCCTATGTCAAGTGGGACATGAACCGCAGCATCACCGAGCCCTTCTCCGAGGCCCTGCCAGCGGACCGGCAGGGGGAGCTGTTCCACCGCTATATCCTGGGCGTCTACCGCCTGTACGAGCGGCTGACCGCCAATTTCCCCCACGTGCTCTTCGAGTCCTGCGCCTCCGGCGGCGGGCGCTTTGACCCCGGCATGCTGTACTACGCCCCCCAGGGCTGGGTCTCCGACAACTCCGACGCCGTGGAGCGGCTGAAGATCCAGTACGGCACCTCCTTCTGCTATCCCATCAGCTCCATCGGGGCCCACGTGTCCGCCGTGCCTAACCATCAGGTGAGGCGCGTCACCCCCCTGTCCACCCGGGCCAACGTGGCGTATTTCGGCACCTTCGGCTATGAGCTGGACCCCACCAGGCTCACCGCCGCGGAGCGGGAGCAGGTCCGGGAACAGATCGCCTTCATGAAGCAGTACCGGGAGGTCATCCAGTTCGGCGACTTCTACCGCCTCCGCTCTCCCTATGACGGGAATTTCACCGCCTGGATGGCGGTGAGCCCGGACAAAAAGACCGCCCTGGTGGGCTGGTACCGCCTCCTCAGCGAGACCAACGGCCCCTGCCGCCGGGTGAAGCTCCAGGGTCTGGACCCCGGGCAGAGCTACACCGTGGACGGCGGCGAAGCCCACTACGGCGACGAGCTGATGACCGTGGGCCTCGTGACCTCCGACAGCGGCGCGGGCGACGGTCAGTCCGGCGAGCGGCCGATCTGCGACTTTGACTCTCATGTTTTCGTGCTGAAAGCGTGAAGCCTCCCCGGAGGCTCCTTGATACGCGGTCCTCCGTTCCCCTATAAAACCGGGCCGCCCTGCGGGGCGGCCCGGTCTTATTTCGGCATTTATGGAGCCGCTTTCTCCGCCCTTTCCGCCAGGCGCTCCAGACTGCGCCGGGCCTGCTCCCGGTCCCGCTTCCGGTACTTCACCGGCGTGACGCCGAACAGCCGCTTAAAGGCCTTGGAGAAAACCTGGGGGTCCTGGTAGCCGCAGCTCAGGGCGATATTGGCCACGGAGGCGTCGGTCAGCGTCAGCTGTTCCCTGGCCCAGGTCAGGCGGAACTGCGTCAGGCACTCCTGGGGGGAGACCCCCAGCACCCGCCGGAACAGGGTGAAAAGATAGCTCCGGTTCAGCGCCACATAGCCCGCGACGTCCGCCACCGTGATGCCGTTGGCGTAGTTGTTCCGAATGTACTCCATGGCCTGGTGGATATACAGGTTTTCCCGCTCCCGCCTGGTCATGCGCTGCTCCGGCCCCCGGGAGATGCCCCTGGCGAGATGGGCAAAGAAGCGGCACAGCAGGGACTGGAGCATAAAGTCCGCCTCGGCGTCGGACCGGCTGTAGGCCAGCATGGACTCCACCAGCTTCAAAAGCTCTCCGCCGTCCTCACAGCGGAAGGTCAGGCGGCCGTCCCCCAGGCCCAGGCTCCGCAGGCAGCTTCCGCACTTCGCCCCGTCGAAGCCGATCCAGAGATAGGTCCAGGGCTCCTCCCCGCCGGCCTGGTAGAAGGTCTGCCGGTTGGGCTCAATGAGGAAGCCCTCTCCCTTGTGGAGCAGGAACTCCTGATCCTCCACGCGGTAGGTGCCGCTGCCGTCCAGGATATAGTGGAGGAGGTAGTTGGGCCGGACTGCCGGGCCGCAGCTGTGCAGGGGCTCGCAGCGGGCGTGGCCGCAGTAGCAGAGATAGAAGTCGGAGAACTTCTGATATTGCTTTTGCAGGTGCAGAACGCGGCTTTCTTCCATTGCGCTTCCTCCCTCGTCCGCCAGGCGGGTATTCCCCGGGCCGGGAATCCCGGGGGCCTGTTTCTAACCCGCCGGAGGCCCGGCTTTGTTCTTCTTTTAAGATATTCCATCAAAGGGGAGAAAGTCAAGCCGCCGCAAAATTTACGGTGCTGGCTGCCGTTCCAGAAAACGCGCCGCCGCCCCAAGCGGCAAAGCGGCCCAGACCCGGCCCACACTTTGCCGTTGCAATCAAATGGGGGATATGTTACCATGGATGCGACGAGACCGGAATGAAACCGTTTGGAAAGGGAGAGGCATCTATGGCAAAACAAAAGATCATCTATGACTGCGACCCCGGGCACGACGACGCCGTCGCCCTCATGCTGGCGGCCAACAGCCCGGAGCTGGAGCTCCTGGGCGTCACCGTCGCCGCAGGAAACCAGACCCTGGACAACACCGCGCGGAACGCCTGCCATGTGCTGCAATGGCTGGGCCGGGAGGACGTCCCGGTCTACGCGGGCTGCGGCCAGCCCATGGTCCGGGACCGGGTGACGGCAGGGGACATCCACGGCGAAACAGGCCTGGACGGGCCGGTCTTCCCACCCCTGCGGAAAACGGTGGAGCGGGAACACGCGGTAAGCTATCTCTCCCGCGCGCTGCTGGCCTCAGAGGGGGAGATCACCGTAGTCACCTCCGGCCCCATGACGAACCTGGCCATGGCCATGCGGATGGAGCCCGGAGTCGTGGAAAAAATCCAAAGGATTGTCCTGATGGGCGGCTCCTACACCAACGGGAACGTCACTCCGGCGGCGGAGTTCAATATCCTGGCCGACCCGGAAGCCGCCCATGTCTGCTTCACCTCCGGCCGTCCCATTACCATGATCGGCCTGGACGTGACCCGGAAGGTCCTCTGCTACCCCGAAATTGTGGAGCGGATGGCGAAGGCGGACACCCGCGCCTCCCGGCTCTTCGTGGACCTGATGAAGCACTTCTGCAAGACCCAGAAGGAGGTCTTCGGCTGGGAAGGCGGGCCCCTGCACGACCCCGTCACCATCGCCTTTCTTCTGGACCCGGCGCTGGTGGCCACCAAGCCCATGAACGTCCGCGTTGACCTGAGCCGCGGGGACTCCTACGGGCGGACGAACTGCGACGCCTTCGGCTACCTGGGCCTCCCCGCCACGGCGGACGTGGCGGTGGACATCGACGTGGAGCGCTTCTGGGACCTCATCGAGGCCGGGCTCCGCCGCTATGGCGGGACGGAGGCGGACGCATGAAGGTCCTCTGCTTCGGCTCGCTGAACATTGACTACGTCTATCAGGTTCCCCATTTCGCCGGCGGCGGGGAAACGCTGGCCGCCGCATCCCTCAGCCGGTTCAGCGGCGGCAAGGGCTTAAACCAGTCCATCGCCCTGGCCCGGGCCGGGCTGGAGGTCCGGCATGCCGGGGCCGTCGGGCGGGACGGCCTGTTCCTCCTGGAGGAGCTTCGGGAGGCGGGTGTCCGCACGGAGTCTGTGGAGGTCTTGGAGGACGCACGGACCGGCCATGCCATCATCCAGCGGACCCCCTCCGGGGAAAACTGCATCCTGCTTTACGGCGGGGCCAACCGCCGGATCACCCGGGAGCAGATCGACCGGGTCCTCTCGGACTTCGGCCCCGGGGACGCCCTGGTGCTGCAAAACGAGACCAGCGAGCTTCCCTATCTGGCGGAGCGGGCCAGGGAGCGGGGCCTGACCGTGGCCCTGAACCCCTCTCCCATGGAGGACGGCCTCCTTCCCCTGCTGCCTCTCGCCAACTACCTGCTCTTAAACGAGATCGAGGCGGCCCAGCTCTTACAGGGCCTGGGGAAGCCCGTCCCGGAGGCGGGAGAGGACCTGGCGGCGGCGCTGGCCCTTCCCTCCACGGCGGTGGTGCTGACCCTGGGCTCTCAGGGCTCGCTTTTCGCCGATGGAACCCGGCTGGTCCGGCAGGCCGCCGTCCCCGTCAGGGCCGTGGACACCACGGCGGCGGGGGATACCTATACCGGCTTCTTCCTGGCCGGGGTGCTGAGCGGGCGGAGCGTGGAATGGTCTATGAAATACGCCTCCTCCGCCGCGGCCATCGCCGTCACCCGGCCCGGGGCCGCGCCCTCCATCCCCTCCCGGGCGGAGGTCCTGGCGGAGATGGGAGATTGACAAAAACGGAGGCGGAGCCGGTTTGGCGGCTCCGCCTCCGTTCAATTGTCCCTGCGGCCAAAGCGCTGGCCCCGGTTCTTTCGTTCCCGCTGGAAGCACGGGTCGCACAGCCGCCCTCGGTGGTACAGGGGCAGGGCCTTCCCGCAGAGCTGGCAGAAGCGGATGTTGTTCCGCAGGCGGTGGAGCAGAATCTCGTTGATCTCGTCCGCCACCTGTTCCCGGCTGTCGTAGAGCCGGTCCTCGTCCACCGGGCAGTCAAAGGCCTTGGCAAAGGAGAAATAAAGGTCCAGCTTCCGGTAGTACAGCTCCAGCTCCGGCAGGGTGGGGTCCCCCTCCGGGAGGCCGGGCTGCTCGACGTCCTCCCCCTGCTGCCAGCGGCGCAGAAAAGAGAAGAACAGCTCCCGGAGGGCCTCCTCCGTCTCGTCAAAGGGGATGTTCGCCGCCCGCAGCTCCTGCTCGCGGGTGAGGGTGAAGCCCATCTCCCGCATCTTGGAGATCAGCGCGATATACCGGGAGATGTCCAGCTTCCGGTAGGGCTCCACCGTGGGCATCTTGTTCCACTCCGTCAGCACCTCCAGCAGGTCGAACTCCGCCTGGAGCACCAGGTCCGAGAACCCCGCCACGGCATAGTCCAGCGGCGGGATCACCGCCTCCAGCCCCGCCCGGATGATGGGCAATCCCTGGGCGGCCCCCACGTAGCCTTTGTTGTACATGCCGAAGCGGCCCGCCCGCCCGGCAATCTGGCGGATTTCCTCCGGCTTCAGCTCCCGGCGCTCCACGCCGTCGAATTTCTCCGTCTCCAGGAAGATGATCCGCCGGATGGGCAGGTTCAGCCCCATGCCGATGGCGTCGGTGGAGACGATATATTCCATCTCCCCCTTTAAAAAGCCCTCCATCTGCCGCCGCCGGGTGGAGTAGGGCAGGGCCCCATAGATGATGGCGGGCTCCTTCCCGCTCTGGCGCAGGTCCTCCGCCACGCTGAGGACCCCCACCTTGGAAAAGGTGATAAGGGCGTCCCCCGGCTGGACCCGGTGATAGTCCACGGTCCGGGTCATGCAGATCAGCGGCGTGGTCCGCTTGTGGACCTCCACCTCAAAGCTGTCGCCGCAGCTCTCAATGAGGCGGGCCAGCAGGTCCTCCGCTTCCGGGGCGGCGCAGAGATGGACCTCCGGGGACAGCACCCCCAATATCGCCCGGGTCCAGGCGTAGCCCCGCTGGCCGTCAGCGATCATCTGGCACTCGTCGATGACGGCCACGTCATAGCAGCGCTTCAAATCCAGCTTTTCGGCGGTGGCGGCGGTGTGGGTGTCCCAGGTGCGGGAATCCTCCTCCTCCCCGGTGGTCAGGCTGCAATCCACCCCCGCCTCCAGCAGCGTCTCCTGGGCCTCCAGGGCCAAAAGGCGCAAAGGGGCCAGGTACACGCCGCTGCGGGCCTGCTTGAGGCGCTGGAAGCCGGCGTAGGTCTTGCCGGTGTTGGTGCCCCCCAGGTGCAAAATGAAATGGCGGCGCATCGCCCGGGCCTCCGGGTACTCGTCCTTGGGATTCAGTGCGATGAGCAGGGACAAGCTGGTGCGGATGGCCTGGGGCACGTACCACACGGACCAGACCGCCGCCAGGCCCTCCTGGAGGAGCTGGGACACGGGGAAGCCCTCCGCTCTCAGCATGGCCTCCGCGTCTGCCTCCGGCTGGGCGGAGATGAACTCCGCCAGCACCTGCTCCGAGGCGCTATGAAGCACCTGGGGATAGCGCTCCAAGGCCGCCCGGGCCTGGGCGTGGTCGGAGCACTCCCCCATCCACGGCGCCGCCCGGAGGAAATTTTTCAGCACCTCCAGCATCCGCTTGCCGGTGCAGTTCTCCTCCAGGGAAAGAAACTCCCGCATCTGCCCCACGGACTGGTTCTGGTCAAAGGTCCGGCTCCGGGGCACCGAGGCCAGCCGGGCCAGGATGGCGGCGTGATAGTGTCCCGCCAGCAGCCAAGGGGCGGAGGAGAGGTCCTTTCCCGCCTCCTCCCAGGCCGCGGCCAGCAGGCGGCTGGCGTGCCGCACGCCGGGGGCAGCGGCCCGGAGGGCGGCTCCCCGCAGCTCCGGGTCCCTTCGGGCCTGGGAGAAGGAGCGGTCCTTCTCCGCCCGGCGGACCTCCTCCTGGTTCCATATGCGGACGGGGCGTCCGTTGGACATCAGGATGCGGGGCTTGGGCAGCAGCTGCTTCATCAGCTCGTTGGTCCAGCCCCGCCGCCTCAGCACGGAGGCCGACCAGTTTTTTCCTCCGGAGCGTCCGGACACGGCGCTCTCCCCTTTCCTCCCCGAAACTTGTCGGTATTATGTTATAGTATAGCCCAAACCGGCAGAATCTTCAACGGCAGATTTTGCGGCGGTCTCCGGCCATTTGCCGAATCACGCCGTTTGTCAAGAGAAATGCGAAAATTTTTATAAATTTTTTTAGTACAGGGGTGGGAGGCCAGGAAAAGCGGCGGCGAAAAGCTCCGCCGCAGTGTGGAATCCGAACATTTTCCGGGGATAGTTGTTGATCCAGTCCGTGGTCTCCCGGAGCTTTTTCCGGGAGACCCTCTTAAAGTCTGTCCCTTTCGGGTGGCATCGGCGGGTCATGCCATTCTGTTTCTCGTTGGAGCCCCGCTCGCTGGAGCTGTACGGATGGCAATAATAAAGCGTCGTCCGCTTTTTTCCGCGTCGGAGACAGGACCGCTCCAGGCCCTCGACGTCTGCAAACTCGGAGCCATTGTCAACGGTGATCGAACGGAATACGATCGAGAACGCGGCCCCGAGTTTCCGCTCCAGGGCGTCCAGGGCGGCGACAACGCTCGCCGTCTCCCCGTTTTTGAGCTTTATATTTATTTGATTCCGGGTGGCGCGTTCAGTCAGGGCGAGGACCCGCTCCAGGCTCCCGTCCTTTGCGCTTAACACGGTATCCATTTCCCAATGTCCGACCTCCTTCCGGGCGTTGACTTCCCGGGGGCGCTCCTCTATGCTCTTGCCCTTTGCGGAACGGGCGGCCCTGGGCTTGTCCTGTTTCTTTTTATCCTTTTTGTTGCGCTTGTGAGGGAGGTCCATATTGGAGACGCCCGGAATAAAGCCCATGTCGACATAGCGGTAGAGGGTCCGGGGCGAAATCTTAGTATCAAATTTCATGCCCTTAACCTCGATCTCCCCGAGGGCGGCCTCCGGGGAGCGATAGCCGTCCTTGAGGACTTCGCCGAGGTAGTTTGCCAGTTTGTGGTCATTCCCGATCTTGAGGTCCGGGCCCTTGCCGGAGAACGTGGCCTCGTATTTGTCCCGGGCGATCTCGGGTATATATTACTCCCGAATTAGAACATAGGAAATCTGGCTATGTTGAAAGAAAGCGG
>ERZ779626.923-NODE-923-length-14770-cov-13.500985_pt1 | contig 14770 bp, 14 predicted proteins | sample MGYA00514209_ERZ779626 | MGnify/ENA primary metagenome ERZ779626 (study PRJEB29562, sample SAMEA4376713) | mouse gut metagenome | isolation source: Cecum | study: EMG produced TPA metagenomics assembly of the A DSS colitis mouse model was used to assess the...
TCGTCAAGTATCAGATCGGGGATATAGTAGTCGCCTACTCTCGTATAGGTTAATTCTGCCATAATGAACCTCCTTGTGTTCAAGTCCCATTGTCCTATTCTTTCCACGAAAAGTCCAGTTGATCGTGTCCCTGTTCGTGAATTTTTGTGGGCAACTGAACTCGTCACAAGGTATTATGGCACATCGCTGTAGCTCTGGTGAAGCTTGTGCCCATCCTTGTGACTGACGCTGTTCACCACCATATGGTTGTGCAGATGACCTGTGTCAACGTGTGTGGCGACCACCACTTCGAAGTCCGGGAACTGCTTCCGCGCGAATTCCAAGCCGATGGCGTTGACCTCCTGGGGTGAGATGTCGTCCTCCGCAGAGAAGGACTGGACGAAGTGGTAGAACTGTGTTCCTCCTGTTTTGCGGAAGCGCTCCTTGGTCATCTGCATCTCGATGAATGCGGACTGGGGGACGCAGTTGCTCCCGGTGACCAACCATGCGTCGCCCCAGCGCGTTTTCTTCTCCTGCTCCACGTAGTCGATCACACCGCGCATGGAACTGGCGGACTGCTTCTTGCATCGGATCGCGGTGAAGGTCGCCATCAGCACGCCTCCCGTACCAGTGCACCCAGCGTGTCGCACAGTCTGGTGTATTCGCTGACCAGATCGTCTCCGCGCAGAACAGAGATCCGCCCCATGTTCGCCAGCGTGGTGAGCTGGTTGAGGTTGCGGCCCTGGGCTTTCAGTTCAGAGAGAAGATCGTCCAGCCCCTCCACCCGGACGATCTCCTTCCCCAGCGCGCAGGTGGTGAGGTAGTCGGTGACGGTTATACCGGCGGCTTTGGCCCGCTGGCGGATGGCTTTTTTGTCCGCCGGGGTCATCCTGGCGGTGATGATTTCGGTCTTCTTTTTCTGCATTGAACTCCTTTCTCCCTCGTCGGCGCAAGCTGCATATCCCTCGCCCTGCCGCACGCGGCAGGGCTCGCTCACTTCGCTGCGCCTCCTCTCCCCATCGAACCCGCTTCGCTGGGCTTCGATGGGGTTCCTCTTGGGGGCAGGGGGACCGGGGCAGGGCCCCGGCGAGTGCGGGCGGCGTATAGCCGGACGCGATGCTTGCCCCACCCAAAAAGGTGGGCATCCCTCCATCGGGCCGCTTCTGCGAATGCCCTTCGTCGGAAGAAATTCCGCTCTGCTGCGCTCCCGCCTGCGGCGAAAGCTCCGCCCGCTCCATTCCTTCCTCCTCTCCCCATCGAACCCGCTTCGCTGGGCTTCGATGGGGGTCCCAGTCGGCGCTCCCCACAAACGGCCCACAAAGGGCGCACACCGCGCTTGGGCCACTCTGCGGGTACATTTCCCGCCCTGCGCCGCAAAAGCGGACACGGGGCCTCACACGGGCCCACACGGCGGTCATACGGCCACAGGGTCAACAGGGACGATGTTTTCGGCCCCGGCGTTACCGGCACTATCGGCACGGCGCAGCTCGATCAACCGCTTCCCGTTGCTCCTGCGCACCACCGCTGTGATGCCCAGTTCGCTTAGAGCCCCAGCACTTTGGAGGATTTTCCGGGACACGTTTTTCGGCGTGACACCCTCCTTACCGTCAGGGTCGATGCACTGTGCCAGCTCGGTGGGAGTGCCGATAAATTCGGAGCGGATGCACAGCAATTCAGAGAGAAGAAAAATGATGCGGCCACCCAGTAATTCCGGTCGCTGATAACTGTCCGCTGTTACTTCCCACACGTTGTCGGTGTTGCGGCGCAGCTCCAGTTCCCGGTACTCGATGTCCCGGCCGATGCAGGAGAGCCGCGCCCTGCCGCTGCCCCGCTGTTCCTCCACCAGTGTGAAACTGGCGTCCACCGCGCCGCTGATGGCGGTGGTGCCGGAAATGCGGTTGAACACATCGTCCGCCTTTTCTTTGCGCAGATGGTGGATGAGCAGGATGGCGATGCCGTGGGCATCGGCCAGCCTTTTCAGCGCGGACAGGTCTCGGTAGTCGTTGGCGTAGGTGTTGTCGTAAGTTGTGCCCCGGATCATCTGGAGTGTGTCGATGATAACCAGCACCGTGTCCGGGTGCTCCGCCAGGAACTGCCGGAGCTGCTCCTCCAGCCCATCGCCCAGAATCCGACTCTCGGTGCAGAAGTAGACGCTGGGCGGCGCGTCCTCCGTCACGTCGAACAGCCGGTTCTGGATACGGAGCTGGGAGTCCTCCAGGCAGAGGTAGAGCGTGGTGCCCCGCTTCACGCCCATCCCCCAGACGGGTTCGCCTTTCGCTACGGTGACGGCCAGCCACAACGCCAGCCAGGACTTGCCCACCTTGGGAGACCCGGCCAGGATGTGCAAGCCCTGGGAGATCAGTGTGTCCACCACGAAGTTCAGCGGCTGGAGCGGCTTGCCCATCAGGGTTTCGCCATCAATGGTGGACAGGCGGTTTGGGTTCGTGTTCATTTCAAAATCCTCCTTTTCTGATTTGAGGGGCTTTGAACTTTTGCCCCTGTATGGTACAATACAGAAAAGATTTGCCAGTTGAAATAAACAAGTGTTATCCGGGAAAATCAAAAATAATGCTTGCAGACAGGAGGACACCCATGAAAACCGATTGCGGACTGTATGTCTCTATCACGCCTGACGGAACGTTAAAAAGAGACCTCGCCGCCATACACAGCAAGGTCTCTTTGGCGAACACCACTGTCGAGAGTGAGATCATCACGTTCTCCGAACTTGATTTTGGGCCGTATGCCACGGTCGTTGATCTCATCATCACCTCCACCGCGTTTATCCCCCATGAGGGACATATTGAGGACGCGGATATGAACGTATTCCAGTTTATACTGGATACCACCACCGATCTTGTGACAACGCTTGAACAGGAAGATGAGGATCCCCTGCATGGAACCCTGGCCCGTGCTATGATCGAGGATCGCATTTCTGCGGATGATGGGAGCGGCCTGTATGTTTACGATACCAGCCAAGAGATCGTATCCATTTTGACCGAGGTAATGGGTGTGCAGTTTGAGGTTCATCAAGTTCTGAGCGATATGCGTCAGGGTGTACCTATCGATTTTGAGAACAAATATGACTATCTGCGGATGCAGGAGCTTACCCAAGTTTTCGAAGCTGGCGATGGGCTGGCCTCCCGGTACTATTTCCGCTCCATATCTGATTATTACTACTTTCTGCTGGTGCATTTCATTGCTAGTAAACCGAACGTGGTGCTGTGCGAGTGCTGCGGGCGGTATTTCATCCCAGCAACGAAACGAAAGACGTTGTACTGTGACCGGGAACTCAAGGATGGTAAGAGCTGCAAAGAGCTTGCGCCATCCTTGAAGCACAAACTGGACGCCAAGCGCAAAAAGGTCATTGAGGAATTTGACCGGGCCAAGCGGCGGATGTATAAGCGGTATGAGCGGACAGGGGATTTGGGGAAGAAGCCCTCTCACAAAGATCTGAGCTATGGCGAATACTACGAGTGGCTGGAACGGGCTACTGACGCGAGGGATCGGTATCTGGCCGGGGAGCTCAGTGAGGAGAAGGCGTTAGAAATCATTGGCATGAAATAACATCATACATCTGGAAGACAGTATGTGCAATTTGATGGCAATAGGAGGCAGGATGCTTATGGAGCGAAGCACAGAACAGTTCATAGAAAATTTATATCGAAAAAGCTACAACAGGCTCTATATCCATGCCTGCGCCATGCTGGGCCGCAATGCTGACGCAGAGGTGGCGGTGCAGGAAGCGTTTTTGGCCGCCTGCAAAAAGACTGATGAGTTTATCAAGTGCGGAAACCACATTGGCTGGCTGAAGAAGGCGGTAGAGAACGAGGCGCTACATATTTTGCGGGAGCAAAAGTATACTGCGGCGCTCTTTCTGTCAATAGAAGAACTTTCTAATGGTCAAGCGCCGTCTGCTTTGGATAATACCTGCTTTGAATTGCTTGATTTGTGCCAGGGTGCCGTTTCCAAAGAAGAACTTGGTTTCTTCCTCAGAATTGCCAAGCACGAATCAACCTTCCCGGAAGAAGCCGCAAGGCAGGGCATAAAATTGCCTGCGTGTTATAAACGGTTTGAGCGTATTCGAAAAAAATTGCAGCAGGCATTGGAAGATTATCACAAAATATAGCGTTCCATATTGGTGAAATCGCTGAACTTAAAATTTTTCTTCGGAGCGGTGTCGAAAAGCGGGCCGCTCGTGGAGTATAGGTTATAAGGGGGATAAAATCATGGACGAGTTGAAAAGGCTCAACAATAATCAGTACGCCTACTTGCGCCAGCTCCCCATTGGCAAACTTCTGGAACTATTGGATATTGCACCTGTTCCCGCAAGCTGCCCGGAGGATGAGGCGTATGTGGATGCGCTGGAGGAGGCGATCATAGAGAAAGAAAATGAAAATCCCACAGGATTTTTCCCTGATGTAGACCAACAATGGGAGCAGTTCGTAACCTATTATCTGCCCGACCCAAAGGATACCGCGCTTGAACCTGAGCGCACAGAGCACGCCGTTTCCGCACAAATCAACCGGCAGTCCCCCACAATCCCCCCAAAGCGTGTCGTTCGGTTCAAACGGGTATGGCGCACAGCCTTGGTTGCCGCCATCGCAATCACTTGTATGTTTGCCATCATGGTGACGGCCCAGGCCGCAGGTGTCGATGTATTTGGGGCGATGGCTCGATGGACGGAGGACGTGTTCAGTTTTGGGCGGATTGCGCCTGACAGCCAGGTGTCCGATGATCCGGGGCAAGAAACGGCAGATCAGGGATCAGAAAGCTCCAGCGCCGAGTTTACCTCTTTGCAGGAGGCGTTTGATGCCTACGGTATGACGGAGGTACACGAACCGGGTTGGCTTCCAAAAGGATATGCCCTGAATAGCGTTGATGTGCTGTGCGTGGATGATCCGTTTCTGCAAAGCTTTGTGGTTACCTACTCAGACGGCGAAAGATATATAAACCTCGACATTTTGAGTTATGAAGGGGAACCAATCACCCAGGTGCAGAAAACTGACAGCCCAGTGGAATCGGTGGAGAAGAACGGCATGATGTTCTACCATATCGAAAATTCAGTGGGCCGCACAATTGCATGGTACTCGGATCAGTATGAGTATTACCTCAGTAGTGATGAAGGGGACGATCTCTTGTGGAAAGTTGTGGATTCTATGTTTGAATAGGAGGGTTTTTGTGAAGAAAAAATGGCCTATCCGCACCTTGCTCGTACTGTTGTGCCTGGTGATGCTGTGCGACATTCCGGCATACGCAACGGAAACACGGGCAAGCGACCGAATATATCATAGTGCGGCATCTCTTTCACAAAAAAGCAATGGCGATTTCAGCATTTACTTCTCCGTCCGGGCCACTGGAATCATGGAAAAGATTGGTGCCAGCAGTGTGGCAGTTCAGCGCAACTTCGGTAGTGGCTGGGTAACGGAATACACGTTTACTGTCAGTAACACCCCAACGTTGCAAGCAGAGGATAAAAATCAGCATAGTGCGGTGCTGACGTATTCACCGCTGTTTGCTGGGAGAGAGTACCGTGCTGTTGTAATGATTTATGTGGAGGATGCCACAGGGACGAGTACACAGCAATTGATAGGCTAAAACAATTAAATCGTAACATGACAATGTAATATTAAGAAAGAAGGTTCGCTAACTATGTTAAAAAATACAAGCATAAGAAGAACTCTCTCAGTGCTAATTATTATTATTATTCTCGTGTCCATTTTCGTCATGCCGGCTCATGCTTTGACGATGGAGAGTGTTGACCAAACGAGCGTGATTTATAATCAACTCAACGATGATGATTTGTTCTTATCTGAAGACGTTGCCACCTATGTTGCCCAGTTCTTCATCAACGATATGGTCGCGACAGGAAATACGCAATGGACTACGGAGACTGAAATTCAGTCAATAGAAATCCTTTATGATGCTACTGGAGAAGCTGTAATCGGATATAGCGTGGAGTTGGATCAAGGTTATGTTGTTGTTTCCGCTTATGTGGATATGCCATCTCTTATTTTGGAATGGTCTGATACAGCAATTCCTCTTTATGAAGAATTTAATGTGACTAATGTTGAGAAAGTGCTCTATATCAATACTTTGGAATATTATTGTGCTGATAAAACAAGAACCCTCTATACTATTGACGGTGTGGAAGTTTCCTCAGAAGGGCTTACCAACACCTTGGTTGAGATGCGGGATGTGTCTAACATTGATGCCAACGTACTTGATAGTATTGTTTCCATGAAAGAGGAAAATGAGTATGGTTTAATGCCATATGATGATACCGCTGGTGGGGTAATTACAGATCCTTTTACTTATGCCAAAAATGTTTACGGCGGAACTTGGACAAGCAATGAATGGGCTAATAATTGGGAAAACTACATGAATTATTCCTTGGCAACCGATTTCGCAGGGTATACTGGTCGATGCGGCCCAGCAGCGATCACTAATATCATCAAGGCATACGGCAATAAATATAACAAGTCTACCATTAAAAATGCGACGAGCCAACAGGTCTTTGATAAACTAATGGAGGTGAATGAAGAAAACGACAATAAGTATTTCACAAGCCCAGGAACCCCCGTTGATACTACACCAGATTTTATAAAAAAAGGGTTTGCTAAGTTTAGTGTCCAAGTAAATGTGTATGGAACGTATACACCTACATACAATAACGTAAAGAACGCTACAACAAGCAACCGATTGATGTATTTGATAGTTTGGAACAATCAGCCATATGGGAACCACGCCCTTGTTGGATATGCGTACACTCAACTGGTAAATGGGAGCGGTTCTTATATCTCCTTCCTAAAAGTTGCCGATGGGTGGAATCGTAGCGGCAGATATCTTCCTATCTCTTCTCTCTCGTCCGATAAGTATTATGAGGTATACTTCTCTTGAAACATAATGAGGTGAAATTGTGGGTTCCAGCTTTTTCTTAAAAAGATTGGCATTGTTCCTGGTATCGGTGGTTGTGTTATATCCTGCGACCTCTCCTAAATCATATGCAGCAGATAGTGGAAAAATTTTCAATTTATTCTATAAAGATATCAAGACAATTTCAATCAGGGATGGTGATACAGGACGCACTATATATTTAGAGGATGAAAAGGATATACAAAAAGCGGTAGACTGTTTGAATGCTTTTCACTATGATGATAAGCTTCCAAATGTGAATGCCGTAGGGTATCAATATATGCTCCAGATTGAATTCAAGGAAAAAAGTATAAAAGGAGCACCTTCATTTTATCAGTTTACTGCAAATAGTATCTCCGTTGATGGTGAAAAGTTAATTGGCGACGAATTGTCATTTTCTAAACTCATTGATTTTCTTCCAGAGAAAGCCGATTATTTGTTCGATGATGTCAGCTCTGATGACAGATGTTACAATGACATAAAGTATGTAATTCAAAATGGGATTTTCTATGGTACTTCTCATTCGCATTTTGAACCGAACACGCCTTTGAGTCGCGGAATGGCTGTTACTATCATTCATCGTTTGGCTGGATGTCCGAATCCTCAGAAAAAAATGGTGTTTCGAGATGTTGAAACAGGAAACTGGTACACGGAGGCAGTTTATTGGGCTACTGAAGCTCGGATAGTTTCCGGAGTTGGTAATGACACTTTTCTGCCCACCGATCTTGTAACCAGGGAGCAACTGGCGGCGATGATGTATAGATATGTTCAACACGAATGGAATGTAAGCGCCAAAGGAGACTTGTCCAAGTATACAGATGGCGCGGATGTTAGCCCGTGGGCGAAAGAAGCCATCGAATGGGCTATCAGGTCTGGAATTATCAATTGCAAAATTGATATTGTATCACAAATGGATTCAGTTATAGATCCACAAGGAGAGGTATCCAGAGCCGATGTAGCGGGTATGATGCGAAGGTTGAACGAGTATATCGCTAAAGTCCAAATGGCAATATGAAGATTAGGTGGTTCATAAAATTCTAAATCAACTTCTCTGATTCCTATTAGGTATCAAGGGACGAGCTGGGCCGCACACTCGACAGAGTGTGCGGCCTTTTCTTACCTCAATTTCGGCCTGTTGACAAAGTAGCGAAAATATGAGAAGTATGGTAAAATAGGAGTAAAGGGGGCGGAGAGATGCAGATGAAATATCACATGGTAACAATCGAAGATCTGGTGCCGGAAAACCATTTTTTGCGGAAGTTGGAAAAGGCACTGGATTTGTCATTTGTGTATGAGGAAACCGCCCATTTGTACAGCCGGAAGTATGGCCGTCCACCCATAGACCCGGTGGTAATGGTAAAATACCTGCTGGTGGGCTTTTTGTACGGCATCCCATCGGAGCGCCAAATCGAGGAGCGGTGTACGGACAGTAACGCGTTTCGCTGGTATTTGGGGATAGATTTGGACGAACGGGTGCCGGATCACAGCACGATCAGCCAGCTTCGGCGGCGGAAACCGGCATTGCGGAAGGTGTTCCGGCGGCTGTTTGAGCAAGTGGCCCAGCAATGCATTGATATGGGGCTTGCCAGCGGGCGGCTGGTAGCGACGGACTCCACCCATGTGAAAGCCAGCGCCTCCCCAGCGTCCATGTACTTGGCGGAAACACCGGAAGGGCCGGGTGCGTACTGGGAACGGTTAAACACATATGAAGAACAGGCCGGAGAATATCTGGCACAAAGGACAGGAAAGCAAAAGAAAAAACGGACAAAAATACTGAAACGGAAACCAAAGCACCCCCACAGGAGAGTAAGCCGGACAGACCCGGACGCCGGCTGGCTCAATCGCGCCAACAAACCTCATGGGATGTACTACCTGAGCCATCAGACCCTGGACACAGACCATGGTATTGTCTTGGATGTGGCGGTGACGGCAGGGGACGCCAGCGATAAAACGCCGTATCTGGAACAGATGGAGCGGGTCATGGAGCTGCTCCCGGTGAAAAAGGCTACAGCTGATTCCGCGTATGATTTTGGATTGGCCCATCAGGTATTGGGAGAACATGGTGTTTCCTTTTTTGTCCGTCCAATGGAGAACGATCCTCATCCGAGCGTAGAATTTCGCAGGGAACACTTCCAATATGATCAAGGCAATGATTGTTTCCGCTGCCCCAACGGGAAAGAACTTACCCTGACCAGAGTGAGCAGGAATGCGGGCAGCAGCCTGCATTGGGTGTATAGTGCCCGACAGGCTGACTGCCAAGGCTGCCCGATGAAAGAGCGGTGTCTGAACAAGAGCCTGAAAGACAAGGCCAGACGGCTAACGCGCAGTGTTTTTGAAGATGCTTCCCAGAAAAATCTCAGCCAAGCGGATTCGCCGGAATACCGGCATGCCCTCCGGCTGAGGCAAATCTGGTGCGAAGGCACATTTGCCATCAAGAAATGGAGCCACAACCTGACACGCGTCTTACGACGGGGTTTAGAGGCAGCAGAGGATCACTGCCTCCTTTCTGCCACGGCCTTGAACCTAAAAAGGATGATAAAATGTATGGGATGACGCCGGATTTGGCGTCTTTTTTTATGCGCTGTTTCACCTAAGCGCTTTTTTCGCTACTTTGTCAACAGGCCGAATTTGAGGTAAGTTATCCAGGCACAAGGGGCTGCCTGCCCACGTCGGTAAAGCCGGATGCAACAAACTCCGTCACCACCACATTGTTCATGCCATAGGAACAATGGCAGACCAGGAGCTGCCCCGTCGCGTTCCGGCCCACGATCATCCCCACATGGGAGGCATCCGGGTAGAGCGCGAAGTCCCCCGGCATGGCGTCCGCCAGGGATACCGCTGTCGCGTTACCCACACTGTTCCCAAGCAAAAAGGATATCAGCGGCAAGGGATTTTGTCCTCTGCCGCTGATATCCTTTTGCCGTACCGTGCTTGCTACCCCTCGGTTCACTTTGTGTCCCTGTGGGGTGTAACCCTTGATTTTCCGGGGTTTTTGAGCAATTTTGATACGGTTTGAACAGCCGATTAACGCTTGGAGAACTGAGGCGCGCGACGAGCCGCTTTGAGGCCGTACTGCGCGAGTTTTTGAGCTGTTTTCCCTTGATACTCCGGGCTTTTCCGGCTTTCTGCCTCTCAGTTATCCGGTGTGCGGACCATAAAAAACGGCCTTTTTTCATTCAGCAATAGCCTGATGAAACGCACCATTTACTACCCCAAACAGCTCCTCTGGTTTATTGTACTTCACTTTTGCATAGATGTCCATAGTTGTTTTGCTGTTTTCGTGTCCGGCAAGGTATTGGACGGTCTTTGGATCAACACCAGCATAGAGAAGATTGGTAATGTAAGTGTGCCGCAGCTGATGCGGGGTTACATCAAAGTCCAGCGTATATCTGATTTTGGGTTGATTTTTCTGGGTCATGCCCAGCGTTGGGGTAACCGTGTATTTGATGCTCTGCCCATTCACATACTTATAATAGTTCCGGGGCTTAGTGGAGCGGACAACGACATACTGCCACACTCTTTGAAACTGCGAAGCAGCCAGTGGCTCTCCTTTGCTGTCAGCGATCACATAATCTGATATGGAATTTTCTTTCGTTTCTCTCAGACAATCCACCAAACACTTCGGTATCGGAATATCCCTTTTTGCCGCCGGAGTCTTTAGCACCGTAGAAATCACGGGTCTGTTATGCTCTGTACGCCATGCCCGCCTCACCGATAGATAAGGTGTATCCTCGTCCAGAAATACACAATCCCATTGCAGTGCAAGAATTTCTTCCCGACGCAGACCGGAATACAAACCGAGCATAATAAACAAATATGGAGGAAGTCCCTTGACTGTATCCAGAAGCACGGCTACCTGCTGATCTGTCAATGCCTCCTTCTTTTTTGTCGGTTTTCCGCCTTTACCGGATATTCCCGCACAGGGATTGTGTTCAAGAATTTGGTTTCTCTCTGCCGCATAAAAAATGCACTTGAGTAGCATATTGACCTTATTGTATAAGCCTTCCGATTTCTTTGACAATGGAACAAGCGCCAGCCGAATATCGTCAGCGGTCACTTCTTCCATATACATCTCTCCCAGAGGTTTTATGATATAGTTTGTCATATCCCTCGTATAACCTCTGAGTGTAGACGCAGACACCTTTGCCGACTGCATCAGCAGCCACTTCTCTCCATACTCGGCTACTGTCGGGTGCTGCCGGTGAAAGATAATTTCTTCCACCTGCTTCCGGGCCTCTAACTGCTTCTCATACAATTCTTCACAAGTTGCGGCATACAAACTCAACTCTTTGCCATCTGCATCCGTAATCCTGGTTCTGTAATACTGGATTCCTTTCAATGTAATGGTCCCGTACTTCGGGATCTGTGTTTTCTTTTTTGCCATCTTTGATCGTCCTTTCTTGATAATGTGTAGTCTCCGTATCTACACTCTCTTTTTATCAGAAAGCCTCGATTTAATCAAAGATACGGCTGAGGTAAAACAAAGAGCGAGACATCCTTGCCTCGCTCCTGCTTCATTTCCTATTTGTTATTACTGTGCTGCATCCCAGCTTGCAAACGCACAGTTCATTGATCTGACCAGCTCATCTGGTCTGTTGTACTTAACCTTTGCATAAATGTCCATGGTAATCTTGCTGCTTTCATGGCCTGCCAGGTATTGAACCGTTTTGGGATCTACCGATGCATGAATGAGATTGGTAATGTAAGTATGCCGCAGCTGATGGGGTGTTACTTCAAAGTCCAGACTGTAAACCACTTTTCCGTTATGAGCAGCCTTTTCTCCCAAGGCAGGTGTGACAGTATGCTTTACTCTTTTTCCATCTTCATACCGATAATAGCTCCGCTCCTTGACCGTCCTCGTAACAATATACTGCCAAAGTCGCTTAAACTGCGTGTAGGACAGCGGTTCGCCATCCCGGTTTGAAACCACATACTCCGAAGTCGAAGTTTCCTTTGCTGCTTTCAAACACTCAGCCAAGCAAACAGGAAGGGGGATATTTCTCTCCGCAGCCTTGGTTTTCAATTCATCCGAAATCACCGGTCTGTTATGTTCGGTGTGCCATGCCCGTCTTACCGTCAGATATGGAGTATCTGTATCCAGATATACTGAATCCCATTGCAGAGCAAGAATTTCTTCCCGGCGTAGCCCTGCATATAAACCAATCATGACAAAGACATAAGGCGGCAAATCTCGGATAGCATCCAAAAGGCGCTCCACCTGTTCATCTGTCAAAGCCTGACGATCCTCTTGTGGAACACCGCCACCTTTTGTTGTCAGATAAATCGTTGGGTTGTGGTCAATAATCCTGCTTTCCATCGCTGCGCGAAAGATAGATTTGTAAAGGATTACCACAGATTTATAAACCGATGCAGATTTTTTGGAAACCGGAACAAGGGCAAGCTGAATATCATCCAGGCTAACCTCACCCATCCGTTTATCTCCCAATTCCGCTATAATATGCCGCCTAACCTTTGAGGTGTAATCCGTCAAAGTAGTAGCTCGTACATGAACCGACTGCATCAGCAGCCACTTTTCACAATACTCTGCAACTGTGGGCGTTTTCCGATGAAAAGTGGCATTCTCAATCTGTTCCAACGCAAGCGTTTCTTTGTTGTATAGTTCTTCAGGTGTTTTTGCGTAGATAGCTACGAGCTTACCATTCGCGTCTTTGATTCTGGTCCTATAATATAGGACACCTCTTTTCATAACTGTGCCATATTGAGGAATTATTGTTTGCCGTTTGGCCAATTCCGTCACCTCCTAAGAATAGACTCCAGCGCTGTATCTATGTTTTATCAGACCATTATGATTTCGACAAGGATACGGACCGGCTCACACTCCAGCTCTGCGAGGTTTACGATAAGTTGTGTTCTTTTCTGCTGGCTTTGCTCTGTGGGTGCATTTTGCGATATACTCCTGAAGGCCCGCTGAAGTAAAGTACACACAGCCATTCTGCACATATTGCACATAAGAAATAAGACCATTGTTACGGGCCGCGTCCAGCGTTGCAATGCTGATACCTAAAATTTCTGCTGCTTCTTTTCGTGTAATAAGTTTTTCCATAAAGCATATTTCCTCCAATCTGTCAAGTTTGTCATCGTGTTTGTTCAAAGCCACATGAATACGCTGGCAGCCGAAACTGCCAGCGCATGGTATCTGATTTTGAACAGGAAGCTGCAAACGCTTCCTATTTATATAACTCAGCTTTCATCACATTTGCCACACCCCCTGACGATGGGAACACAACAGGTCTCCGCTGGCGCGGCTGTCATAACTCCGCAGCACCGTTCGTATCGTGTGCCGCAGGGTTCCCTCCAAGTCTTTGGCGGGCCGTGAGGAAGTATCTTTAAGCCCCCATGCAGTCATCGCGCCGAATCTGCCACAATCCGTTTTATGAAATCGTAGATCGCTCCGAAGCAGTTCTTTCATCACCTCCCTGACTGCTCCATCTTCGCGGCGTTTCATATTCGCTCGTACATGGGTTATGTACCTGTTGTGCTGTCTATTCGATTGTCAATGTACTGATGAAGGAGGAAAACTTGTCCTTCTTATTAACACTGACAAAAAAGGCAAAAAACAGGCGCATCAAATGAAATTTTATCAAAAATATTTTACAAGCTGCTTTAATCCACGGCGGATACTGTCTCGGACACGGCTTGGGTCTACACCTTCTACTTCGGCAATTTCATTTATCGTCATTCCCAGATAGTATCGGGCATAAATTCGCTTTGCCTGTTTCTCCGGCAGTTTCATCACAGCGGCATAGACCTGCTCCTGAAACTGTTTTTCCTCCAGAACCATCTCCGGTGTTTGCGGCTTCAACAGCACCGCATTTTCAATGCCATTCTCGCAATCCAGAGAATACTGTGCTTTATAACGATACATCTTTCGCTCATACGCAGTCTCCGCACGTTCAGCTGCTCGAATAGTCTCCATTACTTCCTCTGTCACATCTACAAAAAAGTCTGTTGTATAAACATCAGGATAAAGTTCCCGAAGGTTAATTTTCTTCATTATGTACCTCCATTTCGATTCACGGGTGATTGACGGGTGAATCGAATGGAGGCGGAGACCGACACCGGCAGACAACCGGGTCATTTCCGAAAAAATGGCAACAAAAAACGCCAGATTTCCGTGAGGGAAAACTGGCGCGCCAAGAACAGCCATTATTATACTGAATTACATGGAACGATAATGCCGATGCAATGTTATACTTGCCCGGAGGAGGAGCAAAGCTTTTTTTAACTGATGTAGATCATGTGAGCTTTGAAAAAGCAAACGAGACACGGCAAAATAACCTCCAATCGGCTACCGTGTCCCTGCAAGTCGTCATAGGTTTGTGCAAACGCAAAGAAACGGCGGCTCTGAAAATCAAAGCCGCCGATTGTATGGGCGTATCAAAAGACTGCTGTGCGACGGCTTTTTTTCTTTTGCCGTCGCCCGGCAGGAAATCTTTATTTATTTCGATTTTAAGGAATCAATCTTACTTCCAAATGACTTCCATCTTACTTATCTGTAAGATAAATAAAAAGGTTGCCCACACCGATCTTCTCGGAGGGACAACCTTTCAAATCCACATAAGTATTTAGCCTATTGGCCGTATGCCATATAATTTTATTGCGAGCTGATATTTTCCACAATCGACATAGCGTGTAATCTTCTTGCTGGGCCTCGTACAGCCAGCGCCGTGGTTGCGAGAATCACGCCTACGATCAAGCACAATTCCAGCCACGGAACACTCCAGGGATTTCCGAATGTGCGAGTGATAAGGCTGGAGTACAGGAACCAATGAAACAGCAATCCGAAAATACATCCCAATATGACCAATGCCATTAAGTTAACCAATAAATTCCAAAAGAAAGAAAAAAAGCCTTGACA
>ERZ779626.924-NODE-924-length-14764-cov-12.150996_pt1 | contig 14764 bp, 10 predicted proteins | sample MGYA00514209_ERZ779626 | MGnify/ENA primary metagenome ERZ779626 (study PRJEB29562, sample SAMEA4376713) | mouse gut metagenome | isolation source: Cecum | study: EMG produced TPA metagenomics assembly of the A DSS colitis mouse model was used to assess the...
GGCGGGGCGCGGGTGCCGCCTGCCTGAGCGTGGGCACAAACGGCCTCAAACGGGCAACGCTAGTCAGGTAAAGTTGACCATCTTGAGCGTTGATTTAATCCGTTTGTACGAACCATGCTGCAGCATCAACCTTGCGTGTACGCTTGTCATTCGCGCTCCCAGGGCGCTTTTGCTGTAACGCCATGTTGGCCTCCTTTCAACCCTTTGTGCTGCTTATGCAATTGGACAGGACCATCCCCAGTTGGGATGGTCCTGTCCATCTGATTGCTGATATTAGGCGCTGCGCTCAGCATTCTCCTTCTCTTCAATCTCCCGAGCCTTGCGCTCGGCCTCGTCCAGCGCATCCTCGATGAGTCCCAGCACGAACTCCTTCTGGGTGAACTTGTGTCCGGTGCGGGCGGTTTCCCGCTCCAGGTGTGCCTTGATGCGCTGGAAAAGGGTTTCTCCGATCTGGAAGGCCATCGTCCGGGTTTTTTCGTTCGTCATGATCTCATTACCTCCATTTTCTTTCATTTCGAAGTATTCGGTCAGCAGGTTGGTGATGTACTGCGCGGTGGTGAGGCCCGCCTGTTCCCGGGCTTCCGAGATTTTTTGATGCAGGTCGAGCCCAATCTGAGCACAGAGGTTCTTTGTGGCTGCCATGGTGTTGATCCCCTTTCGTTTGATTGTGACCCAAGTATACTCGAAAGGCATGGCGAAAGCTATTACCAAGACCACCAAGGAATGTCAGACAAACCGGGCATAACCACCAATGTGAACAGCGGCGGAGCCGGAACATTACCATTCCGTTACCAGCCGGTGCTGGCCGTGGGCGGCGGAAAGTCGAGCATAATCGGCAGACAGTTTTTAACCGTATTATCTTGTCATGGGGCTTCGGCGATGTGTCTTTTGCTTTTTAGATGCCTTCTGAGTATCTCGCCGTGGCGTATCGCCGCACAATATTCTGACACAGCGGATCAGGGCCTCGTCCTGGGGACGGTCCAGCCCTGTCAATTCCAGCCACTGATCCGCTACAGCTTTCAGCGGATCGTCCAATGCCAGCAGAACTGCAGCCTCTGATTCCGTAACAAGATCCTGGAGTTTTGCCGCCACATTCCGAGCTGCAAGGATATTTTCCAAATCCTCCTGCCGCTCACCAGGCGTACTGGCTTCCCATCCACGTGAGATCCTCGAAAAACGGTTTGCTAAAACCTGCGCTAGTTCTTCTATGGCGCTCTGGTACTCCATGCGCATCCCCCTTTCTTTGATCCGGCCTCGCTGCTTCAAGTATTTATTCCAGTCCGAACTATCACAAGAAAAACCGGTTACTCCAGCGAACGAGAACTGATAAAAGCCGCAGGCGTGCTTCCGTTGAAACACACCTGCGGCTTTTCGTTCAGGTATCCGAATCCTCAGTTTTTCCTTAAAAAGTTCAAACCACAAAGCCTTGACTTTGTGGTTTGTTTGATGGAGATAAGCGGGAGCAAACCGCTGAGCTTGAATGCCATTCAAGCGCTCTGCCAATTGCACTGTCCCCCAACCTGTCATAGTCAGGAGACTATACCAAAAGCATAAGCAAAACTACTAAGCCAAACAGTCCGCCCAGAAAATGCAGAAACTCGTCAGAGCCCGTTGCGTTTTCAGCAGGTTCTGGCCAAGAAGGGTGCTTTTCTCTTGGAGACTACTCCACCAAGGTGCAGCCTACCAAGTCATCCTGATAGTTGGGAGAAGAGAGAAAGGCCCCAAGCATACCCAGGGCCTGCCAAGTATACAAATATTCTCTCATGTTTGAGAGGGCAGACAAAGTTGTGTAAACGCTAAGAAGCAACAACAACTGACAATGTCATTTTCTCACAGAAATAGATGATATATCGAGAAAAGGTCACTCATATTTCATCTATTTCTGTAGAGCATTTGTGATTAAGCTGTTATTTGGTCAGTTGTTGTTGCAATGCCTGTACACAAACTTTTCCGCCGAACCTCATGTTTACACTCTCACTGCTTTTGAAGCAGCTCGGTATATCTGGGGCGGTCCGGTTCTGCCACCCGAAGTGCCTCCATGGCCTGCTCCACTGACCAGTCCATGCTGTCCATCAGGTTTCGAATCGCAGTCAACACCCCTTCTGCTTTGCCTTCCACCCTGCCCTTCTCCTCGGCTTCCATCGCCACATTGTATTCGTGGATCGCCCAAACCTTTTCCTGATCGAACAGCGTTACCATGATATCCGCAACCTCCTTCTGCCGCGATGTCAAAAATGACATCAGGATGTTTTCTTTCTCGCATTGCCGCAGTATTTCAGCCACCGCCTCCTGGTTCCGTCCATACTGCTTGCGCTTCTCATCCGTGATTTCACAGAAACGGACATACTGATCCACGATGTCCCCTTTTCCAGTCCCCCGGCATACTGTTACCTCGAGGTCAACGCCGCCCTTCCCTCCATAGAGGTCAGACAGGTGCAGGACATCCGGTACATCCTGCTTCGGGCCTGTATAGACCATATACAACTCCGGCTTTGGGATGGAGACAGGCCGGGTGCCATACAGATCCAGCTTGTGGTCCTCTACATATTGCTTGTAGGATTCAGCCAGGTACATCAGCATCCGCAGACTGACGTTGATGGAAAAGGTGGACTGAGATTCTGTCAGGATGAGCAGTTTATCCCGTATCTGAAGCCCCAGGTCGTTATACGCACCAACGGTGAGGATATTCTCTAATGTTACGACTTTACAATCTTCCTCCGTTGCGTCCGCATCCTCTGGATGGAGTGTCTGATACAGCTGCAGGGCGTACTCCGGCTGCTTAAACATCAGCGTAAACACACTGTCCTTGATGTTCCGTTTCATCTTGGGCATCGCTGACACTCTCCTTCTGTTTTCATTATAGCCCATAAGACCCCATTATTGCAACTGTATTTTTTCACATGGTGGTATTTCCTGCCAGCGCCAGGATGCAGCTGGCAAGACCAGCCATATTTCTCACTGCGTGCCTTTCATACAGTCCCTCAAGGTTTCAGTGAATAAGCAGAGCCAGGCAAGCGGTTCCGCTTTTTCAGCATTCATGAAAAAGTCGTGAGGCATCTCTACGCCAACCGCTTCGCACAGTTTCTGCGCTGTCAAGATAGCGCTCCGGACATACCCTTTCTCAGTCAGTTCCCGGATCAGCTCATCGCTCCAGGCCAGAAAAAATGCGCCGCCCTCCATATCCAGGCAAGCGCTCGTCACCTCAGAAGCGCCGCTTAAGAGCGCGTCATATTGCTCAAAATTGTTCCTCATTTTTAATTTTCCTTTCATTGAAAACTTTGACCTTCGGGCTTCCCTAACCCGAAGAAAATCCGCAAAAATTTCTGAACCTCTGATGCTTATCCGATGCTTATCAATGCAAACCGGGTGAGACGTGCGTCTCATTAGTTGTCACAAATCCCCAAAATGCCTGATTTCTGGGACGTATGGGACTGGTTGAGACGTATGAGACACTTTTCCAGTGCCTCATAACCTGAAGGTCATCGGTTCAAATTCTGCCCCCGTAACCATTGGGACTACAACGAGTTTTCGCCGTAGTCCCTTTTATCTTGGAGATACTTCCCTGAGCTTGAACATTGTGCTCATCGCTGCTACGGATTGCTCTTGGATGAAAAGTCCAGGTGTCCCAAATCAAATAGCACTGTGTTGAGGTACGAGGTGCTCTCACAGACCAGTTACGATCCGTTGAAAAGCAAAAGCCGGTCTGCTAGATCCTGTGAGAACCGGCAGGCCGGTTTTCTCGTCCTACTGTCGAAGGCAGGACCGCTGTATGGACATCTACGTTTGGCATGGTTTGCATTATATGTTTGTTCGCTTTTCTACGTTTTTTCTACACTTTGGAGAAAAAACGCTGTTCTACACCTGAAAATCAATTCTTGATTTTTTCCTGAAACCGTTGGTATCAAAGGATTCCTTAGTTCTCAAAATCTCCCAACTTCTTCTAAAATCCTTTTATCCACATGACTTAAATCGTGTAGGTCAAGAGCCTTGAAATCGTTGATACGCCTGCCTTTTGGGAGTTTGGATAACGCCTGTCTACACTGTTTCTACACCCTATTTTTGTAATTCATCCGATTCAAAATCGGAGTGGAATGGGTAACCAGCGGGTCTTAAAATCTCTTAAAGTCTTTTATCTTCACAATAGTCCGAACAACTCGAAATCGGAGTGGATGCCCGAAATTGTTAGTAAAATCGTGATTATCAACAAGTTTCTTTGAGTTTTCTTGCTTTTTTACGCTTTATATCTACAGTTTTTCTACACATGGGCAACGTTTTGAAAATAGCATGTGGTGGTATCGAAGTGGCCATAACAAGAACAATTTGAAACCGGAGCGGTCATCAGAGGAGAGACAGAGAAAAACGTTGATATAAACTGTTTTTCAGGAAAAGTCCTTATTTCTACGAATTTTTTACAGTTTTCCTTCATGTTGCCCGCTTGTTATGGCAAGCGAGCAGTATGTTGAAAATAAAAATGCAGCGGTATCGAAGTGGTTATAACGAGAACGATTCGAAATCGTTTGACGGTTGATCCCGTCCGTGGGTTCGAATCCCACCCGCTGCGCCAAATTGGAAGCTACATTTCGGCCTTATGATATAGGGCTGGAATGTAGCTTTTCTATTATAAAGCCTTCATGCACTTTCTTAAATATTTGTATGCTTGTGGAAATAAGCCGGATCTGCTATAATATAGTAAAAAGAATGATACGGAGTGTACACGATATGGGGCAGATACGCTTTGTCAAAATGGAGGACGAGCTGAAAAAGCAAGGAATAAGCTGGGATGTGCCGCCCTGCTGTGATCCCAAGGTCGGTAATTACTCCGTGCTGCGGGCACAGATCCGTGGTGAAATTCTGGCTAGTCCTCAGGGTGTGTGGATTGAGGGAACGGAGCACGACGAGAAGTGTTATGCTCTACTGAAGTTGGCAAAGGAGAAAAACGATTCCCTTGTGCTATTTCCAGAATACTGCATTTCTGACAACCTCCTCAGGAGACTTGTTGAAGAGGTGCAGCTGTGGCCCGAGAATCGAAAGCTCTGGGTTCTTCCATGCCAAGGCATCCCGAATAGTAAGTTCAGTGGCCTTTTAGACTGGTGCAAAACTCAGTCCAATATTTTTCTGCTGGATACGGCATGGAATGAGCGCGACGTCAATAAAATTAATTTTGTTACTGCGATATTCTATTGCTTCCGAGCCTATCAAGATGAACGCCCTGTTTTGTGTTTGGTCCCTCAGATGAAGACACAACCCATGGGTGACAGAAAGTATTTGTGTGAGACTTCCGGTATGTCCACCGGCAGCGTCCTATTCACCCTGAACGACCGTCTGATTACACTGCTTTGTGCCGATTCAATGAACAATGAGCTGACATGGCAGTCAATCCAGGATCAGGGCTTGACTGCACAGGGGGCTGTCATCCTGCATCCTCAGTTGAATCCCGCACCAAAGGATCCCTTGTTTTCCAGAATCCGGAAGGATTTATTTGAACATGATACTTCAGGCATCTACATTACATGCAACTGGGCAGAGGGGACTGCGCTTTGCCCCCAGATACCCGCAGGGCTGGAAAAGGCCTTCATCCAGGAGTCATGGTCCTGTATTTACTACAAGCATACCGATGATATCAAGCAGAACTGGAAGGACAAGGGAGAACTTCGGCAGGAGAATGGGCAGCACGGACTGTTTGGCGCGCTCATGAAGCAGCAGCGGACCGAGGTATGGTTCAGTCCGTACTATGAGCAGGTTCTGGAGCTTCAGATGCCGAATCTTGAATCCCGTTCTTTCGCAAAAGTGTTGCCGCGAGATATATCTGCCAAACAACAATTCATTTACAGCGAAGAGGAAAATAAGTGGAAAGCGGTTGACCAGCTTGTAAAGTCGCTTCAGGAACGGTTGGAAGAGGTCTGCTCGGACGAAGATGACCTTTTGCGCTATAGCAACGAGATCAAAGGAGCGTTTCGCTTTCCACTGGATACGCGGCAGAAGTATGACGCGGATCATTTTTTTGCTTTGGCGATTGCGGGCATCCCTCACAATGTCCTGGAAATTAATCCAGATGAGCAACTTGTGGCGTGGACGCAGCTTCTGAATGAAGCTGCGCTGGATACCGCCGCTGAGGCACTGGCTGGCCTGTGGACGCTGATCAATATCCTGTTGGAAACCGGAACGAATACCCTTCCGCCTCAATGCCGCCCGATGAAAGAGCATGCGGAATTCTGCTGCAAAGCAGGCAAGAAGGGAAAGCCCAGCGTAAATTTCAAAGCCGAAGGTCTGGAGATGATTGTCGCATATGCGGCAGAGGCAAGGAAGGCGCAAAAGCATCTGAAGCTTTTGCAGCAAACCGAGTGCCACGACGATGAAGACCTGGCCCGGCAGCATATCCGCGTTTTTTATAACGATCCACCAACAGGCTGTGTGGAGTGTTTGCCCAAGCTGGTAACGGACATCACACAGGGGAGATCTGTATACGTAGAGGGGGATATCACAAATGGAGGAATGGAACCATATTGTTGATACAATACGCTCTGCCGGTCTCAGTCCGATTTTTCCTGAGAGCAGGGTATGGCGGGACATCCCCTATCTTTGGGCCAACCATATATATGAGCCATCTGGGAAATGCTTTGCAAAATACCTGTTTACTTATATAACCGCAGCCCAGTGGCAGCAGTGGCCCCAATGGGATGATGATTTTGTCAGCGATATAATTGAACCTGCCTATTTTCAGCAAACTGATGATACGTGCTGGAACATCTATTGGGTCAGTGTGATGCCGGAGAGCCAGTTTGCTAAGATGGACATCCAGCAAAGGATCATCTTTTCCAGCAACACAGAATATACGCGCAACTTCATTGTACCAATGGAGCATCTGGCTGACATGATTCCTGTTGGGCATATCAGAGCACAGCCTGGGAGCAAGGGACTGCAGGATCCGGTGGAAGACTGGTTTCAGAAGCTTGAGCCTGAAGGACTTGATTTCTGTCTGCGGGAATTTTCCCAAAGAGCGTTTGACGCATATCTGAACGGGGTAACGCAGCGGAGGAATATACTGCGGAAGCCATCTGATGCCGTGTCGGCGAAGCGGTTAAACGCGTTGAAGAGCATCCTGATTCCGCGGGATTTCCGACCGCATTACTATTCGAAGGAGTGGACGATTCCCTTTCAAGCCGTCAATCTGTTGTATGGGGCAAACGGCAGTGGGAAAACGTCCTTGCTCTCCGCCATTGAGCTTGCGATTACTGGCGATGTTCGCGGCCCCTTTGCCACGGCTGGCAGCAATTGTCCAGCATCGTCCAATGTTGTGCTGACGGCTGAGACGAACAGCAATGTCATGGTGCTGTGTCCACCCCGTGAGGCAAAGGAAAAGAAGCGTCTGGAGGAAGAACTGTACCAGGGACGCACCACAAAGCGGCCTGCGCCGCAGCTACAGAACCTGTTTCATCAGTTCAATTATCTATCTGCTGACGAAACCTTCCTGTTTGTGGGCCAGCAGCCCGATCTGTCCAATATTTTTTCCAAAATCCTCTTTGGACCGGAGACAAGCGATATGTGGCGCAACTGCAATCGCCACCTGGAAGAATGCGGTAAAAATATATCGAATCTGAATCAATTGTTGGATCAGCTGCACAAATTGGATGCGGAGGTACCAGATGCTTCACCCGCAAATGAGACTGCCTTTCGCGCATATATCACCGCGTCTGGACTAGCCCTTGATCCAGATGAGACACCAGATAGTATCCTGTTCCGTGTGGAAACTGTTCTGGCGGAATATGATAAGGTGAAGGATCTGGCACCTATCCTACCGCCTAAGGCGCTGCAAAAAGACTATAAAGAGCAACGTGCGCAGTACACAGCGCAAGCAGAACAGTTTGGCGAACAGCAGGAGGCGCTGAAAGGCCTTGACGCGGCCATTGAACAGATGGAGAGCCAGATAGGTTCCTTGCGGGATACTGTCCAACGGGAAAGCGCTGTGTTGAAGGTGCTGCGCGAGGCGGAACCCCTGTGCAAACAGTTTTCATTCTACATCGCAGCCCTGGACGCTGTGGAATACTATCGGACGACCACCACCCAGGCTGAGCGCTGTACAGCGAAACTGAAGCAGCTGATGGGCTTTTCAGACCAATATAGTGCCGTTCTCCAGGCGCCGCTTTTAAATTCCCTGGAAGACATTAAGGCGGAAATGAGGGTGTTGCACAATAAGGACGATGAGCTGAAGCGGGAGCTTGCGCAGCTGGAGGATCAGATTGAGCAGGCCAAAACCCTTCAAGAGCAGCACGGTCAGCTTCTTACCGCCCTTCACTCTATAGGTCGGAGGCTTTACCAGATGGAGCAACAGCGGACCACCTGCCCGCTATGCGGAACGGACGGAATCACTCGGGATATCCTGCTGTCCCATCTGGAGGAAACCTCTACAGAAGGCAGTCGGCAGTTGCAGGGGCTTTATGACGGGGCAGACCGGCTTAAGAATGAGAGGGGCGACATAGGCTGCCGACTAAAACAGCTTGGACAGGAGCAGATCGCTGCGCAAGGACGCAGGCTGGCGCTCCAGACCATTCAGGAGCATTTTCCGCAGATACAAACCTTCACGGACCTCCAGCAAGAACTCGAATCCGCGCAGAGCAAAGCGTCCGCGATAGAGGGACAGCTTGCGGAAATCAAAGGGTTCCTGCAAGCGGAATTGCAGGCAAGCGGGCTGAACGCCGGAATCTCCGATGTTTTGAGTAGCAGAGAAAAGCTTCAGGAGCAGCTCATGGCAGCAAAGATTGCCTTCCCGGCAGAGGCTTCCGATGATGAATTTGCGCAGTGGCTCAACTCCACGCGGGAACAAAAGACGAAAACGCTGAAGGAACAGGCCGAAGAGCTTCAAAAATCGGAGAATGCACTGAGGCAATTATCCGGGCAGCGTGAGAGCTGCAGCGAAGGTATGGAGCAGCTCCGTCAGAAGCTCGCCCGTATGAAAGCAGATTTGCACCGTTTGACACAGCTACAATCGTTCTGGAACCGCGTAGAGAGCATCACGGTGAATCGCAGCTTGAGCGGAGAAGCCCTGCGGACAGTCTGCGCAAGTATTGCTACGCAGGCGCGGAGTTTAATGGAGTACACGGAATTTCAGAAAACAAAGGAGAACTATCGGACCAGGATGGAGCAGGCGAAGCAAAAGTGGAAGCGCTGCCAGCTCCTGAAGGAAAGGCTGAAAGGACTCTCCTCGCCGGAAACCTATGCAGAACGGTTCATCCAGGAAAATATTGATCAAATCGGTCAAATATTCCTGGCACTTCATTCGCCGCAGGAATTTTCAGGTTTGGCGCATTCGAAAGACGGTGAGCTGACAGCTCTGCGAAATGGGGAAAACGTCCCAATCAGCCTCATGAGCACAGGGCAGCGTACAGCGCTGGTGATTTCTGCATTTTTCCAGATGAACTTGGCGACGCCCTATGCGCCGAAGTTCTTGCTTTTGGATGAACCTGTGGCCAACATTGACGATTTGAACGTCCTCGCGCTCATGGATTTTTTACGAGAACTCGTAATTACCCATAAGCGGCAGATATTTTTTACCACCGCAAACCGTAATGTTGCCAGATTGTTCCGCCGCAAATTCAGTTTTTTGCTCCAAGATTTTCAGGAACTCCGATTTTTGAGGGCAAAGGAGCAAAATCTTGAAATCACCCGGTATACCTATGACCAAAGCAAGGCGTTAGAGCCAGTAGGATTGTAATTGAATGCCCTTATCGGATCGGAACCCTATATTATGTTGAGATTGCCTATTGTTGCTTTTGCCTTGACTTATCCTAATATCCCATAAAAATGAGACATTCTTTATTATTTCTTCTGTTCCCTCGCCCTCCAGGCGGGGGAACAGAAGATTACGTTTTAATTGGAGATCTGTATAATATGACGATTGCTACAATCCCCTATTTGGTCTCTTGAATCATCTGAATATGACGAAACTCCCCATCTGATTAGACGGGCGAATGCTTCTTATTCCGTGCCGCTGCCGCCACAGGAATGTTTTCCTGGCTTCCGACACTCAAAAAAATGTGGTACATAGGGGGAAGTGCTTTCTCCGGACTCCCAAAGGTCATGCGCAGCATACGTTTGTGGAAATAGAAAAGATTGTGTAGATCTGGAATGTAATCTTCGCTCTCACTGAACTTTGTCACAGCGGCAGGTCCCCAACAGGAATCGTCGAAAGCCGGAACAAATTCATCCTTGAGATAGGCACAGTATTTCCGCCAGAGTTCCTCTGGTGAGGAAGATTTCGCGTAGATGAGCAAGAACATAGGCGTATCCAGGTTATTGTTTCCCAGCAACTGATGTATATGCCCACAAACCTCATTTTTTTGCCAGGAATGAAGGCACATTGCCTCACTGATGGCAACGATTGTTCCCTGATTTTTGAAGGTAAGATCTACTTCGGCGATTCCCTGTCCGTATCTCACTTGGCTGGAAGTGTGCCCAGTCTGTTCTTGGTCGTTTACCGTCAATGTAAACATCTCTGCATAGGCCTGATTAAACAATTCCCGAAAAAGCTGGGTGCAACGATCCTCAGGCAGGCGGTCATTTACGATTAGCTGAGGTCCATAGGCCATCAAGTGGGCGCAGGTGTTCATCATGCACCAGACCAGCAGCGCACGGCGGGGATTGGCTGTCGGATCACAAGACTTCACCTCGAAGAACCATCTGGCCTTCTGCGCCAGCGTCGCTGTGCAATAGGTTCGCAGTGCAGACACAGGACTCTCGGATGGGATTTTTACAGGTTCGATTTCAGCGCTTTTCAATTCTTTTGCATCCAGATCAACGAACAAATCTGTGCTGACGCCAAGCGCTTTGGCGAGAGACCGAATCAATGCAGTCCTGTCCTGTGTGCTCTGGCGGTAGAGGGCGTACAAGTTGACTGCGTAGTGTTTCTGTGCCGCTTCCTCCCAACTATTAAACGCCCCACACTCCACAGACTGTCGCAGATTTTCAACCTCAGACAGGATATGGGAAAGCTGCGCTTTCTCCTTGTCTCCACGCTGTGCTTCCTGCTCATATTGGAGTGAGTATGTATAGACAAGGTTGATAACACAATCCGGCTGAACCCGCTCTTTCAAAAGCTTCTTCCAGAGAGACTCCGCACGCTTCAGGTTACGGTGCTTCGGACTCTCCATGAACGTGATCGCTTGGTAAAAGGGATTCCCCTGCTTCAAAAGCCGATCATAATCTTTTTGATTCAGCCAGACCTGATTGAGTTGCGCCGCTGCCTGATTTCTTTCCTGGCGGAACGCAATCCCCGGATATTTTTTCCAGCAATTCAGTTCCTGATCCAATATTTGCTCTGCTGTGGGATACAGGCATTCAATTTTGGCATCTAAAATAAGGCGAATCAAAACATTTTTATAAAGCATATTGGACAACTGGGTGTTTCGATTGGGGTGGCCTTCAATGAGAGAAAAACAATAGGTTTTCAGTTTGTCATCTTGGGCTCCGTGATAAATTAGGATCAGCTCAGGCAAATCGTAGTCGTTCATACACTGAAAGAATCTGGCAAAGCAATCCTGGTCTGCACAAACCAAGCCAACAGCAGTTTCCACATAAGAAAGTGCATTAGAAGCAATGATTGTATTGCAGGTAAGCAGTTCGTATTTTGGCAGAAACACGTCAGAGAGGAAATCCGCAAAATAACGTTCCAGTGCCGGATCAGGCTGGTTTTGCATCAAGGTGGTCAGCAGGGTAAGATGAATCTGACACAGATAGCGGCTGTTCGCCCGTTCACTGGAGGTCTGTGCCTGCAATGCTTTGGACGGTCGCTGGAGCATATGCTGCTCTTTCCAGGCGGCTCGGCTCTCCTGGTAAATATCGTTCCAGAATGCATTGGAAAAAAGAGCCAAATCCAGCAGGCCAGAGACCCCATTCAGAAATTTGGCATCCGATTGGAGGAGGCGAACATATTGATTGAACAGAATTTGACGCAAGGCTTTGCAGGAGGGGACTGCCCGAACAGTGGGCAGACTGCCGCGGCCATAATATATCTCCCGCATCAGTAGGCATACAAGGCGAAAGCAGGCGCCCCAGTCCAGCGTATCTTTTGCCTGTTCCATCCTCTGCCCCAGCTTGTAGACAATTTGCCTGAGATACAATTCCTGTTTCTGGCTATGGCGTTTCAGATCAGTCAGGAGCTGGGCAAGTGCCTTGTTTCCCGCTTCGCCGATCCGCCCTGCCCCGGAGTGCCGGACAAAGAAAAGGAGCAGCTGGGTCAGTTCTGTCCCGCCAGCATCCGTCTGGCCCCGATCAAGCAGCACTTGTTCCATAATTTGGTGAAGTGTGCAGGAGAGCAGCTGATCTTGAATGTCCGGTTTAGATATGCTGTGAAAAAACATCTGCTTACAGGCCAGCAGGCTGGTTCGCGGATCGCTCCACAGGCAGAACAGGGATTCTGAGGGAATAGGAATCTCATCGAGACAACCGACTTCTGCCAGAGGGATCAAAATATTTACTGCGCGTTCAAAAAGCTCACGGTTCAGGAAATGCAGGTGTCGGCAGAGAATCTGCACATAGGAATAGATGATCCGCTTGCGCTGAATCAGCAAATGATCCCAACGATAGCTCTGCTCATCAAATGTCTGAAAATCCGAGAGCAGATCGCCGGACAGCGGCTGCCAATCACTGCATACATTTTTCGCTCCCCGTTGCCAGGCTTCAAATCGAAAAATTCGTCGATTTTCTGTTGAAATATCAGGATACCGGCCAGCTTCCAAGCGGGTGATGATCTGGGACAAAAGAAACTGCTGCTGCTCATAGGACAGGAGCTCGAATGCCCCATTCATTGAGTCCAGCGCCCCGGCAAAGCCGAGCCACAGATCGACCTTCTCCTCTTCCATAGCGTTCGACCAACGGTTCCACAGCCGCGCCAACGCCCCTGCTTCCGCACCTCGGCCTCTGCGGCGGCTATAGGAAAGGCAGTTCTCATCCGATGATAAGTATCCTTCCTGGACAAACCAGCTTTCTGAAGGCATTTGCGGAAACAAGGTTCGAAAATCACTCAGAATTTTACTGAACTGCGGAACACGGATCTCGTAGTGTGAGTCTCTCTGACGGTCTGCCAGCCAGCGCAGGAAAACAATGGGTTCCCTGTGCGCAAGAGGAAACTCTTCCTCTTGTGTACAGCTCGAACGGGGCATGACCCCGAAATCCCACCGATCCAAAAACGGAGACAACCACCCCTCAGATAGCAAATCTTCCTCTGTCAAAGAAAAATTCGGGTGCAAACCGCGGTATTCTTCAACCAAGTGCGACAGGCTGCCGAGAGAATAGAAGGACTCTTGCAGTTCCGCCTGGTTCGCTAATACTGCACACAGGAACTCCTCTAAAGGGAATTCGAGACAAAGCTGGTTGTTGGCGGCAGGCATATCTTCGGCGCAACTTTCCAGAAGCTGCATAAGGCTGTGGGTTGGATGCATTTGATCCTCATCTCATTCCTCTGTTTAAGATTGGGCCTATTCCCAGATGTTTCGCATTATACTACAACACACATTATCTGACAATGTGGTTATCCCTTTAACTCAGCCAAAGGAAAATCCCGGATTATGGGACATAACGCATGATAGGATAGTGCCATGATACCGGAAAGCGGGGAAAAGAGTCATGGCAAAGAAAAAGGGCCTGCCACTTGGGACATTTCTGAAGCGGTTCTCCAGCGAAGCACAGTGCCAGGAGTATCTGTCATCTCAGCGCTGGCAGACCGGATATGTTTGCCCCAAATGCGGCTGCGGTCATGGATACCGGCTGACCAACGGACGATATCAGTGTGCCCAATGCCGCCATCAAACCTCGGTAACGGCAGGGACGGTGCTGCACAAGACCCATATGCCGTTGACACAGTGGTTTTTGGCGTTCTATTTTGTAAGTCAAGACAAGCGAGGCATTTCCGCCGTTCAACTTGCGGCGATGCTTGGAACGACATACAAAACCGCCTGGTCCATGCTCAGGCGCATCCGCATTGCCATGGGCCAGCGAGATGAAAGCCATCAGCTGTGCGGGGTCATCGAATTTGATGATGCGTACTTTGGCGGCCCAACAACAGGGAAAAGGCGGGGGCGGGGCACAGAAAAGGCGAAGGTTTTGTGGCGCTGTCATTGGATGAGTGTGGCAATCCTCGCTTTCTGAAAATGCGGGTGACACCCAATATCAAGCAGGCATCCGTGAGAAAATTTGCCCATGCCGCCATCGCTGACGGCAGTGAGATCCATAGCGATGGGTATTGCAGTTACATTCTGGCCTTGGAGGGCTACACTCATGAACACAAACCTTACGATTCCGATTCCGGCCTTCTCCATTGGTTGCACATCGTGATCAGCAACGCCAAGGCATTTATCCTGGGTACCCATCATGGCCTATCCAAGAAATACCTCCAATCCTATCTGGACGAGTATTCTTTCCGTTTCAGCCGCCGCGACTTTGGCGCCGCCTTGCTGGAGCGCCTAACCCTAGCCATATCTCTTTCTCACTTGGCTGATTAAAAGGGATAACCACGTTTGACAATTCATTAATATGCTGTCGAAGGCGGACAAGACCGCTGTATTGGCATCTACGGTTGGCAGGATTTGCATTATACGTTTGTTCGCTTTTCTACTTTTTTTCTACACTTTGGAGAAAAAACGCTGTTCTACGCCTGAAAATCAATTCTTGATTTTTCCCGAAACCGTTGGTATCAAAGGATTCCTTAGTTCACTGATTTGGACAAGACCACAAAAATTATGGAGCGGAGTTGCTGACAACACTTTGCGAAACA
>ERZ779626.925-NODE-925-length-14760-cov-5.965250_pt1 | contig 14760 bp, 12 predicted proteins | sample MGYA00514209_ERZ779626 | MGnify/ENA primary metagenome ERZ779626 (study PRJEB29562, sample SAMEA4376713) | mouse gut metagenome | isolation source: Cecum | study: EMG produced TPA metagenomics assembly of the A DSS colitis mouse model was used to assess the...
CCTGGTGCCCGAGCACGCAAATCGCTACCCGCACGAGTTTTCGGGCGCACAGCGTCAGCGTATCGGCATTGCGCGCGCAATAATTCTGCGCCCCGACCTTATAATCGCGGACGAACCCATATCCGCGCTCGACGTTTCCATTCAGGCTCAGGTTATTAACCTTCTGAACGATTTGAGAAATTCGCTCGGTCTTACGATTATGTTTATCGCGCACGACCTGTCCGTCGTAAAATATTTTTCGGACAAAATCGGCGTTATGTACTTCGGTAAAATGGTCGAGCTTGCGACCTCTGACGAGTTGTTTGCTCACCCGCTTCACCCGTACACCAAGTCGCTGCTGTCGGCAATTCCCGTGCCCGACCCCGACTACGAAAAGAACAGAAAGCGTATCGTCTATAACCCCATTGCGGAGCACGACTATTCAGTCGACAAGCCCGTAATGCGCGATATAGGCAACGGACACCTCGTTTACTGTAACGAGGCGGAATTCGAAAAATACAAAGCGGAAATCACGGCGTGACAGCCTATGAAAGATTTTTTTAAAAGGGCTTTGCCCTATATAATCACCGCGGCGGTAGGACTGGTAATTTTCATTACGATTATCTGCGCCAAGAAGGTGTGGGAGGGGAACGCGCAGCAGGTAATGGCTACGCTGTCGGACGCGTGCTTCGTTCCCGGGGTGCTGCTTGCGGGCGCGGGGCTGATAGTCTTCGCCAGCAACGGCGGCGCGTTCGATATGCTTTCCTACGCCGCAATAAGGTTTTTCGACCTGTTCAAGAAGGATTGCAGAAACAACAAGTATAAGGACTATTACGAGTACCGTCAGGCGAAAAAAGAGAAAAAACGCGGTATGGCGTTCATGCTTATCGTGGGCGCGGTGTTTATCGCGGTCGCGGCGATATTTCTAATCGTATATTACCAAATCGTGCCCGTTTGACGGGCATAATTTGCGTTTATATAAAAAAAGGAGGGATTGATATGTTAAAATTCAAGGACGGTTTTTACGCCGACGTAAGGGTGGAAACCGTGTTCACGACGAGTATAAAATACCGCGACGGCGCGCTTGAAGAAAGTAAAAACACTACCGTCAAAACGGCGTTTTTGCGCGTGTTCGACGGCGATATGTGGTATTACGCTTCTACGTACAAGCTCGGCGAATTGCAGGCCGAGCTCGACAAGCTTTACGCAAACGCGACGCCAAATAAGGATATTGCGAAAAACGCTACCGTCAGGCGCTTCGAAAGCAACAAGGCGAATATACGCAAGTTTGCCGATAACTGCGTCAAAAGCAAAAGCCTTGCCGAAAAGGGCAGGCTGCTTACCGAAAAGTTCCCGCTTTTAAAAAGCGAGCATCTTAAAATGTTCGTTGCGGTGTATGCGGACAAATACAGCGAAATAGAGTTCTATTCCTCGCTTGGCGCGGATATCAAATACGATTTTCAGCTTTGCGGCGTAAGGTTCGGCGCGTCTTTCGCGGACGGCGACAACAACTTTACTTCCAGTCTTTCGCGCTCGGACGACTGCCTTGAAAAGATAGCCGTCGGCGATAAAGAGGTAAAGGAGTTTATCGAAGAGGCAGAGTATTTCCTTATGAACGCGCAGCCCGTTACCGCGGGCGAGTATCCCGTCATACTTTCTCCCGAAACTACGGGCGTATTCGCGCACGAAAGCTTCGGGCATAAGTCCGAATCCGATTTCATGGTCGGCGACGAAACAATGCGCAAGGAATGGGCAATCGGCAAAAAGGTCGGCGGCGACGTTCTTTCCATTTACGACAGCGGTCTCGAGGACGGCTCGGGCTATCGCCCGTTCGACGACGAGGGCACTTCCGCTAAAAAGACCTACCTTATCAAAAACGGCGTACTTTCGGGCAGGCTTCACTCTGCCGCTACCGCAACCGATTTAAACGAAGAGCTTACGGGCAACGCCCGCGCAATCAGCTGCGACTTCGAGCCTATCGTGCGAATGACCAGCACCGTAATAGAGGCGGGCTCGCTTACCAAGGAAGAGCTGTTTGCGGGCGTAAAGCACGGCTATTTTATCAAGGATTACAAGCACGGCTCTGGCATGAGTACTTTTACGATAGCGCCCAACCTCGCTTATGAAATAGTCGACGGCAAAATCGGCAAGCCCGTAAAAATCGCCGTAATTACAGGCAGCGTATTCGAAACTCTCAACCTCATAGACGGACTTTCCGACAAGGCCGAAATTATTTCCAGCGCGTTCGGCGGTTGCGGCAAAATGGAACAGTTCCCGCTTAACGTATCGTTCGGCGGACCCTATATGAGAATATCCAAAATGAGCGTACAGTGAGGTGAAGTATGGAATTCGAAAAAATTATCAGTAAAGGCACGGGTTACAGCGTATCCGTATCGGGCGGCAGGGTCGACTCGCTGCGTATCAACGAGGAGCTGAAAACCGTAGTCAGAGTTTACGAGGACGGTAAAATCGGCATTGCGGGCAGAATAGGCGAGGGCGACGACCAAGCGTTGTTCGAACAGGCTAAGGCAAAGCTTTCGCAGAATATTGCGTATCCGTGCAGCCTTACCGAAAACGCCCGCCGCGAGGTGGATAAATCCAAAACCATTATCCCCCCGCAGGATTACGTAAAGACGATGAAAAAGCTTATAACGCGACTGAATAAACAGTTCCCCGACTTCGTTTTCAGCAATAAGCTGAATATGGCTGACGAGGAGCTTATCTACGAAAACAGCAGGTCTACACGCTATTCTTTCAAGGGCAGCAGGTTCGGCGGCGGACTCATAATAAAAGAAAAGTCCTCGGCAAACATTATGGACGCGTTTTACGGCGCGGACAGAGCGTACTACGACGAGGACGCGATTGTAAACGATATAGGCGCTCTTCTGAACGCTTACGTTAAAAAGGTGGCTATGCCCGAGGGTAAGCTGCCCGTTATCGTGGGCTGTATGGACGTATTGCAGCACACCGCGCAGCACCTTATCGCAGAGCTGTACGTCAGCGGTTCAAGCCTTTTAAGCGGCAAAATCGGCGAAAAGATTTTCGACGAGAGGGTAAGCATACTTACGGACAGAAACGCCGAGGGCGAGATTGCGCCCTTCTTCGACGCGGAGGGAGCCGTCAACGAGGACGACAAATTCTACTTCGTAAAGGACGGCGTGCTCGGCGGCGTGGCTACGTATAAGCGTTCGGCGGCAAACTTCAATCTGCCCGTATCCGGCGGCGGCTACGCGCCCTTCGACGAGGTTCCGCAAACGAGCTTCGTCGGGCTGAGAATTGCCCGCACCGACAGCCTTGATAATCTCGTAAAGGGCAAGGCGATTTACGTGGATATGACCAGCGGCGGCGATATGACACCCGACGGCAATATCGGTCTGCCGGTACAGGTTGCGTATCTGTACGACAACGGAAAGCTGGTCGGCAGACTGCCCGAGTTCAGCATCGGCGGAAATGTCTTCGACGTTCTCGGTAAGAATTTTATAGGCGTCGCTCACAACGATATATTCGAATTCAGCGACGGCGACGTGTTGGTGGCTGATTTCGATATAAACAACGCAAAGGTATAAAAACTTATCGGCGGGTCATACTTAGAGTATGGGAAAACGCAGAACGAGTCATTTAATAGGCGATATTTTCGACGATTGCGTGTGCGCGAACGAGTGCACGGGACTGTATCAGAAGGTATCGCTCGACACCGATGAAATTGCAAAATTTCATAAACAGTATACTGAAAAAGAGGAGGAATAATTTCCTCCTCTTTTTATTGTGCGTTTTTTTTCGGCGTGCTTTCCCACTTTCCCGTAAATACAAAGGCTACAACGCATGCCGCAACCGCAACTGCCGCCAGTGCACCCGCCGCGACGAAAAGCGCGTACTGCGCGTCACGGAAAATAAAAGCGCAAACTACGGTTACGGCTACCGCTAAAATACTTACGCATGTCACGCTTGAACGCAGACAGAATTTTTCACGGTACATTGCTCCGAAAACTATGCCCGCAATTCCGAGTATCAGACCGAACTGAGGCATAACGAACGTAAGCAGGAGGACAATCTGTCCCATACCGTGCGCCTGCCTTTTCTTTTCAAGCAGCTTTGCTTCGTAAGCGGCTTTTTCTTCCTCGCTGAGGTTTTCCCGCGCAGAAGATTTTTTTTGCGCCGCATCAAATGCCGCTGCTTCCTCTTCCGTAACGATATGTGTGTGTTTGGTTATCCATTTTTTCTGCTTTACGGACAGCCAGAACGAATATATCCCCAGGGTAACTACGCTAAGTAGCAGCCACACTATAAATTTACCGAAAAGCTGCAGCCCGTTTCCGTCGAAAATCAGTCTTTTGCCGTCTATGTAGGTGTGCCTGCATTCGTAACGCTGTTTCCAGCATTCCATCGCGGGGCGCGCAAGCTGAAGCGTAATAAAGCTGACTAAAAAAGCAACCAGCCCTATCAGTTTTCTCACGATTGCGCCGCCCGTATAGCGTGACAGCTCCTGATTGTCCTGCAAAGTATTATCCATAAAAACCTCCTTTGGTCCCAAACTACCAAAATGGTAGTTTTTGAATAATTATATTACCAAAATGGTAATATGTCAAGTGGGTAAAGAATAATATGAAAATAATTTTGGGGGAACGGTTAAAAGAACTTAGAGAGGACAGGGGATACACGCAGAAGCAACTGTCGGATAAGCTTGGCTTAAACAGCGTAACCTATCTGCATTACGAAAAGGAACAGCGTGAGCCTCCGCTTTCGCTGCTCGCGGAAATCGCCGCATTTTACGGCGTTTCCGTGGACTATTTGCTAGGACTGAACGACGACGGCTGATAAATGCTGCGCTCACGCGACAAAAAGTCGCGGGAGCGCTTTAACTAAATGAAATTTGTACTGTCAGCGAAATTATTAAACCGAATACTGTAATAAGCGGTAAAACCGTCAAAGAGACAATCTGCCGCTTTACGCCGTATTTCAGTTCAGCAAGTTTTTCGGGCGAGAGATTGCCTTTTGCCGATAACCGCCGCCCTTTCGGGCGGCGGTTATGCTGTAAGACTTGAAATTTTATATTAACCGTGTTATAATCAATCTATGAAAAATTATATACTTTCTATAGACCAGGGGACGACGAGCTCGCGCGCGGTAATATTCGATAAAGACGCGCACGTCCGCGCTATCGCCCAGCAGGAATTTAAACAGATATACCCCAAAGCGGGCTGGGTCGAACATTCGGCGCAGGATATTCTGGGTTCGGTTATGGCGGTGGTTGCCGAGGCGGTCGTGCGCGCCGAAATAACTGCCGAGGATATTGCCGCGATAGGCATTACCAACCAGCGCGAAACCACGCTGGTCTGGGACGCGAGGACGGGCAAGACAGTCTGTAACGCCATTGTCTGGCAGTGCCGCCGCACCGCGGATTACTGCGAAAAGCTTAAAAAAGACTACGGCGATTTTATTTACGAAAAAACGGGTCTCATTCCCGACGCGTACTTTTCGGCGACCAAGCTTAAATGGATACTCGACAACGTAGAGGGCGCGCGCGACCGCGCCGAGCGGGGCGAGCTGCTTTTCGGCACGGTCGACACGTTCTTGATGTGGCACCTTACTAAGGGCGCGGTTTTTGCAACCGACTGTACCAACGCCGCGCGCACTATGCTGTACAATATACATACCTTAAAATGGGACGAAGAGCTGCTCAAGCTTTTTAATATCCCCGCGAGTATGCTTCCTACGGTGCAGCCTTCGGGCAGCTTTTTCGGATATACCGACAAGAGCGTGCTCGGCAGTCCCGTAAAAATTTGCAGCGCCGTCGGCGACCAGCAGGCTGCGCTGTTCGGTCACCTCTGCGTAAAAGAGGGCGACCTTAAAAACACGTACGGAACGGGCTGCTTCCTGTTAATGAATACGGGCGAAAAGCCCGTCAAAAGCAGCAACGGATTGGTTACCACGCTGGGGGCGTCGCTTTCCGAAAGGCCGCCGTACGTTCTCGAAGGCTCGGTTTTCGTCGGCGGCGCGGTGGTGCAGTGGCTGAGGGACGGGCTTAAAATAATAGAAAAAGCCGACGACAGCGAAACGCTTGCCGAAAGCGTCGGGGATAACGGCGGGGTTTACGTCGTACCCGCGTTTACGGGGCTGGGCGCTCCGCACTGGGACGGCGGCGCAAGGGGCACTATTACGGGCATAACCCGCGGCACCTCGAAGGCGCACGTCGTGCGCGCCTCGCTTGAAAGCATTGCCTATCAGGTGGCGGATTTGGTCGACGCCATGAAGAGGGACGCAGGGGTGGAAATATCGCGCCTCGCCGTCGACGGCGGCGCAAGCAAAAATAATTTTCTGTTGCAGTTTCAGTCAGATATACTCAACTGCGAGACCGTGCGTCCGCAGACGGTTGAAACCACCGCGCTCGGCGCGGCGTTTCTTGCGGGACTTGCCTCTGGACTTTGGAACGATACCGACGAAATCCGCGAGACCGTGCGCACGGGCAGGGTTTTCCGCCCCGATATGTCAGAAGAGCGCCGCCGCGCTCTGCTCGGCGGTTGGGCGAAGGCGCTGCGCCAGACTCAGACGCGATAAAAAAAGAGGAACGCTCAGTTCCTCTTATTTTTAAGATAAATTTTGAAAGCTTTTTTATCGGGTACGCCGCCCGATATAATCGCAACCGATTTGTTCTTCCCGTCTATAACGTATCCGACGTCGGCGTATTTTGCGCCGCGCTCGTAAAGTCTGCAAAAGGAAAAGGTAAGTCGGTTGCAAATCGCGGTCGTAATCGCCGCGCGCCGCGCGGCGTTAAGCCGCTTAAACGCCGAAAAATCGAAGGTAAGCCCGTCCTTGTAGCCGTTCGCGTTCATTGTGAAAATGCAGCCGCTGCGATAAATGCGGAAGGTCAGGCTGTCGCGCTCGGGGTGCATTGCCTGCGGGTTTTCAAGGCAGACCGCCAAAACGTAGTCGGAAATAAGCTTTTCGGCGCGGGCGCCGTAAGTAAGGTTGCAAAGCGCCGCTCCCGCCGCTCCCGCCACCATAAGCGCAGGCGGCAATGCAAAGGACAGGTACAGCAGCGCGTCCGAACTGCGCGCACGCGCCAACGGATAGCACACGGCAAAGAGTATTACCCCCGCCGCGGCGACGGCAAGGAAAACCGTTCCCATAAGCTCGCCGCGCTTTACGTCTTTAATTTTGCTTTCGTCAAAAATCATAACAATATTTTAACCGCTGTCGAGGCGGTTAGTCAAGCATATAAAAGGAATTAAAATGAAACTCGATTTCGAAATGGTACCCGACAGCTGCTGGTACTCGAATTTAAGAAGCATACTTTCACCCGCGCAGTGGGACGTCGTGCGCAGGGACGCGTATTCCCGCGCGCAGGGCAGGTGCATGATTTGCGGCGCGCCCGCAAGCCGATTAGAGGCGCACGAGCACTGGTCGTACGACGAGAAAAACTGCGTGCAGAAGCTTGAAACGGTCGTCGCGGTCTGCAAAAGCTGTCACGAGGTTATACATATCGGAAGAACCTCGCTTACGGGCGGGGAAGAGCGCGCGTGCGCTCATTTCATGAAGGTCAACGGCTGCTCGTATGCGGAATACCGTAAAACCCTTGGCGCGGCGACGGAAGCGCACCGCCGAAGAAACGCCGTTGCGGAATGGAAACTTGACGTTTCCTGGTTAAAAAGATTTACCTGAGCAGCATATTATATAATATTGTGACGAATTAGTTTGACTTATGGCATAAATGTGATAAAATGTATATGGACGAAAACGTCTTTTAATATTAAAAGGTGCGGAACGCTGTCGCGTTCCGCACGGTAAAAAGCTTTATGCCTTAACGCTACGGAGGAGGTTATGGTTAAAAAAATTACACTGATAATTTTAAGCTTGCTGATGGTTGCTATCGCGGCAACTGCGGTAACGCTCGGACTGGTGTTCCGCAACGATACGGCAGATTCTTCGCAGGGGACCGAACAGGGCGGGGACTCGTCTTCGACGGGCGACACGCTCGGCGACGGCTCGAACGGCGGAAATACAAACGGCGACGGCTCGAACGGGGGCGGTAATTCAGGCAACGGCGGTTCGAATAGCGGCGGCAATTCGGGCGGTAACGGCTCCGGTGGCAACGGCGGTGGCACGCAGCCCCCGCAAACCCACGTTTGTTCCTTTAAACTGAAAACTACCGTACCCGCAGGTTGTCTTAACGGCGGATACTCTCTGTATTCGTGCAGCTGCGGAAAGGAAGAGCAGCGCGACAAGACTAAGGCGCTCGGACACGATTATAAGCAAACTATTCATATGGCGACCTGCCAGACGGACTGGTCGATGACCGAGGAATGCACGAGGTGTAATGACGCCAAGACCCAAACGGTCGAGGACAGCAAGGTTCCCTGCGAATACGATTGGACGGATACGTTAGTGGCGACGTGTACTACCGACGGTTCGCAGTCAGGCACATGCAAGTGGTGCGGCGGCAATCAGACGAGAAAGGTAAACGCCCTCGGGCACGACCACGGCGCGTTCGTATCCAATAACGACGCGACCTGCGCTAAGGACGGTACCGAAACTGCAACTTGTTCGCGTTGCCCCGACACTGTTACGCAGGACGTAGAGGGAAGCAAGCTTCCTCATACCTTCGGACTGTATATTCCCAATAACGACGCGGCGTGCGACCACGACGAAACCAAGACGGCGACTTGCGCTAAGTGCGGAGCGAAGGATTCGCAGGATATTCCAAATACCAAACTTCCTCACACGTGGGGAGATTATTATTCCGATTTAAACGCAGACTGCAAAAATCATGGAACGATGACCGCTAATTGCGAAAATTGCTCTGCAACAAACACTCTGCCCGACCCTAACGGTCAGCTCGGCGAACATAATTACTCCTGGACTGTCAAAACTGCGGCAACTTGTATGCAGTTGGGCGAAAAAGAGGGTAAGTGTAAGGTGTGCGGCGACGTAACTGTTAAATACGATTACGCAAATCATTCTACCGACAAAGTCGGCGCGATTTGCAGCGTTTGCAAATTGCCCGTAAGTTATATGACGAGTTTCCCGATTAAGAATTTTTCTACGTTCGATTACGAGTCTAACTACGGCGAGATAATGGTCGGCTTCATCGTAAAGCAATTAAACGGCAAAAACAAACCGTTAGTTTGCGATATTTATATCGCGCAGTATGATAAAAACGCTATGGCAAACGGTGTGTTTACTCTCGTGGCTCCGTACGTCACTCTTTCGGACGTGCAGGTTACCAACGCTTGGGCAGACCCAGGCACCGTTGTCAACGGTAGCCTCAGCGCAAGCTTCAACGTCAGGCTTAAAAACGTTTTGACGAACAATACGGACAGTTATAAATTTATTATCGAAAGCCTGACGTTTGACGAGAGCGAACCGAGTTTTCGCGGCGTATGCGTATTTGCACAAACCGCAGGCGGGCAGGACGTAGAAATTTTCAATGCGAATTTCGATAGCAGAAAGGGCTTAGTCAGCGGCGAGCTTACAATGCGCGATTGGTGGCTTACCGACGTGCTGCAAGTCAGTCAAAGCACCGGCACGGCGGGTTTGGAGTATCACTACTATTCCAACGGCGACTACTACGAAGTTATCGGATACGGCACGGCAAGCGGCGATATAGTCGTTCCCGCAGCTCATAACGGCTCGCCCGTAAAGCTAATTAACATTCTTGACCATAACAACGGCATTACGAGCCTGGTAATTCCCGACAGCGTTACGGACATGGGAATAGACGCTTTCTTCGGTTGTGAAAATCTTACGAGCATATCCATAGGCAGCGGTATGACCCGTATACGCGACAAGTCGTTCGGCAGCTGCACAAAGCTGACAAGCGTGTCTTTCGGAAGTAACGTAACGGAAATCCAGCAAATGGCATTTCTCGGATGTTCGGCTTTGAAACGCATTAATTTCGACGGCACGAAGGCTCAGTGGAACACGATAAAAAAGGGTACAAACTGGGATAAAGGCACGGGCAATTACTTAGTCGTTTGTACCGACGGAGTGTTGCCAGACACGGACGCGACGGGCTTGATATATCAGGACAATTTAAGTACGGGCGACAGCTATATCGTTAATATCGGCACGGCGAAGGGCGACGTTGTTATTCCCTCAACGCATAACGGATATCCCGTAACTTCCGTACAGTGGGCTTTTAACGGTAATCTTGATTTAACGAGCATAGTTATACCCGACAGCGTGACCGACGTCCCCGCCGACGCGTTTTTCGGCTGTTCCAACCTTAAAAGCGTAACGATAGGTAAAGGCATTTCTTGTTTAACCTATCACTCGTTCGGAGATTGCGGCAGTCTTGCAAGCGTAACGATAAGTAATAGCGTGACTTATATTGAAGAAAGGGCGTTCGCTAATGCCATTGCTTTGAAGGAAATTAAATTTGGCGGCACGAAGGCTCAGTGGAACGCGATAACTAAGGAAAGCGATTGGGACACTAATACGGGCAACTACACCGTAAAATGTTCCGACGGAACTATTTCAAAATAAAAATTCAACTTAAAGCGGAGCGCATACGCGCTCCGCTTTAAGCATGCAGGTGTTTATAAAAAACTGCGGCGTTATTATTTTATTTTTGTATGCCTGACCATAAATTTTTCAACAAAACGTCGAAAAATGTTTAATTGTAAAATTTTTCAAACACAAAATATTGTGTTTTAGTTAAAAAATAACATACAAGATATTGTGTTCGGGCGGCTTGACTTTGGGCGGGGCAGGTACTATACTTAAAATTACTTGGCAATAGCAGTCCGCTTGCGGGCTTTATGGGTCGGGGCAATATCGCTTATTTCGGAGGTCTTATTATGAAAGTTATTAAAAGGGATAATTCGGTTGTTGATTTCGATAAATCCAAAATCGTAACGGCAATTAAAAAAGCCAACGAGGCGGTAGACTTCGAGGACAGGGCGACCGACGCCCAGATTAGCGAAATAGTCGACGATATAGCTTCGCGCCACCGCCGCCGTATCCTCGTAGAGGATATTCAGGATATGGTAGAGGAAAAGCTTATGGAAATGCAGAAGTTCCAGCTTATGAAGGCGTATATCCTTTACCGTTACGAGCGCGCGCTCATCCGCAAGGCGAACACCACAGACGAGAGTATTCTTTCGCTTATCAAAAACAAGAATAAGGACGTAATGGAAGAAAATTCCAACAAGAACGCGCGCACGGCTTCTACCCAGCGCGACCTTATCGCAGGCGAGGTTTCGAAGGATTTGACCCGCCGTATCTTACTCCCTGAGAAAATTTCAAAGGCGCACGACGACGGCGTTTTGCACTTCCACGACGCGGACTACTTTTTGCAGCCCATTTTCAACTGCTGCCTGATAAATATAAAGGACATGCTCGACAACGGCACGGTAATGAACGGCAAGCTTATCGAAAGCCCCAAATCCTTCCAGACCGCCTGCACGATAACCACGCAGATAATCGCGTCGGTAGCGTCGTCGCAGTACGGCGGGCAGTCTGTCAACGTCGCTCACCTCGGCAAATACCTGCGCCTTACGCGCGATAAATACGCCGCGCAGTGTGACGAGCAGTTCGGCGATACCGTGGACGAGCAGACGAAAATCAAGTTCGTAAATATGCGTTTGCAGGAATCGCTTAAAGCGGGCGTGCAGACCATACAGTATCAGATTAACACGCTTATGACGACGAACGGACAGTCGCCGTTCGTAACGCTTTTCCTCTACGTCGACGAAAAGGACGAGTACGTGGAAGAAAACGCAATGATAATAGAAGAGATATTAAACCAGCGCTACAAGGGCATAAAGAACGAAAAGGGCGTTTACGTTACGCCTGCGTTCCCCAAGCTTATTTACGTGCTGGATGAAAACAACTGCCTTAAAGGCGGCAAGTACGACTATCTTACCAAGCTTGCGGTAAAGTGCTCGTCAAAGCGGCTTTACCCCGACTATATCTCCGCAAAGAAAATGCGCGAGCATTACGAGGGCAACGTATTTTCACCCATGGGCTGCCGTTCGTTCCTTTCGCCTTGGAAGGACGAAAACGGAAATTACAAGTTCGAGGGCAGGTTCAATCAGGGCGTAGTGTCCGTCAATCTTCCGCAGATAGGCATACTTTCCAAGGGCGACGAAAACAAGTTCTGGGAAATTTTCGAGGACAGAATGAACCTCTGCTACGAGGCGATAATGTGCCGTCACGAGGCGTTGAAGGGCATTACCAGCGACGTTTCGCCCGTGCACTGGCAGTACGGCGCGATAGCGCGCCTGCAGCCCGGGGAAAAGATAGACAAGTTCCTCTACGGCGGCTATTCGTCCATTTCGCTGGGATACATAGGCCTCTACGAGGTGACGAAGCTTGTCAAGGGAGTATCGCACACCGACCCTGCAGGCGCGGAATTCGCGCTTAAAGTTATGCAGTCGCTGCGCGACCACTGCGACAAATGGAAGAAGGAAACGAATATCGGCTTCGCGCTTTACGGCACGCCCGCGGAATCGCTTTGCTACCGATTTGCGAGAATAGACGCCGAGAAGTTCGGCTCTATCCCCGACGTTACCGACAAGGGCTACTACACCAACAGCTATCACGTCGACGTACGCGAAAATATCGACGCGTTTTCCAAATTCAAGTTCGAAAGCCAGTTCCAGAAAATTTCTTCTGGCGGCGCTATTTCGTACGTTGAAATTCCCAATATGCGCCACAATCTGACCGCAATAGAGGATATAGTGCGCTTTATTTACGACAATATCCAGTACGCGGAATTCAATACAAAGTCGGATTACTGCCATATCTGCGGCTTCGACGGCGAAATAGAAATCAACGACGACAACGAATGGGAGTGCCCCGTCTGCCACAATAAGGACCAGCGCAAAATGAACGTCACCCGCCGCACCTGCGGATATTTGGGCGAGAATTTCTGGAACGTGGGCAAGACCAAAGAAATAAAAGCAAGAGTTTTACATCTTTAAACTGCGTTGCTTCGTGCCGCTGTCAACGACACTTCAAATAATACACGGATTAAACGGTACGTATATGAATTACGCTAATATAAAATGGTACGACGTATCCAACGGCCCCGGGGTAAGGGTTTCGCTTTACGTCAGCGGTTGCAGAAACCGTTGCAAAAACTGCTTTAACCCCGAAACGTGGGACTTTAATTACGGTCAGCCTTTTACGGCAGAGGTCGAGGACAGAATTCTCGACGCAATGCAGCCCGACTACATAAAGGGCTATACCCTTCTCGGCCGCGACCCGTTCGATCCCGAGAACGAGGAGGCGCTTGCGCCGTTTTTGCGCAGAATGAGAAAGCGCTATCCCGATAAGTCGCTTTGGTGCTTCACGGGCTACGACTACGAGCGCGACCTTCTCACGGGGAAGCAGGGCGACCACGATACGGTCTTAAAAATTCTGCGGTGTCTCGACGTGCTCGTCGACGGACGGTTCGTGGAGGAGCTGAAGGATTTGAACCTACGGTTCCGCGGTTCGTCAAATCAGCGCATTATATTGGTGCCGCAGTCGCTCAAAAAGGACGAGGTGGTGCTTTGGGACGGCGAAAAGGAGCAGTAAATGAATTGCAGGGTAAATATTAAAAAGCTTAGGGAAGGGGCGACGGTTCCGTCGTACGGCAGCGAATACGCCGCGGGCGCGGACTTGTACGCGTGCGTCGACGGCGAAATAGAGATACTCCCTCACGAAACGGTAATGGTGCCTACGGGCATTGCGTTAGAGCTTCCCGTCGGCTACGCGGGGCTTATCTATGCGCGCAGCGGGCTTGCTTCGAAAAAGGGACTTGCCCCCGCCAATAAGGTCGGCGTCGTGGACTGCGACTATCGCGGCGAGGTCAAGGTCGCGCTGCACAACCATTCCGCGCAGGCGCAGCGCGTTGACGCGGGCGAGCGCATTGCCCAGTTGGTAATAACGCCGTATATAACCGCGCAATTCGTCGAGTGCGGCGAGCTGTCCGAAACCGTGCGCGGCAGCGGCGGCTTCGGCTCGACGGGAACGAAATAGTCAAAAGACCGCGTAAGGGTATCTGTTATAGGGATTTCCTTGTGGGCAAAGAAATAGCGCGCTATCTTCGCTTGCGAAGTATAGTGCGCTATACTTTATTAAAGATTAGAAAGATAAATTTAAGTTTACTTAGAAAATCGAATGCGTCAACTTTTCCACGGACGGCTTTTACCAAGCCATCCGTTATTATGCCAATACTCATTGTCAAGTCCTGCAACACCATTTTTACGCACTTTCTTTTGTATCAGACGACAGAACTTAAACTTAATTTTAGTTATAAGTGTTGTGTGCGCCGGTTTGGCATAATTGATTTTAGAGAATCGAACAGCAAGTTTGTTTATCTTTTTAGTTAACTTCTTGCGCTTCTTTTCGGAAAGTTTATCCCAAATAATATCACTCATAAGCGAACCGCTGAACATACCGATTTTCGATATTCCCCACCAAGACAAACTGTGTTTTATATCTTTTGCGGTTGACTTTGCGCCTGCGCCAATACATTGCGTAATAATTACAGCGCGCTTACCGAACATTTCGGGCGCAGGTCTATGCGGCATCCAACGATAACCCAAATGGTCTAATAATGATTTCATTGCGCCCGTTGCGTGCATTACGTATGCAGGCGACGTCATAACGATTAAATCAGATTCAATTAGCGATTTTTCAATTTTATGTGTGTAATCAAAGTCTTTACAGTTATTTTCGCCTTTCATAAAGCAACTTGTACAACCTATACAAAAAGACGGACAATCTTTTGGCAGATAAAACTCAACTAAGTCTGCGCCTTGAAAGTTTTATCTGCCAAAAGATTGTCCGTCT
>ERZ779626.927-NODE-927-length-14743-cov-23.020833_pt1 | contig 14743 bp, 15 predicted proteins | sample MGYA00514209_ERZ779626 | MGnify/ENA primary metagenome ERZ779626 (study PRJEB29562, sample SAMEA4376713) | mouse gut metagenome | isolation source: Cecum | study: EMG produced TPA metagenomics assembly of the A DSS colitis mouse model was used to assess the...
GAGGTTTCCCTATGAAAAAAGCCGCGGTCATGCTCTACCCCATGTTTTCCATGCAGGAGATCAGCTGCACCACGGAGCTGTTCAAGTTCTGCGGCAAGGAGATCGTCACCTTCTCCGCCGGCGGGGAGCCGGTGAGGAGCGAGGACGGCTTCACCGTTCTGCCGGACCGCCTCTTCGAGGCCTTTTGCCGGGAGGAGGTGGACTGCCTGCTCCTCCCCGGCATCTGGGAGCCCCTGCCGGTGCTGCTGGATGAGCGGAACATCCGCTTTTTGGAGCAGTTCCGGGGGGACGGGGCGCTGGTCGTCGCCGCCATATCCTCCGCCCCCCTGCTGCTGGGGAGGGCGGGGCTGCTGGAGGGGCGGCGGTTCACCTCCGGGGTGTTCGAGGAGTTTTTGGACGCATTCCCGGTGATGCCCCGGGAGGGGATCCAACGCACCTTCCTGGTGGAGGATGGAAACCTGATCACCGCCCACGGGGAGGCCTTCCGGGAGTTTGCCGTGGCGGCGGCCCGCCGGGTGGGCCTCGACGGCTGGGACGGCGTCTTCTCCGGCATGGCGGGGAGGACCTTCACCGAGGAGGACTTCATCTTCCACATTCCCCCCGAGGAGCTGGAGGAGGCGCGGGCCGATTGGGACAGGTGCGCGGCGGCGGCCGGCGAGAGAGGAGAGGCGTATGCAGATCACCTTTGACAATCCGGGCTTTGACTACAGCATCCGGAGCATCCTGCTGTTTCAGACAGAGGAGGCCGGGGACTGGTGGCGGGAGTCCCTCTGCTGCTTCTACCCCCAGGTGGAGCGGGAGCGGGTGGAGGGCCTGAAGGGGGCGGCGCGGGAGGCCTATCTGCGGGACGTGCTCGGGGCGGTATACCGCTCCCTCGCGCCGGAGCTGGCGGAGAAGCGGGAGGCCTGCCAGGCCCACTGGGAGGAGAACCGCCGGGCGGTGGAGGAGGCCCTGGGGGACGTCTTCCAAACGCCTCTGGCGGACCGGTACCAGGACATCCGGGCCCATATCACCCTCAACCCCGTGTGCCCCCGGTTCCTGGCGGAGCGGAGCTTTGACATCTTCTGCCGCAACAGCCCCAGAGGGGCTCTGGGGATGGCCCTCCACGAGGTGGTCCACTTCCTGTGGTTCGATCGCTGGAGCGCCCTCTTCCGCGACGATCCGGCGGAGTATGAGACGCCCCACCTGAAGTGGCTCCTCAGCGAGATGGCGGTGAAGCCGATCCTGGGGGAGCCCAGGCTGGCGGAACGGAACCCCTATTACCCGGACGGCTGTGTCTATGCGTACTTTGATACAATGACGGTGGAGGGACGGCCAATTTTGGAGGACATGGAGGCGCTGTACGCCGCAGAGGGCGTGGACGGGCTCATGGAGGAGGGCTTCCGCTACTGCCGGGAGCACGAGGAGGAGATCCGCCGCCAGATGAAATGAACCGGGCGGCATAATACAGAATAATGACAAGGAGGGATGGCACTTGACCAGACCGGTGCAGTTTGCATAGCGCGGCTATTGCAAATAAATAAAATATAGGGTAATAGCCGCCGTATCGGCAGAAAAACAGGAGATACGATGGGCTATTCAAACAAAAAAGCGTGCAGAGTGATCCGCAGATGCGGCCGCTGCGGCAAAAAAACGGCGTTTGCCAGCACCCGCCGCTTCCGAGTCAATGCCAGCGGGAACAGGCTGGACGTCTGGCTGATCTACCGGTGCGAGAGGTGCCGGCATACGCTGAAGGTCCCCATTTATGAGCGGGTCAGCCCCCGGAAAATACCCCCGGAGCTGTATGAAAAGTTCCTCGCCAACGACGAGGAACTGGCTGCCCGCTATGGGGCGGACGCCCCCTGGCTCAAAAGCAGAAATTTTTTTGTGGAGACATAAAAAAACCCCTTGACCTTGACGCCGCGTCATGGTCTATCCTAACCATCAGGAGGTGATTCCGGCATGTACACCGTCAAGGAGCTGGCCCGGCTGACAGGCCTGACGCCCCGGACTCTGCGGTACTACGACAGCATCGGTCTGCTGTGCCCCCGGCGGAACGGGGACAACGACTACCGCCTCTACGGGGCCGGAGAGGTGGAGCGGCTGCAGCAGATTCTGCTCTACCGGGAGATGGGCCTGCCCCTGGAGGAGATCGGGCGCATTCTGGACGCGCCGGACTTCGACCGGGCGGGGGCCCTGCGGGGACATCTGGACCGCCTCCTGGAGCGGCGGCGGGAGACGGAGGCGCTTATCCGCACCGTCCGCCGGGAACTACAGACAATGGAAGGAGAACAGACTATGCAGGACAAGGAAAAATTTGAGGGCATGAAGCGCCGGATCATCCAAGAAAACGAGGCCGCCTACGGACAGGAGGCCAGGGAGAAGTACGGGGCGGCGGTTTCGGACAGCGCCGCCCGTCTGGCGGGTATGACGGAGGGGGAGTGGACGCAGATGCAGGAGGAGGAGAGGGGGTACCGGCAGGCCCTGCTCCGGGCGATGGCGGCGGACGATCCCGCCGGTGAGGACGCCAGGGAGGCCGTGCGGCTCCACGCCGCCTGGCTGGCCCGCTATTGGCCCCCGGAGAGCGTCACGGCCCAGGCCCATCTGGGCATGGCGGAGCTGTACGTCCAGGACCGGCGGTTCACGGAGCACTACGAGAAGACCGCCCCCGGCTTCGCCGCCTTTTTCCTGCGAGCCGTACAGGCCTATTACCGGGAGACGTAGGAGGACTGGGCGGCGTGCAGGCCGTCCGCCAGGGCGGCCAGCGCCTCCATGTCCAGCGCCTCCCCCCGAACGGTGGGGGGCAGGCCGCAGGCGGCGATGACGCCGGCGATGGCCTCCTTGCTCAGTCCGGGGGCAAAGGCGGAGGCCAGGCTGTTGCACAGCGTTTTGCGCCGCAGGGCGAAGGCGGCCCGGACCGTGCGGAAGAAGAAGTCCTTCCCGCAGACGGGGGCCGCCGGCGGCGCGGCGCGCCTCTCGCAGCGGATGACGGCGGAGGTCACCTTGGGCGCGGGCAGGAAGCAGGAGGGGGGCACGTCGAAGAGGAGCTCCACCCGGGTGTGGTACTGCATGTAGACCGACAGCGCGCCGTAGGCCTTGCTCCCCGGCCCGGCGGCCAGCCGCTGGGCCACCTCCTTCTGGATCATCACCGTTATGGACTGAAAACGCCCCGCCTCCACCAGCGCGTGGAGGACGGGATCGGTGATGTTATAGGGCAGGTTGGCGCATACCATGGGGGTGAGCCCCGCAAAGTGCTCCTCCGCCAGGGCCGCCAGATCCAGCTTCAGGGCGTCGCCGGGGAGGAGGGTGAAGTTCTCCGCCCCCGCCATGGTCTCCGCCAGCACCGGCAGCAGGGCCCGGTCCAGTTCCACGGACACCACTTTTCCCGCCAGGGCGCACAGCTCGCGGGTGAGGCACCCGATGCCGGGGCCGATCTCCAGTACGCCGCAGGCGGAGTCCGCGCCGCTGGCGGCGGCGATCTCGCGGGGGACCCAGTCCTCGATAAGAAAGTTCTGCCCCATGGACTTGGAGAAGCGGAAGCCGTGGCGGCCCAGCAGGGAGCGGACCTCCCGGATGTCGCAGAGATTCATAGACGATTCCTCCTGATGGCGGTTGCATTTTCTCCAGTATAGCATAATTTGAAAAAATGGGTAGCATAAATTTTCCGATTGTGATATAATCACGCCGCGAATCGAGAAAAGGGGGAAATCTGCCATGCACGAGCTGCTGAAAATGTACCTGATCGTCTGCCCGCTGATCTTTCTGGGGGGCTTTGTGGACAGCGTGGCCGGCGGCGGGGGGCTCATCACCCTGCCGGCCTACATGATGGCCGGGGTGCCGGTCCACTTTGCCGCCGGGACCAACAAGGTGGTCAACGGCTGCGGCTCCGCCACCGCCTCCGTGAAGTTCTTCCGCAGCGGCAAAATCCTGCTCCACGCCGCCCTGTGCGCCGCGCTGGGGGCCCTGGCGGGGGGGTATATCGGCGCGGAGATCGCCAAGCTGCTCAGCGAGGGGCTGCTCAAGGGGCTGATGCTGGTGGCCCTGCCGGTGGTGGCCCTGTTTCTGGTGCTGAAGAAGGATTTTGGCCAGGACGCGGGGGAGCGGCGGTACAGCCGCCGCCGGGAGATGCTGGTGAGCCTGGCCATCGGCCTGGTGATCGGCTGCTACGACGGCATGATCGGGCCGGGGACCGGCACCTTTATGATCATGGCCTTCACCGCCCTGCTCCACATGGATATGGTCACCGCCTCCGGCTGCTCAAAGGTGGGCAATTTGGCCTCCAACATCGCGGCGGCGGTGTCCTTCATCATCGGCGGGAAGGTGATGTGGGCGCTGGTGGTTCCGGCGGCGGCGTGCAGCATGCTGGGCAACTACTGCGGGGCCCGGTACGCCATCCGGGGCGGCGGGAAGAAGATTCGGGGCATGATCTTCGTAGTGCTGGGGATGCTGTTTGTCAAGATGCTGGCGGATCTGTTCCTGTGAGGGGAACCGCCTGCAAAAGAGGGCTGCTGAGTAGTTCAGCAGCCCTCTTTCAGCGCTTCAATGCAGGTTGTAAACAACCCGTGGTGAGCGCCCTTACGCCGCGCTCACCACGGGTTGCCAATCACTCTCGCTGCTGCTGCCAACGGCGGCGCGCCGGCTGGCAGCGCTTCTCGTTCTGGCTGCTGATCAGTCCAAAATATAGACCGTGCAGTTGCGCACCCCGAACTGGATGCACTCGCTGCGGGTGTCCATATACAGGTCGATGACGTTCCCCCGCACGCCGGTGTCCTCCGCCACGGCGAAGCCGTAGACATACTGCCCGTCGTTGGACACCACATACACCTTGGTGCCCAGGGGGAGAACCTTCTTGTCCACCGCCACCACGCCCACGTGGACCGGGGTGCCGGAGGCGGTGCGGGTGCCCACGCTGCCGCCGGCGGTGTAGGCGGTGCCCTTCATGGTCCGGGCCTCGCTGAAGGTGAGGACCTGGCCGTTGTCCAGGGTGATGGTGCCGGAGCCGTCGGCCTGGGTGCTGATGGCGGCCACGGCGTCGCCGTTGTTGGCGAAGTTGGCCATGGTGCCCCGCTCGATGATGGTGGGCACGGCCTCTGTATCCACCACGTCGATGAGGTGCCGCCCGGTCTCCTCGCCGTCCTGATAGATGACCTCGTAGACCTCCCGGTATTCGCCGTCCGCCCCCTCCTGCAGGACGGTCTCCTGCCAGTCGGGCTTCTGGTCGTTGTACTGATAGACGATCTCGTGCTCGGTCACGGTGGAAATGTGCTCATAAAAGACAAATTCGGAGTCGATGCGGATCTCCAGAAGGTCGTCCAGATAGGCCAGAGAGACCATCTCCAGGGGGCTGGGATAGATCGCCAGCCGCTCCAGGAGCTCGCTGACCGTCTCGTCCTCGGTGACGGTGTAGCGGGTGGCGCCCTGGTGGGAGACGGCGGCGTTCCGTCCGGCGGTGAGCTGCAGCTCGCTGCCCTCCCTGCGGGAGACCAGGCCGTCGGAGCCGTCGGTGAGGAATACGTCGCCCGCCAGCTCGTCCACATGGACGTAGGCGTCGTTGGACACCACGTAGAGGGCGCTGGCGTCGTTGTCGTGGGGGTGGGGCGTGAGGGAGAGTGCCAGAACGGAGAGAGCCGGTACAGCTGCGACAGCGATCAGCCACATCGCGCCGGACATGGCTTTCTTGCTTCTTTCAAACATGATACTTGAACCTCCATGGTTTTCAAAAAAGGGCAAAGCATAGAATCCCTGCGTTGTTCCATGCCGGCGGACGCGCGGGTAAACCGCCCTCCGCCATGCCGGCCTTTTAGGAAAGGATCACCAAAATTTCCTTCGCCTAAACAGTGTATGCGCCGAATTGTAACTTTTGTTACTTTTTTGAAAACTTCGTGTAGTATAGCGGAAAAACACCGATTTGTCAAGTGTTTTTCCCATATTTCCTATGTAATGGTCGACATAAAACCTAGTATTTGGTGTTATGACGAGGGAAAAACTGCCTGTGTGACAAAAAATAGTTACAGAGATGGTTACAAAAGTTACAGCCGGAGGGCGCAAAAACCCCCTTCCCGGCGCGGCCGGAAAGGGGGCGGCAGCGGTTATTTTGTGGGCCGGCTGAACCGGAGCCAGGGCTGCCAGGCGCAGCCCAGCAGGAGTCCCCCGCCGGAGCTCGCCAGGGTGATGCCGGAGATAAAATGGGAGAACTGGCCGCTCACCATCAGGGTGATGGCCATCGACAGCAGGCCGCCCAGCAGCAGGATCCAGCCCGTGGCCAGCAGCCTCTGCCGCCGGTACCGCACGGAGATGAAGTAGGCCCCCCACAGGAAGAGCAGGCTCAGCAGCTCGATAGCCAGAAAGCGCTTTTCCATCAGGACGGGGTGCAGGCTGGCCAGGTAGGGGAGCAGCGCCAGGGAGAGGATGGTGAGAGACCGCCGCACAGGACAGCGCGCCACCCGCAGCAGGGGGTAGCACACCGCCCAGCCGAAGGCGATGGACCGGATGGCAATGAGCATGGCTCTGCGCACGGAGGGGACGGCAAAAAAGATAATGAGGCACACCAGGACCGCCACGAGACAGGCGGAGGTGAGGGCGGCAAAGGCCCAGAACCGCCAGCCGCCGTTTTTCCGCCGGGCCGTCTCGGCGTAGGACACGGTCTCCACCACCATGTCCTCCACCGCCGCCGGCGGCTGGGCCGGCCGCGGGTCCCGCTCTCCCGCCAGCAGCTCGGCGACGCTGACCTCCAGTGCCGCCGCCAGCTCCCGGAGGATTGTGATGTCCGGATAGCTCACAGCGCGCTCCCACTTGCTGACGGCCTTGTCGGTGATGTTCAGCTTCTCCGCCAGCTGCTGCTGGGTGAGGCCCAGCTCCAGCCGCCGGTCCCGGATAAACAGGCCGATCTTCAACTCTTCCATGGTGATGTCCTCCTCGTGTGGTGTTTACCCCATTGTAGGCCGCTTTTTTCGGAAAAAGCAACCGCTAATCAGTCGATTCACCGGGTAAACCGGCGGTTGAGTCCGCCGCCCGCTCCTCCCGCAGCACCTCATAGACCTCCGCGAGCAGCTTTCGGTCCTGCTTGGAGCCCTGAAAATCCGCCTCCCGGAACATGTCGGGCCGGCGGCGGAGGGTGCGGAGCATGGACTGCTGTTTCCGCCACCGGGCCACGTTGGCGTGGTGGCCGCTGAGGAGCACCTCCGGCACCCTCCTGCCGTGCCACTCCTCAGGGCGGCTGTACTGGGGGTACTCCAGAAGGCCGCTCCAGTGGCTCTCCTCCTCGTAGCAGGCGGCCTCCGGCAGCACGCCGGGGACCATCCGGCACACCGCGTCCGCCACCGCCATGGCGGGGATCTCCCCGCCGGTGAGGACGAAATCCCCCAGGGAGATCTCCTCGTCCACACACTCCTCGATGAACCGCTCGTCGATGCCCTCGTAGTGGCCGCAGACCAGGATCAGATGGTCGTAGTCCGCCAGCAGCTGCCGGGCTTTGGCCTGGGAGAAGGTGGTCCCGCAGGGGGAGAGGTAGATGGTGCGGGTTTTCTCCGTGCCGAAGCGCTCCCTGATGTGGGCCCAGCACCGGTAGAGGGGGTCCGCCTGCATCACCGCCCCCCGGCCGCCGCCGTAGGGGTAGTCGTCCACCTGCTTCTGCTTGTTGACGGTAAAGTCCCGGATCTGGTGGGCGTCGATGCGGATATAGCCCCGCTCCTGGGCCCGGCCCAGGATGGACTCGTTCATCATGTCCCCCACAGTTTCGGGGAACAGGGTCATGATGTCAATTCTCATATGTTCTCCCCTGAAAATGGAATATGTTCCGCCCGATGGCGGAGCCGGCGCAGGGCCGGGAGGGAGCGGATCTAGGTTCCATGGGTCCCCAGCCCCTCCATCATGTGGATGTCCACGCATCCTCCCTCCATGTCGATACCGGCGATGAAGGCCGGCACGGCGGGCACGAGGTACTCGTCCTTCCCGCCCCGGACCACGTAGATTTTGTGGGCGGGGTAGGTGAGGACCTCCTCCACCGTCCCCAGCACCTCGCCGGTCTCTGCGTCCCGGGCGGTGAGGCCCGCCAGCTCCTGGTCGAAATACTGCCCCTCCGGCAGGGGGACGTCCTCCCGCCGGACGGTGACGGCCCTGCCCTTGAGGGCCAGGGCGGCGTCCATGTCGTCTACGCCCCGCAGCTTCACCAGCAGGCAGCCCTTGTGGATCCGGCTGGCGGCGCACTCCCAGGGCTGGCCGCCGATGTGGAAGGTTTTGCACCCGGTCAGGTCCTCCGCGTCCACCCCCTGGGGGAGCAGCTTGATTTCCCCCCGGATGCCGTGGGTATTGACGATCTGGCCGGCGTTGATAAAGTCGAGTTTCATAGGAAGTTCTCCTTTGCAGATGCGCGTTTACAGATATTCTACACTATTTCTCCCAAAAGAGCAACGAAAAAAGTGGAGGAGCCGCCGGGGATGTGGTATCAGGGAGCAAACTGACAGATGGAGGGCCGAGGAACCAGTCCTTTCCCATCGCCCGGTGCAGTCTGGCGTGGGGCGTGACGCTCCGCCTGCGCAGAAAATAGCCGCAGAACAGCCGGCAGAGGCCCTCCGCCTCCGCCGGCTGTTCCGATTTGGAAAAAATCCCAGATCCCTCTTGACAGACGATGCAATGCGGTGTATAGTAATATGCGAAGGGGGGTGTTGCTGTGATCGACCCGCAGCTGAAGAGAGGGCTTTTGGACGTGTGCGTACTGTCCATTCTGCGCAGGGAGGACTCCTATGGCTACCAGCTGATCAAGGATCTGTCCGGCTGTATCGAAATTTCGGAGTCGACGTTGTACCCCATTCTGCGCCGGCTGGAGGCGGGGGGCTGTCTGACGGTCTATTCCGTGGAGCACAACGGCCGCCTGCGCAAGTTCTACCGCATTGCCGACGGCGGCGTCCGTCTGATCGACCAGTTTCTGGCAAGTTGGCCGGAAATCCTGCGGATATATGATTTAATAAAGGAGTGTGCTGAAGATGACACGCGCGCAGTTTCTTAATGAGTTGTACCGCCGCCTGGGAAGCATGAGCAAGGAGCAGGCCGAACAGCACCTGACCTACTATGCGGAGATGCTGATGGACCGCATGGAGGAGGGCATGAGCGAGGAGGAGGCGGTGGCCAGTCTGGAGGACGTGGACACCATCGCCGGCCGCATCCTCCAGGAGGAGGGTCAGGCGCCCGCGGCCCCCGGCCCGGTTCTCAGGGCTGCGGAGCCCCAGACGCCGCCGGCCGCCGCCCCCGCGCCTCCCGCCGGAAACTGGCGGAAGATCGCCCAGATCGGCCTGTGGACCGCCGCCATCGTGGCCGTGGTGCTGGTGGCAGCCGGGAAGCTCCATAACGGGAATCTTCCTAAGCCCGGCATATCCAATAAGGAGATGGACCGGGGCTCCAACACCATCTCGTCGGAGGGGCAGGTGCCCCACGGCGACACGGCCGACGGCATCCATATCGGTCCCAACGGCGTGGAGATCAATGACGGCGTCGATTCTATCCGCGTTGGTCCCAACGGTGTGGAGATTAATGGCGGTGAAGACTCCTTTTCCATAGGGCCCGGCGGCATCGGGATGAACGGCAGCAGCTGGTCTGATTGGTCCGACTGGGAAGATTGGGAGGACTGGGAAGATTGGGAGGACTGGGAGGACTGGAGCGCCTGGGTGGAGCCCGCCGGCAGCTACAGCTACGACTACCCCGGCGAGACCGTCTCCCTGCCCGCGGCGGGCATCAAGGACATCGAGGTGGACTGGGTGAGCGGCCATGTGGAGATTCAGGCGGGAACGGATCAAACGGTGACCTTCTCGGAAAGCGCCAGCGTGGAGCTGACCGACGAGGTCAAGATGGTCTACAAAATAGATGATGATACATTATACATCCGATTTCGCCGGAAATCCACCAACACGAAGATCTCCTACGGGAAGAAGCTGCAGATGACAGTGCCCGCCGCTCTGCTGGAGGACCTGACGCTGAACCTTGTCTCCACAGACGCCCGGGTCCGCGGCCTCCGGCTGGAGGATCTGGAGGTGAACGTCACCGACGGCGACATGGACTTTGAGCTGGCCTGCAAGGACGCGGCGGTCAGCGCGGTTGATGGGAATATGCGCCTGAACGTGTCCGGAGCGGAGGACATTGAACTGAGCTTCATAGGAGGGAGCGCCCTGCTGGAGCTCCCCCCGGCGCTGGGATTCACGCTGGAGTATTCGAACATTGGCGGAAACCTGAGCGCTGACAGCTTCGTCTTGAACCGCGACGGCAATACGTATGTCAGCGGCAATGGCGCGTGTGATATAGAAGCGAGCATGATTGACAGCGACCTGACGCTGACTGCCGCATAGGGCGGCGGACGGCGAGGGCCCGGCGGATGTCTCCGCCGGGCCCTTTTTGCCCTCCGCTAAGGCGCAATATCCCCTCCCCCAAAACCCCTTCCCCCCGGTGGAAGGTTGATAAAAGTAGAAAAAATTTGACAAAACTCTTGACATTCCGCCGGCTGGAGGGTGTACGATGCCCCCGGACAAACCAAAAAGGAGGGCTTCATCCATGCTGACCATATCCCACTATACCAAGACCTACCCCGGCGGCAAGACCGCCGTAAGGGACCTGTCGCTCCACGTCCCGGCGGGGGAGATCTGCGGCTTTATCGGCCGCAACGGCGCGGGCAAGACCACCACTCTCCGGGCGGTGGCGGGGGTGATGAGCTTCACGGAGGGGAGCATCACCGTCGGCGGCCACGACATCCGCCGCGAGCCGGTGGCGGCCAAGTCCATCACCGCCTTTCTGCCGGACAACCCGGACCTCTACGAGTTTATGAGCGGCATTGACTATCTCAATTTCATCGCAGATCTGTACGGCCTCTCCGCCCGCGAGCGGGAGGAGCGCATCCGGCAGTACGCCGATGCCTTTCAGCTGACAGCGGACTTGGGGAGCGCCGTGGCGGGCTACTCCCACGGCATGAAGCAGAAGCTCTCCCTCATCTCCGCCCTCATCCGCCGCCCGAAGCTGCTGGTGCTGGACGAGCCCTTCGTGGGCTTGGACCCGGCGGCGGCCCATCTGCTCAAGGGGTATCTCCGGGAGGTGTGCGCGGCGGGGGGCGCGGTGTTTTTCTCCACCCATGTGCTGGAGGTGGCGGAGAAGCTCTGCGACACCATCGCCATCATCCAGGATGGCCGTCTGGTGCGCCGCGGCCCCACGGACCAGGTGGTGGGGGACTCCAGCCTGGAGGACGTGTTCCTGGGTATGATGGAGAAGAGTCGTGAATGAGCGGGCCGTCTGGGTGCGCACCCGGCTGCGGATGCTGCTGTTTTCCCTGTATTACGGTTCCAGCGGAGAAAGGATGGGGGTTATGAAAAAGTTTTTGGTGCTGGCGCGGGTCCAGCTGCGGGCGCTGCTGAGCTCCCTGCGGGTGGGGGGCAGCCGGAAGAGGGCCGCCTCCGTGTGGGCGGCGCTGCTGCTGGCGGCGGTTCTGTGCGTCTGCATGTCCGGCTCTTACAGCTTCGCGCTGGGCGGTCAGCTGTCCGGAACCGGCGCGCTGCACCTGGTGCTGGTGCTGATGCCGGCCCAGGCGGTGATCGCCGGGGTGGTCTTCACCGCCTTTGCCGCCCAGGGGGTGGTGTTCGGCGGGCGGGACGCAGATCTGCTGCTGTCCATGCCGGTGCCCGCTGTGGCGGTGCTGGGGTCCAAGCTGACGGCGCTGTACGCGGAGAATCTGGTGTTCTGCCTGTTTCTGGTCCTGCCCGCCGGTGCGGCCTGGCTGTGGTACGGCGGGGGCGGGGGTGCGCTGTTTGTGCTGCGCCTGGTGATCGGGGTGCTGTTTCTGGCCCTGCTGCCCACGGTGCTGAGCCTGGCGGCGGGGGCGCTGCTCAGCCTTTTGGGGGGGCGGTTCGCCAACCGCCGGGCGGTGAACCTGCTGCTGTACGTCCTGCTGATGGCGGCGGTGTTCGCGGCGGTCCTGGGGATCAACCGGAGCGTGTCCCAGCTGATGGCCGGGGCGCTGGGGGTTGAGCTGGAGGGGGCCTTTTCCTCCCTCTGGGGCCTGCCCTTCCTGTGGTTTCAGCGGGGCGTGTGCGGCGCGTGGGGGACGCTGGGGCAGTTCTGCCTGGCCGCCCTGGTGCCCATGCTGCTGGCGGCGGCGGTGTGCGCCCGGTTCTACCAGCCCATCCTCACCGGTCTGCGCAGCCACGGCCGCCGTGCGGCCTACCGGGTGGACCGCCTGCGGGCGGCAGGCTGCCGCCGGGCCCTTCTGCGCAAGGAGGCCTCCCGCTTTTTCGGCACGCCCATCTACCTCTTCAACGCCGGATTTGGCCTGCTGGTGCTGGCGGGGGGCGGTGTGGCCGCCGGCGTGATGGGGCTCCGCCTCCGCGCCCTGCTGGCCCAGGCGGACGGCCTGCCCCTGCTGAGCCTGTCGGCGGCAGCGTTGGCCTTCACCCTTTCCACCGTGGCCGTCACCGCCTCCTCCGTCAGCCTGGAGGGCCAGAACCTGTGGATTTTGCGGGAGGCCCCGGTGAGCGCGGGGCAGATTCTGGACGTAAAGGCGGGCTTCCAGCTGCTGCTGACAGCCCCCTGCCTGCTCCTGGGCGTCCTGGGCGTCAGCTGGGGACTGGGTCTGAGCGCGGCGGAGGGGGCGGTGCTGCTGGCCTCCGCGCTGTCCTTCGGGACCTTCACAGCCCTGCTGGGCCTCGCTGCAAACCTGTTTCTCCCTAAGCTGGACGCGGTCAACGACATGGTGGTGGTCAAGCAGTCGGCGGCCTCCGTGGCGGGGGTGCTGGGCGGCATGGCGGCGGTGCTGTTGTGCGCCCTGCTGGTCTGGTTATTGACGGGTCCTCTGGGGGAGCTGGGGGCCCTGTGCGTCTGCGGCCTGCTCCTGCTGCTGGCCAGCGGCGGGCTGTACCGGTGGCTGCACACCGGCGGGGCGGCCCGGTTCGAGGCGCTGTAGGGAGCGAAAACGCGCCGCCGGGACTTCAGGCCCCGGCGGCGCGTTGGCAGACCTATTCCACCGCCGCCAGCAGCTCCTCGGCGGAGACGCCGTACAGCCTGGCCAGGGCCAGCAGGTTGGAGGTGCTGGGATCTGAAAGCCCCTTCTCCCACTTGCTGACCGCCTGGCGGCTCACGCCGATGGACTCCGCCACGAACTCCTGGGTCATCTGCCGCCGGGTGCGGTGCTCCCGCAGGGTCTCCTCCAGGGAGCGCTTGACGGCGTTTTTCTCCTCCCGGATCTTCTTGGACCTGATGTAGGCGAGGAGGGCCCGGCACACGAGCACGAGCAGGAGAACGGCCGGCAGGAGCATGAGCAGGGCGATGGGCAGTATAAATAGGATTTGACGCATCTGTTTCACCACCTTTCCAGGGCTCCAATCTACCAGAAGCCGGCGGTTGCGGCAACCAACTATCTGTCAACTGCCGGTTGCGCCCCCTGTTTTTGGGACAAATACACAGAAGTTGAGGCGTCATACGATCTTTGTGATCCACAGGCGGGCCGGCGGCGGTCCCTATTCCTCCAACCCCGCGTACCGCAGCTGGGTGAGGATTGCCTCCACCGTCAGCTTCTCCGCCAGCAGCTCCTTGAACTGCACGGTCTTTTCTCTCCCGGCCTGCCGCAGCTCCTCCAGCTCACCGGGAATCTCGGCCTTCCTCCGGCGTATGCGCTGGTGGAAGGCCTGGTATTTTTCCAGCTCCGTCATAGGCGGCTCCTCCTTTCAGAATACGGCCGCAGTATACCATTTCCCCGGAAAAAGAGCAACCCCGCCGTTTTATAAAAAATCCCCCGCCGGTTGCAGGCTCCGTGCGGCCTGCCCCAGGTCCTGACCTCCCTCAGTAGGGAGCGCCACCACTGCGGCGGCCAAGTCCGAAAGTATCCGGGTACCGGGCCGCGCACGGTGGGTTGCGTTTGTGCGGAGCGCACCTCGACAACTGCGTACAGGAAAATGGAAATTACCCGTTGACCCGGCCCTGGAAGAATAGTAGAATAGAGCGTGAACAATTCAGGAAAGAGAGACGGAGACTTCCCATGACACAGGATTTTACCACAAGATACATCGCCGCCCGCCAGGCGGTCATCGCCCGGCGCTACGCGCGCATGAACCCCAGCCAGCGCCAGGCCGTGCTGGCCACCGAGGGGCCGCTGCTCCTGCTGGCGGGGGCTGGCAGCGGCAAGACCACCGTGCTCATCAACCGCGTGGACAACCTGCTCACCTTCGGCCGGGGCAGCGACTGCCGGGAGGTCCCGGAGTGGGCCGGGGAGGAGGACCTCCTCTTCCTGGAGTCCTTCCCGGAGCGGCCGGAGGCGGAGGACTGGCAGCGGGCCCGGCGTCTGTGCGCCGTGGAGCCTGCGGCCCCCTGGTCGGTGATCGCCATCACCTTTACCAACAAGGCCGCCGGTGAGCTCAAGGAGCGGCTGGAGCGGATGTGCGGCGCCGCCGCCCGGGACATCTGGGCGGCCACTTTCCACTCCGCCTGCATCCGCATCCTCCGCCGGGACATCGAGCGCCTGGAGCTGGGCTTCAACAGCAGTTTCACCATCTACGACACCGACGACAGCAAGCGGGTCATCAAGGACGTGCTCAAGGCCCTGAGCCTGGACGAAAAGGAGTTCCAGCCCCGCTCCGTGCTCTCCATCATCTCCAACGCCAAGGACCAGGACTGGTCCCCGGACCGGTTTGCTCAGGAGGCGCGCGCCTCCCGCGACTGGCGCATGCCCCGGATCGCGGAGATCTACACCGGCTACCAGCGCCGCCTCCGGGAGGCCAACGCCCTGGACTTTGACGACATCATC
>ERZ779626.932-NODE-932-length-14698-cov-7.059824_pt1 | contig 14698 bp, 17 predicted proteins | sample MGYA00514209_ERZ779626 | MGnify/ENA primary metagenome ERZ779626 (study PRJEB29562, sample SAMEA4376713) | mouse gut metagenome | isolation source: Cecum | study: EMG produced TPA metagenomics assembly of the A DSS colitis mouse model was used to assess the...
AGAAGCTTGCCCTTGCCGCCCACCCAGGGGATGAAGCTTCTCAGGGGCTGTCACCTCCCGGCCCGCCGCCATTTCCATCCCCGGCGTCCATGGGGCCAAAGGACTCCATAGCCTTGACCAGCCCGTCGATGGACTTGAGCAGGGTGCGGACCATCTTCTCCAGCCAGCGGATGGTGGAAAGGATCTCCCCGGCATTCTGGGCGTAATAGTACCCCAGCGGCCCACCGGCGATGGGCAGGGCCTTGCACCGCATCCGATGGACCAGATTGGTGAGCTGGTCTTTGCTGAGGTTCAGCTTCTGCTGGAGCTGGGCCCGGGTCTGGCGGTTTCCCCGCCCAACGCAGTTGGCCTTCAGATAGGCCAGCAGCTGTTCTTCCTTCATGATTTCCTCCTTTTTCGGGACCGCTTCCCCGAAAAAGGGCGCAAAAAAAGAGGGGCCGATACCCTTGCCGGGAAAACGGCCCCTCATATGATAGATTTATTGCATCGCCATCCCAGGCTCCTCCTGGGGCTGGGCGGGGGTGCTGAATTGGTAATAGAACTCGTTGGCGTTGCGGCGGATGTAACCCCAGCCGTCCGGGGTAGGCGTGTAGCCGTCCTCCTCCAGCAGATGGGCCTTGTAGCCCGCCAGGTCGATGCCGCTGGCCCGGATCAGCTCCTCGGATACGCCTATGTTCAGCAGGAGCGTCATTCCGGAAGCCTCCAGGTCGGCGCGCTGCTCCCAGTCGTAGCAGTTCAAATTTTGGGAGATATCCAGCGCCAGCTTCAGGTTCCGGCAGCCCTCCAGCGCCAGCGCTGCGGCGTATTTCTCGGTAAAGCAAAGGGCGCCCTGACCCTTCTGCTCCAGCACGAAACCCAGCTGGACCCCATCGTAAATCAGATCCGCCACATTGCCGCTGTACTGCGCCATGAGGTCCCCCGCTTCGGGCAGGACGCACCGGGCGTCCACCAGAGAACACTCGTCCCAGCGCCGGACCCGCAGCTCTCGGATGGCCGTCATTTCCTCCACCGTATCCTCACAGCCATCCTCTAGAGGCCCCGGCAGGCGCAGCCACACCCCCTCGGGCACAGCGGGGGAGGCCAGCTTCAGCTTGACGCTCCAGCCATCGTCGGCGGGCAGGGCCATGCCGGGCTGGTAGACCGGCTTGGGCGGCGTTTCCGGGTACTGCACATAGCAGTTCCCGATGAACAGGCCGGGGTGCTGGTCCTCGTACTGCCGTCCAACCGCCTCCAGGTCAAGGAAAGGTATGGCGTCCATCGGCATCCTGGTCTCGTTGAGCAGATACCTCCTGCCCAGCGCCTCGTAGCTGCCCGCGTCCAGGCACACGGCGTATTCATCCAGGGACTGGAGCTGGTTGACGGCCTGGACGGCGTCCTCGGGCGGATAAGCCTGGGCAGCGGCGGCCAGGACGATGCCCTCCCACACACTCAGCGTGTCCAGCCGCATCCTGATCCAGTTTTGCTCCCGCTCCTCGCCGGGGAGCTGGGCCAGATAATCAAATTCGGACAATAGGATCACCTCCATATCAAATCACTGCATCATCATCCCGGACTGCTCCGGGGCGGGGGTGCTGTGGGAATAGTGAAACTCCTGAGCGGTCCGGGCGATGCAGCCGCTCTCGTCCTCGGTCAGCGCATAGCCCTGCTTTTCCAACAGGTGTACCCCATAGCCCGGCAGATCGATACCGCCGGACTGGATGATCTCCTCCGGCACCCCGGCCTGGATCAGCTCCTCTCTGGCGGACGCCTCCAGATTGGCCCGGGGCAGCCAGTGATAGCAGCTGGGATTCTGCGAAATATCCAGGGCCAGCTTGAGGTTCTGACAGTGTTCCAGCCGCAATGCGGCGGCATACCATTGAGGATCTTCCCCCAAAGGCCGCCAAAGGGCGTCAGTTAGACTAAAGCTGTCCTGAATCAGCTCCTCCACATCGCTGTACTGCTCCATGAGATCACCCGCTTCGGGCAGGATACACCGGGCATCCAGCAGGGTGCATTCCGCCCAGTTCCGGGCACGAAGTTCGTTGAGCGTCACTTTTTCCTCTGTGTCGCTCTTATCTCCCAGGCCGTCTATCCAGGGCAGCCGCATCCACACGCCCTCCGGCAGGTTGGGAGAAGCGATCTTCAGTTTGACAGCCCAGTTCCCGTCGTCCGGCAGGGGCGCGCCTCGCCCCTGGTAAGCGGTGGGGAGCGTGGCGTCCGGGTAGGCCACATAACAGCCGCCTGAAAACTGGCCGGGGTGCGAGGCCGCATAATGTTTCCCAATCCGGGCCAGATCGACATAGGGTTTGACGTCGTCCGGTACTCTGCGGCATTGACCCAGATAATACTCCCCCAGCCGCTCATAGCTGTCCGCGCCGCATACGATTTGGTAGATGTCCAGCGACTGGAGCAGATTGATGGCGTCCGCGATGCTGGCGGGCGGCTCTCTCTGGACAGCGGCTGCCAGGATGACGCCCTCCCGGGCGCTGAAGGTTTGCAGCCGCTCCCGGACCCAGCCCTGTTCCCGTTCCTCACCGGGGAGGTCAAGCAGATAGTTAAAGTTATTCAATTCAGCGTCATCTCCGATCCATCTGTCTGGGGTCCCATGTCCTGAGTGGGACCAGTGGGGGGCTGGACGTAACCATACCCGGTGAGTGTCCCGCCGCTCTGCTCTATCAGCTTCTGCCCGTAACAGTACAGGTTTACATTGGGAAGCAGCACGGCCAGGTCCTCCTCCGGCAGCAGTCCCTTCAGGTAGCCGCTGGCCACCTCATCCGGCTCACGCGGTTCCGGATCGAAGCTGTAGCGGTCCAGCTCGTCTGCCAGCGCCAGTGCCTGGGAAATGTCATCGCAGCCGGTGGCCTCCAGCACCGCCTTGTACCTGGTCAGGTCCCCGTCCAGCTCCAGCTCCGCCAGGCGGCGGGCCAGCATATCCAGGGTGGAGCGCATGGCGGTCAGGCCGGTGAGGGCGGGGGCGGCGCAGTCCACGCACCGGGCGGGTGTATCCGCCATGGTTTCGCCCAGCGGAATGGGGAGCCTGACCTGACTTCCATCCGGCAGCTCCGCCAGAATGGCGTAGTCCGGCTTGTTCAGTGTCAAGTCCAGGGTTTTGTGCACATGCTTCAATTCATCGTGCCGCTGAACGTAGCCGCCGCTGGTGAATACGCCGTCCTCGGCCTGACGGAACTCCCGCCCGATTTTAGCAAAGTCCAGCAATTCGAATGCCTCGTCTGAGAGGCCGTCTGCGTCCGGGACAAACCCATTTTCGGCACAGAAGCGGCCCAGCGTATCATCGTTCGCGGCTTCTTCAACGATATAACAGCAGTCTGTGCTGTAGGCCATGTCGATCAGCCGAGACATGGGAACGGGTCGGTTTCCTTTCTCAAACTCGATTTTCACCAGCCCTTCCACTATGGCGGTCTGCTGCCCATCCAGCAGGGCCAGCTGTTGGCACAGGGCGTTTAATTCGGACAGAGTGCCGTCCTGATCCAGATAGGGGTAGAGCTTGTCACAGCTGTAGGTTTGAATGACCTCCCACTGGGGGACTTCTCCCTCCTTCAGCTCAATCTTTTCCAGTGCGTCCAACAGGGCATAGGGCGCGGCGGGGAGGGTAAGCTCGGTGCAGCGGTCCTCAGAAGCCAGTTCCACCTCAAATATCTTACACAAGGTCCATTCCTCCCATCTGGGGCTGGTCGGCGGTCGGCTCATAGGTTTTGGGGTCAGCGCCGGGACAGTTCCAGCCGAATATGGAACCGGCCTCCATCGCTTTCCGCTGGGCCTCAGTGACACCCAGCTCTTGGTTGTGAAAGTCCGCCAGCTCCCTGTTCTGGACACGGTCTGCGGTGTTCCAGTCCGAGCGGTAATAACCGCTCTCGCCACGCTTGATGCAGATGAGTTCGCCGGTGTCCGGCAGGGTGGAGAAACACATTTCCGGCAGTCCGTCAGCAAATTTGGGCGCGAACCGCTCCTGCTCTGTCTGGAGACTCCAATCGTCCGAATTCCAGAGATGGACGTACAGTTCCGCTCCGTCACCGGCGTCAAGCTCCCGCTGCTCAAAGCTCTCACCCCAGCCATCGGACATCTGTCCGGTGAGGTACTCCTTCAGCGTATCCAGCTCCCCGGGGGTAAGTTCCCCCTGCACACGGCACTCCGCCACGCCCCAGAGCTGGCCCGCCCTCCGTTCCACGCCGAACACCGCCGAGCGCACCTTGTCATCCACGGCGTCATTTTCGTGGTACCAGTGCATGACGCCACGTTCCGCCTCCTCGGGCATCCGGCTGCGGACCAGCGCCGCCGTGATTTGATCCTCATACTTCAGCAGCTCACGCCCATCCAGCAGTTCGCTCTCCTCGCCCATGCTCCCGTATTCGTCCGGCTCGAACAGGTCGGCGGTGAGCGGCATATAGAGCTTCAGCGTCTGAGGGGACGGCGGCAGGACGGTAAAGGAGTCCTGGCCCATCACCAGTCCCAGGCCACGCCCGTTGTCCCAAGCAACGTGGAACGTCCCCATGTCGTCGATGCATTGGAGCGTGCCCATGGCCCCCGGCTTGACAGGGCATGGATCGTCTGAGCCCATCTCCCGGAGCTTGATCCGGGAACCGTTAGGGTACTGCTTCCGCAGAAAATCCAGCCATTCTTTTTGCATTTTCATGTGATTTGATCACTTCCTGTTCTGTGTTCTGTGCCGCTGCTCCTTGCGGCGGGGCATGAATGATCCCCGCTTCATCGGACGAAACGGGGAACAGTTACTTGTGCTGTTGAATTGTTTTCTCCGTCTGTAAGTATACGGCCTGCCCATTGTAATCACCTCCTCTGGTGCCTGCGCAAACACTATCACAACAGCCCTCCGAAAGCCATTCGGGAATAACAACAGAGATTTCCGTCACTTTTTGGTTGATTTTTTATGGTGGACATCAGCGTAATTTTCCCAGGTGCAGGAATAGTGGACAGACTTGACGTTGACCCAGCGGGCGAAGGCTTTTTGCTCCTCTGTCGGCTCACCGCCGTCGTAGTCCCGGTAGGGCTGGGCAAACACGTCGATGCCCATAGACTCCAGGGCCAGCACCCTCTTGTGGGCGTCCTCCACATCCTGGACCAGTACATAAGACCAGAATCGGGAGGGAGCGACGCCAGCCTCACGGAGATACGCCGTGGCCTGTTGGATCACTGGCACCATGGCGCTGGTGTCACAGGACAGACGGACGTTTCGTATCCACTTCAGCTTTGCCAGCAGGGCGGCGGTGTCAGGCGTGACCAACCGGGCGTCCAGGCCCTGGTTGAAGTCCACCCACACTTCCTCCCGGCCCATGCGTGCGATCTGCTCCAGGCCGTGGCCGCAGGCCAGCACGTTGTTGTCCATGAGGACCATTTCCCGGCTGTCCGGGCGCTTGATCTGCTCCCAGGTGGCCGCTGGACGGATGGAGCCCTCCTTACGGGGGACCACACACCACTCACAGGCACGACAGCACCCGCGTGTCAGAAAGCCGATGGCCCGCTTGTACTGGGGGTAAATGCTGTAATCTGGGAACATTTTTTCCACCTCTGGGGGCAGTGTCCCATAGTCTTTGTAGCCGGTGCCCCCGGTAACGATCTCATCCGCGTCGATCACGGTGTCGTGGTCCGGGGTGAATGTGAACACTTTTGATAAGTACACACGGTCATAGTGGGTGAAGCCGTTCCACCATTCCACGGCGTCGCCCTGAGCCTTGTGCCAGGCGGACAGCCTCATGAGGGCCAGGTTGGGGAAGTGGCGGCTGTCCACATCAACGAGGCCGATCTTCATCGCAGCCTCCTGTTCCGCTCCATGATCCGGGACATCTCGGTGCGGAGGCATTCCTCCCCGCCATCATGCCAGCAGAGGAAGCCATGGCCGGGGTAGGGGCATCCCCGGCAGCGGTCCAAGGGGCCGCAGACCAGCTCCGGCGGGAGCCGCTGAACGGTGGGGAGCCGGTAGTCCGCGTAGACCATGTCCCGCCTGTTGTGTTTGTAATGGACCTGCATCAGAACTCCATGTCGGGGCCACTGCGGCCCAGCTCCCGCGCCGCGTCCAGTTCCCTCTGATTGGACTGCCCCACCAACTCGTCCAGATCATCCACGCTGCTTTCAATCTGTTCCGTCACTTGCTCCAGGACTTTGTGCCGCTGATCTGTGATGGGGTATTCGCTGTCCAGCGTCTCGTGGATACAGCGGTAAACTTCCACCAGCTGTTCATTGCTGAATTGGCGGCTTCCCTGTACCAGCCCCGCCCGGCAGGCAAAGTCCAGCTTGGCGGCCTCATATTTGTCGCCGCCGTCATAATAGTTCCCCTGCGTCACGGCGGTGCGGTCCGGAGTGCGCTGCCAGGTGGCAAATTTGTATCCCCAGTCCTGTTTCAGCTCCTGTCCAGCCAGGACTGTACCGTTGAACTCCGCCAACAGACGGAAACCATCGTGGAGCCATCCGCTTGGAGGGACGGCGCGGCGGCCATAGCCTCGGTGTACTCGTAGACTTGGGCGCTGATCCCCGCCACCGTGTCGTAGACGCGGTTCACGGCGGGGTCGTTTGCCGTCTCAGCGTTGAGAATGATCCCACCCCAGGACTGGACCCACATGGCTTCCTGCTCCCCGACCACCACGGGGAGGCAGGATTTTTCCACAGGCAAGACGGCGATGCCCTCCCGCTCCAAGCGGCGGGCCAATTCAGGAAAAAATTTGTCGTTCATTTTGATGTACTCCTCCAATTCTTTTGAGATTCACAGGCTCATCCCCATGGTCATGCCCTGCTCCGGTTCAGGCTGTGTCGGCTCCTGCTGAAACAGGATGCGGTGCTCCTCATCGGCAATCTCAAACCCCATCCCGCCGTCCGCTTTGTAGAAGTGCGGGGCGGTGAAGGTCTGGTCCACCTTTCGGATGCCGGAACGCCACCAGCCAGTCTGGGCTGGAAACAGAAGGATTCCATTTTGCAGGACTGCGCTGCGCAGGGGCAGGCTCAGGGCGGGATAGTACGCGAAGGGCGGGTAGTGCGTCGCGGGGTCCTCGCAGTTTTTTAGACTCATAGAAAACCTCGGCGGTTTGGTGGGCAGATAGCTCAGGCCGTCCATAGTATCCAAACCCGCCCAGGATAGCTCCGCCTGCTCCAGCGTCCGGCAGATATCAATTATTTTTCGCCTGGAACACTGTTTTGCCATAAAATCCTGGGCGATTTTCTCCACCCAGGCCGGGTCCCCCGAGCAGAACTGGACCCGCAGGAGCAGGTTCCGTTCCGGCTGGGTAAACACGGGGCCATCGCGCTCATACCCATCCAGTAGCCGCATGGCGGGGGTGAGGTCATGCCCCGCGGCGTAGTCGGGTTCGTTCCGAAGGACGATCTCCTTTTCCACCTCCCGCGCCACTATAGGGTCCACATGGCCGAACCGCCGTTCAGAAATTTTCAGCTCCAAATGCCGTACCAGCCGTTTGAGCTGCCGCAGCTCCAACTGCCCGCAGGACTCGTCGATGGTGTTGGCGTAGCGGCACAGAAGGAGGTCCTCCTCCGGCGCGCCCGGCCTGGGCAGGACGTGGCTCAGGTAGAACTGCGTCTGGCCCACGATGGAGCGGATGGGAACGCTGCGCATCTGCCGGAGATCATAGAATGCCTGGTGGGACGGCTCGGGATCGGATACGGGTCTGCTCATGCAAATCCCTCCATCACGGGACCCATGTCCGGCTCCTGCCGGGACCAGGGAGCACTGAGGCGGCGCACCGGGCCGAAGCTGGTTTCCCGCACACCGTCCGCCTCCATCTCGGCCCGGCCCAGCGCGTCAAAATCGGTGAAGCCGTCCAGCATTTCCAAAACCTCATCATCCGCACCGGCCCTGCGCAGGGCCTCCCGGCCATATTCTCTCTCGCTGTCCTCCACCAGTTCATAATTGTCAAGATACATTGCGGTAAAGTTGGCGTCTGAGAAGGAGTTGGGCTCCTCCACCTCCAGCACCGCGCCGAGCACCTTCAGCTCCTGCTTCGTCATCTCCCGGACGCATTTGGCCAGGATATGGGCGTCTTGCAGCGTAATGGAATCCATATCAAGCAGGTGGGCCCAGGGGTAACCGATCTCCACATCCCCAATGACGGCGCTGTCCAGGCTGTCCAGCCCCAGCGCCCCTCTCGCTTGTTCAAATTCGGCATCCGAGGCAGGAAGATCCAGCCGGTAAGTGCCGGTGGGGGAAACCAGCGTGAGGGCGAAGGAGGGGCAATCCTCTGCCTTCTGCGTTTGAACTCCCTCCCGCCGCTTTACATAGCCATAGGGCGTGAACGCGCCGCCGTGGCTGTCGCCGTATTCCAGCCCGATCCCCTCGTAATTTAGATATGGCCGTACTTCTTCGGGGAAGTCGACCCCCGCCAGCCCGTATTCCACCAGCCAGCCGCCCAGCTGTTTATAAGATGTGACGCCCTCCACCAACTGGTACTGCTCCAGGCTGGAGGTCACGCGCAGGACGTCGTCCAGGCCGTCGATGCTCTCGGCGTCCAGAGCCCCCCAGAGGATGTGCTGTTCCTGTGTGCTCATGCCGTCGACCAGTCCCGCCAGCATATTGAGCTTCAGGATGTCGGCTTCCTCCTCCACGTTGGCGCAGCTGATATACTGGCAGAGAGCCGTGGCCGGGCTGGGAGTGCCCACGATCCTGACCGGCTCAGAACTGGCGCAGTGCTCGTCCAGCTCCGCAATGGCCGTCCTCACTGAGTCCGGTGTAGTGGGGAAGCGGATGCTGTATTCGGGATCGTGTTCCCCTCGAGATAGATAGACTGTCATGCTGTAACCTCCTCGTGGTTAGAAGAATGTGAGCTGTCCCATGCCGGTTTCGTCCAGGAGCTGTGGAGCCGGGCAGTCCAATGGCTCAGGCTCCGGGACAGCTTCCGTTTCCAGTACGTCCTGCGGCTCCGCCTGCCGCGGAGCGGCGCGTATCACACGGTCCATGACCTGCCCGAGACGGCGGTAGTGCCATGCGTCCCGGAAGTACATGGGCGTGTACCAGATGTTGTCCCCGGGTACGGGGATCAGAGGATCACCGTCGATGCCTGAGCATGGCTCGGTAAGGCTGTTGCCGATGACCACGTATCCAGGGCACCCAAGCAGACTCAGCTGGATGTAGCACATACAGCCCACGATGTGGTCAATGTCCTGCGCGACGAACAGCACCGAGGTCTGATAATTCGTGTGCCGCAGTTTGCATTCATTGGCGAAGGCCACCAGCAGGGCCCCGGCGCCGCAGGCCGGGTCATTAACGGATATCCAGCCCCGCTGGTCTATTTTCGCTTCAAGGTCTTTGCCCTAAGTCATTTGCGCTGTCATTCTGCACACGCTGTATGGAGTGAAGAACTGCCCTTTATGCTCATTACCGAGTTCCAGCGCCATGAACAGGTCCCCGAGGAAGTCCTGATTCGGATTCTCCTCGAGACCGTTGACGACCTCGGCAAACATACTGCTGAGGCACTCCAGCTCAGAGCGGTCATACTTGGTGGCAAGGGCCGCGTAAGTCTTTTCCCGCTCCCCGGCGTGGTCCTTGTCCACGGTATTTGAGATGCCGACGGCGCTCATGACCACAAAGTCCGCCCAGACGGTCCAGGGGCTGTGGCGTCTGCACGCCTGGTCAAAGAGGCGGACAAAGGTCCGCTGTTGGTCATCCCGCAGATGCCGGGGTATGCTCCGGGCCATTACATCAGCTCTCCCATCGTCATGGCCTGTCCCTGCGTCTGCTCCTCCATCGCCTGCCGGATCTGGCCCACCGCCTCAGCCACCACCGGGTCCCGGGCGAAGCTGTCCAGCTTTCGGTAGTCCTCTGGAATCCACTCCCGGCCATCCTTGCGGATCACCAGGTCCACAGTGGCAATGTCGTCCTTGGTGACGCCCAGCCGTTTGTCCCCGCTGTCCAGTCCCATGTAGTGCTCGATAGCCTCGTCCAATGGAAACACCTGGTCCACCCGCTGATCGGCGCTGTTGATATCTTGGATCACATACCAGATGTATTGGTGGGGGAGGCTGGGGTCGGCAGCGTCCCGGAGCATCTGCCGCCCCTTCTCTGTCAGGCCCATCTCCTGCTTTTGGGCCTGTTTGTCGAAGCACCCAAGATAAGCCTGGTAGTCCCCTTCAGTGGGGTTGCACCGCAGGCGGTAGATATATCGGTCCGTTTCCAATGTGAAACCGTAATTCTGGCAGCAGGTCCCGCCTGTGATAGCGCCGTTTTCCAGCCCCCAGCAATACCGCCGCATGGACGGCAGGTCTTTCAGCACACCCAGCCGCAGGTCGTTCACCACCTTACCCAGTTCCTCTTTGAACTCGGGCGTGTTCAGCTCCTCGGGACCCCTCGGCCACCAGGTGTGCCAGAACTCCCGGCCTTTATATCCGAAGTCGATCCGCACATGACCGATAGCCCCCAGTTCCTCATCCTTCTCAGGCGGCAGGGCATAAAACTTCATGCGATATAAGGAATCCGCACCACGATGGATGAAAACGTGGTGCGGATTCTGGTAGAATGGAAGCGCACGGCACCAGACCGGCTTTTTTTGCCGCTACGAGCGCGCGCATAAAACTGGTATCCACTCTCCCGTTGAACCACAAATTGTCCCGCCGAAAGGCAAAAGGACGTATAGTAAAATGAAACTTAAGGAGAGTGCGCCGTGACAACTTTTTGAAAGGAAACAGGTCATGGAAGTTGTCTATCGGTGTTGTTGTGGGATTGATGTGCATAAGAAAATGATCGTAGCCTGCTTGGATGATGGCGGCAAGCGGGAACTGCGAGAATTTGGCACAACCACCAGCGCAATCAAAGAACTGGCGAATTGGCTCACAGTTTCTGGCTGTGAGATGATTGCCATGGAGAGTACGGGGGTGTTTTGGAAACCGCTGTATAACCTTTTTGAACTGATGGATCTGGATGCGATCATTGTGAATGCAGCACACATGAAGGCGCTGCCTGGACGGAAGACAGATGTGAAGGACGCCGAATGGATCGCAGACCTGCTTCGCCATGGACTGTTGAAGGCCAGCTATATCCCCAGCCGGGAGCAGAGGGAGCTTCGGGAACTGACTCGTTACCGCAAAAGTTTGATCGAGGAACGGTGCCGCGAAACCAACCGGCTTCAAAAAATCCTGGAGGGCGCGAATATCAAATTGGATTCCGTGGTGAAGGATATCAATGGGAAAAGCTCACGCAAGCTGCTGGAGAAAATCATTGCCAACGAAATGCCGGACAGCGATGAGGTTTCCCGGATGATCCACAGCAGGATGCGGCCAAAGCTGGATCAGTTGATGGAGGCCATAGATGGCATCACAACACCATTGCAGCGCAGGCTCCTGGCCCAGATCATCGACCACATTGACGATTTGAACAGAAGGGTTGCCGTTTTGGACGAGATGGTAAAAGGGTATATGGCGGAATATGAAGCTGCTATCGCAGCCATTGACGAGATATCTGGAATCGCACGGCGCAGTGCGGAGGTTATCCTTGCTGAAATCGGCACAGATATGAGCCGTTTCCCCAGTGCGGCCCATTTATGCTCCTGGGCTGGTGTTTGTCCTGGCAATCATCAGAGCGCCGGAAAGCGGAAACAGGGGAAGACTACCAAAGGCAGCAAAACGCTGAAGTCTATTTTGACTCAGTGCGCCAAATCAGCCAAAACATCTAAAAGCTCTTACTTTTCTGCTCAGTACCAGCGCATTTCGGCCAGACGAGGCAAAAACCGGGCAACGATTGCAGTTGCCCACTCCATGTTGATTGCAATTTATCATGTTCTAAAAAACAATGTGCCCTTCCACGACCTTGGTTCCAACTACTATGACACTTTCAATCGCGAACACAAAATCAAAAGCTACCTAAAACGTCTCCAGGCTCTTGGCTGGCAGCCAGATGCAGGGGGGCTTTCCGCCTGACATATGCTTCATTCCTTGCCTGCCTTTCGAGGCGGGTTGCTTTGCTGTGCCCTCCTGCGAGGATGTTTTCATAATAAAAAGCCCCGATTCCGTGGAGGAAGCGGGGCGGAACATATGCCGTATGGGGGTCTGAGGCTGTGGAATTTGATATTCGGAACAGAACTCAGCCAGCCGGACATACTCGGAAGTCAATTCGAATTTGCCTTTGAGCAGCCTGCTCTTAGCACTGTCTGCCTTCAGCGGCAGCGGGGAGAGGATGGAACCCGCAAAGTTGTATGACGCCTGATCCTCCAGGGCATAGGGTGTGTCCGGACGTTGGACGGTGCCCCGGAGTTCGTAACTGGACCAGTGTTGGGGAACATCCTCCCGCGGGATAGGTTTTTCGCTGTAGAGGACGGCGGTCCCAAACAGGTACGCCTTTTGCATTGGGTCCTTATAGATGTTGATTTGCACTTTTTCACCTCTTTTTTATTTTGCAGCCAACACACATATCACAACTCCCGCAGGAAGTCCAGTGTTTTTCAGCACATAGCGGGACCGATTTCTTCCTGCTGGGGATAAGGGGCGCTGAGGCGGCGCACCAGGCCGAACTGGGTCCTGCGCACACCGTCCTCCGCCATGGAGTCCTCGCCAAGCCGGGTGAAATCCATATAGCCGTCGATGGTGTCGAGGAGCTCCTCGTCAGCCCCGATCCGCTGGAGCACCTGCCTGCCGTACTCGTTCATATCCGCAGGGACAAGCTCATAGTCCTCTAAGTCCATGGCTATGGTGAGGGCCTTTGAGAACGTGTCCGGCTGCTCCACCTCCAGCACGGCGCAGAACTTCATCAGTCCGGTATCCTCCCGGCCCAGTTCCTGGAGCCATCCGGCCAGCTCATTGGCCTCCTCCACCGTGACAGCGTCCAGCGGGATAAGTTCGGACAGATGCGGGGAGGAGAAGTTGACCGCGCCGACGCCGACTTGGGCAAAATCTTCTATGCCCAGTGCCTCTTTTACCTGGTCCAGCTGTGTCTCTGTGACGGGGAGGTCTAGAGGAAATTCACCGCTCCGGGCGGTGAGCGTCAGTTGGATCGTATGCGGTCCCGCCGATTCCAGCACGGGGAACGGCTCCCGGAACCTTACATATCCGTTGGGCGTATAGGCACCCTCATGGCTTTTGTAATATTGAGCGCCAATAAACGGGTAGTCCAGATAGGGACGGACGGTGTCGGATATTTCTGTCCCCAAGTGCCCATGATTCACCAGCCACTCTCCCAGCTCCCGGTCTGTGCTGACCTCCGCGATGAGCTCGTACTGGCCGACCTTGGACGCGGCGTGCAGGACGTCATCCAGACTGGCGGGACGCCCTGCGGCCAGCACCCCGAGAAAGACCTTCTGCGTGGTATCGTCCATGGCGTCGACAAGTTCAGCCAATTGGTTGATTTTCTGGATGCCGGGTTCGGTGTTCAGATCAGCAAGGGTGATGTGTCCGACAAAATGTTCTGAAATGCCCTCGCCAATGATGTATTTTATTGTGCCGTAGGTTCCGAACTCCTCCAGCCCGCTCATCTCGTTCCACACCTTAGACGCCTCAGTGGGGAACGTGATGGGGACCTTCTCACCAAAGTGGGCCTTTGCTATGCGGAGCACCATTAAGCCATCCCTCCAATCTGCGGTTCCTGAGTGGGCGGGATATGCCTCCCCAGGATCTCTTTGATTTCCGGTTGGGTACCCTTGTACGCGACATAGCCCCGGTCCCCGAACTCGCCGCCCTCCTCGTCGATTTGGCGCTGGCCCAGACGCTGGAGATCCAGAAATTCTGCCAGCTCGGGGCTGACCTCCATCCTGTCTGCGATGATCTGGCCGTACTCCTCAGCGGTGCTGATGCCATTGATCACGGTGAAGTCCCGGAGGCCCTCCGCCAGATATGCCGTTTCCTCCGGGGTCTGCGGCCAGGCGTGGTCGAAGACGGTGTGGAACTTCTCCAGATCGTCGTTCTTGAAGCCCTGGTAGCAGCGGGTCAGACGGTTGAGGGCGTCCAGGTGCTCGTTCAGCTTGAATTCCTACTCAAACACCTTGCGGACAGCGTCGCAGATATTGTCGGTGTCCAGCACCGCTGTGCATTGAGAAGCGTCTTTTACATTCAGCCGCTGGAGCGCTCGGGCAATCTTGATATCCGGGCAGGGGAGGTAGAGCGTTTCTCCCCCGTCCTGTCCGGGCCGGGAGAGCGCCACCGACGCCACACAGTCCTCATAAAAGTATTCCGGGAAATGTCTGCCGCCATAGACCTGCTCCAGCTTCATGCCGTTGTCGTACACCACGCCATAGGGCGTGACCACCCCGGCGCCGCTTTGGATCAGGTCCAGGGCGGCCGCCTGACCATCTACCCGGTTGAACTCCGATGTGGGCACCATGCCGCCATTGATCGTCAGGGCATGGTCTTTGCCCGCCCGCTCTAAATCAGAGAAATCGCTGATCACCGTGGCCTGCTGGCATGAGAAGGTGAGATTGATGAAGTCCTTGATGCCGGACAGGCACAGCCTGGAGGCCATGGCCTGGAATTTTTCAGTCTCTCCCTCGGAAAAGCTGTCTAACCGCCTGGCCAGGTAGTCCAGCTCATCCACGTTGGCGCTTTGAGTTACCAGCCGGTTGAGGACGGGATACGGGCTGTCCAGTTCATCTACCCGGCAGTCCTGGGCGGTGGGGGAGCCAATGCCCATATTCTCCAGCAGACCGATGGTGTGGTCGTATTCACTGTCCGGGATGGGGAAGGGGACGGTGGCCTGCCCGTATTCCGGGTGTGCCCTGTTGCTGAGGATCGCTTTGCAATTCATGATCTGTACTCTCCTTTGGATGCGCCG
>ERZ779626.934-NODE-934-length-14689-cov-5.159697_pt1 | contig 14689 bp, 13 predicted proteins | sample MGYA00514209_ERZ779626 | MGnify/ENA primary metagenome ERZ779626 (study PRJEB29562, sample SAMEA4376713) | mouse gut metagenome | isolation source: Cecum | study: EMG produced TPA metagenomics assembly of the A DSS colitis mouse model was used to assess the...
TATGGGGCAGGGGCGCAATGGACGACAAGGGCCCCGCAATTATCTGCCTGTACTGCATGAAGCAGCTTAAAGACGAGGGCTTCGTCCCCGCAAAAAGAATAAGGCTTATCGTCGGCTGCAACGAGGAAAGCGGCTGGGAATGTATCAAGTATTTCAACGAACACTCGACCATGCCCGAAACGGGATTTTCGCCCGACGCCGACTTCCCCGTGATTTACGCGGAAAAGGGAATTATGCACGTTAAATTCACTTTTCCGACCGCGCTCGATTTAACTACGCTTTCGGGCGGCAACGCCGCGAATATGGTCTGCGACGAATGTGTGGTCAAAGCAGACGTAAACGAAGAGAGGTTAAGCGGACTTGGACTTACCGCCGAAAACGGGCTGATAGTTTCGCGCGGAAAATCGGCGCACGGCTCGACGCCGGAGCAGGGCGTAAACGCAATACCGCCGATACTTAAATACTTGGGACTGGACGGCATTTGCGAAAAGCTGTTCGAAACGAAGTTCGGGCTGAACGCGCTTGCCGACGAAACGGGAATTTGTACGTTCTCGCCCAACGTCGTGCGGGGCGGCAAGGGCAGCGTAACGGTAACGTGCGATATACGCTATCCCGCAACGCTGTCGCGCGAGGACGTGCTGAAAGCGTTTGACGGCGAAAGCTACGAAATTCTGTCGGAGCAGTCCCCCCTCTTCAACGACAAACAGTGCGCGCTGGTGCAAGTGCTTTGCGGCGCATATAACGAGGTTACGGGCAAACGTATGCAGCCCGTTGCAATCGGCGGCGGAACGTATGCGCGGGCGCTGAAATGCGGCGCGGCGTTCGGACCCGAGGAAGAGGGCGAAGAAAACGTAATTCACCAGCCCAACGAATACATTACGTTTGAAAAAATAGAAAAGTGCCTGAAAATTTACAAGCTTGCAATAGAAAGACTTACAAAATAAACACTGCGCGTGCGGATGAAAATTCATCCGCACGCGCAAAATTATACGATTAAATCGTTTGACAAAGAAAAATAAATTTACTATAATTATTAAGCTGTTAAGCGGCTTAAATAATTACGCACCTTTAGCTCAACTGGATAGAGCGTTGGTCTACGGAACCAAAGGCTAGGGATTCGAATTCCTTAAGGTGCACCAGCAAAAAGAGAGGTGAATTTTTTTACCTCTCTTTTTGTTGTGTAAATTGCAAGTCCTTTCGAATTCCTATGATTCGCGCGAGGGCTTTGCCCGACGCTCTGCCGAGGCTCCACGCAGTGGAAACGGCAGAATTGCTTAAGGTGCACCAGCAAACGCCCTGCAGTTTTACCGCGGGGCGTTTGTTGTATAGAAAAGATAAATAATTGCTTTTTAAAAATTGACAATATCAGCGCATTTTGCTAAAATAAAAGTTGTCAGACTAATTTAATAGTTTTAAACGCTAATGGGCATAGTTTAGGTAGAGCTATACCCAAATTACTATTACAAATCCTATTAGCGAAATTGTAATTAGTCTGACAACTAAGTAATTAGGTATGTTCTGCGGTGTCGTTTCCGCAGGAAACGGCACCTTTTTATTTATGAAGTGTCCTATCGTCTGTTCTGCCAAGTAAATAATCAATGGTTACTTTTAATTCTTCCGATAGTACTATTAGGTTTATAATCGACGGAATATATCTTTTATTCTTCCAGTTAGTAGTATAACTTGTTGTAATATGAAGTTTTTGAGCAACAGCATAATCTGTCAAATTTTTTTCTTGCTTTAACGATTGATACCTATCTAAAAATGTCATTCCCAAATCAGATTTTTCAAAATAAGAATAGTCTGTTCTACCTAATAGATATTCGATTGAAATATTAAAGTAATCGGCAATTCTTATCAAAACTATTGGTTTTGGAATAATGCCTAATTCTGTAATTTTTTTATAAATATTATAATCTATATTTAGCAATTTAGGTATTTCAGATTTTTTACTATCTAAATCAGATATAAGCTCTAAAAACCGTTGCTTAAATTCTTCCGAACATTCCATAACTGAAAGGTTATATTTATTTTTTGACCAAATAGCTAATTTATAATTATAAAATAGCTTAATTTTTACACAAAAATTAACTATCAAAAAGGAAACGTAATGAAAAAATCTTGCTGTTGCACGGGACACCGCCCGCAAGGGTTTCCGTTTGAGTACGGAAAAGACAAAAAAAGGCATAAGGTGTATTTAAAAGCGCTTGAAGAAAAAATAAAGCTTGCAATTACCGAATACGGAATTACAAACTTTATTTCGGGTATGGCTATCGGCGTTGATTTGGACTTTGCGGAAATTGTTTTAAAGCTTCGGGATGAGTATGCGATTACGTTAGAGTGCGCTATCCCCTGCCAAAACCAAACTATGAAATGGAACGATACAGATAAATTGCGCTATGAAAGCATTTTAAAACGTGCAAACGAAGTTACCCTTATTTCAATACGTTACACCCCAGAGTGTATGCTGCAACGCAACCGCTATATGGTTGATAAAAGCTGCCTTGTTATTGCTGTATTCAACGGCTTAGAAAAAGGCGGAACGTGGTACACGATAAACTATGCAAATAAAGAAAATAAAATTATCGAGCTGATAGAGCTCGATAATATTGAAAAAATAATAAAAGAAAATAAAAAACTAATCAGAAATATTATTATTGCAATTTCCGTATTCGTTGCGATTTGCCTTATCCAATTTATTTGCATATACGCAATAAAGGGCGACGAAACGTGGGAATTCTATAAAGAGTTCTGGAATTGGTACAAGCAATTAATTAAAATTTAAAGGTCAATTCCAAAGCTTATCGAGGTCGAAGCCGAAAACCTGCACCACGCGGACGCAGGGCGAATTTGCGATATTTTTCGGCGTGACGAAAAGTCCGCCGTTGCCGTCAAGGTCGATACCGAGCCGATTATAGGCGTACCATATTAGGTGCGCGCACTGGGTACGCTCGCACTCGCGTTTGCCGATAAAAACGCCGTACTTTTTCCCCAAAAGATTGCTTTTGGCGTATCGGACGACCTCCTCCCTCACTCCGTCGGGCGCGCAGGGCTCAAGCACCATAAAATTCAGCCTGCAAGTAAAATCGCGCGCCGAGCCGAGCCTGCTTTCCGCGAAGTACGAAACCGCCTGCAACGCCTCGCCGCGGTCGGCGTCTGTCACCAGCCCCGCGTGCCCTGCGGGAAAGCCCGCGATATGCGTTGACGAGGTCACCAAAATATCGCCGTTTTCAAGATAACAACAAGCAGCGCGCATGCCCGTCCGGTACGCGCTGCAAAAGGGCGCAAAGCGGTCTGTATCCACTGCGTAATCGCAAAACAGGTCGGACTGAATACTCTTAATCCGCGCAATACCTTCGCTCCCTCTCGCCATACATCTGTCCACGCCGATTTTTGTCAGACCCGTCTGACGGTAAAGCGTTTCGTAGTCGGCGTCCGAAAGAGAGGACTTTTCGAGTATGCCCGAAATATCCGTCGCGGCGTATGCAGGCTTAACGTATTCGGCGCGCGCGTCCGACGCGAACACCGTAATCTGCATTGCCGCAAACACCGAAAGCACCACCGCCGCGATAATAAATATCCGCCTTTTCATACATATTTATTTTCGGTAATTCGGCGCGCTTTATCCGCAAATTACAAATCGTATTTGTCGTCGATTTCCCCGACAAGCTCTTCGAGGATATCCTCCATCGAAATAAGCCCGACAACCTGCTCGCCGTCCTTTACGATTGCCTGCGGAACCTGCTGATTTTGCAGCACCTCGAAAAGGTCTGAAATTACCGTTTCGGGCGTAGTAAACAGCGCGGGCTTTAAAATGGGGCGAATATCCGACTTGCCTACGAGCAGCATCTCGTAAAAGTCGGCGCGGTATAGTATGCCGATAACCCCGTCGCCGCCGTACACGGGCACGCGCGAATAATTGCTGTCCACGAAAACCTTTTTAATGGTTTTCATACCGTAATTAAGTCGCACGAAGGTTATATCCTCCGCCTTCGTCATAACCTTGCCGACGGTGGTTTCGTTGAACTTTATCGTATTCTGAATTATTTCCGCCTCCGCCTCGGCAAGCACGCCCTCGCCCGCAATTCCCTCGACAATAATCGAAAACTCTTCCTCGGTCATAGACGGGCGTTTTTTGTCCAGACGGAAAATTTTATTTACAAGCTTTTTCCAGCCGTCGAAAATAATGCTCAGCGGCGTGAAAACTATCCGGAAAGCGTACAGTATTCTCACGGAAAACATAGCGAATTCCTCGGGCCGCTCTTTGGCAATGCTTTTGGGCGTAATTTCGCCGAAGATAAGCACAAGCACCGTCATAACGACCGTCGAAAGCGTGACGCCCAGCTCGCCGAACCAAAAGGTAAAAATAATCGTGGCGAGCGACGCCGAGGCAATATTCACTATATTGTTGCCTATCAGCAGCGTGGACAGCAGCCTGTTGTAGTTGGCGCTGATTTTAAGTACGAGCCTTGCAGACTTTTTGGTTTGCGAAAGGCTTTTTATTCTTGCCTGCGACAGACTTGTAAACGCCGTTTCCGACGCCGAGAAAAACGCAGACAGCATAAGTAACATAAACAAAACCGCTATAAAAATAATTGCGGTTACCGTATTCATTTAATTAACCTCCGAAAAATTTTTTTACCGTTTAAAAGGATATTACACGCCCGTGTACCTCCTTGAAAAGTAAAAAAACACAGTCCGCACTTTTATGCAGACTATGTTATCCGGTTGATTAAGCTTTACAAATTCCGCGGCAGCACTACGTGGGCCGTCAGCCATATTCGTTTCTCCTTACGGATTTATACTATCACAATCGCGGCGCGCTGTCAATAGTTTTAAATAAATTGCTTTGCGCGCTGTTTTTTTGCGTGTACCTCGAAAATCATTTGCTCCATTTGGCGCATGCAGTCTTCCTGATTTTGCACTGCGGGGCTTGCCGCGTACCTCTGCGCGTATACCTCGCGTTCCGCAGGCCGCTCTATCCAGTAATCTATTACGCGCGCTAAGTCCTTCGCGTTCTTGCTTTTGAATATACATTTGCCGTCTATCGCAAAGCCTTTTGTCGCGCTCTTTTCCGAATCCGACACTATCGTAAGCTTGCCGCACGCCATGCTCTCCAAGCACGCTATGCCTTCAAGCTCCGCTATCGCGGGGTGAACGTACATATCGCAGTAGTTAAGCACCTCCGCCATTTCTTCACGACTGAACAGCCTGAATACAGGCTGCAACGGAAGCTTTTTGGCAAGCCGCCTGTATTCCTTTTCCTTTATGCCCTGCCCCGCGAGAATAAGCTGTATCCTGTCGCGGTGCGCCGAATACCTTACCGCCTTGATAAGCGTATCCTGCGACTTCTCGCGCGAGTACCTGCCCGTGGAAAGTATTACTATCTTATCCCTGTATTCTTCGGGCTTGTCTACCTCGCGTTTTTTCATATACGAATGTACGCCGTTGGATATTACGTAGCCGTTTGTGCGCCTGCCTATACGCTTTTCGAAAACGTCGCGTATGAAGTCGGTAGGGTAATGTATCGCGTCCACAAAACGGTATAAGTGATTGTAGATGTATTTGTAAACGCAGATATTCGCAAGCAGCGACTTGTTCAGCCCGACGTAGCCCGTCATATTTTCCGCCTGCATATGGAAGCCCGCCGTGACGGACAAATTCATTTTACGCGCAACCTTTATCGCCGCGCAGCCCAGCCCGAGCGGGAACATAATGTGAACGTGGTCGGCGCCCTGCAAGGCTTGCTCGATAACCGAATAATCGGGCTTTGCAAGCGTAACCCCTACGCGGCGCACTACCGCGTTAAGCGGTTTGCCGAAGCTTTGGTTTGACACCACGAAAAAATTTTGCTCGCCCTTTTTGCTTTGGTCGGCGCAGAGAATACGCACCGTATGCCCCTGAGCCTGCAAAAAGCGGATAAGGTTCATTGTGGCAACGAGCGTACCGTTGTTTTCCTCGCCGAATATGTCACACACAACCGTTATCGTCATTTATTTCCTCCTTTTTAGGCGCGCGGTAGTTTACCTGCGCGTAAACGCTTTTGCACACCTTGTAGCCGCATAATTTATCTATCAGCACTAAAATATAGAAGACAATTACACCGAACACCGCCACGATAATATCCCACATAGTATCCCAAAGCGGGTTGTAGTCCGCAAAGAAATCTTTAACGGTCATATCGCCGACCGCGCCCATATCGGGCATCCAACGCTGCGTGTCCATACCGATAAGCGCGTGCATGATATATTCGATAATTTCCCACGCGGCGGCAAGGCCGAGCACTGCGAACATAACCGTTATGAAAAAGCACCAGGGCTTCATTTTGTTGCCGTTGCCGTACAGCAAAAATACGGCTACGCAGAACGCGCCAACCACGCCGAACGCCGCGTGCAGGAATTTATCGAGATAGGTTATTTTAGCGTAAAAATCGAGCACGGACGCAAAGTCTATTGCGATAATCGCAAACACCGTCAGCGCGATATTCAGCGCAAACGGTATGCGTATTTTGAAAATACGGTTAAGTATGGGTATTGCAAGCGGAATAAGCGGCGCAACGCAGGTTTCGAGTATTCTCACCGCCTCTACGTTTTCAAACGTGACGGTGTATACCGTCACGGTGATTATACTGAAAAGCAACGCTACCGCGAACGGCATAAATTCGATTATCTTCTTTTTCATAAAGCTCCTTTATCCGTATATAATAATATTAGATAATTGTAGATAAATTATTATTGCTTTGTTAAAATTTAATGAAAAACACAACGGCTCTGCTTTCGCAGAGCCGCCGTGTTTTAGCTTTTTACTTTAATTATACTTTCTATATCGTCGAAAAACGCCTGTTCGCCCAAATCTATTAATTTATTATACTCAATATATATAATTTCGGTGTTAACTGTTATTTTACCTTTAAATATATACTCTACCGATGCTCCCACCTCAATTTCTATACACTCGTAATTAAGATTATATCCATTAAACTCATGAAAAAGAATATCATTACCAATATCAAATGGTTTTTGATAATTTTCATTTATTATAATATAATATTTAAATCTCGATATAGCGGTAATACCATCTAACACATAAAATAATTTATCGTTACTGACGGAGTCATAGTTAAGCGTTACTCTAAAAGGTGAATTAATATTATCTACAAACTGAAAATAATGGGTATCTTCTTGTAAATCATTAAAAGTACTGGTCATTTCTCTGACATTAGCTTCCTGATAAAATATGTCGCCCTTTCTTTTTACGAAAACCGACGGAAATATAATTATTGCCGCCACCGCAACGGTTACGACAGGGCTTAGTATTGCCCAAAGCTTTTTGCGCGATAAACCGCGCGGTTTTGCCGTAGCCGCCCCCTCTTCAACACTTTCAAACTGCTGCAAATACAGCAAATCGTTTTCGTCCAGAAGGTTTTCGGCATTCTTTTCAGCCTGTTCCCGTAAAAATTTTTTGACGTTCATAAAATCCTCAATGAATATAAACCTTGTAAGCGGAATTTATATTCGTACTGTAATTAATATTGAAGTATGCTTCCGACTTTCTTGCAAAGCCAGTTGCCACTTCTATAAAGCTATTTGTTTGCTTGGTTCCGTTACTTAACGTATAGTTAATCTGATAATATCCAAACCCAGCCATCATGTGGTTGCCCTGCGAAAGCTGATAGTCGTACCTGTCGTACTTATTGCTGCTGTATCCGCTTATACTGCATATATTATATGTACTCAACATTAAAACAATCGGCTTGTTTTCCGAAATGCTTTGCTTAACGGCGTCGTAGTTAAGCTTGCCGAAGCTTACCAGTTGGTTAAAATCGCAGGTCAAGCCCTTTTCGGCGCAATAATTCTGCATGCCCTTTATAAAGTTGTTTTCGGTTATTCCCGCCGCGCTGCCGTCCATTTTGTAATATAATTCGCGCGTTACATTATCAACATATAAATCAGCAACATTATATAAATAATAGCCGTAAGACTCAAAACCAGCTACGTGGTTGGGAATAAGATGCTCGTAATATCTGTCGTAAAAGCCAATCAGGTTGCAGCCTGCAACCGCTGCGCACGCGCTTTCAAGTCCGCCGGGCGAAGTGTAATGGGGAATACTTTTACTAAGAGTTTTTGCGTCCGAGGTGCGGCTTTGATAGTTTATAGTAACCGAAACGGACTCGTAATCAAGCCCCTCGCTTGCCTTATATATTATAGCATTTTCGCGCAGAAGCGCAACATTTTCGGAAGAAATTTCTTCAAGCGTAGCTAAGTCGTAAAACGCGCCGTCAAAGTATTTAAGGTACGTAAGGCTGTTTACGTACACGCAAAGCTCGCCGTCGGCTACGTCTACGTAAGGGCTGGGCGTTTTTGTTACCATTTCCTGCGCTACGTAATTGCCGTCGTCGCAGATAATTATCGCATAGCCGTTGCCCGAAGATATTTCAAACTCGTAAACGTAGCCAAGCTGTTGCAGGTCTATATCGTATACGGGCTTACGCTCGGCTGATATTTTGCCGCCGTCGACGTCCTCGCTTTCAACAAGTCCGCTGACCGTGGCTTGAAAACACTTGTCGCATTCCTCTAAGCTGACCTGCGCGAACGCTACGGTGCCGCCCAACGCGCTTATTACAAGCGCAAGCATCAAAAAAAGTACTGCAAATTTTTTCTTCATTCGTTCACCTCTAAAAAGTTTCTTAACTATTTAAGTGAACAAAATTTATTATTTTGTGACATTATCAAGATATTCTTTTAATTTAGGCATAGACCTTTTGTAAATCTGCCTGACGTTTTCGGGCGTTAAGCCCAACTTTGCCGCAACCTCGGCGGCTTTCATTTTCTCAATCACGTAATAATAGACGACCATTGCGTCCCGTTTGCCTAAACATTTACTCAATACGCTTAACATATCCGCCTTGTCAAGCTCTTCGAACGTCTGCTCGTAAGGAATATCGGCGGTAAGCGGCAAAGGTTCCGGGTCGTCGTTCTTTGTGTATATGTAATTGTAAACTATTCTCGAAATATACGAATACGGAAAGAAAACAAATTTTGTTGGCTTATACGTCAGAAACGACTTGAACACGGTATGCGCAGCGTCAGCCAACTCGTCCGTGCCGAGCACGTAGCCGTACTTGGCGATAAGGCAACGCTTAATATTCGCAAGCACGAAACGGTGCAACTCTTGTTTTGCATTCGGGTCGGTGCGTTCGTTTTGTAACAGGTTATAAAAGTGTTCGGCGGTCATTTCTTTTGTTCTTCTTATAAATGTTTTATTAGGCAGCGGCATATGCCGCTGCCTTTATCCGCCCTAGGGCGGATAATTTTTTTATAAATTTTTCCAAATTTGTCACGTTTTAGGAAAAATTTTACTCTTTTAATATATAGGGGGGATTAATCCGGTTGAGCGTGACCTTTTTATTTTAGCATAAAAACGGGGTCGAAATAAGTAAAATTTTGATGTAATTAACAGAAATTATTTTTGTATTATATACATTGATATGGCGCGTCTGAACGTAACGGAGAAGTTAATACTGTCGGGAGCAAATAATGAAAACGCTATGCTTAATCTCGCTTACAGGAAAGCATACGAATTTTTCGAAGATGCCTCTTACCTTGTTAACGATAACTTCTGCACCGTATTAGACGTACTGTACAAGCAAAAACACGAAACGCTTACTTTTGAAAACATAGCACGGAATAACGGACTGAGTTTAAGCAAGCTTAACCGTTTCAGACAAAGTTTTATTAAATTATTCATACGGTATAAGGCTCGGTTATCCGAACAGCAAAATGCGGCATAAACGGTTTAGCTTTTTCTTTTAAATAAATTCCGTCGAATTATGACGGAATTTGTCTGAAAAATAGTAGTAACTTATTATGCGTAATGGCATCATTCAAACGAAAAGAACAATTAATACAGGAAGCCGCAAGTGGTAATGACGCGTATCTTAAATGGGTGTATGACAGATTTTATATGCATTACAAAGCCGAAAGTCACACTCAAAATAACAAGTCTTACGACGATTGTCGGTTTATCGAGTTTTTATATACCAAAAACCACAAAGGCAAATCTTTCAAAGCTATTTGCGATAAATACCTTTTTACAAGCGTAAGCACGCTTGAAGCCAGAAGAAAAGAATACGTGTCTATATTTTATTTCTATCTTGAAAACGAAAAAGCAATATTCGACGCAGCCTTTGCAAGTAACTTATAAAAGCAGGATACGCTCCTGCTTTTATTTAATTTTGGGGCTTGTACGTCGTAACCAGTCCCGCAACCAGCTTCTTCATTTCGGTGGTTTCGCTTGCAGCTGCGGCTTTAAGCTTTTCAAGCGTGGACCAAAGAGCGTCCTCGTCCAGCGCAATGGGGTTTGCAATGCTAATCATGCCGTTCGCCGTTTCCTGCATTCCCTCTTCGTCCATAAGCCTTTCTTCGTACAGCTTTTCACCGGGGCGCAAGCCGACGCATTTTATCTCGACGTCGACGTCGGGCTCTAACCCCGACAGCTTTATAAGATTATAAGCAAGGTCGTAAATTTTTACGGGCTCGCCCATGTCGAGAACGAAAATCTGACCCTTCTGCGCGTAGGCGCCCGCCTGCAAAACAAGCGAAACCGCCTCGGGTATGGTCATAAAGTAACGGATAATGTCCTTGTGAGTTACGGTTACGGGTCCGCCCTCCTGTATCTGCTTTTCGAACAGAGGAATTACCGAACCGTTGGAGCCGAGCACGTTTCCGAAACGCACCGCAACGAATTTCGTATTCTTGCTATGCTTTCCGATAGTCTGTATTATCATTTCGCAGATACGCTTCGTCGCGCCCATTATATTCGTGGGGTTGACCGCCTTATCCGTGGAAATCTGCACGAATACTTTAGACTTGAATTTGTCCGCGCACTTGGCTACGTTCAGCGTGCCGAACACGTTGTTTTTAACCGCCTCGTTAGGGCTGGTTTCCATAAGCGGAACATGCTTGTGCGCCGCGGCGTTGAATACTATTTCGGGACGGTATTTTTTGAATACGTCCTCCATTTTCACAACGTCCCTTATACTTGCGATTAGCGCAAGCAAATTCAGCTCGGGGTGGTTGCGTTTAAGCTCCTGCTCAATGTCGTAGGCGTTGTTTTCGTAAATATCGAGTATTATTAGCTGCTTGGGATTGTGCGTTGCTATCTGGCGGCAAAGCTCGCTGCCGATTGAACCGCCGCCGCCCGTTACCAGAACAACGCGGTCATCGATATAGCCCATTATTTCGTCAAGGTTGACCTTTATCTGGTCTCTGCCGAGAAGGTCCTGAATCTGTACGGGACGAAGCGCGGTTACGCTTGCGTCGCCGCTGACGATTTGGTAAATTCCGGGAAGGGTTTTAACCTTCTTTTTCGTCGTTTCGCAAATTTCGAATACCCGTTTTATCTGCGCCTTGGGCGCGGCGGGCATTGCGATTAGTATTTCGTCAATGGCGTATTGGGCTACCAACTTGGGAATATCCTCGGTGCCGCCGAGAATTTTTACGCCGTATACGTTTTTATTTAACTTCGCGGGGTCGTCGTCGACTACGCAGATAGGAAGATAATCGATTTTGTCGGTGGTCTGAATTTCCCTTATAAGCATGGTGCCCGCGTTGCCGCCGCCAACGATAAGAGCCCTTATTTTGCCCTTACTTTTGCGCGAAATAGAATATTTGAATGCAATGTAAATACGTTTTGAAAAGCGGATAAGCAATACGAAAACGAACATAAAAATGCAGTACGTAGAGCAGACGCGGAAGCCGGCGGGCGGCTCTAAGGACAGCCCGCAAGCCACGTTAACACAGTATACGCAAAGCATTGCGCAGAACGCCCTAAGCGAATCAATCAAGCCCATTGACGTAAACACGATAGTGTACAGCTTGAATACCGCAAAAAACGCGTACGTTACCGTCACGTTTATAAGGAACCAATAAAGCAGGTTGAGGTTGAACTTTATACTCATATCGACGATTAGCATTGCAAGCGACATCGCGGCGACTATGGCTATTAAATCCAGCCCTACCAGAATTAATATTCCCTTTATTTTTTTGTAATGATTTTTATTCAGTTTCATTTGCTTATTCCGAAATTTATTCCACGGTTACGCTTTTTGCAAGGTTGCGCGGTTTATCCACGTCGTTTCCTCTGAGAACGCTTAAATAATATGCGAACAGCTGCATTACCACGACCGCAAGGCTGGCGGTAAAATGCTCGTCGGTATCGGGAATATGGAAAACTTTTTTGAAATTTTCGGGAATACCCTCAACGCTTTGCGAGGCAAGCACCGCAACGTACGCGCCGCGGCTTGCCGTTTCAACGAGATTGCTGACCGTCTTTTCCGCCAACGCCTTTTGCGTCAAGGTACCGAAAACCAGCGTTCCGTTTTCTATCAGACTTATCGTTCCGTGTTTAAGCTCGCCAGCGGCGTACGCCTCAGAATGAACGTAGCTTATTTCTTTAAGCTTTAAGCTGCTTTCGATGCTTACCGCGTAATCGACGCCTCTGCCGATAAAGAACACGTCTTTTTTATCCATCATTTGGGATGCGAATTTCTGCACCTCGGACTTGGTTTCGAGAACCTTAGCTATCTTTTCGGGCAGCTCGGTCAACTCTCTTTTAAAGCTTGAATATTGCTGCGCGCCTACCGTGCCGCGAACCTCGGCAAGTTTAAGCGCAATCAGATACATTGCTATAAGCTGCGCGCTGTACGCCTTCGTTGTGGCGACCGAAATTTCGGGCCCCGCTTTCGTATAGAACACGCCGTCCGCCTCGCGCGCGATTGACGAGCCGAGCACGTTTACTATCGCAAGAGTTTTGACGCCCTGCTGCTTCATTTCACGCAGCGCTGCAAGACTGTCCGCCGTTTCGCCAGACTGACTGATTACTATAACGAGCTCGTTGCCGCCGAGCACGGGCTTGCGGTAACGGAATTCCGAAGCGATTTCCACGCGTACGGGTATACGGGCAATATCCTCAATGACGTACTGCCCCACGACCCCGACGTGATAAGCCGAGCCGCAGCCGGTTATCGTTATGCTGCTTACGCCTTTGAGATAATCCTCGGAAAGCTGCAGCTCTGACAAGTCGAGCTTGCCGTCGTGCAGGAAATAGTTGACCGTGTTTCTGACGACCTCGGGCTGCTCGTGAATTTCTTTGAGCATGAAATGCTCCCAGCCGCCCTTTTCCGCCGCCTCCGCGTCCCAGGAAATGAGCGTGGGCGTTTTGGAAATTTCCTCGCGGTCGAGGTTGTAGAACGCAACGCCGTCCTTCGAAAGCAACACTATTTCGTGATTGTCCGTATAGTACACGTTGCGAGTGTATTTGAGTATTGCGGGCACGTCGGAAGCGAGCAGCGCTCCGCCGTCCGTTACGCCTATAACCATGGGGCTGTCCTTGCGGATTGCGAAAATCTCACCCGGAAAATCCTTGAACAGCACCGCAAGCGCGTAAGAGCCGCGCGCGTGAAGCGCGAACTCGGAAATAGCTTTAAGCGGCTCGCCGTGCTTTTTATAGTAATAGTCTACGAGCTTCGTCGCCACCTCGGTGTCGGTATCCGAATAGAAAGTATATCCGCGCCGCGTAAGCTTGTCCTTTAACTGCGAATAATTTTCGATTATGCCGTTATGCACCGCAACTATGGTGTGCTCGTCGTTGCAGTGGGGGTGAGCGTTGTTCTGCGAGGGCTCGCCGTGCGTCGCCCAGCGCGTATGCCCTATGCCGCAGGTTCCGTTAAAGCTCTTCCCTCCGTCCGTAAGGTCGAAAAGAATTTTCAGCTTACCCTTGGCTTTTTTTATATCGATATTTCCGTCGGCGTCGCTTAGTGCGAGGCCGGCGGATTCGTTCCGTCTGTATTCAAGGTTTGCTAGGCCGTGGAGAAGGACGGGAGCAGCCTGTCTGCCACCCGTATATCCAACTATACCGCACATATAAAAAACCTCTTATTTTACAGTATGCCCTTTTTTACGGATAACTTCCGCAATTTCTTTGGAGTAGGTCTTACAAAGCTTTTCGCTTTCAGCCTCCACCATTACTCTGACAAGCGGCTCCGTGCCCGAAGCTCGCACGAGTATTCTGCCGCGACTGCCCAGCTTTTCTTCGGCAATCTTGACTGCGGCAACGACGTCGGCGTCGTTCTGAGCCGCCTCCTTGTCGTTTACGCGAATGTTCAAAAGTACCTGCGGGAAAATTTTAACCGGCTCGGTAAGCTTGGACAGGGTAGTCTTTTTCGCGAGAATGACCTCCATGATTTTAAGACTGGTAAGTATTCCGTCGCCCGTGGTCGCGTATTTGGAAAAAATTATATGCCCCGACTGTTCGCCGCCCAGTCTGCAACCGTGCTGCGCCATATATTCGTGAACGTACTTGTCGCCGACGGCCGTCTGCGCGTAATTTATGCCCACCGCGTCAAACGCTTTGTACAGTCCGAGATTGGACATAACGGTGGTAACGACGGTGTTCGTCACCAGCTTGTCGCGGTCCTTCATATACAGACCGTATACGTAAAGTATCTGGTCGCCCGTGACGGCGTTACCCTTCTCGTCGACGCAAAGACATCTGTCCGCGTCGCCGTCGTAGGCAAAGCCAACGTCAAGCTTCTTTTCCTTGACTAATTTCTGTAAACTCTCTAAATGGGTAGAGCCTGCGTTTTCGTTTATATTGAAGCCGTCGGGCTCGGCGTTTATCACGTAGGTCG
>ERZ779626.941-NODE-941-length-14640-cov-4.565787_pt1 | contig 14640 bp, 11 predicted proteins | sample MGYA00514209_ERZ779626 | MGnify/ENA primary metagenome ERZ779626 (study PRJEB29562, sample SAMEA4376713) | mouse gut metagenome | isolation source: Cecum | study: EMG produced TPA metagenomics assembly of the A DSS colitis mouse model was used to assess the...
CCGACGACGAACTGCGTCCCGTGATGAACGGCATCTACATCAATCTGGCGCCCGGCGCGCTGACGTTCGTGGGCACCGACGCGCACAAGCTCGTGAAGTACGAGTCCGAGACCGCGAACGAGGTCACGGCTTCGTTCATCCTGCCCAAGAAACCGGCCAACCTGCTCAAATCGGTGCTGCTGAAGGAGGACGACGCCATCGAGATGAGCTTCGACTCGAAAAACGCGCTCTTCAAGCTCAAGAGCCACACGCTCGTCTGCCGTCTGATCGAGGGCAACTACCCGAACTACAACGCCGTGATTCCGGCCAACAACCCCAACAAGGTGCTGGTGGACCGCGTCGAGCTGGTAAACGGCATCAAGCGCGTGGCAGTCTGCTCGAATCCGACCACCAACCTGATCCGCATGGACATCGGCGACAACCGGATCAACCTCACGGCGCAGGACATCGACTTCTCGGTGTCGGCCAACGAGACCATTTCGTGCAGCTACGACGGCGAGGAGATCACGATCGGCTTCAAATCGACGTTCCTCGTCGAGATACTCTCGAACATGGACACGCCGACCGTGGTCATCGAACTGGCCGACTCGACCCGTGCCGGCGTCTTCAAACCCGTATATGACGACAAGCAGACAAGCTCGACGCTCATGCTGCTCATGCCGATGATGATCAACGCATAACGGCCCCTCAGATGAAGTTAAACCTCAAGCGCCCGATCATCTTCTTCGACCTCGAAACGACCGGCGTGGACACCGCCAAGGACCGCATCGTCGAGATTTCGATGGCCAAGATCATGCCCGACGGCGAAGAGATCGTCAAAACCCGCAAGCTCAATCCGGAAATGCACATTCCGGAGGAGGCTACCGCCATCCACGGCATTACGGACGAGGACGTCAAGGATTGCCCGACCTTCGCGCAGGTCGCCAAATCGCTCGAACAGTTTATCCGCGGCTGCGACTTCGGAGGGTTCAATTCGAACCGCTTCGACCTGCCGGTGCTGGTCGAGGAGTTCCTGCGCGCGGGAGTGGACGTGGACTTCAAGCGCCGCAAATTCATCGACGTGCAGAACATCTTCCACAAGAAGGAGCAGCGCACGCTGGTGGCGGCCTACAAGTTCTACTGCGACAAGGATCTGGACGACGCACACTCGGCCGAGGCCGACACGCTGGCGACCTACGAGGTGCTCAAGGCCCAGCTGGAGCGTTATCCCGATCTGGAGAACGACATCGACAAGCTGGCCGAATTCTCGACCCGCGCCGAAACGGCCGACTACGCCGGACGCATCCTCTTCAACGAAAAAGGCGAGGAGGTCTTCGGATTCGGCAAATACAAGGGCCGCAGCGTGGAGGAGGTCTTCCGCATGGAACCGAGTTATTACGCATGGATGATGAACGGCGATTTCCCGCTCTACACCAAGAAGGTCATCACCGAAATCCGCATGCGCGAAAAACTGAAATGACGATGAAGCGACTTTGTGCGACAGTCTTGCTGCTCCTGTTGAGCGTGTGCGCCTTCGCGGTGCAGAAGTCGGGAACGATCGTTTACATCAACGGCTCGAAATTCTACATCCATACGGTGCAGCCCGGCGAAACGCTTTACGGGCTGTCCAAGGCGTACGAGGTGGGCGAGAAGGTGATTCTTCAGTACAATCCGTCGGCAGGCGGCGGGCTGAAGGCGGGGGAGAACGTCAAGATACCCTTCGTGACGGCCGTGCCCGAACTCAAGTCGGAGCGGAAGCTGCGCAGGACCTTCGACTCCCACACCGTCGCGCAGGGCGAAACCCTGTACGCCATTTCGCGCAAGTACGAAATCCCGATCCAGACCGTCATCGAGGACAATCCGAGTCTCGATCCGACCAACCTGCGGCTCGGAGAGCGCATCCTGATCCGCAAGAAGGAGATCGGCTCCGAAGACGAGGCCGGCGCCAAGGAGCAGTGGGAAGCCTACCGCAATACGCTCAACAGCGTCGCCGAGGAGGGTTATGCCTATCATATGGTCAAGCCGGGCGAAACCTTCTATTCGCTGTCACGCCGCTTCGGCATCACCGAAGAGCAGCTCGGCTCGCTCAACGGAGGGCTGAAACCCGCCGACCTGAAAGCCGGAGCGATCATCAAGGTTCCGGGTTCTCCCGAAGAGCTGGCCGCCGGGGAGCGGCAGCCTGCCGACACCGTGCGCGCGGACTCCGTCCCCGACCTCTCCGCCGACAACAGGGTGAAGGAGATCGAATTCCGCGCACTGCGGCGCAGTGCGACGCTCAATGTCGCCCTGCTGCTGCCGATGGACGCCGGCACCCCCAATCCCAGCTATCTGGAGTTTTATCAGGGATTCCTGCTCGGACTGGACAGCGTGAAGACCAAATACGGCTATTCGGTGAACGTCTGTCTGTATAACACGGCCCGCGATGCGGAGAAAATCCGCGAAATCACCGAGAGCGACGCCTTCCGCAATACCGACCTGATCATCGGTCCGGTCTACGAGGAGGGGCTGTATCCGGTCATCCGGTTCGCCGAGGAGCACAACGTGCCCGTCGTTTCGCCGCTGGCCAACATCACGGGCATGAACAGCGACGTGCTGTTCCAGATGGCGCCCGACCCGGCGCACAAATGGGAGAAGGCCGCCGAACTGGTGAACGGGGACCGGCAGGTAACGCTGATCTACACCGAAAGTACGGACAAGGAGTTCGAGCAGGAGATGCTGACGCTGCTCGGCGATTCGGACTATAAGAAGCACACCTATAAATATGTCCATCCGTCGGCCCGCACGAACAGCAATTCGGGCGATCTGACGCCGCTGCTGGACAACGGCGCCGACAACGTATTCATCGTCATGTCCGACAACGAGGTGGACGTGGACCGCATTCTGGCGGCCATCGCTTCGGCCGACACCAACATATCGAGCCGCGGCCGCACGGCCCCCCGGTTCGTCGTGCTGGGCAATACGCGCTGGAACCGCATGAACAACATCGACCGCACGATGTTCTTCAAGGACCGCGTGATCTTCATCTCGACCTACCACGCCAAGCGCGACTCGCAGACGATTCTCGACTTCGACAGCGCCTATATCCGCTCCTTCGGGTCGCTGCCCACGCTCTTCTCGTACCGCGGCTACGATGCGGCGGCGGTCTTCTGCCCCGCGATGTACAACGACATCGAATACGACATGGAAGGCCGGAGCTACACGCCCCTTCAGACCTCCTACCTATTCGGGCAGGGCGAGGAGCGCCACAACCACGTCAACCGCAGCTGGATGAGAGTCAACTACAACAGCGATTTCACGATAACCGTCGAATAGTAAGACCATGGCATCTTTGACAAACGCAATACCCGAAAAAACCATCGAGCGCCTGAGCGAATACCGCCGCACGCTGCTGGCCAGCCACAAGCAGGGGATCACGCATATCTTCTCGCACGTGCTGGCGGGCATCCACGGCATCACGGCCGTGCAGGTCCGGCGCGACCTGATGCTGATCGGCTTTTCGAGCGACACGAAGAAAGGGTACGACGTGCAGGTGCTCATCGAATACATCAGCCGAATCCTCGACAGCCCCTCGCAGATGAATATCGCCGTGCTGGGCATGGGACACCTCGGACAGGCCATCACCAAATATTTCAACGGCAAGGGACTCAAGCTGAAAATCACCGCCGCGTTCGACGTCGATCCCGGCAAGGTCGGCAAGACCATCGACGGCATTCCGTGCTACCACATGGATACGTTCGAAGAGGTCGTCGAGGACAAGGACATCAGCATCGTGATCGTCTCCTCGCCGACGCAGGTGGCGCCGAGTCTGGTCGTTCCGATCATCAACGCCGGAATCCGTGGCGTGCTGAACTTCACCTCCACGCCGCTGAACTTCCCGCAGGGGATCGTAGTCGAGAATTACGACATCACCACGCTGCTCGAAAAAGTAGCCTACTTCGTCAAGGAGAACGAAGAGAAAAACAGCAGCAACACCTAAACAAAGAGCGGCAGGAGAGAGAGCAATGAGGGTTTTTCACGGTTTCGAAGCGCTTCCGCATTTCACGCATCCGGCAGTGACCGTCGGATCGTACGACGGCGTGCACAGCGGCCATCTGAAACTGCTGCGCACCGTAACCGCCGCGGCCCGCGGGCAGGGCGGCGAAAGCATCGTCTTCACCTTCGAGCCGCATCCCCGCATCACGCTCGGCAAGGCCGACGGCCTGCGCCTGCTGACGACGCTCGACGAGAAAATCTGCCTCCTCGAACGGCTGGGGATCGACAATCTGGTCATCATCCCCTTCGACAGAGCCTTCAGCCGGCTGGCTCCCGACGAATTCGTCCGCGACTGTCTCGTAGGCCATACGGGAGCCGAAACGCTCGTCGTAGGCTTCAACCACCGCTTCTGACACGACAAACAGGGCAGTTACGACTATCTGGACAGCCACGGCTTCGGCCTGCGCATTATAGAGGTCTCCGAATGCGACGTGGACGCCGAAAAAGTCAGTTCGACGGTGATCCGGCAATTGGTCGGCGAGGGAAAAATGGCGCGCGCCGCACGTCTGCTGGCGCATCCCTATCTGGTAATCGGCCGGGCGCAGCGCAACCGCATCCGGGTGGAGGACCCGCTGAAACTCCTGCCCCCTCCGGGCGAATACGATGCGCATATCAACGGCAAGCCGGCCCGGCTCACGGTCGATGCCGCTCAGGAACTGATAACCCGCGACATACTGCCCGAAGGGCGTGTCGTCATAACATTTTAAACCATGCTGAGTTACGACTGTCAAATAAGGGTTTGGTACAAGCATACCGACCAGATGGCGATCTGCCACCACTCGAACTATATCTGCTATTACGAAGCCGCGCGCAGCGAACTGCTCCGCTGGCTGGGCATGTCCTTCGCCGAGGTCGAGAAGCGGGGTATCATGATGCCCATTCTGGAGGTGCAGTCCAAGTACCACCGCCCGGCCTATTACGACGAACTGCTCACCGTGCGCATCATGCTGAAAGAGCTTCCCACGGCCCGCATCAACTTCTTCTACGAAATCTACAACGAAAAGGGCGACCTGCTCAATACGGGCATGACGCAGCTGGGCTTCATCCACAGCGATACGCGCCGCCCATGCCGCGTCCCCGACTGGTTCCTGCAGCTGGTCACCGACAAGTGGACGGAGGAGTAGAAGCGGCAGCGACACCTCCGATGACTCCCGCTACGGCAAGGCTCCGGAGCGACGCAATGGCGGAGACTCCAACGGAACGATACTGAGAAACACCGCATACGAAAGAACCGCACCCATCGGGATGCGGTTCTTTTTTCCGGAACGCGACTCCGGCTATTTTTCGATCAGCGAAATCGAACGCTGGATAAAGTCGGTCAGGTTCTTGCCCTTGAGCATGCCGTTGGTCAGCAGCGCAAGGTCGATGATCTGCTTGACGAGCCGGTTTTCGCCGCCGATCTCGCGCAGCCGCTCGTTGCGCTCGTCGCGCAGCGTGACGATCTTCTTCGACAGCTCCTCGCGCGGCGATTTCTCTTCGGGAGTCAGCTCCTCTTCCTTCTTGCCCTTCACCACCTCGTCGAAGCGGTTCTCCTCGGCTACCGCCGCGTCGATCTTCTTGGTGATCGACTTCAGCTTGTCGCCGTAGGCCTTCTCCGCGTCGGAGAGGATGTCGGCGACGATGGGGTGATTGCCGTTAACCGCAATGGTGAAGTTGTCGGGCATCTGTCCGTAGAACTGGCTCATGCCGCCTCCGCCGCCCATCGCGGCCATCTCCTTCATACGGCGCATGAATTCGTTCTGCGTGATGACCACGGGCGCTTCGTCGGGCGACATGGCCTCGAACGAAATGTTGTAATGAATCTTGTCGTCCTTGGGCATCTGACTCTCGAATACCGGGCGCAGCAGCTCCTGCTGGGCTTCGGTGAGCGACATCTTGATATTCTCCTCCTTCTGGATCAGCTTGTCGATCACGTCGCTGTCCACACGCACGAAGCGCGTCTCCTTGTTCTTCGACTCGTACCAGTTGATATAGTGGTTGTCCAGCTGACCGTCCATCAGCAGCACGTCGTACCCCTTGGCCTTGGCCGCTTCGAGGAACGTGTGCTTCTCCACGGGATCGTCCACATAGAGGAAGACGACCGTCTTGTTCTTGTCGGTCTGGTTCTCCTTCACCTTCTCCAGATACTCCGCAGGCGTGAAATACTTGCCCTCGATGTTCTTCCAGAGCATGAACTCCTGCGCCTTCTCGGAGAACTTCTCGTCGGTCAGGATGCCGTATTCGATGAATATCTTCAGATCGTCCCACTTCGCCTCGTAGTCCGCGCGCATGGTGTTGAACAGCTCCTGCAGACGGTCGGCGACCTTGCGGGTGATGTAGCTCGAAATCTTCTTCACGTTGGAGTCGCTCTGCAGATAGCTCCGCGACACGTTGAGCGGAATGTCGGGCGAGTCGATCACGCCGTGCAGCAGCGTCAGGTATTCCGGCACGATGCCCTCGACCTGATCCGTCACGTACACCTGATTCGAATAGAGCTGAATCTTGTTCTTCTGTATCTCGAAGTTGTTGTGGATCTTCGGGAAATAGAGGATGCCCGTCAGGTGGAACGGATAGTCGATATTCAGGTGGATCGAGAACAGCGGCTCGTCGCTCAGCGGGTATAGCTCATGATAGAACTCCTTGTACTGCTCCTCTGTGATGTCGGCGGGTTTGCGCGTCCAAAGCGGATCGACGTTGTTGATGATGTTGTCCTTGTCGGTATCGACGTACTTGCCGTCCTTCCACTCCTTGACCTTGCCGAAAGCGATGGGCACGGGCAGGAACCGGCAGTATTTGCGCAGCAGCTCCTCGACCTTCGAACTTTCGGCGTACTCCAGCGAATCCTCCGAAAGATGCAGGACGATCGTCGTGCCGCGGTCATGCTCCGCATCGGTCTCCTCCATTTCGAATTCGGGCGTGCCGGTGCAGCTCCAATGCACGGTCTTGGCCTCTTTCTTATAGGATTTGGTGAAGATCTCGACCTTGTCGGCCACCATGAACGACGAGTAGAAGCCCAGTCCGAAATGACCGATGATCGACTGGTTCTTGTATTTCTCCATAAACTCCTCGGCGCCAGAGAAGGCGATCTGGTTGATATACTTGTCCACCTCTTCGGCGGTCATGCCCACACCGCGGTCGGTCACGGTCAGCGTTTTGGCCTCCTTGTCCACGGCGACGTGAATCGTCAGGTCGCCCAGCTCGCCCTTCATTTCGCCGATCGACGAAAGCGTCTTCAGTTTCTGGGTAGCATCGACCGCATTGGAAATCAGCTCGCGCAGGAAAATTTCATGGTCCGAATAGAGGAACTTTTTAATCACGGGGAAGATATTCTCCGTCGTAACCCCGATTTTGCCGTTTTTCATAGTTTTATATTTAGCTGTATTTTGATTCATTTCATCCGACCATCCATCAACAAACCGTGTGCCACCGCCCGTTTTCTGCCAAACTGTCAGTCGGGCATGACAAAGGCCGCCGTAAAAAGTTGCCGCGGCGGGAATTTTGCCGTATATTTGTCCGACTTCAAACAGTTACCACTATGGATTTTCTCTCTCTGGCAAAAAAGCGGTACGCATGCCGCAAATATGCCCCGGCAAAAGTCGAGCAGGAAAAGCTCGACATCATTCTGGAGGCGGGCCGCGTGGCTCCTACGGGCGCCAACCGCCAGCCCCAGCGGCTCATCGTCGTACGCTCGCAGGAGGGGATGGAGCGTCTGGCACGCTGCACCCGCGACTTCGGCGCTCCCTGCGCCGTCATCGTCTGCGCCGACACCGGCGAAGCGTGGACCCGCAAATACGACGGTAAAACGATCGGCGACATCGACGCTTCGATCGTCACCGACCACATGATGCTGGCCGCAGCGTCGCTGGGGCTTGACACGCTCTGGATCTGCATGTTCAAACCCGAAGCCGTCCGCGAAGAGTTCCGGCTCCCGGAACATGTGGAACCCGTCAATATCCTGCTCATCGGCTACGGCATCGGCACTCCCGCCGACCCCGACCGTCACGACCTGCTGCGCAAACCGCTCGCGGAAACGGTCGTATACGAAACCTTCTGACCGGGGCGGAAGCCCACAATTCCCCGACAGCAAAGGCGGCGGTTTTTGCGAACCTCCGCATCCGCACACACCGGAAGATTCCGGCTACAACCGACAGCAAAAAATAAGCGAAGGCCTCACGGGCCTTCGCTTATTTCGTATCTGCGCCGGTCAAGCGCGTTATTTGCTGCGCACGCAGCGCACCATCATGGCCGTAGCAGGTACAACCCCGCCTGCGGAAACCGACGGATTGTTCGTTGTGCTGGCCGTAGACCATGCCAGATAGCAATACTGTCCCGGCTTGGTCGCGCTCTCATCGGCCGTCCATACTGAGATGATATTCGGCAGCATGGTCTTCGTACCGTCCTTGTACAACTGTCCGGAAGGCACCATGTAGATATTCTGCATGCCGTCGCTGCACATTCTGAACGCATAAGGCTCGAATTCTTTCGCCCCGTCGGCGACAAGTTCCAGAAGCTGCTCCGAAGTGGGCATACGCCACGTTCCGGCAGGCGCCACGAGCGAACACGGGTCTACATCGCCGTAGGGGACGTCCGCATAGTTCGGAATCGACTGTTCGTCGGGTCCGTAAACCACACCCTGATATTTCGTCGAACTCGAAACCGTGCCTTCGAACTTGATGCCGTACTTGCTCTTCCACTTGAAGTACATACCGCGCTCCTTAGGTTCCGCAAAAGTATAGGCCCCGTCGACAACAGTCAGGTAGCCTTCGCTCCAAGTCACCGAGAAGGCGTCCGTCGCGGGGTTGGCCTCCTGCCGGACGCTCTTTCCGGTGTCGGAGCCGTTGACCCAGATGGCGAGCGTGCGCTCTTCGCCCGCATTTTCGGGAACCGAGAACGAAACGGTCGGATTCTCCTTCGATCCGTTCTGCGTCAGCTCCAGCCCGTCGCTACCTTTGATGACCACGGGGAACGACGCAAGGTCGCTCTCGCACTTTACGCTCAGCGTAAACGCTTCGTAGGTGGCTTTCGACGGAGAGTGGGATATGTAATCCACATAGTTTTTCTTTCCCGGCTGTACGAACGAGATACCCGAATAAACCCGGTTGATGAACAGCCGCCATTCGCGGTTTCCGACTTCGTCGTTCTTGGGCACGGTCAGCGTAACCTCCGTCTCGGACGGCGATGCGTCGATGGACCGAATCTCCCCGTCCTCGGCTTCGATATCGACCTCGTAAGCCGGGAATTCACCCGGATCGGTCTTGACGGTAAGCTTGAACGAAGCATTGTCCGTCACCGAAGCCGGCGTATGCGACACATAAGAAGGCTGGCGGATATTCTTCACGCAGCGGAGCGAAGCCATGTTCGTGCCCGCAAGATCGTAATCCACCATCGAATAGTCGGCGTTGAGTACATAAATCACACCTTCACCCGCATAATTGGCGCCCAGTCCCCAATATCCGCCGAACTGAGACTTTCCGCTGATCTGCCCCGAAGCAAGTTCCAACGCGCCGCAGAAAGGCATGAAATAGTCCGAGCTGAGATACCCCATGCCGGTAATGCCGTCCAATACATGCTGGTTCATGTAGTCTTCCCGGTCGTAAAGACAGAAAAGTTCCATATAAGTCGGCGTACGCAGCCCGGCATCGATCATCGCACACGGATCGGTATTCGGCTGGCGGTAGGGGATGTCGGCCAGCGCCACCTGCACGGCTTCGGGCGTATAGGCCGTTCCGGCGTACGAACCGCCGTCCGACGGCACGCCGTATTTGCTGCCCTGACGGAAATAGAGTCCGAGGTCGGACATCTTGTCGGCAACGGCGAATTTACCGTCCATAAGCGTAACGTTGCCCTTCGCCCAATAGAAACCGGCCGTCAGTACGAGCGCGGCCTCCTGCCGGGCTTCGACGATCTTCGTCCATTGGGGTTCCGCACCCGCATCGGCCATCTCCACAACGATATTGCGTTCGTTCTCGGTATAGTTGCCCGCGATTTCGACGTCGATGCTCTCGGTCCGCTCCGTCACCGCCACCGGATCGCCGACCTTGTCGCCGAGCGTCACGCGGTACTGCCATTCGACGAAAATCGGATCGGCCGCACGGGTCTCGATGCTCGTGGTGAAACCGAGTTTGTAACCGCCGCCGTTGTAAGGAACCGTTTCCGGAATGGTCGTGGAGTCGTATTCGGTTACACAATAGTCTTTTAAGGCAGGCTCCTGTTCAGCCTCGACGATCCGAATCCACCGGGGGGGGGTAGCGGCATCCTCTGTTACAGCCATTTCCACGACGACCGCCCGCGGTTCCTTGCTGTAGTTGGAACCGATGACGACCGATACTTCCGTTTTGGGTTCGGTCACGGCTATCGCATCGCCGACAGCCTCACCGAGCGTCACACGGTACTGCCACGGTTCGAATACGGGAACGACCGGCTGGGTGCGAGTTTCGGTGCGGGTCGTAAAAGTCATCGTGTAGGCACCGCCTTCGGCAGGTATCGTCTCAGGAATGGTCGTCGATGCGAATTCGGTCACCGTATACTCCGTTTTTTTCGTCGGTTCCGTATTGTCGTCCGAACAGGCCGACAATACGACACACAACATGCCTAACGGAAGGCACAAGCATTTGAGTAAATTTTTCTTCATAGTACAAATTAAAAAATGAGTGGACGGCTAAAGTAGTGATTTTATTCCTCGCAAACAAACCCGGACGAACAAAAAAGTATAATACGCACAAAATGAGAGATCGGCTAAATCCTTGTAAATATTGATATTTATTACGATTTATCGCTGCCAAGCCGAATCATGCTTACATGTTTTCCGCACATCAGATCAAAATAATACAAATCCGCAGCAAAACACGCCCCGTTGCAAGCCGAAAACCATAATACAAAAAATACCGCTCATCTTGAACGTCCATGACACTTTTTTGTAACTTTACAAGGCAGGAAGGTCCACCGGAAACTGCGCCGGATGCGCGACGAGCGAAAGACAACGGAAAAAGCAAATACGGAACTACAAATCAAAGCAATATGAAGACTAAAAAATCAGGAATACTAATTTTATTCCTTTGCATATTCTGCGTCGTCGGCTGCGACAATGACGATAAAAAAGGACGAGAAGTAACCGATTACAAAGAATATATTCTTACCGTTGCATCCAGAAAAGTTCCGGGAGTATTGACTTCCGACGGACACAATTATCTGACAGACGTATATGCCGTAAAAAAAGAGCTGTCCGATGAATGGATTCCCTTCGGCAATATCGAAGGATTTGACTTTGAAGAAAAACTTTACAGAACATTACAAAAACCAGTACCCCGATGCCGGAGTAAAAACGGTTGTCGTTTCTTTCACAATAGACATATAACAAAATAAAGGCAACGCCCTAAAACATGTCAATCCGCTGAAACTCTGGAACCGAAACCGGCACGCGGCACGGACATCCCTCAAAATCACCTATAGCGCAAAAAGACAGCGGGCCGAAATTCGGCCCGCTGTCTGCGTTGAAGAATCCGTACGGATTCCCCGTTTCGTAAAGGCAGGTCACTTGGCATACAGCCGGAACTTCATGCGCCAGCTTTCGCCCGGAGCGATCGCCTGAAAACCTTCGGCCGCAGGGTCCGCGGCGTTCGGGGCGTTCGTCGTCCACGACTGCGGTTCGGGACAGCAGTAGGGCACCCGGCCGCCGTTGTTCCAGATCGTCCAATAGGTCGTCTGCCGATCGACCTCGTAGAAGGTGCGGACGCCCGTACGGAGATTCTCGACCAGCGCACCCCGGAAAGGCTTGCCGTCCACCTCGATTTCGCGCAGCGTGAAGCCCGCTTCGATCGGCTCGCAGTCCGTTACCCGCAATCCGCCTTCGCGCAGTCTGGCGAACTGTTCCGACAACGGCAACTTACGCCCTGTCGGGATATTACGCCCGCTCAGCTCAACTTGTTCTCCAACTGCGACGCGCATCACATAATCCGCCGCCTCATCGCCCGCAAAGGGAATCTGCATCGGCGTATGAAACCCGACGCCCACGGGCATCGGCTCCGCACTGCGGTTGGCGAACATCACCTCCTGCTCCAGCCCTTGGGCCGTAAGGCGGAAAGTGATCTTGCATTTGAACTCGTGCGGAAAGTCGCGGAAAATCGCGTCGTTTCCGGCGTTCGAATAGTAGCGGCACTCCACCAGCACCTCCTCCCCGGTCTCCCAAGCCTTCGACACGGCGAAAGGCTGGCTCTTGAGGATGCCGTGGTGGTAATGGTGCTCTTTGGCGTTCGTGATGGGAAAGCGGTAAGTCCGGCCGCCGAACGTATAGCGCCCGTCCTCGATCCGGTTGGGCGGAAACAGGATCGGCAGTCCGAAGACATGCGGCCGTCCCTTGAACGTTTCGACCTCGTCGTCGGCCGGCGCCCGCAGAATCTCGGCGCCCAGCCGCGTATTGGTCAGCCGGATGAGGTTAGCGCCCATGCCCGGAATCAGCAGGGCCGTATAGTCGCCTTTCGAGAACTCGACGGCCTGCATCCCATGCCAGTCGGTACTGCGGAGCATTTTAGAGCAGTTTTTCGATCTTCTCCGCGAGTGCGGCCTTCGACGCGGCGCCTACCTGCTTGTCGACCAGTTCGCCGCCCTTGAGGAAGACGATGGTCGGGATGTTGCGCACGCCGTATTTCATCGTGATTTCGTCATTCTCCTCCACGTCGCATTTGCCGATCAGCACGCGGCCCTCGTATTCGGCGGCGAGTTCGTCCACGATGGGAGCGATCGTGCGGCACGGACCGCACCACTCGGCCCAGAAGTCGATGACGACGGGGAGCTCCGATGAAATTACTTCCTGAAAATTCTCTTTCGTGATTGCTAAAGCCATAATTATTAAGTTTTAAAATGTTATTATGCGATGGAATACTTTATCTCGTTATCGTCCAGATACGAAACCAGCGACTGCGTCAGGCTCACCTTGTGGCTCTTCGAGAAGAGACTGAGCGAAACATGCGCTTCGCGGTCGATCACGCTGATGCGGAAAAGGGTCTCGCCCTTTGCCTCCTTCACCTTCTCCGTCAATTCGCGTACCAGCGTCGGGGTTACGTCCTCGACGGGCAGCAGCACGTTCATCTCCTTGATCATCGTGTCGCGCATCTCCGAGAGCTGCACCATCGAGATGATCTTGAACTCCAGCTCCTTGTCGTTATAGGGCTTGGGCTGGACCCGTCCCCGGACGAAGAGGAAATAATCCGAGAAGAGGTACTTGCGGAAATTCTCGTAATCCTTGCTGAACAGCGCGAATTCATGCGTGCCGTTGTAATCCTCCAGCACGAATTTGCCCCACGGCTTGCCGGTCTTGGTGATGAGGTTCTGCACGCTGACGACCATACCCGCGACGGCGATCTCCTGCCCCTTGAGCGCTTCGAGGTTTTCCAGCTCCGTGAGCTGGGTCTTGCACATGTGGTTGATGATGATCTTGTAGTCGTCGAGCGGGTGCGCCGAGAGGTAAAGACCGATCATCTCGCGCTCCTTGGCCAGCGTTTCGAGCTGGCTCCAGTCGGCGCATGCGGGCAGCACGGGGCGCTGGATATCCACGTGTCCGCCACCGCCGAAGAGACTCTGCTGGGCGTTGTTCTTCTCGGCCTGAAAACGCTGGCCGTAACGCATCAGCTGCTCGATGAAGGTCACGCCCGTATTGTCGCGCGCGTCCGCACCGAAGAACTTGCCGCGGTGGAAGCCCGATATCGAGTCGAAACCTCCGGCATAGGCCAGATTCTCGAAACACTTGCGGTTTACGGCCGAGAGGTTCACGCGCTCCATCAGGTCGTATATGTCCTTGAAACGGCCGTTGGCGTTGCGCTCCGCGATGATGCTCTCCACGGCGGCTTCGCCGACGCCCTTCACGGCCCCCAGACCGAAGCGCACGTCGCCCGCCTTGTTGGACGAGAAGGTGCGCATCGACTCGTTGATGTCCGGACCGAGCACACGGATTCCCATGCGCTTGCACTCGTTCATGTAGAGCGTGAGCTGCTTGATGTCCGCGAGGTTTCGGCTCAGCAGGGCCGCCATGAACTCCGAAGGGTAGTGGGCCTTCAGGTAGCCGGTCTGGTATGCGACATAGGCATAGCAGGTCGAGTGCGACTTGTTGAAGGCATAGGAGGCGAACGCCTCCCAGTCGCCCCAGATCTTGTCGCAGATCTTCTCGTCGTGCCCGCGCTGCTTACAGCCCTCGATGAACTTGGGCTTCATCTTGTCCAGCACGTCGCGCTTCTTCTTACCCATGGCCTTGCGCAGCGTGTCGGCCTCGCCGCCCGTGAAGCCGGCGAGTTTCTGCGACAGCAGCATGACCTGCTCCTGATAGACCGTAATGCCGTACGTGTCGTTCAGATACTCCTCCATGTCGGCGATCTCGTAGGTCACCGGCTCCTGCCCGTGCTTGCGGGCGATGAAGTTGGGAATGTACTCCATCGGGCCGGGCCGGTAGAGGGCGTTCATGGCGATCAGGTCCTCGAAGCGGTTGGGCTTCAGGTTGCGCAGGTGCTTTTTCATGCCGGGGGACTCGAACTGGAACAGGCCGGTCGTATCGCCGCGGGCGAAAACCTCGTAGGTCGGCGCATCGTCGAGCGAAATGCCGTCTATGTCCACATCGACGCCGTGCACCGCCTTGACGTTCTCCACGGCGTCCTTGATGATCGA